>Ga0105245_10000259_pt1 | contig 50388 bp, 64 predicted proteins | sample KBSM54metaG_FD_81523 | JGI IMG/M metagenome (GOLD analysis project Ga0105245, IMG submission 81523) | Miscanthus rhizosphere microbial communities from Kellogg Biological Station, Michigan, USA - KBS M5-4 metaG | ecosystem: Host-associated > Plants > Roots > Rhizosphere > Soil | place...
CGTCGACGCGTTCGTCCAACGGGCCGTCGGCGCCGGCGCGAAGGTCACGATGCCCGTCGCGGACATGTTCTGGGGCGATCGCTACGGAGAGCTCGAGGACCCGTTCGGCCACCACTGGTCGGTGGCGACGCACGTGCGCGACGTCAGCATGGAGGAGGTGCAAAACGCGATGCGCCAGATGGCGAAGTCGATGCAGAAAGAAAGCGGGTCATGACGAATTCCGCTCCCGGCTTCAAGAAGTATCCGGGTCACAGCGTCAGCGCCAATCCGTCGAGCGCGCACGTGAAGGTCATTCTCGGCGGCGAGGTCATCGCCGACACGCGCGAGGCCATCGAGCTGCACGAGTCCATGGGGCAGGGGAAAAAGACGCTCGCGCCGGTCGTCTATTACATTCCGCGCAAGGACGTGAAGATGGACCGGCTCGTGCGCAGCGCCCACCAGACGCATTGCCCGTTCAAGGGCGACGCGTCCTACTTCTCGGTGGCCGGCGGGCCGGAAAACGCGGTCTGGAGCTACGAGACGCCCTACGACGAGATGCGCGCAATCCGGGAGCGGCTCGCGTTCTATCCGGACAAGTTCGAAATTAAGTCGTCCTAACACAAGGAGATTCGCATGGCGTATGTCGATGGATTCGTCGTTCCCGTTCCGCGGAAGAACGTGCAGAAGTACAAGCAGATCGCGCGCAAGATGGGCCGCATCTGGCGCGAGCACGGCGCGCTGTCCTACACCGAGTCCATGGGCGACGACGTGAAGCCGGGCAAGGTCACGTCGTTCCCGCAGGCGGTGAAGCTCAGGAAGGGCGAAGTGGTGTGGCTCTCGTGGGCGATGTACAGGAACCGCGCGCACCGCGACCGCGTCAACAAGGACGCGATGAGGGACCCGCGCGTGGCGAAGATGATGGACCCGAAGAAGTTCCCGTTCGACGGCAAGCGCATGTTCTTCGGCGGCTTCAAGGTCGCGATCGATCTCTGACATGCTGAAGATCGTCCTCGCCGTCGTAGTCCTCGCGCTCGCCGCGGTGCTGATCCTCGCGGCATCCAAGCCGGATACGTTCAAGGTGCAACGCCGGGCGGTGATCAAGGCGCCGCCGGAGAAGATCTACCCGCTCCTCAGCGACTTCCAGCGCTGGGGGGCGTGGTCGCCCTGGGAGAAGAAGGACCCGGGCATGAAGCGCTCCTTCGGCGGCCCGAAGGAAGGCAAGGGCGCGAGCTACGCCTGGGACGGCGACAGGAACGTCGGAGCGGGGCGCATGGAGATCGTGGAGGCGACGGCGCCGAGCAAGGTCGCGCTCAAGCTCGACTTCGTCAAGCCGTTCGAAGCGCACAACACGGTCCAGTTCGACCTCATCCCGAAAGGCGAGCTGACGGAAGTGGTATGGGATATGCAAGGACCCGTGCCGTACGTCGCGAAGATCATGCACGTCTTCGTCAACATGGACCGCATGGTCGGCGCCGACTTCGAGGCCGGCCTGGCCAACCTGAAGACCCTCGCCGAGAAATAGATGAGCACCGTCCACGGAACGTTCACCATCACTCGCGAGCTGCCGCACGCGCCGGAGCGCGTGTACGCCGCTTGGTCCGACCCCGCGGCCAAGGCGGCCTGGTTCTCCGCGCCCACGGACGAGTGGACCGCGGTCCGGCGCGAGATGGACTTCCGCGTCGACGGCGGCGAGCGGCTGACGGGGCGCTGGAAGAGCGGCCGCGTCACCGACTTCAACGCGCGCTATCTCGACATCGTGCCGCAGCGCCGGATCCTCTACGCCTACTCGATGCACGTCGACGAGCAGAAGATCTCGGTCTCGCTCGCGACGATCGTGCTCGAGGCGGCCAGGGTCGGCGGCAAGAGCGGCACGAAGATGACCGTGACCGAGCAGGGCGCTTTCCTCGACGGGTACGACGACGCCGGCAGCCGCGAGCGCGGCACCGGCTCGCTCATGGACCGGCTGGCGAGATCCCTGGAGGGCTGAATTGGTCGAAGAGCGAAAGAAGTGGCTCGCCTTGTACATGCTGTGCGCGGGCGAGCTCATGATCGTGCTCGACACCACGATCGTGAACGTCGCGCTGCCGTCGATCCAGGGCAGCCTCGGGTTCACCGAAAGCGCGCTGGTATGGGTGGTCAACGCGTACATGCTCACCTACGGCGGCTTTCTGCTGCTCGGCGGGCGCCTCGGCGACCTCTACGGCAAGCGCCGGCTGTTCCTCGCCGGCATCACGCTGTTCACCGGGGCATCGCTCGCTTGCGGGATCGCCGGGACGCAAGCTGTCCTGGTCGCGGCGCGCGCGCTCCAGGGCCTCGGCGGCGCCGTGGTCTCCGCCATCGCGTTGTCGCTCATCATGAACATCTTTACCGAAGCTGAGGAGCGGGCGAAGGCCATGGGCATCTATGGCTTCGTGTGCGCGGGCGGCGGCAGCATCGGCGTGCTCGCGGGCGGTGTGCTGACGAGCGCGCTGTCGTGGCACTGGGTATTCCTCGTCAACCTGCCAATCGGGATTGCGGTCTACGCTTTCTGTACAAAGTTGTTGAAGAAAGATGCACACAGCAAGCCCGGTAAGCTCGACGTGGGCGGTGCGGTGACCATCACCCTGTCGCTCATGCTTGCCGTCTACGGCATCGTCGACGGCAACCAGGCTGGGTGGGCGTCGCGGCAGACCCTTGCACTGCTGGGCGGTGCCGTCGTTCTTCTGCTGGTTTTTCTCTTGTTGGAAGCAAAAGTCGCGGCGCCGCTCATGCCATTGGGCATCTTCAAGGTGAAGACCGTGGTCGCCGCGAACATCCTAGGCGTGTTCTGGGCGGCGGCGATGTTCGCGTGGTTCTTCCTCTCCGCGCTCTACATGCAGACGGTGCTCGGTTACGACCCGATGCAGATCGGGTTGGCGTTCCTGCCGTCGAACCTGATCATGGCGGCGTTCTCGATCTGGCTGTCGGCGAAGATGGTGATGCGCTTCGGCATTCGCGTGCCGATCGTGGCCGGCATGGCGCTCTCAGCGGCGGGTCTGGGGCTCTTCGCCCTTTGGCCGAAGGACGCGTCGTTCATGGTGCACGTCATGCCCGGGATGCTGCTCCTCGGCATCGGCTGCGGCATGGCGCTCAACCCCGTGATGCTCGCGGCGATGCAGGACGTCGCGCCGGAGGAGTCCGGCCTCGCTTCGGGCGTCGTCAACACGTCGTTCATGATGGGTGGCGCGCTCGGGCTAGCGATTCTCGCCAGCCTGTCCGAGCGCGCGGGCTACCACGCCGCGTTCGCCGTGGCCGCACTGTGCGCGCTGGTCGCGGCAGGCGCCGCCGCCTGGCTGCCGCGCGCCGCGCATCGCGAGAAGGAGGTCGAATATGCCCACTAACAGAGAAATGCGGAGGCTCACGATCGCCATCGATCGCAGCGCGGCGGAAGCTTACGAGTTCCTGTCGGCGCCCGAGAACTTTCCGAAATGGGCCTCGGGCCTCGCCGCGTCGCTGCGCAAGGTCGGGGACGATTGGGTGGCCGATACCCCGGAAGGGCGGGCCGTAGTGCACTTCTCTGAACGCAACGACTACGGCGTGCTCGACCACGCGGTGACGTTGCCGCGCGGCGTGACCGTCTACGTGCCGCTGCGCGTCGTGGAGAAAGAGGCCGGCTGCGAACTCGTGCTCACCCTGTTCCGCCAGCCCGGGATGTCGGACGAGCGCTTCGCCGCCGACGCTCAATGGGTAATGCGCGATCTCGACGCGGCGAAGCGGCTGCTCGAGGGCTGATTACGGCGCCGGGGCGATGAAGTTCCAGTCGTTTGCCCAGGGCGATTGCGTCGTCTGCGAGGCGCGCGTCCTGCTGTCCGCCACGCGGTCGGCGGTGCGTTTGTCCGCGGGCGCCGGGACGTTGATCTGGGGTAACTGGCGGTCGAGCTCGGTCTCCTCGAACGGCTTGCCGTGCTCGACTGCAAGCGCGGGGACGGCGAGGGCTGCGAACGACACGGCTGCGATGATGCGTTTCATGCGTGCTCCTTTGAGCTGGTTGGTACGGACTGCAAACCAGGACTCTAGGAACGGCGCGCCGGCCTGGATGTGCGTTTACGCACCTGAACGCGGGAAAAGCCGGGCCCGAGGGCCCGGCTAGCCCGGGACGGCGATTTACAGCGACGGGGCGATGAAGTTCCAGTCATTCGCCCAGGGCGATTGCGTCGGCTGCGGGGCGTCCGCGGTTTCGGTCGCGATCGCGGCGTCCGACACCGTCGAGCCGCTGGCGGCGGCGAATTGCACGCGGTTCGAGTCGAAGGTCGGCAGCATGCGGTCGACCTGGACCTGCTCGTAGGGCAGCGACGCGGCGTCGACGCTGCGCTGCACGGGCGCCGGAATGTTGACTTCCGGCAGCGCGCGGTCGAGCTCGGTCTGCTCGAACGGCTTGCCGATTTCGACGGCGAATGCGGGAACGGCGAGTGCCGCGAGGGCGGCGGCGACAATGAGGCGTTTCATGGCGAGGTTCCGTTTCACGGCGAGGTTCCTTTTGAGTTCATTGGTCAATCGGTACAGCCGAACTCTAGGGATTGCGCGCCGGCTGCGATGTGCGCTTACGCACCGGATTCCGCGAGCGAGCGCAGGGCGTAGACGGTCATCGGACTCGAGCGGCCGCGGATCACCAGCTCCTTCGCTTCCAGGCGCGAGCGATCGAGGCCGGCGGCGAGCGCCACGCGCTCGGAGATCACCAGCGGCACGCCGTAGTGCTTGGTGAGCTCCTGCAGCCGGCTCGCGGTGTTCACCGTGTCGCCGACCGCCGAGAGCGTGCGCGTGTCGCGATAGCCGACCTCGCCGAGCGCGGCCGGGCCCGCGTGGATGCCGATGCCGAAGCCCAGGCGCTGGCCGAATTCGGCGGCGACGCGCTCGTTCAGCGCGCGCATGCGCTCCCCGATGCCGCGCGCCGCGGCGAGCGCTTCGCGCGCCGCCTCGGAGGAGTCGCGGTCGGCGCCGAAGATCGCCATCACGCTGTCGCCGATGAACTGGTTCGCCACGCCGCCCGCTTCGCGCACCGCCTCGCCCACCGCCTCGAAGAAGAGCTCCTGGACGTAGGCGAGATCGTGCGGCAGCTGGTGCTCGCCGAGCCCGGTCCAGCGCCGCAGGTCGATGAACAGGATGACGAGGTCGCGCTCGACGCCGAATTCGCCCGCGCCCGGCTGCGCCGGTCGCAGGAGCGGCGTGACCGAGATGTCGCCGGCGGGGCGCAGCTGGCAGGCGAGACGCACGTCGGGCGCGGCGCCGACCTGCGCGAGCGTGCGGGCCTCGTCCGCGTTCGGCGGCGGCAGGTGCGCCGCCGGGCCTTCGACGCGGATGCGGCAGGTCGAGCAGCGCGCGCGTCCGCCGCAGAGCGAGAGGTGCGGGATGCCGTTCGCCCGGCTCGCCTCCAGGACCGACCAGCCGCGCGGAATGTGCACGACCAGCGCGGGATAGCGCAGCGCGATCGTGAGGCCGCGCCTGCGCTCGTGCCAGGCGCGCAGCGAACGCGCCGCCAGCACCGCGGCGAGGAGCGCCGCGAAGAGCGCGAGCAGGGCTTGGCGGAAGAGCTCGAGGGTCGCGGCCCGGTCCGGCTCCAGCGCCGAGGAAATGGCGGCGTTGCGCGCGTCGATCTCGGCCGCCATGGCGTGGAAGCCGAGCAGGCCGAGCGCCGGCACGAGGATCGCGACGGCGAAGAAGACGTGGAACCAGGCGCGGTAGAAGGCGCGATAGCGCAGCAGAAAATGCAGCCCGAGGCAGCCGTGGGCCCAGGCGACGGTGATGAGCACGAGTTGCTGCAGGCCGTAGTCGCCCGTCCACAGCACCCATACGACCCGTGCGTACGGGTCGTCCCGCCCGTAGAGCTGCCAGGCGATACGCGTCCCGATGAAATGACCGGCCAGCAGCACCGGGATGGCGAATCCGAGCACCAGGCGCGCGAGCTCGGCCGGCGGCATGCGCAGCGTGCGGCGCTCGTAGAGCGACATCAGGGCGAGCCCGATGTGCACGACGAAGGCCGCGTACAGCGCGGTGCTCGCGGGCAGGCTGCGCCAGAAGCCGAGGAAGACGAGGCGGCCGGCCTCGGCGGCGTCGAGCGAGATCAGGCCCGCGGCATGGTTCGCGAGGTGGCTCGCCAGGTAGGCGAACAGCACCAGCCCCGAAGTGAGCCGGAGGCGGCGTCGAGTAAACTTCACGGCGGTCGCAGTCGATGTCACGAAACGTTCAACCGTCCAGCCTCGGCCTGCGCGGGATCGAGCTGCTCGAAGGGCTTGCGCCCGAGAAGCTCGATGCGCTGGCGCGGCAATGCGTTTGGCGGAATTACGAGGCTGGCAAGCGCATTATCTCGCGCAACGCCGACGATCGCGACGTCTACCTGCTGGTGTCGGGACGGGTGCGCATCACCACCTACTCGCAGGGCGGCCGCCAGGTCACGTTCCGCGACTTCGCGGCCGGGGAGGCGTTCGGCGAGGTCGCCGCGCTCGACGAGAAGCCGCGCAGCGCGGACGTGATCGCGCTGGACAGCGCGCTGCTCGCGTCGATGTCGCCGCCGGTGTTCCGCCGCCTCCTCGCCGAGGAGCCTCTCGTCGGCGAGCGCGTGATGACGCGGCTCGCGGCGCTGGTGCGCGCGCTGTCCGACCGCGTCATCGATCTCAGCACGCTCGGCGTGCAGAACCGCATTCACGCCGAGATCCTGCGCCTCGCGCGTGCGGCCGGCGTGGAGCGAAACCGCGCGCGCCTCGAGCCGGGACCGAAGCACGCCGACATCGCGAGCCAGGTGAGCACCTATCGCGAGCAGGTGACGCGCGAGCTGTCGGCGCTCGCCCGGGCGGGCATCCTGGAGAAGGACGGCGCCGCGCTCGTCGTGCGCGACGTCGCGCGGCTGGAGAAGATGGTGGAAGACGTGCGCGGCGCCGCTTAGAATCGGACAATGGGAGCGTACCAGCACGCATCGGGATCGTTCGCGTGGCGCGCCGACGCCTCGATCGCGCGCATCGATGTCAATTCCGACCTGAAGGCGGCGTACGAGGAAGTGCGCTCGGGCAAGGGCGTGGTGATCATCCGCGGGCTGCCCGTGGACGGGACGCTCGAGGCGTTCTGCGCCGCGGTCTGGGAGGCGGGGCGGCATTTCGGCGCGGCGCTGTCGCAGAACGCGCAGGGCGAGCTCATCGGCCACGTCATCGACGCGACCGCGGACGATCCGACGCCGCGCATGTACCGCAGCAACCTCGAGCTGCGGCCCCACAACGACATCACTGCCATGATTGCGCTGGCGTGCTGGCAGAAGGCGCGCTCGGGCGGCGCTTCGGTGCTGGTGAGCGGCGTCACGGTGCACGACGAGATGCGCCGGCGCGCGCCCGAGTTGCTCGTGCCGCTCTACCGCGGCTACCACTACCACCGGCTCGGCGAGGAAGGCCCGAACGAGGAGCCGACTACGCCCTACCGGGTCCCGGTTTTTTCCGCCGTCAAGGACCAGCTGAGCTGTCGTTATCAGCGTGCGGGCATCGCCGCCGGCCACCGCAGCCGCGGCGTGCCGCTCACCGACGAGGATATCGCGGCCTTCAACCTGTTCGATGAAATCGCCAAGGCGCCCGAGAACCGGCTCGCCTTTTACCTCGAGCGCGGCGAGATGATGGTGGTCAACAACTACACCGTGATGCATGCGCGCTCGCAGTTCGAGAACCATCCCGAGCCCGAGCGGCAGCGGAGGCTGGTGCGCCTGTGGCTCGACGCCCCGGGCTTCCGCGACGTGCCGCGCGAGTTCAACCTGTTCGAGTCGAACGGCGTGCCCCCGCAAAGCGGCCGGCGCGCGAGCTACGACTTCAGGAAGCTCTACGCCGACGATCCGGTCGCCAGTGGCGGCGTACCAAGCATCGATGCTTAGGCTTCTCCTTTTGCTGTCTCTTTGGGTCGGAACGGCGAATGCATTTCCAACGAAGCCGGTGCGGATGATCGTGCCCTTTCCGCCGGGCGGCGCGACCGACATCATCGGGCGCCTGCTCGCCGCGAAGATGCAGGCGGTGTGGGGGCAGCCGGTGGTGGTGGAGAACCGGCCGGGCGCGGGCACGGTGGTCGGTACAGACCTCGTGGCGAAGTCGGCGCCCGACGGCCACACGCTGGGCGTGGTGGTGACTGCGCACATGATCAACCCGAGCCTGCGGCCGAACATGCCGTTCGACACGCTGAAGGATCTCGCCGCGGTGGGCCAGGTGTCGGTGCAGCATCTCGTGATCGCGGCGCATCCGTCGCTCGAAGCGAGCAACGTCGCCGAGCTGATCGCGCTGGCCAGGAAGAATCCAGGCAAGCTGAGCTACGCCACGCCCGGCAGCGGCACGTCGATGCATCTCTCGATCGAGCTGCTGAAGACCCAGACTGGAATCGACCTCGTGCATGTGCCCTACAAGGGCGGCGCCCCGGCGCAGCAGGACGTGATGGCTGGGCGGGTGCCGATCCTGCTCGACGTGCTCTACGCGGTGCAGCCGCTCATCGACTCGGGAAAGATCAAGGTCATCGCGCTTCTCAGCCCGACGCGCCCCGCGAGCGCAAAAGGCTACGAGGTTGTTGCGGAGACGGTGCCGGGCGTGAGCGCGCTCAGCATGGTCGGCCTGGTCGCAGCGGGCGGCACGCCGCGCGACCTGGTGCAGAAGATCTCGTCCGATGTCGCGCGTGCCGTCAAGGGCTCCGACCTCACTGAGCGCATGACCCAGCTCGGCATGGAGCCGGTCGGCTCGACGCCCGCGGAGTTCGACGCGCTTATCCGCGCCGAAATCGAGAAGTGGTCGCGCGTGGTGCGCATCTCCGGGGCCAAGGCGGACTAGACGCCGCGTCGGACTAGACGCGCATTTATCGCTTCGTCCTGCCTAGCGCCCGTGCATGTTTCGCGGCGTATCATGGGTCGGCAACCCGTGGGGAGGGGTCATGGATCCGATGACGCTTCTGGTCAACGCCGTCGTGGCGGGGGCCGCGGCGGCGCTCAAGCCTGCAGCGCAGCAGTTGGTGAAGGCGGCCTACGAGGGCCTGAAACGCTTTGTCACGGCAAGGTGGAAGGTGTCCTCCGGCATCCAGTTCCTCGAGGAGGATCCGGGCTCGGGCATGAGGCAGGCCGCGCTCAAGGAAGGCCTCGCCAAGGCGGCCGGGACGGACGGTATCGATGAAGAAACACTGAAGGCAGCCAAGGCGCTGCTGGAGGCGATCGCCAACGATCGCGTGAGCGCGCAGGCGGCGCAGGAGGCGGGGATCACGGTCGAGGACCTCAATGCGGGTGCGTCGATCGACATCGGCCGCGTGGCGGCGCAAGCCGGTCCGGTGCGCGTGAGACGGCTCAGCGCCGAGCAGGACATCCGCATCGGGGAGATCACCTCGGGAAACCCTCCGAGGCGGCAGTAGGCGAGCGCCGGGCGCTTGCTGCCGCGCTGAACAACCTCGGTCCCGATGTCAACGCCCTGTTCCAAAACCTGAACGCCGGCAAGAACCTCACTATTGGCAGCAGCGTCAACGTCGAAATCGTCAACGTCACGCCGACCGGCCTGCTCGCCATCCGCGGCCCACAGGCCTACCGCGACTACGTCAATCAGCCCGGCGGCGACTGGGACTCGACCCTGCGCCCGCAGGAAACCGTCGACGGCCTGCGCACCAAGCTGCTGCACGGCAACCACCAGTTGCACGAGCCGATGGAAATGACCGTCGAGGGCACGTTTTACCCGAGCGCGCTGCTCACGAGCGGTTGGTGGAACAAGAAGTCGGCCGCCCTGCGCAAGATCAGGTGGCGCGACGGGATCCAGGAATGGCTCTTCCGCGGCTTCGAGGAATGGGCGCCCTCGTGGGATTTCACTTGGGACTGGGAGAACCGCGGACCCGCGCAAACGCCCTACGTCGTGGCGCAGCTCGCCGAGGGCGACGAGGCGAACTCGATCCCGGTGATACTGCCCCTGTCGAGGGCGAAGTGGATCGGCGAGCGGTTCGACAAATGGGGCGGGGTGCAGGCGAAGGTCACCGGGCTGCTCGGACACCGCACGCACTTCAACTCGGGGCTCGACGAGGCCACGCTCGAGTTTTTCGGCGGTCTGCTCAACTACTGCCTGTGGCTCGACGAGGACAACAAGCGCCACCGCATCGAGCCGCTGGACTGCGACCCCGAGCTCTACTCGGGGTACCTGTGGAAGTGCGTCGGTCCGCGAAGCCTGTTGGTCAACGGCGCTCCCAGGGTGAACGGCGTGTACTTCGTCTGGGAGCATGCCAACCTCGCCGACGCTGATGCCACCGCCTACGCGCTCGAGCTGCTCGAGCACAAGGTCGAATACATCCGGCGCCGTTACGCTGGCGACGAGCTCGTGCTGGTGCAGAAGTCGACGGCCCTCGTGCCGGGGGTGCCGGAATGGTCCCAGCGCGAGGTGTACGCATTGCTCGCCGGAAAGAAGGCCGAGAAATGATCCTGACCGTATTTCGCAGCCGGCTCAAGCCGGGAATCGAGGCGGAGATCGAGCCCGTCGGCGCGCGCATGTACGAGCTCGCCACGTCGATGCCCGGGTTCGTCTCCTACCGCGAGTATCAATCCGCCGACGGCGAAAGCGTCGCGATCGTCGAGTTCGAGTCGAAGGAAACGCTCGCGGCGTGGCGCAACCATCCCGAGCACCTCGCCGCCCAGGAAAAGGGGCGCAGCCGCTGGTTTGCCGAGTACCGCATCCAGGTGTGCGAAGCGGTGCGCGACTACTCGTTCAAGGCCTGACGGCCACGCCCTCGAGCAGCGCCGGGAAGACCTTCGGCGTCGCGGCACAGATGTCCCCCGATTCCATGAAGCCCGCCTCGCCCTCGAGGTCGCCCACCAGGCCGCCCGCCTCCTGGATGAGGAGCGCCCCGGCCGCCATGTCCCAGGGGGCGAGGCCAAGCTCCCAGAACGCGTCGAGGCGGCCGCACGCCACGTAGGCGAGGTCGAGCGAAGCGGCGCCGGCGCGGCGCACGCCCGCGGCCGTCTGCATGAAGCGCGCGAGCTGTCTGGTATAGAGGTCCAGCCGGCTCACCTCCTTGAACGGGAAGCCGGTGCCGACCAGGGCGTCCTGCAGGCGCGCGCACTTCGAGACCCGCACGCGCCGGTCGTTGAGAAAAGCGCCGCGCCCCTTGGAGGCAGTGAAAAGCTCGTTCCTGGACGGGTCATAGACCACCGCGTGGGCGAGCGCGCCGCGGTGCTCGATGCCGATCGACACACCGTACTGCGGAAAGCCGTGGATGAAGTTGGTGGTGCCGTCGAGCGGATCGATGATCCAGCGGTACTCCGCGTCCTGCCCCGACGTGCCCGATTCCTCGGCGACGAAGCCGTGGTCCGGATAGGCCTTGCGTACGATCTCGATGATCGCCTCTTCGGCGGCGCGATCGACCTGCGTTACGAAATCGTTGGCGCGCTTCGTCTTGACCACCAGCGCGTCCCCGCCCAGCGCAGCCCGATTGATGATCGAGCCGGCGCGGCGCGCGGCGCGCACCGCGATGTTCAGCATGGGATGCATATGGGTTTGAGATGCGCGGTACCAGAGGCAGGGGCCGCGTATTCTACGGGCTGTGCCAAAGATCCGGATCGTGCTGTGCCGTCCCAGTCATCCCGGCAACATCGGCGCCGCGGCGCGCGCGATGAAGACGATGGGTCTTACCGACCTGCGCCTGGTTGCGCCCGAACGCTATCCCGCGCCCGAGGCCGACTGGATGGCGACGAATGCCGTTGATGTTCTAAGAGGGGCCACCCTGCATGCGTCATTGGAAGATTCAATCCGGGATTGCGTCGCGGCGTTCGCCATGCCGGCACGCCCGCGCGAGTGGTCGCCGCAGGTGCTCGACGCGCGGAGCGCCGCGGCGAGCGCGATGGCGCTGGAAGGCGAGGTGGCATTCGTCTTCGGCAACGAGACCGCCGGGTTGACCAACGAGGAGGTCTTCGCCTGCCAGTTCCTGGTCCACATTCCGGCGAGCGCGGAGTTCAGTTCCCTCAACCTGGCGCAGGCGGTGCAGGTGGTGGCGTACGAGCTCTTCATGACCGCGAAGCCCGCCGTTCACACCCGGACCGAAAAGCTGGCGACGGTTGAGGACGTCGAAGGCCTCTACGCCCATCTCGAGCTGGCGGCGCTGGAGTCCAAGTTCATGGCGAGCGGATCGCGGCTGCGGGAGCGCTGGCGCAGGCTTTTCTCCCGCGTGCCCGGCCTCGAGCGCGAGGAGGTCAATATCATGAGGGGCCTTCTGAGGGCGCTGCTCGGAAAATGAGCGGCAAATAGTTGATCAAAACAGTCGGAAACCCTAATATGGCTTTCATGTTCACGAAGCTGCGCGCCGACATTGCCTGCATTCTCGACCGGGACCCCGCCGCGCGCAGCGCATGGGAAGTGCTCACCTGCTATCCGGGGCTCCATGCGATCTACATCCACAAGCTCGCGCGCTGGTTCTGGCTGCGTCGGCTGCCCTGGCTGGGACGCTTTACCTCGCATTTCGGCCGCTGGCTCACCGGCATCGAGATCCACCCCGGCGCCAGGATCGGAAGCTGCGTGTTCATCGATCACGGCATGGGCGTCGTAATCGGCGAGACGGCCGAAGTGGGCGACGGCTGCACCATCTATCAGGGTGTCACCCTGGGCGGCACCTCGCTTTACCGAGGCGAAAAGCGCCATCCCACGCTGGGCGAGGGGGTCGTCGTGGGCGCTGGCGCCAAGATCCTTGGCGGGTTCCTGGTCGGTGCCGGGGCGAGGATCGGGTCCAACGCGGTGGTCGTGAAGGCTGTCCCAGCTGGCGCCACGATCGTGGGAATTCCGGGCAAGATCGTCGAAGATCCCAGCACGAAGAGCGCAGAACGCTTCGCGGCCTATGCAGTAGTCCAGGACCATGAAGACCCGCAGTCCAAGGCGATCCAGCAGCTTGTCGAGCACTCCCAGGAGCTCGAGCGCACGATCGAGAAGCTCCAGGACCGCCTCACCCGCCTCGAGCGCCACGCAGCCGCGGCCGAGACCGACAAAAACCTCAGAGCGGTCAAATAATTAGTACTTGAGGGTTTCAGTCGGCTTTCGACTGCGGTATACTTGAGCATCTTTATCGGGTATTGGACGATCAAAAGCATATGAGACTGACTACCAAAGGCAGGTTCGCAGTGACCGCGATGGTCGACCTGGCGATGCGCCAGAACCGCGGCCCGGTTACGCTCGCGGCGATCAGCGAGCGTCAGCACATCTCGCTTTCCTATCTCGAGCAGCTCTTCGGCAAGCTGCGGCGCGCCAAGCTGGTTTCCAGCGTGCGGGGCCCCGGCGGCGGCTATAACCTCGCGCAGCCTACGCAGTCGGTCACGGTGGCCGACATCGTCACGGCGGTAGACGAGCCGCTCGACGCGACCCAGTGCGGTGGCAAGGAGAACTGCCACGACGAAAAGCGCTGCATGACCCACGACCTCTGGGCCACCCTGAACGAGAAGATGCACGACTATCTCTCGTCGGTAAGCCTCGCGGACCTGGTGGCTCACCAAAGCGGTAAGCCGGTCGCCGTCATCAAGGATTTCCGCCAGCACGAGAAGCAGCACGACAAGCCGGCGGAAGAGAAGGTCGCTGCATGAGGCTGCCCATCTATCTCGACTACTCGGCCACGACGCCCGTGGACCCGAGGGTCGCGGAGAAGATGATCCCCTACCTCACCGAGTTCTTCGGCAACGCGGCGAGCCGCTCGCACGCGTTCGGCTGGAAAGCCGAGGCCGCGGTGGAGGAGGCGCGAGCGCATGTCGCCGCGCTGATCGGGGCCGACCCGAAGGAGATCGTCTGGACCTCGGGCGCGACCGAAGGAAACAACCTTGCCCTCAAGGGTGCGGCGAACTTCTACAAGACGAAGGGCAGACACATCGTCACCCAGAAGACCGAGCACAAGGCGGTGCTCGACACGGTGCGCGAACTCGAGCGCCAGGGCTTCGAAGCCACCTACCTCGACGTCGAGCCCAATGGAATCGTCAGCCTGGAAAAGCTGAAAGCGGCCATTCGTCCCGACACCATCCTGGTCTCGATCATGATGGTGAACAACGAGATCGGCGTGATCCAGCCGGTGTGGGAGATCGGCGAGCTCTGCCGCGAGAAGGGCATCGTGTTCCACGTCGACGCGGTGCAGGGCGCGGGCCGGGTCGAGATCGACATGGCGAAGCTCAAGGCCGACCTCCTGACGATCACCGCGCACAAGATCTACGGCCCGAAAGGGATCGGCGCGCTGTATGTCCGGCGCAAGCCGCGCGTGCGCATCGAGGCGCAGATCCACGGCGGCGGCCACGAGCGCGGCTTCCGCTCGGGCACCCTCGCCACCCACCAGATCGTGGGCTTCGGCGAGGCGGCGCGCCTCGCCAGGGCCGAGATGGCGACCGAGAACGAGCGGGTGCGCGCGCTGCGCGACAGATTGTGGAAATCCATCGAGGACATGGAAGAGGTGTACGTGAACGGCGACCTGGAGCGCCGCATCCCGCACAACCTCAACGTGAGCTTCAACTTCGTCGAGGGCGAGTCGCTCATCATGGCGGTGAAGGACATCGCCGTGTCCTCCGGCTCGGCGTGCACCTCGGCGTCGCTCGAGCCTTCGTACGTGCTGCGGGCGCTGGGGCGCAACGACGAGCTCGCGCACAGCTCGATCCGCATCACGCTCGGCCGCTTCACCACCGAGGAGGAAGTGGACTACGCCGCGCAGCTCATCCGCAGGAAGGTGGAGAAGCTGCGCGAGCTCTCGCCGCTCTGGGAAATGTACAAGGACGGCATCGACTTGAACTCCGTGCAGTGGGCTGCACATTAGAGATCTAGAGGAACAACCATGGCATACAGCGACAAGGTCATCGACCACTACGAGAACCCCCGCAACGTCGGCGCCTTCGAAAAGGGCGACGAGTCGGTAGGCACCGGCATGGTCGGCGCGCCGGCCTGCGGCGACGTGATGAAGCTGCAGATCAAGGTCGGCGCCGACGGCCGCATCGAGGACGCGCGCTTCAAGACCTATGGCTGCGGCTCGGCCATCGCGTCGAGCTCGCTCGTCACCGAGTGGGTCAAGGGCAAGACCCTGGACGAGGCGGCGACCATCAAGAACACCCAGATCGCCGAGGAGCTTTCGCTGCCGCCGGTGAAAATCCATTGCTCGATCCTGGCCGAGGACGCCATCAAGGCCGCGGTTGCCGACTACAAGAAGAAACGCTCCGTCGAGGAAAAAAAGGTCGCCTGATGGCAGTGACGCTCACCGAAAAAGCGGCAAACCACGTCCAGAACTTCCTCGCCAAGCGCGGCAAGGGGGTGGGCCTGCGCGTGGGGGTGCGTACCTCGGGCTGCTCCGGAATGGCCTACAAGCTCGAGTTCGTCGACCAGCCCAACGCGGACGACGTGCAGTTCGAGAGCCACGGCGTCAAGGTGCTGGTCGACCCGAAGAGCCTGCCGTACATCGACGGCACCGAGCTCGACTACGCGCGCGAGGGACTGAACGAGGGCTTCAAGTTCCGCAACCCCAAGGTGAAGGATGAATGCGGGTGCGGCGAGAGCTTCAACGTCTAGCGGGTTGCAGAACCACTTCGAACTCTTCGGACTGCCTCCTTCCTACGGGATGGACGAGGAGATCCTCGAAAAGGCGTACCGCGAGATCCAGGCTCGGGTTCATCCCGACCGCTTCGCCCATGCCGGCGACGCCGAGCGCCGCGCGTCGCTGCAGTGGACCACGCGCGTCAACGAGGCTTACCGCACGCTGAAAAACCCGGTGCAGCGCGGCCGCCATCTCCTCGAGCTGCGCGGCATCGACGTGGCGTTCGAGACCAATACGCAGATGCCGACGGACTTCCTGATGCAGCAACTCGAGCTGCGCGAGGAGCTCGAAGCCGCGACCGGCGGCAAGGACTCCTCCAGGCTGGACGGCTTGCGCTCACGCCTGCGCCTTCAAGAAACAAAGCTTGAGAGCGAAATCGCAGAAGCGATCGACGGCAAGAAGGACTACGCCGGCGCCGCTGAGCTCGTCAGGAAGCTGATGTTCCTCGAGCGCCTCGACGCCGAGATCGACTCCGCCTACGAGACGATCGAGCAATAGCATGGCGCTGCTCCAGATCTCCGAGCCCGGCATGTCGCCGGCGCCGCACGAGCACCGGGTCGCGGTGGGCATCGACCTGGGCACGACCAATTCTCTCGTCGCCACGGTGCGCAGCGGCAGCCCGACCGTGCTTCCCGACTCGCTGGGGCGGCCGCTGCTTCCCTCGATCGTGCGCTATGCGAAGGACGGGCAGGTCGAGGTCGGCTACGCGGCCCAGGCGAAGCAGGCTACCGACCCCAAGAACACCATCGTGTCGGTCAAGCGCTTCATGGGCCGGGGCCTGAAGGACGTCGCGCACATCGAGAACGCCCCGTACGATTTCGTCGACGCGCCGGGGATGGTGCAAATCCGCACCGTGGCCGGCGTCAGGAGCCCGGTGGAGGTTTCTTCCCAGATACTGCGCGTGCTCAGGGAGCGTGCGGAGCTGTCCCTGCAAGGCGCCATCAGCGGTGCCGTCATCACGGTGCCGGCCTACTTCGACGAGGCGCAGCGCCAGGCGACCAAGGACGCCGGCCGCCTTGCCGGCCTTAATGTCCTCAGATTATTGAGTGAACCAACGGCGGCTGCGATCGCCTACGGCCTGGAGAACGCGGCCGAGGGTGTCTACGCGGTGTATGACCTCGGCGGCGGCACCTTCGACCTCTCGATCCTCAAGCTCTCGCGCGGGGTATTCGAGGTCATCGCCACGAGCGGAGATTCGATGCTCGGCGGCGACGACTTCGACCAGCGCGTGTTCTGCTGGGCGGTCGAGCAGGCGAAGCTGCCGCCGCTCGGCCCGAGGGACATGCGCCTGCTGCAGGTGAGGGCGCGCGAAGCGAAGGAGCACCTGACCTTCCACGGCGAGGCGCCGATCACGGCGAAGCTCTCCACCGGCGACGTGCTCGATCTGAGCATCGATTCCGAGACCTTCTGCCGCATTACCCAGACCCTGGTGCAGAAGACCCTGGGCCCGGTGCGCAAGGCGCTGCGCGACGCGGGCCTCTCGGTGGACGAGATCAAAGGCGTGGTCATGGTCGGCGGCGCGACGCGCATGCCGCAGGTCCAGCGCGCGGTGGGCGAGTTCTTCCGCCGCGACCCGCTCAACAACCTCGACCCGGACAAGGTGGTGGCGCTCGGCGCTGCTATGCAGGCGAACGTGCTCGCCGGCAACAAGCCGCAGGGCGAGGACTGGCTGCTGCTCGACGTGATTCCGCTTTCGCTCGGCATCGAGACCATGGGCGGCCTCGTCGAGAAGATCATTCCCCGCAACACCACCATCCCCGCCGCCAAGGCGCAGGAGTTCACCACCTTCAAGGACGGCCAGAGCGGGATGAGCTTCCACGTGGTCCAGGGCGAGCGCGAGCTGGTGGCCGACTGCCGCTCGCTCGCTCGCTTCGAGCTGAAGGGCATCCCGCCGATGGCGGCGGGCGCGGCGCGGGTGCGCGTCACCTTCCAGGTCGACGCCGACGGCCTGCTCTCGGTGAGCGCGCGGGAAAAGAGCACCGGGGTGGAGGCGTCGATCAGCGTCAAGCCTTCCTACGGCCTCGCCGACGCGGACATCGAGCGCATGCTGCGCGAGTCGTTCGAGCACGCGAGGGAGGACGTCCACGCGCGCGCGCTCGCGGAGTTTCGCGTGGAAGGCCGCCGCCTCATCGAGGCGACGCGCTCGGCGCTCGACGCCGACAAGGCGCTGCTCAGTTCCCAGGAACTGAATGAAATCGAGAAGGCGATGACCGAGCTGGAAGCGCGCCTCGCCGCTCCGGATCACCGAGCGATCAAGCAGGCCGCCGACGCGCTGAACCGCGCGACCGACGAATTCGCCGCGCGCCGCATGGACGCCGGAATCAAGCGCGCGCTCGCCGGCCGCCAGATCGGCAGCCTCTGATGCCGACAATCAAGGTTCTGCCCGGGCACGCGCTCTGTCCGGCGGGCGCCGAGGTCGAGGCCCGCGCGGGCGTGTCGATCTGCGACACGTTGCTCGCGAATCATATCGACATCGAGCATGCGTGCGAGAAGCAGGCCGCCTGCACCACGTGCCACGTGATCGTGCGCGAGGGCTTCGATTCGCTCGACGAGGCCTCCGAGAAGGAGGAGGACATGCTCGACAAGGCCTGGGGCCTCGAGGCGACCTCGCGCCTTTCGTGCCAGGCCAAGGTGGCCGACGAGGACCTCGCGATCGAGATCCCGAAGTACACCATCAACTACGAGCGCGAAGGGGGCGGGAAGAAGCCGTGAAGTGGACCGACACGCAGGACATCGCGATGGCGCTCACCGATGCGCATCCCGACCAGGACCCGAAGGCCGTGAACTTTGTCGACCTCTACAAGTGGGTCATGGCGCTTCCGGGCTTCAGCGACGACCCGAAGCGCTGCGGGGAAAAGATCCTCGAGGCCATCCAGATGGCGTGGATCGACGAAGTGGGATAAATCCCGGGCCGCGCACCGCCCCCGAGAATAGAATATGCCGGCCGTGCGCGCACTCACCTACGCGATTCTCTTGCTCGCCCTGCCGGCGGTGGCGGCGGACGTCTATCGCTGGGTGGACGAGAAGGGCACGGTGCACTACTCGAACGAGGCACCGCCGAAGGGCGTCAAGGCGACCAAGGTCGACGTCGAAGCCGAACCTCGTGCGCCGGTAAACGAAGGCCCCGAGTGCTACACCGTACGCTGCCAGGGCGAGCGGCTGGAGGAACGCCTGGCGCGGCGCGAGCAGATCGAGGCGCGCGAGGCCGCCGAGCGCGCAGCGGTCACGCCGCGGCCGCCGAAGGGGCTCGACTTCCGCAAGTACGTCTCGATCCACCGCGGCATGAGCGAGGGCGAGTTCATCACGGTCGCCGGCGAGCCCGATCTCCTGCTGTGGGATTCGGGACCGGTCAAGACCTACACCTACTTTCCCACTCCGGGCGATCCCTTCACCACGACCGTGGTTTTGCGCTCCGGCCGCGTGAGCGAAATCGAGCGCGTGCGCAAGTTCTGAGCCTTCGCTCCGCGAGGACGGCACGTGGATTGCACCTTTTCCCGGAGCATACGGAAAAGGAAACCCACATGGACCCCAAGGACAAGGTCGAAGGCGAAGGCAGCTATACCGGTACGAAGGACTACAACAAGCGCACGAAGAAGTTCGTCAATTCCGGCAAGGTAGAAGAAGCGGCGAACGACGCCGCGCCGAAGTCCGAGCAGGAGGCGCGCGAAATGGAGAACGCCGAGCGCGTCGGCAGGAAACCCGCCAAAGACTAGTAACTAGCTAGTGCTTGCGCAGCGGTCCCCAGAGCTGATCAAGCCGCGCGTAGCGCCCGCACCCGGTTACGTAGAAGCGGTACTGCACCGGGTTTTTCTTGTAGTAGTCCTGGTGATAGTCCTCGGCCGGATAGAAATCGCTGGCGGCGGTGATCGGCGTGAGAAGCGGCTGCCGGAACGGCTTCGCCTTATCCCACTTCGCCTTCGAAGCCTCGGCGAGCCGCTTCTGCTCCTCGGAGTAGTAGAAGATTTCGGGGCGGTACTGCGAGCCCGCATCGCAGAACTGCCGGTCGGTCACCGTCGGGTCGTGGTTGAGCCAGAAGGTGTCGAGGAGCTTCTCGTAGCTCACCTTCGAGGGGTCGAAGGTCACCTGCACGGCCTCGGCATGGCCGGTGCGGCCGCTCGAGACCTGCTCGTAGCTCGGGTTCTTGACCTTGCCGCCGGTATAGCCCGAAACCACCTGGGTCACCCCGGGTACCTTCTCGAACGCTTCCTCGGCGCACCAGAAGCAGCCCATCGCGAAGGTCGCCTTTTCGGTCTGCTGCGCTTGCGCCGCGCCCGAGAGCGCGAGCACCAGAATGACGATCAGCCGCCTCATCCCTTGATCTCCTTGAGAACCGCATCGACGATCGGTTGGTCGCGCAAGCATAGCCTGACATTACGGAGTGGCGCGGCCCGCGCGGCCCTGAGATAGGCGCGTGCGCAGATCTCCGGCGGCACCGCGAAGATGCCGCTCGAGACCGCGGGGAAGGCCACGGATTGCCAGCCGTTCTCCAAGGCAAGCCTGAAGGAATTTCCCAAGGCCTCAAGGAGCTTGCGCTCCTCGTCGCCTTCGCCGTAGCGCGGCCCGACGGCATGGATCACGCCCTTGAAGGGAAGCGCTCCCGCAGTGGTGACGACTGCCGAGCCGGTCGCGAACGGGCCGCGCGCCGCGACCAGCGCGTCGGACTCGGCCTGCAGGGCCGGACCGGCGGCGCGCGAGATGATTCCGGCGACGCCCCCGCCGTGCGCGAGGTGCCCGTTGGCGGCGTTGACGATCGCTTCGACCGGCTCCTTCAGCAGATCGCCGCGCACCACCTGGAACAGGCGCTCCGGCGCTACTTCTTCTTGCGCGAGGACTTGCGCTTGCGGCCCTTTCTGCGCGGCACCTTGGCGCCGGCGCGCCGTGCCTCCGACAAGCCGATGGCGATCGCCTGCTTGCGGCTCTTCACCCTCTTGCCGGAGCGGCCGCTCCGGAGCTTGCCGCGCTTCCTCTCGTGCATCGCCCGCTTCACCTTCTGCTGCGCCTTCCTGCCGTACCTTGCCACGGGTTCCTCCTGTGAGGTCCGCTACTCCACCTTCGCCTTGGCGCGCAGCGACTTCACCAGCTCCTCGATGCGGCCCTGGGTGATCTGCTGGCTGATGCGCTGGCGCACCTCGTTCAGCGCCGGAAACTTCACCGGGCGCACGTCCTCGAGCATGATGATGTGGTAGCCGAAGCGGGTGCGCACCGGCGTGTCGGTGTACTTGCCCTTCTCCAGCTTCACCAGCGCGTCGGCGAACTGCTTGTCGTAGGTGCCGGGCACGTTCCAGTCGAGGTCGCCGCCGCGCTGCGCGCTGCCGGGGTCCTTCGAGTTCTTGGTCGCCAGGTCCTCGAACTTGCCGCCCTTCTTCAATTCATCGATCAGGCCCTTCGCCTGCTCCTCGGTCTCCACCAGGATGTGCCGGGCGCGGTATTCCTTGTCGCCGGTCTGGGACTTGGCGCGGTCATACTCCTTCTGCACGTCGGCGTCGGTGACGGGGTGGGTGCGCACCCAGTCGCGCACATAGGCGCTGACCACCACGTCCTGGCGCGCCATGTCGACCTGCGCCTGGACCTCGGGCTTCTTGCCGACGCCGGCCTTCTGTGCCTCCTGGTAGAGCACCTCGCGGTTGATGAGCTCGTCGCGCACCAGCGCGCGCGTCTGCTCGTTGTCGGGCATGCCGCGCGCGCCCTGCTGCTGCATCAGGAGGTCCTGGCGGGCGCGGGGCACCGCGACGCCGTTTACCCTGGCGAGGGTCGTGCCCTGGGCCGCCGCCTGTGACTTGGCCGCGTCCTTCTTTGCGGCTTCCTTCTTGGCGGGCTCGTCCTTGGTCGGCAGCGGCAGCTGCGCCAGCGCCGGGGCGGCCAGCAGGACGGCGGCGTACATCCAGTTTTTCATTGCTTTCCTTTCGTCTCTTCCGGGCTGCGCGCCGTGATGGCGAGCGCGTGGATGGGGTGCTGCATGAGGCTGCCGAGCGCGCCGTAGATCATGCGGTGGCGCTCGAGCGTGCTGCGGCCGCTGAAGCGCTGCGACACGATGGACAGGCGCCAGTGCGTGCCGCCGCCGTCGCGGTAGCCGGCATGGCCGCGATGCTGCTCGCTCTCGTCGACCAGGTCGAGCGCCTGCGGCTCGAGCGCCGCCAGCCGCTCGCGGATCGTTTCGGCGACGCTCATTGCTTGTGTTCGACGTACTTCGCGAGGAACGCGGACTGCGCCACGACGAAGATCAGCATCAATCCAGTGCCGCCGAAAAACTTGAACGAGGCCCAGATCTTCTCCGAGTAGTTGTAGGCCACGTACAGGTTGAGCGCCCCCATGAATGCGAAAAAGCCGACCCATGACCAGTTGAGCCGCCGCCACACCGGCTCCGGCAGGGTGATCTGCTCGCCGAGGAGCGCGCGAATGAGGTTGCGGCCGACCAGCGCGCCCCCTGCGAGGACGATGCCGAACAGCCAATAGAGCACGGTCGGCTTCCACAGGATGAAAGTCTTGTCGCGCAGGTACAGGGTCAGGCCGCCGAACACGACGATGATGACGAGGCTCGCCCACAGCATCGAGGGAACCTTCTTGCGCCGGGCCACCAGCCAGCCGACCTGGATGACGGTCGCGACGATGGCGACGGCGGTGGCGACGAAGATGTCCCAGATCTGGATCGCGGCGAAGAACAGCGCAACGGGGAAGAGCTCGAACAGGAACTTCATCTGGATGGCGGCATTTTAGCGTGACTTTTACTTCCAGCCGCCGACCGCCTGACGGGCGGCGTCGTTGGCGGGGCGCACGACCAGGCCGCTCGCCGACACCGACACCACGTACTCGGCGCCTTCGGCCATCGGCACGTAGGCGGCGCTGCCGTAGAGCGCGTCGGCGAATGGCAGGTAGCGCGGATAACGTCGCGCCACGCTCCACAGGTCGACGCCCGGGTCGGCGGCGAGCTCGTACACCGTGCGCGGGCTGCTGCGCTCGGACTGGACGTCGCCGTAGCGGCCCGAAAGCCGCTCCAGGCGGTACACGGTGTCGAAGCCGAGCACGGTGCCGAGCGCGCGCCATTTCAGGACCCGCGCATCGATCTGCCACTCGTCGCCGCGCACCTGGTAGTGCCGCGGCTGGCCGCCGGGCGTCTGCACGCTGACGGCAAACTGGCGCTCGCCGAGCGCTCGCGTGGTGACGCGCGCGGCTTCCTGCTCGTGCGTGAGGCGCGCATAAGTGACGAGATTCGTCGCCACCAGGCCCGCGGCCACGCCGAGGAGGACCACCACGCCGCCGAAGAGCAGGTACAGCGTTCCGCGGACCAGCTTCAGCCTCCGCATCCGCCGCAGCGACGCGACGAAGAACGGGAACGAAAGCGCCACGCCGGCGAGGGCGATGCCGACGATCATCAGGCCGGGGTCGAGCGCCGCGAGCCACTGCGTCATGGTTTGAGCAGCCCTCGGCTGCGATGCCATTCGACGATCGCTTCGCGGGGGTATGCCTTGAATTTCCTGCCTTCCGGAAGAAACGCCCAGCGCGGCCTGGATTCCAGGAAGATGAGCTGGCGCTCCTTCGGCTTGGGCAGCGGAGTGTCGATCGCGGAGGCAAACGGGTAGATCCAGTGCGGCCAGCGCCTGTCCCACACCCACAGGGCCGAGGCGCACTTGCCGCAGAAGTGGCGCTCGCCGCCGCCGCGCATGGCGCGATAGACGCTGGTCTTTCCCTTGACTTTCAGCGTATCGGCCTCGCCCATGATGTTGATGGCATAGCCGCCCCCGCCCGCGGTCTTGCGGCAGATGGAGCAGTAGCACCACATGTACGGGTAGGGCGTGTGCGACTCGAGCGAAAACCCCACCGCGCCGCAATGGCAGGATCCTCGGAGCTTCATCCGTTTACTATACCGAGAACCAAGGAGGCCACGTGGCGCTCGTCCCTCTGATCGAATACGCACAGGCGTCCGCCGAAGTGCGCGCGGTGTACGACGACATCATGACGACGCGCGGCGTCGACTGGATCAACAACTTCTGGAAGGCGCTCGCAAACGACCCGAAGGAGCTCGCCCGCGTCTGGCGCAACGTGAAGCAGGTGATGGCGCCGGGCGCGCTCGACCCGCTGCTGAAGGAGATGGTTTATGTCGCGGTCGGCCTCGCCAACGAGACCAACCGCCTTGCCAACGGCCTGCGGATCGACGTCGACCGGCAGTTCAAGGCCTAGCAGGGAGCGAAATTGGCTCTCAAGGAGACGCCGTCGGCTTTGGCCGCCTGGATCGGGGTCACGCAGCTCCTTTTCGTGACGACGTGGACGCTCTACGTCGTCTACCTGCCGCAGCTCGCCGCGCAGGCCGGGATCCCGAAGCACTGGGTGCCGTGGATCCTCGTGGCCGACCAGCTCGTGTTCGCGCTCACCGACGTCGCGACCGGGTTCTGGCTCGACCGGGTGCGGGCGGGCCTCGCCCGCGTCGGCCCCTGGATGCTCGGCGTCACGGCGGTTTCCTGCGTCGCCTTCATCGCTCTTCCCTTCGCCGGCGCGAGCGAGGTCGTGCTGCTGGCGGCGATCGGCTTGTGGGCCGTCACCTCGGCCGCCCTGCGCTCCCCGCCCTGGGTGCTGCTCTCGCGCCATGCCGCGACCCCGAGCATTCCGTGGCTTTCGACACTGGTTCTGACCGGCACCGCGGTCGGCTCGGCGCTCGCCCCTTATCTCGGCATCGCGCTGCGCGGCGTCGATCCGCGCTTCCCGTTCGTCCTGTCGAGCGTGACGCTGGTCGCCACCGTCGCCGGCCTGGTCGTGGCCGAACGGCGCCGCTCGGCGGACGCTCGCACCGAGCCGCAGCCCGCGCAGACGCTGCCACCCTCGCGCCTGTTCCTCGCGCTCGCTTTCCTCGCCCTCGGGATCCAGGTGCATTACTCGCTCAATTCCGCATCGCGCTACCTGAAGTTCGCCCCGCCGGCCGAGCTGGCCTACCTCATGCCGGTGTTCTGGGTCGGCTTCAACCTCCTCATGTTCTCCGCGGTGCGCCTGGTGAAGCGGGTCGGACCCGGCGACGCGATGGTGATCGCCGCCGCTTGCGGCACGATCGCGACGCTCGCAGCGGCCGTTGCGCCCAATCTGCCCGTGCTCCTTGCGGCGCAATTTCTGGCCGGCGGCTGCTGGGGCGCGGCCCTGGTCGCGGCATACACCGCGGCGGTGGCGCTGGGGCGGACCGGCCGCGAAGGCCGCTTCCTCGGCACGCTGTTCGCCGTTCTCGCCGCGGCGGCTGCGCTGCGCATTGCGGCCGTGGCGACCGGGGCGGAGCGCGAGGCCGCGTTCAGCGCGCTGCTGCCGTGGCTGCCCGAGGCGGCCTGGCTTGCGGCTGCGCTGCTGCTGGTGGCCGCAACACGCGCCTCCCGTCCGGGCTGACGTAATAGCGCCGCCACAGCGTGCCGCCGGAGCGCACCTCGACCGGCCAGTAGCAGCGGCCGTGGCTGCGGTGCGGCGCGTCAAGGAGCAGCGCGTACTGCACCACGGCGCCGGTTTCGTGCGTGGCGCTCGCCCACGCCTGCGTTTCCGGCAGGTACTTCACCTTGCTCACCGCGCGGCGCAGCGGCATGTTGCCCTCGTCGGGGTAATCGCAGGCGAAGGCCGGCGCGCAGATGAAACTGAGGACGATAAAGCGCCACATCGCCGACATAATGCCATTTCGAAGGGAAGACAAATGCAGCTCTCGCCGAGGCTCGGCATCGCGATCTTGCTCGGCGTGGGCGTCTCGTTCGCCTCGAACCACCTCGCCGCGCGCGTCGCCTTCGATCACGGCGCGAGCGTGGCCGCAGCCGTCGCGGTGCGCGCCTCGTGCACGGCGCTCGTGCTCCTTGCCCTGATGCAGCTGCAGGGCGTGCGCCTCGCGATCCCGGGCGCGCTGCGTCCATGGTCGCTGCTCGCGGGGCTGCTGATCGCGACCCAGAGCTACTGCCTTTACTCCGCGGTGGCGCGCATCCCGCCCGCGCTCGCGCTGCTCGTCTTCCAGACTTCGCCGATGCTCTACGTGCTCATCTCGTGGGCGATGCGCAAGGAGGCGCCGCGCTGGCGCGCGCTCGCGCCCATGGCGCTAGGGCTCGCGGGGCTCGCGCTGGCGCTCGACCTGCGCCTCGAGCACCTGCAGGCGCGCTGGAGCGAGATCGGGGCCGGGGTGCTGTGGGCGTTCGCGAGCGGCTGCAGCATGGCGGTCGTGTACTACCTCAACACGCACGTGCTGAAAGGCATGGACGGCAGGGTGCGCACCTTCGCCATGACCGCGGTGACTGCCACGCTCGCGATCGCGGGCGGGACCGCGGCGCACGCCATCGCGTTCCCCGCGGAGGCGACCGGGTGGGTCGGGCTCGCCTGCCTCACCGTGTTCTATTGCCTGGCGATCATCTCGCTGTTCTTCGTGCTGCCGAAGCTTCCTTCCACTCACACGGTAGCGCTCAACATCGAGCCGATCGCGCTGCTTTTCCTCGCCTGGCTCGTCCTCGGGAATACGGTGACGCCGCTGCAGGTCGCCGGCGCCTTTCTGACCGTCGGCGCGATCGTGTGGCTCGGCACATCTAAGCGGTGATCACGCCTTCGCCGCCGGCGTAGAGGCGCTCGACCAGCGCGGCGCGCCGCTCGAGCACCGCGCGCTGGTTCACGTAGCCCTTGTCGGTGATCTCGTTCGCGTCGATCGACGCCGGCTCGGCGAGAACCAGCAGGCGCGCGGGGTGCATCGAGCTGCCGCCTTCGGCCTTCAGCCGGCCGAGCGAGGCCGAAAGCCTCGCGCGAATTTCCTCCGGCTCGAGCTCCTTCGCCGCCGCGCTGAGGAACACGAGCGCTCCGACCTCGGCGCGGTCGTGGCCGGTGACGACTGCGTCCTGCACGATCGGGTCCGCCGCGGCGATGAGCTTGACCCGCACCGTGCCGACGTTGACCCAGGTGCCGGTCGAGAGCTTGAAGTCCTCGGCGACGCGGCCGTCGAACACGATGCCTTTCGCCGGCGCGCCGGGGTCGGCGAGCTTCACGGCATCGCCGATGCGGTAGAAGCCTTCCTCGTCGAAGGCGGCCGAGGTGAGCTCGGGCCGCCGGTAATATCCGGGGGTCACGTTCGGCCCGCGCACCCGCACCTCGAGCTTGCCGCCGAACGGCGCGAGCTTGAGCTCGCAGCCCGCGACCGGGAGGCCGATCACGCCGGGGCGCTCCATGGGGAAATGCACCGAGGTCGCGAGCGGCGAAGTCTCGGTCGAGCCCCAGGCCGAAAGCATGGCCAGGTCGGCGCCGCGCTTCTCCTCCCGCGCGAGGCGCACGAGCCGGTCCCACAGGTTCTGCGGCAGCGCCGCCGCCGCGTAGAACACGACCTGCAGCTCGCGGAAGAAGCTGCGGCGCAGCTTCGCGTCGCGCTCGAGGAACGGCAGCAGCAGGTCGTAGCCGCGCGGCACGTTGAAGTAGAGGCTCGGCGCGATCTCCTTCAGGTTGCGCACCGTGGCCTCGACGAGGCCGGGCACAGGCTTGCCGCCGTCGATGTAGAGGGTGCCGCCGTTGCGCAGCACCAGGTTGAAATTGTGATTGCCGCCGAAGGTGTGGTTCCACGGCAGCCAGTCGACCAGCACCGGCGCTTTCTCCTGCACGAACGGCCACGCCTGCGCGAGCATCTGCTGGTTCGAGCACAGCATGCGGTGCGTGTTGACCACGCCCTTCGGTATTCCGGTCGATCCGGAGGTGAACAGGATCTTCGCCACCGTGTCCGGGCCGACCTTGCGGTGCTCGCGCTCGAGCGTCGAGCCCGGGTTGGTCTCGAGGAGCTCCGCCACCGGCGTCGAGCTTGCCTTCACCGCCTCGAGCGCGGGACCGAATTTTTCCCGCTCGGCCGCGTACACCAGCCCCGGCTTCACCAATTCGAAGATGGCCTTCAGCTTGCCGAAGTCCTTCGACATCAGCGAATACGCCGGCGACACGGGCACGGCCGCAACGCCCACGTGCATCGCGCCGAGCGCGAGCAGGGCATGGTCGATGCCGTTGTCGGAGAGGATCGCGACCGGCTTTTCGGCGCCGAGCCCGCGGTCGAGGAGCGCCTGCCCGATGCGGCGCACGGCGCCGTAGGCCTCGCGGTAGGAAATCCTGCGCCACGCATCGCCCTTGCGCTCGGCGAGAAACAGGCGCGCCGGGTCGCGGTCGGACCATTGCATCAACCATTCGGTGACGCAGCGCGAATACGGCCCGAGCTTCTGCGGCGAGCGCAGAATCAGCGTGCCGTCGGCGCGCTTCTCGAGGTCGACTTCGGCTGGCGCAAACCGCATGGCCCAAGTCTACAATGCGCTCGATGAAGGCCCGCCGCGGGTTCGCATCGCTTCTTCTCCTTGTCGTCTCTGGCGTGGCGCTCGCGCAGGCCTTCCCGAGCCGCACCGTGACGCTCGTGGTGCCCAATCCTCCGGGCGGTGCGATCGACATCCAGGCGCGCATCTACGCGCAGAAGCTGCAGGACCTCTGGGGCCAGCCGGTGATCGTCGACTACAAGCCGGGTGCCGGGACGCTTCTCGGCATGGAGCACGTGGCGAAGTCCGCGCCCGACGGCCACACGCTGTGCCTGGTGGTGACGCCGCTCGTCATCCTGCCCGCCCTGCGCGAGAAGATGCCGTACGACACGCTGAAGGACCTCGCGCCGGTGACCCTGACCGGCGTATCGTCGATCATGATCGCGGCCTCGCCGACGCTGCACGCGAGCAACATCGCCGAGCTGATCGCGCTGGCGAAGAAGCAGCCGGGCAAGCTGACCTACGCGAGCCCGGGACTCGGCAGCTCGATGCACCTCGCCGGCGAGCTGCTCAAGATGGAGGCGGGCATCGATCTCCTGCACGTCCCGTTCAAGGGCGGCGCGCAGGCCTATCCCGAGCTCATGGCCGGGCGCATCGACCTGCAGCTCGATCCCACCTTCGGCATCTATCGCCACGTCAAGGCGGGAAAAATGAAGGCGATCGCGGTCACGAGCGGGAAGCGCGACCCCTCGGCGCCTGAAGTTCCCGCGGTTGGCGAGACCATTCCCGGCTTCAATGTCCTCAGCATCAATGGCATCGTCGCCGCCGGCGGCACGCCGCGCGAGCTCGCGCGCAGGATCAGCGGCGACTTCCGCAAGCTCCTGCGCGAGCCCGACACCGCCAGGCGGCTGGAGGAGCTCGGCATCGAGCCCGTCGGCAACTCGCCCGAGGAGTTCGGCGCGTTCATCAAGAGCGAGATCGAGCGCTGGACGCGGGTGGCCAAAGCTGCCAACGTGAAGATGGAGTGACATGAGCTTTTTTACGGAGATCTCAGGGGTCGGCATCCGAGACATCGACGTCGATGAGTTCCGGTGCACCATGGACCGCTACGCGGTGTGCGTGATCCGCAACGACAAGCCCGTCAGCGACGCCGAGCACGTCGAGTTCAGCCGCCGCCTGGGGCCGCTCCTGCCGATGAAGATGCTCACGATGGTCGGCAAGTCGAAATCGCGCTTCGCCCATCCCGAGATCATCGACATCGGGAACATCGGCGCTGACGGCAGGCTTCTTCCCGAGGACGACCGCCGCCGCGCGTACAACCGCGGCAACCTGCTTTGGCACACCGACGCCTCCTACGACCAGGCGCGCGGCGTCTATTCGCTCCTCTCGTGCCATTCGATCCCGCCCGGCGGCGCCGACACCGAATTCGCGGATATGAGGGCTGCTTACGATTTTCTCCCCCAGACCCTTAGGGACCGGATTGAAAATCTTGTGGTGGAACACTCCATCTGGCATTCGCGCGCGCTCGCCGGGATGACCGACGTAAGCGAGCAAGAGAAGGCGACCCGGCCGCCGGCGCGCCACCGCCTGGTGCACACGCACCCCGGCTCCGGGCGCAAGGTGCTGTACCTGGCTTCGCACGCCTCGCAGGTGCTGGGAATGCCGCTCGAGGAAGGCCGCGCGCTGCTTCGCGAGCTGATCGAGTTCGCGACCCGGCCCCAGTTCGTCTACCGGCACAGGTGGCGCGTCGGCGACCTGCTGGTGTGGGACAACCAGCAGACCATGCACCGCGGCACGCCGTTCGACGACACGAAGTATCCGCGCGACATGCGCCGCACCACGGTGATCGAGGAAGCGGCCGCGTGAAGCGCAAGCTCCGCAGCAACCTCGAGCGCGGCGGTACCGTGTGGGCCGGGCGGCGCGCGCAGTGGCGCGCGCTCGGCCTGTCCGAGGCCGACATGGAGAAGCCGAAGATCGCGGTGGTGAACAGCTCCTCGGAGCTCTCGAGCTGCTTCAGCCACCTCGACGGCGTGGCGCGCGCGGCGAAGGACGCGATCCGCTCGGCCGGCGGCCTGCCGTTCGAGATCCGCACTGCGGCGCCGAGCGACTTCGTCACCTGCGCCGGCCGCCGCGGCGGCTACATCCTGCCCACGCGCGACCTCATCACCAACGACATCGAGGTGCAGGTCGAAGGCGCGCTGCTCGACGGGATGCTGTGCCTCGCCTCCTGCGACAAGACTGCGCCCGGCCAGCTCATGGCCGCCGGGCGTCTGAACATCCCGACGATCGTGGTCGTGTGCGGCTACCAGCAGAGCGGCGAGTACAAGGGCGCGCACGTCGACATCGAGGAGGTGTTCCTGAAGGCGGGCTATCTCGCCTCGGGCGGCATCACGCTGGAAGACCTGACCGGCATGGCCGACAACGCGGTGCGCTCCCCCGGCGTGTGCGCGGGAATGGGCACGGCGAACTCGATGCACATCGTGTGCGAGACGCTCGGCATGGCGCTCCCCGGCGCCGCGCCGGTGCTCGCCAACAGCGCAAGGATGATGGACTACGTGCGCCGCTCGGGTGAGCGCATCGTGCAGATGGTGTGGGACGACTACAAGCCGCGCGACATCATGAGCGCCGGCTCGATCGCCAATGCCGCCATGATCGTGCTGGCGCTGTCGGGCTCCATCAACTGCGTGAAGCACCTGCAGGCGATCGCGCACGAGAGCGGCATCGACGTCGATGTATATGCGCTCTTCCAGGAGTACGCGGAGAAGGTGCCGCTGCTGGCGGCGATCCGCCCGAACGGCGACGGCCGGATCGAGGAGCTGGAGGCCGCGGGCGGCGCTCGCGCCGTGATGAAGCGCCTCGAAGCGCTTTTGCACAAGGACGCACGCTCGGTCGCCGGCACCACCGTAAAGGACATATTGGATTCCACTTCGGTGAGGGAGGACGGCGTCATTTCCAGCCTGGAGCATCCGCTCTCGCGGCGTCCCTCCATCGTCATCGTGCGCGGCTCGCTGCTGCCGGGCGGCGGAATCGTGCGCCAGGGCGGCGCCGGGGCGCGCATGACGAGCTTCCGCGGCCCGGCGAACATCTTCCATTCTCGCGAGGAAGCGCTGGAGGCGATCAAGCGCAATGCGGTCAAGCCCGGCGAGGTGCTCGTGCTGCGCGGACTCGGCGTGCGCGGAGGGCCGGGGCTGGCGATGACCTCGGCGGTGGTGTTCGCGCTCGACGGCGCGGGCCTCATCGACCGCGTGGCGATGATCACGGAAGGCCAGCTCTCGGGCCTGGTGAACAAGGGCCTGGTGGTCGGCGAGGCCTCGCCCGAGGCGGCCGACGGCGGGCCGCTCGCGCTGCTCGATCAGGGCGACCTCATTTCGCTCGACGTCGAGAAGCGCGAGGTGAATCTCGAAGTTTCCGCGGCCGTGCTCGAAGCCCGGAGCAAGGAGAAGCGCGTGTTCGGCGCTCAGGACGTTCCCGGGTACCTCGGCCTCTACCAGCGGCTGGTGCAGCCGGTGCACAAGGGCGCGACCCTCACATGAAGACCATCAGCGAAGCGCGGCGCGAGACGCCGGTGTACGGAGAGTTCGACGTCGTGGTGGTGGGCGGCGGGCCAGCCGGCATCGCCGCGGCGGTGGCCGCCGGCCGTGCCGGGCGCTCGACGCTGCTCATCGAGCGCTACGGCTTCCTCGGCGGCGCCGGCACGGCGGCCGGGCTGTCGACGTTCTGCGGCCTGCACGCCAACGTGCACGGCGAGCACCGCCGCGTGATCCGCGGCGTGTGCGACGACGTGCTCGAGCGCCTGGAGAGCAGGAAAGCCCTGCGCGAGCCCCACCTTTCGGTGCAGAAGCGCATCCAGGCGCAGGCCTACGACATCTCGGCGTACAAGATCGTCGCCGACGAGCTGGTTCTCGAGGCCGGAGCGAAGCCGCTGTTTCACGCCTTCGCGGTCGGCGCGCTGAAGTCGGCCGACGACGCGATCGAGGCGGTGATCGTCGAGACCAAGTCGGGCCGGCGCGCCGTGCGCGGGCGCATGTTCATCGACTGCTCGGGCGATGGCGACCTCGCCGCGTGGGCCGGCGCGCCGTACGAGGTCGGCGACGGCAAGGGCAACATGCTCTATCCGTCCACCATGTACCGCATCTGCGGCGTCGACCCCGCCAAGGCGGGCGAGGCCTGGGAGAAGATCCCGCAGCTGATGGAAGAAGCAGAGCGCATGGGGCGGCGCTTCCCGCGCAAGAAGCCGATCGTGCGGCCGCAGCCGAACCCGATCGAATGGCGCGCCAACCTCACCCAGATCAGGAACCCCGACGGCAGCGCGGTGAGCGGCATCGACGCCGACCAGCTCACCTACGGCGAAATCGAGGGCCGGCGCCAGTGCTGGGATACCTTCGAGTTCATCCGCGGCGCCGCCCCGGGCTTCGAGGACGCCTACATCGTCGAGATTGCGCCGCAGATCGGCATCCGCGAGACGCGCCGGGTGCAAGGCGAATACATGCTGAGCGAAGACGACGTGCTCGGCTGCGCCGACTTCGCCGACGCCATCGGCGTCAACGGCTGGCCGGTCGAGGCGCACGTTGCCGGCGATGTGAAGTTTCTCTTCGCACGGGAGAAAAGAGGCTTCAATCAGCTTCCCTACCGGATGATCGTGCCGCAGAAGGTCGACAACCTCTTCGTCGCCGGCCGCTGCGCCTCGATGACGCACGGCGGCCAGTCGGCCGCGCGCGTGAGCGGGCCGTGCTTCGTCATGGGCCAGGCCGCGGGCGCCGCGGCGCACCTCGCGCTCCAGTCGGGCGTGGCGCCGCGCCGGCTCGACGTGGGTAAACTGCAGGAGTGCCTGGAGCGCGACGGGGCTTATCTCGGCCGCGAGGCGGCGGCCGTGCAAGCGTAATCAGTTTTCTGGGAGGATCAAATGGACCCGCTGCAAAACTTGCAAAATCTGGATCAGATCACCACCACCGCGATCGATCTCGGCATCAAGTTCGCGCCCAAGCTGCTGGTCGCGATCCTGATCCTGGTCGCCGGGTACTTCGCGGGCCGCTGGGCCGGCCGTGCGCTCGGGCGCGCTCTGAGGCGCGCCCACCTCGAGCCGCCCGTACGCTCGTTCCTCGCCCGGCTCACCGGGGTGCTGGTGTTCGCGCTTTTCGCGATCATGGCGCTGCAGAACCTGGGCGTGGAGCTGCTGCCGCTCGTTGCCGGTCTCGGCATCGCCGGCGCCGGGGTAGCGCTCGCGATGCAAGGCGTTCTCGGCAACGGTATCGCGGGGCTGACGATCATGGTGACGCGTCCCTTCAAGGTCGGCGACTTCATCTCGGTGGCGGGCGAGCAGGGCGCGGTGGAGGACATCACCCTCTTCAGCACCACGCTCGGGCACGCCGACATGTCGAAGGTGGTGATCCCCAACCGCAAGATCGTCGGCGAGATCCTGCACAACTGCCACAGCATCCGGCAGCTCGGCATCGAGGTCGGTGTGTCCTACAAGACTGACGTCGTCGCCGCAGTGGAGACCATTCACGAGATCCTGCGCGCGAATCCCCGCGCGCTGAAGGATCCCGAGCCCGTCGTAGGCATCGCCAGGCTGCGCGATTCGTGCGTGGTGCTGGCGGTCGCCCCGTGGGTAGACGCGGCCGACTACGGCCCGGCGGGCGCCGAGATCAACCAGGCGATCCTCGAGGCGTTCCGCGCGCGGGACATCGTGATCCCCGCGCCGCAGCGCGAGGTGCGCGTGCTGTCGTCGACGGCTTATCTGGGAGACAGCGCGAAGGAGCGCTTCGCGAATCGCGACGCCGCTTAGCCTTCTAGTCGCACTGGGTGTATTCCCGGTTGTGCGATTGCAGGACGGCGTTGCCGCTCGAGCTGAGGCCAAGGCGCAGCGGCTGCGGCGTCCAGCTCAGTCCGTCGGCGGAGAGCTCGAGGGTTTCGTTCTGCACGCGCCACCTGGACGTCTTGCCGGGCGTCTGATTCACCAGGCCGTTCTGCATGAAGGCGAGGCGCTCCTTGGTGCGGTTGCCGCCGATGTCGTAGGCGAAGCTGCACCAGGCGTTGCGCGTGAGCGCCCGGCCGAGCTCGCCGTCCTGCACCGCCACCTTCGCCGGGAGCTTGGCGAGGCGCAGCTCTCGCGCTTTCTGCGGGTTGGGCTTGCCGCCGAGGTCCGATTCGGTGAGCACGATGCTGAGCTCGTCGCCGTCCAGGCGTCCGGTCAGGTAGAGCATGCCGAAGCTGTTGGCCGCGGTGCCGCGCAGCCCTTCGCTCTCGGCCCGCGCCTGCACCTGCAGGCTGCTGTTGCCGTGGCCGGTGAGGGTGCCGCTCACGCGCTTCTGCCCATCCTGCGTGAGGGTCAGCATGACGTTGCCGCCGGAAGCGTTCTTGGCGGTATACGTGCCGCCGTAGTTCTGGGCGAACGCGGAAGCGGAGGCGAAAAGAGCTGCGGACAGCAGAACGGCGCGGAGCATGGAAGCCTCCTTATCGATTTTCTCCATGCTACGCGCTGCCCACGCGGGCGCTTGCGGCATACGTCACGCCTCGCCGCACATGGCAGCCGCTAGCGCGGCAGAGCTTGCAGCACCCTTTCGCACGCGGCAATGCTGCGCAGGTGCGAGTCGCGCATTTTCGCGAATACGTCACGCGCCTCGGGGCCGAGCGTCGGCGCTGCCTCCTCGAAGCGCTTCACCGCCCACTTGAGCCCGCGCACCAGGTACGCGAGGCGCGCGCGTGGACCCTGCACCGCAACCGCCTTGTCGTAGAACTCGCCGGTGGCGTGGCTGTACGGCGTACCCGACTTCTCCAGCAGCTTGCCGATCAGCGCGCAATTGTGGGCTTCGTCGTTCTGGATCGCCCGCAGCACCTTCCAGGCCTCGCTCTGGCGAGGATGGTCTTCCATGAAGACCACCAGCGCCTTCGCGCCGGCGCGCTCGGCTTCCAGCATTCCGTTGAGGAAATCGTGCATGGCTACTTGAACAGGCCGCGGGCGCCTTCGATCACGCTTCTCGTGCCGTCTCTCAGCGTGCCGCTGGCGCGCGCGGCGAGGCCGGTGGCGCCGCTCGCGATCGATCCCCACACGGCCTCCACTACCTCGCCGGCCGAGGCGCCGTTCGACCTCTTTCCAACGTCGCGCAGGTGCACGTTTGGCATGGAGAGCGCGAGCGTATCGCCGAAGCGCACGCTTGCGTCGCGCACGTAGATGTGGTCGACGATGAATTTCCTGCCCGGGGCCTTGTCGGGGCTGCCTGGCCCGGCGAGCTTCGCGACCTCGGCGTCGATATGCCTCTGGATCGCGGTCAGGTTGTCGCCGCCCGCACCGATCTCGTAGCTGATGACCGGGCCCTCCAGGGCGATTTCCTTCACCCGGATCACGCTCGCGGTGAGGGTTGAATAGTCGATCGCGAGGCGCATCTCCCCCAGCGTGAGCGCGCGCGCGGACTTGTAGCCCGGCGGATTGCCCACCTCCAGCCCCGTGACGCTGCCCGTGCCGTCGACGGGCTCGAGCCTCACCCGCTTGACCTTGACCGTCACGCCGGTGAGCTGCGGGCCGAAGCCTTCGATGGCCCGCTTCACCAGCGCATCGCGCGACGCGTACAGCCACCACAGCCCGCCCACTGCGGCGAGCGTGACGCCGGCGGCGCCGAGCAGCACGACGGTGCGCAGTCTCACGCCGTCCTCAGTGCAGCTTCACGTACTCGTATTCCACCGGCAGGTTGTTGATGCCGCGCTCGGGCGGCGCGATCCAGGCCGCCATCTTGCCCGGCTGCGCCACCTTCTTCATCAGGGAGTGCACGAACGCCCTGTCAGCCTCCGAGGGGATCCAGCCCTCGAGCGATTTGGCAAAAAGCTCTTGGGAGATCAGCCTGCCCTGCGGATCGACGGGCAATCCCGCCCACGCGCCGATCGAGCGGCGGAAGCGCGTCGAGGGCAGGGTGAGGCGGGAAGCAAAGCCCGCGCGCTCGATCTGGCGGTTCCAGCGCTTGAGGCCGATCTCGCAGTCCTTGAGGTAGGACTCGCGCATCACCTCGTTCAGCGCGTTGAGCATCGGGACCTCCTGCTCGCCTTCGGGCGCAAGCAATTTCAGTGTTTTTTCTCTCAAGACGTGATCCTCGTACTGAGCTTCGTCGGGCCGGCCCTTGAGCCCCGAGGCGAAGTTGGCCGCCGAGTTCGACGAGATCTCGGAGCCGAAGAGGTCGAGCGAGGACGAGCACCAGAAGTTGAGGTATTTCTGCAGCAGCGGCAGGTCGACCGCGCCCGCGGCGCGGACCTTCGCCGGGTCGTCGGTGCCGATTTCCTTCATCACTTCGAGCGTGCGCTTCACCACGCGGCCGAGGCCGGTCTCGCCGACGAACATGTGGTGCGCCTCTTCAGTCAGCATGAAGCGGCAGGTGCGCGAGAGCGGATCGAACGCGCTTTCGGCGAAGCTCTTGAGCTGGTACTTGCCGTCGCGGTCGGTGAAGTAGGTGAAGCAGTAGAGCGAGAGCCAGTCGGAGATCGGCTCGTTGAAGGTGGTGAGGATGCGCGGCTTGTCGCGGTCGCCGGAATGGCGCGCGAGCAGCTCCTCGGCCTCCTCGCGGCCGTCGCGGCCGAAGTAGGCGTGCAGCAGGTACACCATCGCCCAGAGGTGGCGGCCTTCCTCGACGTTGATCTGGAAGAGGTTCCTGAGGTCGTAGAGCGACGGGCAGCTGTGGCCGAGCAGGCGCTGCTGCTCCACCGACGCGGGCTCGGTGTCGCCTTGGGTGACGATGAGGCGGCGCAGCGTCGAGCGGTATTCGCCCGGCACCTGCTGCCACGCGGGCTCGCCCATGCGGTCGCCGAAGCCGATCTTGCGGTCCGCCACCGCGTCGGCGAGGAAGATGCCCCAGCGGTAGTCGGGCATGTGCACCGCGCCGTAGTGCGCCCAGCCTTGCGCGTCGACCGAGATCGCGGTGCGCAGGTACACGTCGGCGCTCTCGAAGTCGCTCGGGCCCATCTCGTGCCACCACTGCAGGAAATGCGGCTGCCAGTGCTCCAGCGCGCGCTGCAGCGTGCGGTCGCCGCCGATGTTGACGTTGTTCGGGATCTTTTCTGCGTAGTCGATGCTGCTCATTAGACGCGTTCCCAGTTGAATTTGGCCTTGGCGCCGGTCCCGTAGACCTTGAGCGCTCCTTGTTCCCCGACGGCATTCGGCCGCACGAAGATCCAGTTCTGCCACGCCGTGAGGCGGCCGAAGACGCGCGTGAGCATGGTCTCGGGGCCGGCGAAGCGCAGGCTCGCCTCCATGCCGGTGAGGGCATCGGGGGAGAGGCTCGCGCGCTCCTCGACGGCGAGGCGCACCTCGTCTTCCCAATCGATGTCGTCTGGCGCCGAGGTGACGAGCCCGAGGTTCGCCGCTTCCTTGGCGCTCACGCCTTCATTCATCGGCATAGTGGGCGCGTCGCCGCCGAAGCGGTTGTGGAGGCGCGACAGGCCGTTCGCCATCGGGTAGGCGCCGAAGTTGAGCGCCGACAGGGCGACCTTGGCGCCATTCTCCGCGTCGAGCATGTAGCTGCGGTCGGCCGCCAGCGCGAGCTCCATCAGCGTGCCGGCGAAGCACGAGCCGGGCTCGATCAGCGCGAAGATCGAGCGCGAAGACACGTCGAGGCGCGACAGTGCGCGGCGCAGGTAGCCGAGCGTCTCGCGCACGAACCAGTCCTTGCGGTGCTCTTGCAGCAGGGCGTCGAGCTCGAGCGCACGCGCGAGCTCGCCTTTCGTCTTCAGCAGCCACAGGCCGATGTCGAGGTGGTTGTGGCGCAGGTCCAGGATCGCGCGGTCGAGCTCGCGCGCGAGCCGCAGCGGATACCAGTCGGCGCTGCGCTCCAGCCTTGCGCTCTCGGGGCCCCTGAGGGTGATGCTGGCGGTTCGCGTCTCCTTGTCGACCTCGATTTCAAGCAGTCGATTTGCGCCGAGCGGATCCAGGGAAACGCCTTGCCCTCCCGGGCGGTCGGACTGCTCGGCGAGCGCGAGCGCGCGCGCCCTCACCACCTGGGCGAACTCCTGCGGCTTGGCGACGTGGTCGACGAGCTTCCACTGCTTCGCTCGGTCGGCGCGCACGCCCTCGGCGGTGGTGCAGAAGAGGTCGGCCAGGTCTCTTCTGACTTTTCTCTTGTCGATGATCCGGGTCAAACCTCCGGTACCCGGAAGGACGCCGAGGAGCGGCACCTCGGGCAGGCTCACGGTGGAGGAGCGGTCGTCGACCAGCGCGATCTCGTCGCAGGCGAGGGCGAGCTCGTAGCCGCCGCCGGCGGTGGTGCCGTTCAGCGCGGCGAGGAACTTGAGCCCGGACCCGGCGCTCGAGTCCTCGATGCCGTTGCGCGTCTCGTTGGTGAACTTGCAGAAGTTCACTTTCCAGGCGTGGCTGGAAGTGCCCAGCATGTAGATGTTGGCGCCCGAGCAGAACATGCGGCTCTTGGCGCTCGTGATCACGACCGCCCTTACCTCCGGGTGCTCGAAGCGGATGCGGTTGAGCGCGTCGTGCAGCTCGATGTCGACGCCGAGGTCGTAGCTGTTGAGCTTGAGCTTGTAGCCCGGCACCAGGCCCTTGTCCTCGGCGACGTCGAGCGCGAGCGTGGCAAGCGCGCCGTCGAACGAGAGCTTCCAATGGTTGTAGCGGTCGGGCCGGGTTTCGAAGGAGATCATGGCAGCGCCTTGCGCAGTTCCTGCAGCGTTTGTCTCACAGTCCTGCCGCTGGTGTCGAGCGCGAGCGGTGCGCGCGCGTAGGCGCGCTCGCGGTCGGCGAGCAGCCTGCGGATCTCTTCGAGCGCGGCCGAGCGGCCCTGCAGCCTGCCGGAGAACGGGCGCATGTCGCCCTGGGCGACGACGCGCGACATGTGCTCCTGCGGCGAGGCCTTGAGCCAGACGCAGAAGCAGCGCTCGAGCAGGAGCTCGTAGGTCGAGGGGTCGGTGACCAGCCCACCGCCGGTCGCGATCACCGCGCGCTCGTTCTCGTCGAGCACCCGCTCGAGCGCGCGGCGCTCGAAGCGGCGGAACGCGTCCTGCCCGTACAGGGCGAATACCTCGCCGAGCTTGGCGCCGGCCTCCTTTTCCACCTCGCGGTCGAGCTCGACGAAGGGCACGCCGAGCGCCTGGGCGAGCTTCGCGCCAAGGGTCGACTTGCCGGCGCCGCGCAGGCCGATGAGCGCGACGCGCGCGCTGCGCGCCGCCCCTTCCTCGCGCACCAGCTCCTCCACCGACACGCGCATGGCGCGCGCCACGCGCCGCAGGAGCAGCACCGAGATGTTGCCGCGGCCGGCCTCGAGCTGCGCGAGGTAGCGCTCGGAGACGCCGGAGGCCCCGGCGAGGAGGCGCCGCGTCATGCCGTGGGCGTTCCTCCAGGCGCGCACGCGCTCGCCGAGGCGGCCGAGGTAGAGCGCGTCCTGCGCTTCGGTGGGGAGGGGCGCATTCATGGGTGGGCATGAACTATAGTGCTTGACGGAGATTGTATTCGTGCACTATAGTGAATGTCAATGCGAATCTACATCCTGGTCGGCACCATGACCGGCACGGCGCAGCTTTGCGCCCAGGAGATGGAGCTCGCCCTCGACGACGGCGAAACGCAGGTCGCGACGCTGATGATGGACCAGCTCGACAGCTCGGTATTCGAGAAGGAGCGCTCCCGAGCAGGGGTGTTCCTCATCTGCACCTCCACCTACGGCCAGGGCGACGTCCCCGACAACGCCCGCTCCCTCTACGAGGACCTTAAGGCGAGGCGCCCGGACCTCTCCCACGTGCTCTATGGCGTGTTCGGCCTGGGCGACCGCACCTACGCCGAGACCTTCAATTTCGGCGGCAAGCGCTTCGACGAGCTTCTCGCCGAGCTCGGCGCCCGCCGCGTCGGCGAGCGGCACATGCACGACGCCTCGAGCGGCGTGCTGCCCGAGGAGACCGCGCTCGAGTGGTGCCAGGAGTGGCTCGCCAAAGTGAAGGACTGCGTCGCGGCGGGTTGACACGCTGTCGCCCGCCCCCCTATAGGAAAATGAGGGGCACGCGTTTTGCATCTGCGCGGATATGCGCACCGCGCTCAAGTGGACTGTCGGCGTCGTGCTGGCGCTCCTCGTGGCGCTCGCGCTCTTCATCTCGTTCGGGCTGAACACCCTGCGGGGGCCGATCAGCCGCGCGGTGACCAACGCCACCGGCCGCGAGCTCGTCATCGACGGCAAGATCCGCGCGGTGTGGAGCTGGCTCCACCCGCGCTTCCGCGTGGAAAAGGTGACCTTCGCCAATGCCGACTGGGCCAAGGAGGACTATCTCTTCAGCGCCGACGCGGTGGAAGCCGAAGTCCGCCTGCTGCCGCTCCTGGGCGGATTCATAGTGCTGCCGCAGGTGCGCCTCGAGGGCGCCGAGGTGAACCTGGAGCAGGACGAGCAGGGGCGGCGCAACTGGATCCTCGACGCCCAGCGCGACAAGGAGAAAAAGGACTCGCGCGTGTCCATCGAGCTCCTGACGCTCGACCAGGGCCATCTCAGCTATGCCGATGCGGCGCTCGACATCGACCTCCAGGCCGATCTCAACACCGACGGGAGCGGGGTGGTCTTTGCGGTGGTCGGCACCTATCAGGGGCTCGACCTTTCGGCCTCGGGGCATTCCGGCCCGGTCCTGTCGCTGCGGGACGAATCCAGTCCTTTCCCGCTGAAAGCGGAAGCCAGGATCGGTGACACCCAGGTAAAAGTGGACGGCACGATTACCGGCCTGGTCGGGCTCAAGGCGATCGACACCCACGTCTCGGTAAGCGGCAAGACGATGGAGGAGCTCTATTGGATCGTGAACGTGGCGCTGCCTTCGACCAAGCCCTACAGCACCACTGGTCACCTGACCCGGAAAGGCACTTTCGTGCGCTACGACGACTTCACCGGTAAGGTGGGCGGCAGCGACATTGCGGGGTTCCTCCAGGTCGACACCGCCGGCAAGCGCCCCGTCATGCAGGGCGATTTGCAATCCAAGGTCGTCGACCTCGCCGACCTCGGCGTCATCGTCGGCACCGAAGAGCCCAAGGAAGACGGCGTGCTGCCCGACAAGCCGTTCGATCCGGCGCGCTGGGACAGCGTCGACGCCGACGTGCGCGTCAAGGCCGGCACCATCCGCCGCCCCGAGTCATTGCCGCTGCAGAATCTTTCCGCGCGCATCCAGATGAAGGACCGCGTGCTGACGCTGAACCCGCTCGAGTTCGGTATCGCGGGCGGCAAGTTCGCCGGCCCGGTCACGCTCGACGGCCGCAAGGAGACGATCCTGGCGGACCTGCAAATGCGGGTGCAGAAGCTGCAGCTGGGGCAGCTCTTTCCCACGATCCAGAGCAACAAGGCCTCGGTTGGCGACATCAGCGGCCTGGTGGAGCTCAAAGGCGCCGGCAACTCGGTGGCGCAGATGCTTGGGAGCTCGAACGGCAAGATCGGCTTCTTCATGGACGGCGGCGAGATCAGCAAGTTCATGATGGAGCTGGTGGCGATGGACGTGTGGGGCGTCGCCAAGGTCAAGCTGCAGGGCGACAAGCCGGTCGAGGTGCGCTGCGCCGTGGCCGACTTCAACGTCAAGGACGGCGTCATGAACACCAACGCCTTCCTGTTCGACACCGCGGTGGTCAAGATCGAGGGCGGCGGCACGATCAACCTCAAGACCGAGGAGATGAACCTCAAGCTCAATCCCCGGCCCAAGGACTCGAGCGTCGCGTCGCTCAATTCGCCGGTCTACGTGCGCGGCACCTTCGGTCATCCCAAGCCGATGCCGGACGTGCCGCGGCTCGCGGCCAAGGGCGTGGGCGCGGTGCTGATGGGCATCATCAATCCGCTGCTCGCGGTGCTGCCGCTCGTCAAGGAAGGCAAGGGCGAGGACAGTCCGTGCAACCAGCTCGTGGCCGAGGCGACCAAGCTGAAGAAGGAGGCCGCCCGGGTGCCCGCTACGGCGTCTTCTTCAGACCGATCAGCTGCATCAGGCGCGACAGCGCCGCGTCCTCTTTCGAAACGAGATCGCTGAACTGCGCGGCCGGCAGGAACGCCGGGCGCACGCCGAGGTTCTCGGCGCCTTTCTGGAATTCCTGCGACTCCACCGTGCGGCGGATCGCTTCCTCGAGCGCGCCGATCGCCGCGCGCGGCGTGCCGCGCGGCACGGCGATGCCGCGCCAGGCTTCGAGCGACACGTCGATGCCTTGCTCGCGCGCCGTCGGCACGTCCGGAAGCGCGGGGTCGCGATTCGGAATCAGCGCGGCGAGCAGGCGCACCTGGCCCTGCTTCACCGGCGCCGACAGGGCCGCCGGCAGCTGCACCACGGCGTCGACGTGGCCGCCGAGCAGGCTCGGCACGACCTGCGCCGCGCCGAAGGGCACTTCGTTCACCTCGGCGCCCGCCGCACTGAAGAGCGCCGCGAGCGAGATGTGCGTGTGGCTGCCGATCCCCGAGTGGCCGACGCTCACGGCCTTCGGCTTCGCTTTCGCCTCGGCGAGGAGATCGTTCAATGTCTTCCAGCGCGCGTCGGCGCGCACGGCGACCACCACCGACTCGACAAGCACCCGCGCCACGGCGTCGAAGGCCCGGTAGTCGAACTCGAGCTGGCCGGAATGATAGGTAGTCGAGATCGAGTTCGAGTTCCACACCAGCGAATAGCCGTCGGGCTTCTGCCCGTGAACGTACTTGTAGCCGATCGCACCGCCCGCGCCCGGCCGGTTCACCACCAGCACGCGCTGTCCCAGGTTCTTCGACATGCCGTCGGCGAGCATGCGCGCGGTCACATCGGCCGAGGTGCCCGCCGGGAACAGCACCGTGATCTCGATCGGCCCGCGATGGGGAAATGCGGGTTCTTGCCCCTCCACGTTCAAAGCCACGAGCCCTGCAAGGGCAAGCAAGGCAGTAACAAAGCGTTTCATGCCAGGATTTCCTTCACTTCGACGCGTCGTCCTTCCCGCGCCGAACGGATGCCGGCCAGGATGACAGCGAGCGAGGCGGTAGCGCGCTCGCCGTCCATTTCCGGCTCGCCGTCGCCGCGCGCCGCCCGCAAGAACTCCTCGAGCTCCTCGACCAGGGTGTCGTTCTTCTCGGCGGGTACCGGGGTCGCGGTCTTGGTCCCTCGCCTGAGGACCCGCAGGCCCTGATGCAGCTCGTAAAGCGCAGTGGCTTCCTTGCCGTAGATGTTCATCAGGTAGTACTCGGAGGCCGAGGCGTAGCTGGCGTTGAGCGTTGAGAGCGCGCCGTTCTCGTGCTCGAGCACGAGGCTCGCGACGTCGGGATTGTCCCCGGGCAGGACGAGGCGCGCGAACTGCCCGCTCACCGCCTTGACCGGACCGAGCAGGTACTCGAGGACGTCCGTGTAGTGGATGCCGATCTGCAGCATCACGCCGCCCGGCATGCCCTCGGCTGTGTAGCGCCAGGAATTCAGATCGATCTGCCCCAGCCGGTCGCGGCTGATGTTCGCTTCCGCATTGACCAGCTTTCCGAACTCGCCGATTCGCTGCTTGATCCAGCGGAAATGGCTTTCCCGGCGGCGTTGATACCCTAGCGCGAGCACGACCTTCGCCCTGCGGCAGGCCTCGGTGAGGGCGCGCGCGTCGGCGACCGTGTTGGCGATCGGCTTGTCGAGAAACACGTGCTTGCCGGCCTCGGCCGCGGCGCGCGTGGTCTCCAGGTGGGCGGCGTTCGGGGTGGTGTTGACGATCGCCTCGATCGTGCGATCGGCGAGCACCGCCTCGTACGAGGGATAGGCGCGGCAGCCGTACTTGGCGGCGAACTTGTCGCGCTTCTCGGCCGAACGGGTATAGCAGCCGGCGATGGTGAGCTTGCCCGAGCGCTTGATCGCGTCGCCGAGCACGTCGGACCACCATCCCATGCCGATGCACGCGACTTTCATTTCGGGTCTTTCAAGAGAGGGATGCCGCGGCTTCCTGCGCCACGCGCTCGTCGAATTCCCAGTTACCGCCGGCGACGCCGACGCCGCCGATGCATTCGCCGCCGGCCATGATCGGCGCGCCGCCTTCCATCGCGGTCCAGCGCTCCGGGCCGGCGGCGAGCGCCAGGCCGAGCGCGTGGGCGACGTCGAGCGCCTGGCCGACCGCGCCTTTGGATCCGGTGGCGCGCTTGTTGGACGCGGCGCATACCGCCTTCGTGGTGGCCGAGTGGACGGTATGGAATTTGCCGCCTTCCATGCGCTCGAGCGCGAGCAGGTGCCCGCCGGCGTCGACGACCGCGACCGTGACCGCGATGCCGGACTCTTTCGCCCGAGCGAGCGCCGTGTCGAGCGCCTTGCGCGCGCCCGCCGTCGTAAGGCGCTTTCCATCTGCGACGTACATGCGTTCCTCCTCGTTATATATTAGTGCATGCCGCTTTCGCACATCGAGCATTTCCTGGTCGCGGCCGACGACATCGACGCCACGCGCGACTGGTACGCGCGCGTGCTCGGCATGCGTTCCGGGCCGCACCCCGACTTCGGCTTTCCTGTGCACTGGATGTACCTCGGCGACACCGATGTGGTGCACATCGGGCCGAGCGCGAAAAGCGCGGATGAGAACCAGAAAAGGTACCTTGGTCGGACGTCGGGCAAAAAAGACCAGGAAGAAGGCACCGGCGCCATCGACCACATCGCTTTCCGGGCGACGGGATTGCGCGCCATGATTGACCATCTGCAAAAAGAGAGAATCGCCTTCAGCCGCCGGCGCGCGAGCGGCCAGGCGCTGTTCCAGCTTTTCTTCTACGACCCGAACGGCATCAAGATCGAGCTCAATTACGACGCCGCCGAAGCCGACGGCGTCGAGGCCGAGGTCGTGGCGGCCGACTTTACTCGGCGCTGAGCAGCAGCGCCGCGATGCCGGCGACGCCGGCGGGCAGCGCGTAGCGCTCGAGGAGTCCGGCCTGGCCGCGGGCGAGAACGCCCACAGGGATGTCGGTGCGCGCGATCACGCCGTGCGCGATCGACGGGTTGATCCAGCGCAGCCACTGCGGGTGGCGGCCGACGCCCATCATGATCTCGTCGACCTGCTCGCGCTCGGCGACCGCGGCGATTCGCTCGGCGGGGCGGCCGACTTCCGTGAACGCTCGCCAGAGCAGCCGCGTGTGCGACAGCGCCTCGATCGCCTTGGCCATCGCGAGCTGGCTGCGCTCCTGGCGCAGCAGGTCGCGCGCGCGGCGGCTCGAGAACTGCGCGATGTGCCGGTGAAAGCGCGGCTGGACGTTGAGGAGCAGGACTTCGATCTCCACGCCCGAGGCGCCGAGGGCGCGCAGGTGCGCGATCGGGGCGAGCGCGACGCTGGAAGCATCGACCGGGACGAGAACCTTCATTGCACGGCCTCCTTTCGAGAGTCTTGCCGCGCGGCGGCGGCCTTGCGGTTGCGCAGCCATGCGAGACCCAGCACGCCGCCGATGACGACCACGAAAAGCAGCGTCCTGAGCCCCGAGCGCGAGTCGAGCAGCTCCTGCAGCAAAGGCTCGTCGGCGAGCATCTTGGCGGCGGTCCAGGCGAGCACCGCGCCGCCGACGTAGAGCAGCCCGGGGAAGCGCTCGAGCCAGTCGAGGATCAGGGTCGATCCCCAGACCACGATCGGGATGCTGATGACGAGGCCGGCGACGACGAGCAGCACGCTGCCCTGAGCCGCCCCGGCCACCGCGAGCACGTTGTCGAGGCCCATCACCGCGTCGGCGACGACGATGGTGCGCATCGCGCTCCAGAAGCCGCTCGCCGCGGTGACCTCGTGGTCCTTGCCGCCGTCGTCCCCCGCGAGCAGCCGGTAGGCGATCCAGACGAGCAGCACCCCGCCCGCGCCCATGAGCCCGGGGACCTCGAGCAGCCACAGCACCGCGACCGTGAGGCTCGCGCGCACCACCACCGCGCCGACCGTGCCCCAGACGATGGCGCGGCGCTGCACGGACTTGGGAAGATTGCGGGCGGCGAGGGCGATCACGATGGCGTTGTCGCCGGCGAGCACCAGGTCGATCACGACGATCGCAGCGAGGGCGGACCAGAATTCGGGGGTAACGAGCATGCAGCCGATTCTGTCGGCGCCGCCGCCGGAAGAAAAATGACGTTGTGCGATGGGAACTATTGCGAATCGCAATGTGACGAAATCGGGGTCAGACCCCAAAAAAGAAGAATCGGGGTCTGACCCCGATTTCCGAATTCCTGTATGCTTCCTTTACCCGCAGGGGAGTAGCTTTCCGCGGGGTGATCGTCAAGCCGGAGAACATCCCCGGTCACCCCGGCAGCGCCGCAACGGCGCTGCAAGCGAGACCTCGGTTACCGAACAGGAGCCGAGATGTCCCGCGCGCATCCGCGTCGATTCTTCCGCCATGGGCTACTGTCGCAGCTTCTCGTGTTCGAGGCCGTCGCCCGCCTCGGCAGCGTCACGCGCGCGGCCGAGGAGCTGCACCTCGCCCAGCCGACCGTGTCGCTTCAGCTGAAGAAGCTCGCGTCGACGCTCGAGGTGATGCTGTTCGAGCACCAGGGGAGAGGCCTGCGCCTCACCGGCGCCGGACACACGCTGCTCGAGACCTGCCACGAGTTGGTCCACTGTCTGGTTCGCGCGGACGCCAAGCTCGCGGCGTTCAGGCGCGCGAAGGCCGAGCACCTGCGCATTGCCGCGGACTCGGAGGTGCGCGGGGTCGCGGCCGAGCTCATCGCCGCCTTTTGCGCTCGCCACCCCGGCGCCCAGGCGACCCTGCATGTCGCCGGGCGTCCCGAGCTTCTCTCGCGGCTCGCCGAGGGCAGCGACGACGTCTATGTCCTGGGGCGCTGGAGCATCGTGCATCCGAGCGGCCGCCCGCCCGGCGCGCTGGCCGAGCTTTTCCTGCGCGAGGCGGTGCTAGGCGCGGTGCCGGGGATCGAGAGCGTCGCGCAATCCGTCGCCGAGCAGGTTGAAAGAAAGGACCAGCAGGAAGATCGATAGGCCAGGCCAGATCGCGATCCACGGCGCCTGGTCGACGTAGTTGCGCGCGGTATTAAGCATGCTTCCCCAGCTGGGCACGGGGGGTTGTTGTCCCAAACCCAGGAACGACAGGCTGGCCTCGGCGATGACGGCCGCGGCGATCGCGAGGGTCGCCTGCACGATGAGCGGCGCCACGATGTTGGGGAAGATGTGCCGCAGCGCGATGCGCAGGTGCGGATTGCCGAGCGCGCGCGCCGCTTCGACGTAATCCTCCGACTTGGCCGCCAGCACCTGCGCGCGCGTGAGCCGGATGAACACCGGCGTGGCGGAGATGCCGATCGCGATCATCGCGTTGGTGAGGCTCGGGCCGAGGAAAGCGGCGAGCGCGATGGCGAGGATCAGGAACGGGCAGGCGAGCATGGCGTCCGTGATGCGCGAGATCAGCGCGTCGGCCCATCGGCCGAGGTAGCCCGCCGCCATGCCGATCGGCACGCCGAGGGCGAGCGAGATCGACACCGACACCACGCCCGCGAGGATCGAGGCGCGTGCACCCCAGATGATGCGCGAGAGCACGTCGCGCCCCAGCTCGTCGGAGCCGAACAGGTGCGCCGCGCCCGGCGCGCCGCGCACCTCGCTCCAGCTCGTCGCCAGGGGATCGTACGGCGCGAGCCAGGGCGCGAGCACGGCGGTGAGGACGAAGAACACCACCACTGTGAGCCCGAACATCGCGCCGCCGCGACGGCGCAGACGTTTCCAGGTTTTTCCTCCTGGCTTGGGCTCTGCATCTTGAAAAACAACGGCCGCCATCAGTGCCTCATCCGCGGGTTGACGAAGAAGTACGCCAGATCGGCCAGCAGGTTGAGCATGATGTAGACGGTGGCGGTGAAGAGCACTACCCCCTGCACAACGGAATAGTCGCGGTTGAACACCGCGTCGACGATCAGCTTGCCGAAGCCGGGAATGGTGAAGACCTGCTCGGTGAGCACCGCGCCCGAGAGGAGGGTGCCGAATTCGAGGGCGCCGAGGGTGATGATGGGGATCAGGGCATTGCGCAGCGCGTGCTTCAACACCACCACCCTTTCATCCAGTCCCTTCGCTCTGGCCGTCCTGACGTAATCCGAAGAAAGGACTTGGAGCATCGCGCTGCGCGTATGGCGCATCAGGACCGCGGCGATTGCGTTGCCCAGTACGAACGCCGGCATGATCATCGCCGCCAGGTTGGCCCCCAGGTCTTCGAACGGGCTGACGTAGCCCGACGCCGGCAGCCAGCCGAGCTGCACCGCGAAGACCAGGATGAGCAGGATGCCGAGCCAGAAGTTCGGTGTCGACAGCCCCCATAGCGCGAACACGTTGGCGCCGTAGTCCCACCAGGTGTCTCTCTTCACCGCCGAAATCACGCCCGCGGTCACGCCGATCACGAGCGCGATCAGCATCGCCATCGTGGCGAGCTGGATCGTCACCGGCAGCTTCTCCAGGATGAGCTCGGTGACCGGCTTCTGGATGCGCACCGAGTCGCCGAGGTCGCCTTTCAGGACGCCCGAGGCCCAGTACCAGTAGCGCACCGGCAGGGGCTCGTCGAGATGAAATTTCTGTCTTAGATACCGAATTGCCTCCGGATCGCGCTCTTCGCCCGCAAGCGCGGTGGCCGGATCGCCGGGAAGGAGCTGCTGCAGCCCGAAGATCAGGACCGAGACGAAGAACAGCGTCGGGACGATCGTCGCGAGGCGCTGCAGCAGGAAGCGAAGCATCTCAGTTCATCTTCAAACCCTGGACGCGGACCATGCCATCGGGAACGGTGCGCAGCCCGGTGAGCTTGGCGTTGTGCGCCCACAGCCAGTTGCGGTGGAAGAGATAGATGATGGGGCGGTCCTTCGCCACGTTCTGCGCCACGGTCTCGTAGAGCTTGGCGCGCTGCGCGGGGTCGAGCGTGACGCGCGCCTTCTCGATCGCTTCGTCGGCCTCGGGCTTGCACCAGCCGGAGTTGTTGAGTGGCCCCTTGCAGGCGAGAAAGATGTGGAGGTTGCCGTCGGGGTCGGCGCGGCCGCTCCACGCCAGGAGGTACGCCTCGAACTGGCCCTGGTCGGCGAGCTTGAGCGAGGCCGCGAACTCGGTCGACTGGATCTTGACGTCGAAGCCCGCGTCCTTGGCCATCGCCTGGATGACCTGCGCCATGCGCTGCGCGTCGGAGGCGGTCGGCGTCATCAGGGTGAAGCTCGGGTTCGGCACGCCGGCCTCCCTCAGGAGCTGCTTCGCGCGCTCGAGGTTGCGCTTGGGCACCGGCACCGACTTCGCGTAATAGCGGTTGTTCGGCGCCACCCACTGGTTGCCGGGCTGCGCCTCGCCTTCCATCGCCACCCGCACCAGCGCGTCGCGGTCGAGCGAGAGCTCGAAGGCCTCGCGCACGCGCGCATCCTTGCCGAGCGGGTTCTTCTGCGCCAGGTCGCTCTTGCCGATGTTGATGGTGATCCCCTGGTAGCCGAGCTCGACGATCTTGGCGATGCGGAAGCGGCGGTCGTTCTTCAGCTGCGGCACATCCGAGGGCTGCAGGCGCTCGATGAAGTCGAGCTGGCCGGAGCGCAGGTTGGCGAGGCGCACGGTGGCGTCCGGGATCGGCTGGTAGACGATGCGATCGAAGTGGATCTCGCCCTTGTTCCAGTAGTTCGGGTAGCGCTCGAGCACGATGCGGTCCTGGGCGATCCGCTCCACGAAGCGGAACGGGCCGGAGCACACCGGCTTCGCGCCGAACTTTTCGCCCGTGGCCTGCGCCGCCTTCGGCGACACCATCATCCCGGCGCGGTCGGTGAGCACGGTGAGGAGCGGCGCGAACGGCGCGGAGAGGTTGATGCGCACGGTCGACGCGTCCACCGCGTCCACGCTCGAAATCACTGAAAGCTCGCCCTTGCGGTTCGAGCCCGGCGTGTCCCGGTGGCGCTCGAGGTTGAACTTCACCGCCCGCGCGTCCATCTTCTCGCCGTCGTGGAAGGTGACGCCGTTCCGCAGCTTGAGGGTGAGCGACTTGTTGTCCGCCGACCATTCGTACGAAGTCGCGAGCTGCGGCACGACGTTGAGCTTCTCGTCGAGGTCGAAGAGCTTGTCGCACAGGCCGGCGAAGACGATGCGCCCGACGAAGGTGCGGGCCATGGTCGGGTCGAGGATGTCCGGGTCTTCGGCGAGGCCGATGCGCAGCGTCTGGCCTTGTACGGTCGAAGCGAACAAAAGCAGGACGAACGCCTGTCGGATCCTCATCATCTCCTCCGGAAGTGGGCCTGTAGCTTAGCAAGGCGCGGATTAGCCGGGGCGGCCGTGCGCGCGGATTCGAAGGGGATTTCGCTCCAGAAGTGGCACGCCGTCGCGTGTCCCTGCGCCTCGACGAGCGGCGGCTCTTCCGCGCGGCAGCGCTCGCGCGCATGGGGGCAGCGGGTGTGGAAGCGGCAACCGGCAGGCGGCGCATAGGCGCTTGGCACGTCACCCTGGAGCGGCGTGCGGCTCGCGCGCGCGGCGCTCGGGTCAGGCACGGGCACCGAAGCGAGCAGGGCGCGGCTGTAGGGATGGCGCGGCTCGGAGAAGAGGCCGCGCGCGTCGGCCAGCTCGACGATCTTGCCGAGATACATCACCGCCACGCGCGCCGCGATGTGCCTCACCACCGCGAGGTCGTGGGCGATGAAGATGTAGGCGAGCCCCAGGCGCCGCTGCAAGTCCATCAGCAGGTTGATGACCTGCGCCTGCACGGAGACGTCAAGCGCCGACACCGGCTCGTCGCAGACGATGAGCCGCGGCTCGACCGCGAGCGCGCGGGCGATGCCGATGCGCTGGCGCTGCCCGCCCGAGAACTCGTGCGGGTAGCGATTCGCGTGCTCAGGTGCGAGACCAACG
>Ga0105245_10000260_pt1 | contig 50205 bp, 45 predicted proteins | sample KBSM54metaG_FD_81523 | JGI IMG/M metagenome (GOLD analysis project Ga0105245, IMG submission 81523) | Miscanthus rhizosphere microbial communities from Kellogg Biological Station, Michigan, USA - KBS M5-4 metaG | ecosystem: Host-associated > Plants > Roots > Rhizosphere > Soil | place...
CCGGCCAGCTCAGCTTCTTCGTGGTGATCCCCGACGGTGCCGCGAGCGCGAGCCACACCGTGCCGACCGGTTTCTCGGGCGTGCCTCCGTCCGGTCCCGCGATCCCGCTGACCGCGACGGCGAGCTCGGTCGCGAAGCGCTCGCGCGCCCCCGCCGCCATCTCGCGGACGGTCTCTTCGCTGACCGCGCCATGCGAGCGCAGCGTGTCCTCGCGGACGCCGAGCTGGCGGATCTTCTCGGCGTTCGAGTACGTGATCGCACCGCCGGTGAACGCCGCCGAGCTGCCCGGCATGATCGTCAGCAGCTCGCCGATCATCCCGCCGGTGCACGACTCCGCCGTCGCGACGGTGTGCTTGCCCGCGATCAGCTTCTTCGTCACGACCGCGACGAGGTTGTCCTCGCCGGTTCCATACAGCACGCCGTCGAGCCGCTTCCGGACCTCGCCATCAAGCGCCGCGAGCCGGGCGTCCGCCGCGGCACGGTCGCGATCGCGGACGACGAGCTTCACGAGCGTCTCGGGAAACTTCACCTGATAGTGGATCGTCGCGCCGGCGACGCCGTCGACCAACCCGCGGCACAGCTGCGAGATCTGGGATTCGCCCCGGCCGAACGCTCGATAGATCTGGCGCGCGATCCGCTCGACGTCTCCGGCAGCCTCGCGGAGCTCCGCGAGCCTCGCACCGAGCGCCTGATCGAAGATCGCGTGAAGCTCGCGCGGAATCCCCGGCAAGCAGAACACCGGCACGCCCGAAATCACCTGCTCGAAGCACGGCGCGAGCCCCGCGGGATTGCCGAGCACGCGCGCGCCGGCCGGGACGCGGACCTGGCGGAGCTGGATCTCCTGGATCCTCACGTTCCCCTTCGTGAAGAACTGCTCCATCCGCGCCCGCGCCGCCTCGTCGATCGCCGGCGCGACCCCGGCGAGGCGCGAGACCACGTCGACGGTCAGATCGTCCTCGGTGGGACCGAGCCCGCCCGAGCAGATGACGACGTCGGCACGGCCGACCGCCGCGCGCAGTGCGGAGGTGATATCGTCCTCCTCATCGCAGCAGCTGGTCATCCATCGGGTGGTGATGTCCAGGTCCCAGAGGCGCTGGGCCAGGTACGACGAGTTCGTGTCAACGATCTCGCCGCGACACAACTCGTCGCCGATCGTCAAGATCTCCGCTCGCATCGCTTGGAACTCTACCCGGTTCGGTTGACGCAGCACCGTAGTGCCTCCTATGATTTCGGTGGGCTACGGTGAAGATTCGCTACGCTGCGAAAACCGACGTCGGCATGAAGCGGACGCACAACGAGGACTACTTCTCGTTGATCGAAGACGAGCAATTGTTCCTCGTCGCCGATGGCATGGGTGGTCACGCCTCCGGCGAGGTCGCGTCGAAGATGGCCGCCGAGACGATCGGCGAGTTCTATCAGCGCACGCGCGAGGACGAGGACGCGACCTGGCCGTACAAGATGGACCGCTCGCTCTCGTACATCGAGAACCGACTGGTCTGCGGCATCAAGCTCGCGAACCTCCGCATCTTCGAGACGTCGAACCGCGACCTTCGCTACAAGGGCATGGGCACGACGATCGTCAGCTGCCTGGTCTCGGGCGACAAGATCTACGTCGGCCACGTCGGCGATTCCCGCGTCTATCGCGTTCGCGACAACGCGATCTCGCAACTGACGCGCGACCACTCGCTCCTCGAGGATTACAAGGAAGCGAAGCCGGACATGACGGAAGAGGAAGAGCGCAACTTCCCCCACAAGAACGTCATCACTCGCGCGCTCGGCATGCGCGAGACCGTCCAGGTCGACATTCGCTCTCATCAGATCAAGAGCGGCGACGTCTACATCCTGTGCTCCGACGGTCTGTCGGGCATGGTCAACGACGATTCGATCGCGCAGATCGCCTCGGGAGCGAAGAGCCTCGAGCGCGCGGTCGCCGAGCTCGTCGATGCGGCGAACCGCAACGGCGGCACCGACAACGTCACGACGCTGCTCCTGCAGTGTCTCGCGGCGTAGTCGTGAAGTACCAGACCACCGGCTCGATGAAGGTCCAGGCCCGGTCGCGCGTCCACGACGTCTCGACCACGTGGTCGAAGATCACGGCCGACGTCGACGCGGATCCGGATGCGGTCGAGGCCGCGAAGGCGACGTTCAGCGTCGACATGACCGCGTTCGATGCCGGCGACTGGCTGAAGAACCGCAAGCTCCGCAAGGATTTCGCACTCGACGACCACCCGACCGCAACGTTCACGCTCGATCGCGTGTCTGACGTGGTGCGTGATGGCGCGAAGTTCGAAGCCAAGGCCGAGGGCACGCTGCGCTGGCGCGGCAAGACGGTTCCGCTCAAGCTTTCGGGGAGAGGTTCCCTCGATGCCGCCAAGCTCTCCGCGTCCGCCACGTTCGAGCTCGACATCAAGCTGCTCGGCCTCCAGGCGCCGAAGTTCTTCATCGTCAAGATGGAGGATGTCGTGACGGTCGAGGTCACGCTCAGCGGAGTCGCCGCGTGAAGGCGCTGTTGCTGCTGCTCGCGCTCGCCGCATGCGACGGCGGCAAGGTCGAGCCGAACGGCCTCGGCAACTACAAGTTCGGCCACACGACCCGGGCGAGCATTCACGACGGCAACTGCCAGCCGACGACGCTGCGCGACGGCCGTAACGCGATCTGGTGCTTCGCGCTGCCGCCGATCAAGGTCGGCAAGCGGACCGCCGAGGTCGATACCTACTTCCTCGCGACGCCGCCGCACACGGAGCAGGACGCGCCGCTGATCGAGATCCAGCTGAAGGTCCGCGGCTGCGTCGAGGACGAAGCCGAGCGCTGGATGCGCGAGCGGTTCGGTCCGCCGATCGAGACCAAGTCGACGCGCGAATACTGGAAGAACTCGTTCCTGTGGGCCGCGGCGTTCCTGCCGAGCGAGCCCGGCCGCTGCCTCATTCACATCCTGCCGCTCTCGGAGAACGCCGAGATCGAGCGGCTCAAGAGCGAATAGTCCGTCTACATCGACGGCGTCGTGATCGCCCAGTCGGCGTCGAACTGCTGCTGGATGATCGCGACCTGATCGGGCTCGAACACGAGCGCGCCCATCTCGCGGTTCTGGGTCATCGACGTCGTCGACATGTTCTCGCTGCCGACGAACGCGACGCCGTCGGCGATCAACAGCTTCGCGTGGAGGTAGAACTGCTGGACCGCGTACTTCACCGGGATCCCGCGCGCCGCCATGAACGCGGCGACGCCGGCGTTCTGGGTCGTGTCGTTCGGATCCTCGACGATCACGCGCACGGTCACACCGCGGCCCGCGGCGTTCGCGATCGCGGCCTGGATCGTCGCGTCGGCGATGTACATGACCTCGACGTCGAGCGTGGTCTTCGCACCGTTGATGAAGTCGAGCACGCGCTGGAACGAGTTCACCGGCGACACGATCATCCGCGTGCAACCGAGATCCGCCGCGACCGGCGTCTTGCCCTGCGCGAGCTGCCAGTCCATCTCGAACACGTTCTGGACGTCGGTGACGTCCTCGGGATCCTGATCGACGAAGCCGTAGTTGCGCTCCTTCGTCATCGCGTCGGGGTTGAAGTTCATCGACATCACGACCGCGGTCTCGCGATCGATGACGAGGTACTTCGCGTGCGAGTACTGGTACACGCTCGCCGCGTTCTTCCACTGGACGCCGCCGCTGCTGAGGATCGACTCTATCGAGCGATTCGCGGACTCGCCGGGATCGAGGATCGTGCGGATCGCGACGCCGCGCTGGCGCGCTGCGACGACGTGCTGCGCGAGGTCACTCACCGAGAACAGATACATCTGGATATCGAGCGACTTCTGCGCGCTGTCGATCGCCGCCGCGACGCGATCGTGAAGCCCGGTGAAACCGACGAACGCCTGCACCGGCGTCGTCCGCGGCGTCGTCGGCGTGCAACCGGTACCGTCGACGCCGTCGGGCGGCGCGTCGCCGCCTGCATCGAGGAATGCGTCGCCGCCCTGCCTGCACGCAGCAAGCATCGCGAACAGCAGCAACGCTCCGCGCATCTCGCGCACTATGCCCGGCGCATTTCCCCGCTCAAAGCGAAAACCGACCGCCTACTTCTTCTTCTGGAGCTCGTTGGGACATACGCCACTCGCGTCGCCCGAGTACTTCGGGCACACGCCGTAGAGCTCGTGGCGATGGCGCAGCACGGTGAAGCCGCCGAGCCGGCCGGCGATCCGCTCTTGTAGCCGCTCGATCTCGTCGTCCTCGAACTCGAGGATGAGACCGCAGCGAATGCAGATGAGGTGATCGTGATGATCGCCGACGACCTCGTAGCGCGCTTGGCCGTCGCCGAACTGGCGCTCGACCGCAAGCCCCGAATCGACGAGCAATTTGAGCGTGCGATAGACCGTGGCGTAGCCGACCTTCGGATGGCGCTTGCGGACCTTCGTGAGGAGCTCGTCGATCGAGACGTGATCGCGCGTGCGGAGGAACTGCTCGACGATCGCCTCGCGCTGCGCGGTCGTGTTCAAGCGATGATCGGTGATGTACGACCGCCACCGATCCTTGAGCTCGTCCGTGTCGTTCGGGCGGAAGTCCGAGCGCTCACCCATGGGTTTCAGCTTCCCTGCAACTCTGCGCTTCGTCAAGCGTTCTACGAGGGATGACTTTTCAGTTCGTGGCGGCTATGGTCCGCGCGTGGCTGAGCCCGATCCCGGATTCGACGCGATCCTGACGCGCCTCCGCGAGGTCGTGACCCGCCTCGAATCGGGAGAGCTGTCGCTCGAGCAATCGCTCGCCGCGTACGAAGAAGGCGTCCAGCTCGCGCGCAAAGGCCAGCAGTTGCTCGCCTCGGCCGAGAAGCGCGTCGAGATCCTGGTGTCGGCATCGGGCGGGATCGAGACCGTGCCGTTCGACGAGTCGAATCAGTGACCGCGACGCTCGCCCCCACTTCGGCGCCGAAACAGCTCGCCGCGTTTCTCGAAGAGATCCGCATCCTCGTCGATCGCGAGCTCGATCGCCGGTTGAAGCCACCGGCCGATGATCCCGGCCGGCTGTTCGAAGCGATGCACTACGCGGCGACCGGCCCCGGCAAGCGGCTGCGCCCCGCGATCGTGATCGCCGCCGCAGAAGCGTGCGGAGGCACGCGCGAAGCCGCCCTGCCCGCTGCTGCCGCGCTCGAGATGCTGCACGCGTACACGCTCGTCCACGACGATCTGCCGGCGATGGACGACGACGACGAGCGCCGCGGCCGGCCTACGGTCCACATCGCGTACGGCGAAGCGATCGCGATCCTCGCGGGCGACGGCCTACTCACCGAGGCGTTCGCCGTACTCGCCGAGCTCGGGCCGCGCGCCGCCGATGCGGTTCGCGTGCTCGCGCAGCGCGCGGGTCGCGCGGAGCTGTTGCTCGGCCAAGCGATCGACCTCACGGCGCCGCCGAAAACGCTCGCCGAGATCGAGCGGCTCCACGCCGCGAAGACCGGAGCGTTGTTCGCGGCCGCGGGCGAGCTCGGTGCGATCGCAGCAGGTGCATCGCCGGCGACGTGCGTCGCACTCGGTCGCTACGGCCTCGCGATCGGCATCGCATTCCAACACGCCGACGATCGCGACGATGCCGAGCTCGTCGAGCATGCGGCCGTCGCGGCGACGCGGATGCGCGAGCTTTGTACGGCCGCGCGGATGGAAATTTCCCCCCTCGGCGCATCCGGCGCGCTCCTCGATGCGATCGCGGCGTGGATCCTCGGCCGCGCGTGAAAGCTCGTTGATTTCGGCCCTGTTCCCATCGTACGAATGGGAGTGACCGACGAGTGGGATGAGGATACTGGCGCGACCGACTTCGAGGAGCTCCAGCGCTCCGGTGGAGCTCATCGCCGCGCCTGCCTCACGATCCTGACCGGCACGCTCTCGGGCCAGCTGTACAAGGTGACGAAGGGCCATCTCACGATCGGCCGGTCGCCGAACGTCGAGCTCCGGCTCGATGACGATGGCATCTCGCGCAACCACGCGCGGATCCGCAGCGAGACCAACCGCGCGTGGATCGAGGACATGGAGAGCCGCAACGGCACGTTCGTCAACGGCGAGCGGATCACCGGTTCGGTCGAGCTCAAGGACGGCGACAAGGTCCAGGTCGGCCGCGGCACGGTGCTACGGTTCGGCTTCCAGGATCAGCTCGACGAGTCGTTCCACGAGAACCTCCTGTCGTCGGCGCTGCGCGACGGCCTGACCAAGCTGTTCAACAAGCGCTACCTGATGGACCGGCTCGACAGCGAGCTGAAGTTCGCGATCCGCCACGAGACGTCGCTGTCGCTGCTCCTGCTCGACATCGACCTCTTCAAGAAGATCAACGACAGCCACGGCCACCTCGCCGGCGATGCGGTGCTCGCGAACCTCGCGCAGGTGCTCGGCCGCGCCGTCCGCAACGAGGACGTCGTCGCGCGGTTCGGCGGCGAAGAGTTCGCGATCATCCTGCGCGCGATCGGGATCGATCCCGCGGTCCAGATGGCCGAGCGGTTGCGCCGGCTGATCGAGGCGAGCTCGGCGCAGTCCGGCGGCCTGGCGCTCAAGGCGACCGTGTCGATCGGCGTGGCCGGGCTGCCCTCCACGATCGCGAAAACTCCCGAGGAGCTCGTCGAGGCAGCCGACAAGGCGCTGTACCGGGCGAAGGCAGAAGGCCGTAACTGCGTGCGTAAAGCCTGAGAATTTGTCCCTCTAGATCCGCGTTGCTAGGGTCAAGGGATGCGCCTCTGGCTGATGCTGTTCGCGATCTGCGCTTGCTCGGGCGACGACTCGCATCGTCACGTCTCGCAGCCCAAGACCGGCGTCACGCCGAACGCTCCGATCGCCGCACCGGCGCCCGGTACCGTCGGCACGCTGTCGGAGTCGATGGCGGTGTCGTACTGGACGACGCCCGACGAGCAGGCGGGCCTCACCGCGTTCACCGCGAAGGATTGGAACGCGGCGAAGACCGCGCTGACCGCCGCGCGCGCCGCGATCAAAGATCCGAACGATCCGAAAGCACCGCGGCTCGAGCTACTGCTCGGGCTTACCGACGCCGAGCTCAACGATGCACAGGGCTCCACCGCTCACCTCGCGATCGCATACAAGGCGATTCCCGCGCTGTCCGACTACATCGGCTACCACCTCGCCCGCTCGATGTGGCTCGCGCATGACCCCGGCGCGATGGATATCGCGCAGAGCGTCGCGAAGGATTCGATCGAAGGGCCGAACGCCGAGATCCTGATCGGAGACCTCACGCGCGGCAAAGGTGATTGGCCCGCGGTCGTGACCTACTACCGCGCATACCTCGACCATCATCCGAACGGACCCTTCCGCAGCGAAGCGCGCTTCGATCTCGCCGAGGCGATCGTGAACGCCAAAGGCGATCTCGCCGAGGCGACGAAGCTGTATCGCCAGATCACGATCGACGATCCGCTGTCGTCGTGGACGACGAAGGCGAATGCGGCGATGAAGGCCGCGAACCTCACGCCCGATCCGCTCACCGGCGCAGAGCACATCGCGCAGGGCATGGTGCTGTTCGACAACATGCGCAACCCGGAGAGCGAGAAGGCGTTCGACGACGCGCTCGCCGATCCGAAGCTGTCCGCAAAGGACAAGTGCATCGCCGCGTATCACCGCGCGCAGAGCCGGTTCAAGGCGCGCGATCGCAAGGGCGCCGCGCCGATGTTCGACGACGCCGCGACCGCGTGCAAGGGCGCGGGCAACGCGGACCTCGAGATCAAGAGCCACTACAACGCGGGCCGGTCGTACTCGTTCTTCGGCGAGCACGAGACCGCGATCGCGAACTACAAGCAGGCCCAGCAGATCGATCCGAAGAACAGCTACAACGACGACGCGATGCTCCGCGAAGCGGAGGAGTGGGCGTCGCTGAACAACGGCGCGATGGTCGACTCGACGCTCGCCGCGCTGCCGACGAAGTATCCGACGGCCGATAACGCCGCCGAGGCGATGTGGCGGATCGGCTTTCGCGCGTGGCGCGAGCAGCGGATCGACGACGCGATCAAGTGGTGGAACGAGCAGATCCGGCTCGTGCCGCACGACGACAACTGGTTTGGCGCCGGCCAACCGCAATACTGGCTCGGCCGCGCGTACCTCGCGAAGAAGGACCTGCCGAAGGCGATCCAGGAGTGGCAGACCACGGTGCGCGAGTACCCGGTCAGCTACTACGCGCTGCAGGCACTCAATCGCCTGAAGGAGAATGCGCCGAAGGACTACGAAGCGCTCGTCGCCGAGATCTCGAAAGATCCGCCCGGCTTCGATCCGAAGGCGCCCGCGTTCACGTTCAAGCCGCGGCCCGAGTGGGGATCTCCCGGGTTCGCGCGCGCGATGGAGCTCTTGCGGATCGGGCTCGGCGAGCCGGCGGAGCACGAGCTCAAGAAGCTCGGCCTGACGACGCCGGGCGATCGCAAGCGCGTCGACGATCCCGACAAGCTCGAGAAGCTGTGGGCGATGGCGTTCCTCTACGACAAGGCCGGCCGCTATGCGACGTCGATCTGGCCGACGCGGTGGCACGCGCTCGACTACCTGCGCGCGTGGCCGGTCGGTGCGAATCGCGCGAAGTGGCTGATCGCGTATCCGAAGGCGTACTGGGCGCTCCTGACCAAGTACGCGAAGATCAACAACGTGCCGATCGCGATGCAGATCGGCATCGTCCGCGAGGAGAGCGGCTTCGACCCGCTCGACGAGAGCTACGCGAACGCGATCGGCCTCACCCAGATGATCCCGTCGACCGCACACGACAACGCGCCGAAGGGCGTCGATCCGAACCGCGAATATCTGCGCGATCCGGAGAACAACGTGATCGTCGGCTCGCACTTCCTCGGCGGGCTCTACAAGAAGTGGAACAACTTCACGCTGCTCGTGCCGACCTCGTACAACGCGGGCCCGGCGGGCGTGACGAAGATGCTGCGGCTGCGCGGCTCGTGGGATCCGGACGAGTTCGTCGAGGGCATCGGCGCCGACGAAGCGCGCAACTACACGAAGCGCGTGCTCGAGAGCTACTTCACCTACTCGTGGTTGTACGAAGGCGTCGTGCCGGAGCTGCCGAACAAGTTCCCGCCCGAGCTACTGCCGAAGAAATAGCCACCAGTACGCGCCGCCCGCGGTGGCGAGCAGCAGCAGTACGAGGAAGATCAGCCGGCCCCACGCGGTGTCCTCGTGCTTGACCGGCAACACGGCCTTCGCCGGTTTGCCCTGCGCGACCACGACACCGGTCGTGTCCTGCGGACTGCGCTTGCCCCCCATCACGCTCTCGAGCTTGCGAGAGCCCACGACCGTCGGAGGTGTCGGCTCTCTCTTGCGCTTCACCGGCGTCGGCGTCAACGCTTCGTCGGGGTCGACCGTGATCGGCCGCTGGTCGCTCGGATCGCCGAGCATCTGTATCACCTGCGAGAGCCCGTCGTCCTTGCGCACCGATTGGGTGAATGCCCACTCGGTCCACTTCGCGAGGCCCTCGCGGCTCGGCGCGAGCTTCTGATCGCGCGCGAGATTGACGAGCGCCGCACGCATCGCGGCCGCACTCTGCCAGCGCAGGCCCGGATCGCGAGACAGCGCGGTCATCACGATGTCGTCGAGCGCGAGCGTGACCGAGGCATTCCACCGCGACGGCGGTTGGATCGGCATCTCGCGGAGCATCGTGATGATCTCGTACTCGTTCGGGTGATCGAACAACTTCTTGCCGGTCAGGAGCTCGTGCGCGATCACGCCGAGCGCGAACAGGTCCGCGCGGTGATCGAGGCGGCCGAGCGTGTACTCCGGCGCCATGTAGCCGAGCTTGCCCTTGATGATGCCGGCCTTCGTCGCGCGACTCGCATTGACCTTCGCGAGGCCGAAGTCGATCAGCTTCACGACGCCCGAGCCCGACACGATCACGTTCGCGGGCGTGACATCGCGGTGGACGATGCCGAGCGCGTTGCCGCGGTCGTCGACGAGGTTGTGCGCGTAGTCGAGCGCGTCGCAGACCTGGATCAGGATCTCGAGCACGTGGACGATCGGCATCGCACCGGCCGAGCTCTCGCACTGCCGCATGACCTGGCGCAGCGTCGGCCCGGGCACGAGCTCCATCGCGATGAAGTACGTGCCGCCGAGGATCCCGAGGTCGTAGGTCTGGGCGATGTTCTGGTGGCGCAGCTGGCTCGCGAGCTTGGTCTCGCGCGCGAACGACTCGGTGACCTCGGGTTCGTCGAGCAGGTGCGGCAGCAGGCGCTTCAGCGCGACGCGCTTGCGAAACCCACCGGCCGACAGCGACTCGGCGCGATGCACGGTCGCCATCCCGCCCTTGCCGAGCAGCTCGTACACGAGGTACGTGCCGAACTTCTCCGGCTCGCTCATGTGTGACGCACCCGCGCCCAGTTTACGTCACTTCGGAGGCATACGCAGCGCGCCGTCGAGGCGGATGGTCTCTCCGTTCAAGTAACCTGTATCGACGATCGCGGCGACCAGGGACGCATATTCAGAAGGCGAGCCCAGGCGCTTCGGGAAGACCACATCGCGGGACAACGCCGCACGGACTTCTTCGGAGAGACCGCCGAGCATCGGCGTGTCGAAGATGCCGGGTGCGATCGTCACGACGCGGACGCCCGCGGGAGCGAGGTCACGCGCTGCAGGAAGCGTCATGCCGACAACACCCGCCTTCGAAGCGGCGTACGCGATCTGGCCGATCTGACCGTCGTACGCGGCGACCGACGCGGTCATCACGATCACGCCGCGCTCGCCGTTCTCCAGCGCCTCGGTCTTCGCCATCGCCGAGGCGGCGAGGCGCAGCACGTTGAAGTGACCGACGAGGTTGATCGCGATGACCTTCTGGAACAGCTCGAGGTCGTGCGGCTTGCCCGTCTTGTCGAGCGTGCGCGCGGCCCAGCCGACGCCGGCGCACTGGACGACGACGCGAAGCGGGCCAAGTGCGCTCGCCTGTGCGACCGCGGCTTCGACCTGCGCGGCGTCGGTGACGTCGGCCTTCACGAACGTTCCGGACAGCTCTTTCGCGAGCTCCGTACCACGTTCGTTCTGATCGACGATCACGACCTTCGCACCACCTTCACTCAAGCGGCGAACCGTGGCGGCTCCGAGCCCGGAGGCACCACCCGTGACGAGCGCGACATGACCTGGCAGCTTCATGCCGCGCACCATACTACGTGGCATGCTTCGCGGATGAAGAGCGCGCTCGCCATACTCGTGATGTTGTCGTCGGGGGCCCACGCTGACTCGAAGGCCTGGTCGACGGGCAAGGCGGTGATCGGTTCGAGCGCCACGATGGTCGGCGGCGTCAACGCGACGAGCGTTCGCTCGAGCGAGGTCTACGACAAGCTGATGCCGCTCTTGATGGCGAAGGCGGGCGACTTCAAGGCAGCGGTCGACGAGATCCAGAAGGAATGCAGCATCGATATCCTCGCTTCGATCGATTCGATCGCGTTCGGGCTCGATGGCAAGCAGGCAGGGACGATCGTCGTCGCGCTGAAGGGCACGAACCACAAGGCGATCGACGCCTGCGCGCAGAAGATCGGCAAGGCCGAGAACAAGCAGATCACGATCACCACCGAGGGCAAGCTGACCAAGTACGACGGCATGAGCGACAAGCCGATGTACTTCGCCTGGCTGTCGACCGACGTGTTCGCGATCTCGACCACGCCCGACGACAAAGACGCGACGAAGAAGCTGCTGGTCAGTGGCGTGACCTCGGCGAAAGATCTGAAATCGCCACTCGCGGCCACCGACAAGGGCGCGAGCGCGTGGTTCGTCTACAACGAGGACCACGACCTGCCGAACGTGGCCGGCAAGATGAAGCAGGTCTACGGCAGCGCGAAGATCACGAACAAGAAGATCGAGTTCACGGGCCACATGGTGACCGACACGTCGAAAGCGGCGCAGGCGTTCGCCGACGAGGCGAACAAGGAGCTTGCCGCGGCGCAGACCGGCGGCTCGCAGGCGATGCAGACCGCGTTGAAGAACGTGACCGTGAAGCTCGACAACGGCACGGTCGCGGCGTCGGGCTCGATCAACAGCGACGACGTGTTTCCCCTGCTGATGTCCGTGATGATGTAACTACAGATCGTCGCAGACGGTGCCGATCGTGCCGTAGACGCCGAGCGTGCGGTAGATGAGGTAGCGGTTGTCGCCGGGCACGAGCACGGTGAGCTCGACCTTCTTGCCGCCCTTCACCCAGAACGCGGTGTCGTGCTTGGCGTCGGCGATGATCTTCAACGAGCCGCCCTTCGTCGCGAAGATGAAGCCGCCGGAGTCCTCGACGACGTTCGTCATCGGCATCTCCTTCATCGTGCCGGCCGCGCCCATGAACACGCGGTAGCCCTGCCCGCCGTATTCCTCGCGGAGCTCGTCGACGAAGTAGTAGTTGCCGTCGTCGTCGCGCGCGAGGAAGCGCGATTGGCGTTGCCACAGCGGCGGATAGAACGTGGCCTTCGCGAAGAACAGCTTCGTCTCGTCGGCCTTGAGCTGGGTCAGCGCGCGCTGATCTTTCAACCCGCAGGTCGCGGTCAGCCGATCGTTCTTCGGCTCGAGCCCGGCCTGTTGCACGGTCTTCACGCGCGGCGCCCAGATCGTCCACTCGTAGCCCTTCGCGCTCGAGCCCGAGCCGACGATCCGCTGCTGGTACATCGTCTTGCCGTCGCCGTAGAACACCCACGAGCCGGCCTCGTCGAACGAAAACGCGTTCGCGGCGGGCACGACATAGAACTGGCCGAGGTCGTCTTTCCAGACCTCGAGCTTGTCGGCGTTGACCTTCACGTCGATCGGCTTCGGCTTCTTCGCTTCGACCGCCTTGTTGCCGCCCGCGAGCGCAGCCGTCGACACGAGCAGGAGTGCTAGAGCTCGTCGCATGGCGTCCCGAGGGCCGAGTAGATGCCGAGCTCGGCCCAGATGATCCGCGAGTTCGCATCGACGTCGAGGATCGACAGCGGGTTCCGCTTCTCACCCTTGACCCAGTACGCCGTGTTCTTCGAGCTGTCGCCGGTGTCGAACACGAACCGAACGTCGCCGCTCTTCGTCGCGTAGACCTCACCGGCGGTGTCGCGCGCGACATCGGTGAGAGGCAGTTGCTTCATCGCGCCCTTCTTGCCGACGAACACGCGGAAGCCCTGGCCGCCGTACGCCTTCGAGATCTCGTCGACGTAGTAATAGACGCCGCCGTCGTCGCGCGCGAACAGGTGGGGGCGGCGGATGATCCCGCTGGTCAGGAACTGCAGCTTGTTGATGAGAAGCTTCGCTTTGTCGGCGGCCACGGGCTTCACCGGCTGCTGGCCCTCGTTGCCGCACCAGCGCTCGAACGTGCCGTCTTCCTTGCGCTGGATCGTCGCCGGCGCGATGCCCGAGATCCGCGGCGCCCACGTCCCGAGGCTCCACGCATCGCCGTTCGTGCTGCGCGTGACGATGATCTGCTCGTAGGCCTGCTTGCCATTCGAGGTGTAGAACACGCGCGGCTCGTTGCCCGGGACCACGAGGTACGTCCCACCTTGTGCGTCCTCGTACAGGGTCAGCTTGTCCTTGAACGCCTTGATGTCGACCGCCGTCGGCTTCGGTTCTGCGACCGCGAGCGCGGAGGTGAGACACAACAGCGAGAACGCCATGCGTGCACGCATCGTCGAGACATTATACGCTCAACGAGGATGGAGAATTCACTCGCCCGGTCGCAGGTCGAGGTGGGGTCCGTCATCGACGAGACCTACATCATAGAGGCGATGATCGGGCGCGGCGGCATGGGCGCGGTCTACCTCGCGAGCCACCGCCGGCTCCAAGGCAAGAAGGTCGCGATCAAGATGCTGCACGCGGACCTCGGCGGCGACGAGATCCTCGCGCGGTTCAAGCGCGAAGCCGACATCGCGTCGCAGCTCGACCATCCGAACATCGTCAAGGTCGAGAACTACAACAAGCTCGCCGACGGCACGCCGTACATCGTCTACGAGTACCTCCAGGGCGAATCGCTCGCGCAGCGGCTCGCGGATGGTGGCGCGATGCCGGTCGAGACGGTGTTCTCGATCCTGCGCCAGGTCGGCTCGGCGCTGTCTGCCGCGCACCGCGCCGGCATCGTCCATCGCGATCTCAAGCCGCAGAACATCTTCCTTCAGCCGAGCGAGGCCGACGGTCGCGCGGTCGAGGTCGCGAAGGTGCTCGACTTCGGGATCTCGAAGATGCGCGGCTCGCAGACCGTGAAGACGCAAGAGGCAACGCTGCTCGGCACGCCGCAGTACATGGCGCCGGAGCAAGCGACCGGTCAGCACTCGAACGTCGACGAGCGCACCGATATCTTCGCGCTCGGCACGATCCTCTACGAGATGGTCTCGGGTCAGCCCGCGTTCTCGGGCGCGAACATCCCCGAGGTCGTGTTCAAGGTCGTCTACGAGCAGCCGAGACCGCTCGCGGAGGTCGCGCCGAACCTCGCGCCGGTGCTCGCGATGGCGATCGCCAAGGCGATGGCGAAGGCGCCGGGCGAGCGCTACGCGAACGTCAACGAATTCGTCGAGGCGATGACCGGCTCGCCGCTCTCGCTCGTCCGCAAGCCGAAGGTGTCGGGCGCGCCGGTATCTGGATCGCCGAGTCAGAACTCCAAGAACAGCTCGAAAGACGCGTTCGCGCAGACGATGGGCTCGGGCGATCATGGGTTCTCGCCGGTCAAGCCGACGCTCGACATGCCGCCGCCGGTGAGTGCGGTCGCGAAGACCGTCGATTCGCAGAAGGGCGTGCCCGTCCCCGTCGCGGATGTCGCGAGTGCATCGACGGTCGCGCAGATCGCGGTGCCGACGATTCCGGACAAGGCGGCGGACAAGCCGCGCGGCAAGGGCGGCCTGATCGCGGCACTGGCGATCGGCGCGATCGCGCTCGGTGGTGGCGCGATCTATCTCGCGACGCGCGGCCATCACGACGACAAGAGCGTCGCGGTGAAGATGCCGGAGCCGAAGCACGAGGCGCTGCCGACGAAGGTCGAGGACCCGACGCCGGTCGAGAAAGCGCCCGCGATCGCCGAGAAGACGCCCGCGTCGCCGGTCGAGAAGGTGCCCGACAAACTGGTCGTGAAGACGCCCGACAAGCCGGCGAAGGTCGTGAAGCCGGCGACGAAATCCGATGCAACCAAGCCTGCTGCCGACGCGACCAAGCCCGCCGCCGAAACCAAGTCGGCCGATGCGAGCGATGAAGGCGAGGACGAGACCGTGAAGCAGCGGCTCGACGATGCCGAGGCCGCGTATCGCGCGGGTGACTACGCGAAGGTCGAGCGGATCGCGAACGCGGTGATCGCCGGCGAGGCCGGTCGGGCTTCTGCGAAAGGGCGCGCGCACATGTTGCGCGGCATGGTCCAGTGCGTGCTCCACAACAGCGAGGAGCAGGCGCGGATCGAGCTACGCCAGCTCGATGCGTTTCCGAAACAGCGGGCGCGCTTGCTCTCGACGTGTCGCGCTGAAGGCCACCTGACCTCCGACTAGTCCGACGAGGATCGGCCACAGACCGTCCGCCCACCGGACGACTCGGACAGTGTCGCGAGCAAAACCGCGCGCTTGCGAATGGCATTGGTGGTGCACAGCGGCCCCCGTATAATCGAGAGGTCGTGATGACGGATTCGGATCTGACGTTGAAGGTGCTCGTGGAGATGCGCGACGAACTGCGCGGGTTTCGCACGGACTTCAACCAACGCGTCGAGCGTCTGGAACATCATGCCGTGCAGACGAATCAGCGCCTCGAGCGTGTCGAACACCACGCTGCGCAAACGAACCTACGGCTCGAGGTCGTCGAGCACACGTTGGTCGACTTCGGCGCCCAAGTCGTGATCCTCGGGCGCCACATGAAGAACTCCTCGACGCGTCACGATCACGACGTCGAACGTCACGACGACGAGATCGCCGACCTCCGCACCCGCGTCGAAAAGCTCGAAACCAAGAGCTAGTGGATCAGCACGAGCACGCGGCGCTCGCCGGTGCTCGATGCGACCGTGAGGTCGACGAAGTGACGATCGTGCGGCTCGATCACGGTGCCCGCATCGAGGTTGCCCGTCACGGGCTGGTCGTCGACCGAGGTCACGCGCTCGTCGGGTGCGAGGTGGACGAGCTGGGCGATCTGGGTCGCGGACAGGCCGGGCGCGACATCTATGATCGTCGGCGCCGGCGCACGTGGCAGCGCGACGAGCTCGCGCTCGTGCTCGACCTGGATCACTCGCTGGACCGGATGCTGGGCGAGGAGGCACACGCACGCCGCGAGCAGGCCGACCGAGAGCGAGCGAAACAGCAGCATGGCGCGAGGACGTTGCAACGTCGTGGCCAGCGCGATCTCGCGATCGTTCGGCTAGTTAGGCGCCGGCGAGATCAGCCGCGGCGCCAGTTTGGCAAGCGAGCCGGCGCGAGACGCGCCTACTCGTCTTTCATCTGTTGGGCGAGGTAGTTCTGCTCGCCGACCTGACGGATCAGCTCGAGCTGGGTCTCGAGCCAATCGGTGTGCTCTTCCTCGGAGACCAGGATCTTCGTCATCATGTCTTCGGTCGCGTTGTCGCCGCTCTTGCGACATGCCTCGATGCCCTGGTTGAGGAACTTGATCGCGGCGTACTCGAGCTGGACGTCGACCTCGAGCTGCTCCTTGACGGTCTCGCCGACCTGGATCTTGTGGTAGCGCTGCATGTTCGGAACGCCCTCGAGGAACAGGATCCGATCGATGACGAGCTCGGCGTGCTTCATCTCGTCGATCGACTCGTCGCGGACCTTCTTCGCGAGGCGGTCGTAGCCCCAGTTCCGGCACATCTTCGCGTGGATGAAGTACTGGTTGATCGCGGTCAGCTCGTTGGTGAGGAGCTGGTTCAAGAGGTTCAGGACCTCTTCGTTACCCTTCATGTGACCTCGCCTTCAGCGCGACCTTATCGACACGAGATCCGGCGCACAATCACGGGTGGCCCGGTTCGACCCACAGCCCCGCGCAGCCAGACGCTCGCGGAGATCGTCCTGGCACATGCCACAGCCGGTTCCGGCGCGGCAACGCTGCCCGATCTCTTCGACCGTTCGCGCGCCCTCGTCGATCGCCGCGTCGATGTCGCGGTTGGACGCCGGGTAACACATGCAAACGATCATCGCTTGAATTTGATAATGCATTTCAAAACCGGTTTCGTCAAGGGCTGCCTTCACGAGCAATTTGTGGCGTTCAACCGGTTGGAATGCTTAGATCTAGACGTGGTCGTTCGGGCTGCGATGGCTTCGCTCATCCTGATGCTTGCGTGCAAATCGCAAGAATCAGCGCCGCCGACATCGCGCACCGACATCGTCGTGGTCTCGCCCGGCGTGCTCCCGCAGCGCCTGCTTCGCTACCACCTCGCGAAGGGAACGAAGTCGACGTTCGAGCTCGACCTCGAAGGTAGGCTCGTCGCGGGCGACATCACGAGCACGTCGCCCCCGATCACGTTCGCGCTCGCGATCAGCGTCGACGACGTGCTCGCGGACGGCCGGATGAAGCTCGCGACGACGATCCAGGACATGACGACGCACGCGGCACCGGATCAGCCGGGCGCGCCGAGAGCGATCGCGGATGCCGCGGCACTGAAGGGCGTCGCGCTCACCGCGATCCTCTCCCCCGACGGAACGATCAGCGAGGTCGCCGTCGGTCCACCGCCCGCAGACGTGGGCTCGGGCTCGGGCTCGAACAAACCCGAGCTCACGCCAGCCAACCACGCCTTGATCGATCAGCTCGTCCAGGCGATGCCGAAGCTCGCGATGCCGCTGCCCCCGACCCCGGTCGGCATCGGCGCGAAGTGGCGCAGCTCGCGCTCGCTCGGTCCGGTCAGCCCGCTCGCACTGACCAGCGTGACGACGATCGATCTCGACGGCATCTCGGGATCGACGCTGACCTACGAGCTCGCGTCGACCGTGCACGGCGACGATCAGTCGGTGAAGCAAGACGACGTCGACGTCGCGGTGAAGGGCATCACCGGCACCGCAACGGGTCACGGCACGTTCGATCTCGAGAAGCTGCTACCGCTCGGCACGCTGACCGCGGAGCTCCACATGGAGATGACGACGCCCGCCCAGGGCAGCGCGACCAAAGAAGACAAGACGCCGATGACGATGTCGATGGAGATCCGCTCGCACTAGGGAGCGCACAGCGCGCCGTACTTCGCGCACTTGCCACCGGCGATCTGATCGCAGTGGTGATAGAGGCCGTCGTCGAACGAGAACATGCACGCGTTCGGCGGCGCGCAGGTGGCGCCCCATTGCGTGCACGCGCCTTCGACCGGGCTCGCGCACTTCTTGTACGTGCGATCGGTCGCGTCGATCATGCAGCTATCGCTCGGCGTGCACGCCGCACCGAAGTGAAAGCACACGCCCGCACCACCGGCGAGACACGTGAAGTACGTCGCGGTGCCTTGGTGGTAAGCGCACGTCGCGGTGAGACAGCCGACATCGGGCGCGTTCGCCACACTGGCCGAGCCAACGCCGCTACCCGCGGTCGTGCCGGTCGTCGGTTTCGCGACGACGGTGTTGCTGCCCTGCCCCGTCGGCGTGTGCTGCTTGACCTCGGGCGATGTGCCTCCACAACCGAGCGCGACGAGGATCACGAAGCAACAACGCACCGTTTGAATATAGCCGCAATACTCCCGAAATCCCGTCGCACCAGCGCGAACTCGGTGTAGCGTCGTCGCGATGCGGGGCCTTCGGTCTATCGTCTTTTCGGCAATTGCCCTGGCTGGTTGCAGCAGCGACACCGCGCTGCCGATCCAGGCGCAGTGCAATCCACTCGGGGTCAACCACTGCATGACACCGTGGCCGAGCGCGGTGTTCGAAGTCGATGACGCGACCACGGTCACCGGCAAGAAGCTCGCGATTCCCGACAAGACACTGCCGACGAACTTCGACGGCTCGGTGATCGACCCGGCCGGATGGAACAAGGCCGACGGGTTCTCGCCCGCCGCGCCGATGGTGATGTCGTTCCCCGGTGGCGTGTCGGCCGATGGCCTGCCGCCCGCGAGCGACATGACGATGTCGATGACGCAGGACAGCCCGACGGTCGTCCTCGACATGACGACCGGCGACCGCGTCGCGCACTTCGCCGAGATCGACATGCAGGCCGATGACACGCCGGACTCGCAGGCGCTGTTCATCCGGCCAGCGCAGCGGCTGATCGGCGGCCACCGCTACGCCGTCGCGATCACGACGAAGGTCAAGGCGCGCGACGGCGGCGAGCTGCCGATTCCTCCCGGCTTCGCGGCACTTCGCGACAACAAGCACACCGATCACGCGCTGCTCGAAGCAAAGCGTCCCGAGCTGACCGAGGTCCTCGACGCGCTCGAGACCGCCGGCTATCCGGCGAGCGACCTCGTCGTAGCGTGGGACTTCACGGTCGCGTCGGATGACTTCCTGCACAAGGACATGATCTCGGCGCGCGACCAGACGATCGCACAGCTCCAGAATCATCCGATCGGCTTCACGATCCTGACCGACGCGCCGATCAACGACGGCTCGGTGATCAAGCGACGGATCACCGGCACGCTCGACGCGCCGCTGTTCCTGACGAACAACGGCAAGTTCAACCCGGGCGTCGTGATCGCGCGCGACGCGAACGACCTGCCCATGTTCCAGGGCTTCTATCAGATCCCGTTCGCCGCGATCGTGCCGACCTGTGCATACACCTCGGCGACGCCCGTGCCGATGGTGATCTACGGCCACGGTCTGATGGGCAGCTCCGACGAGACGACCGGCGGCGTCCAGCAGCAGACGGCCTCCGAGGACTGCCTCGTGTTCGTCGGTACGGACATGCGCGGCATGTCGACGCCCGATCTGCCGAACGTCGTGTCGACGCTGAACGACGCGAACAACGCCGACCAGGTGTTCGAAGTGCTCGAGCAAGGCCTCGCGAACCACGTCACGCTCGTCCAGGCGATGCGGACGACGTTCGCGACGCAGCTGTTCGTCGACGCGGCGAACAACAACAAGCCGCTCGTCGATCCGACGCGGGTCTACTACTACGGCCTGTCGCAAGGCGCGATCTTCGGCACCGCGGTGATGGCGTACGAGCCGACGATGAACAAGGGCGTGCTCGGCGTCGGCGGCGCGAACTACTCGCTCCTGCTCGATCGCTCCGCGGACTGGCCGCAGTACCGCACGATCCTCAACGGCGGTTATCCCGATTCGCTCGACGACACGCTCGTCGTCGGCCTGTGCCAGATGCGGTGGGACAAGGTCGAAGGCTCGGGCGTCGCCAACACCGTGCTGAACGGCATGCCGACCGCGCCGATCAAGAAGCAGCTGTTGATGGAGATGGCGCTGTCGGACGAGCAGGTGCCAAACCTCGGCACGTACTGGCAAGCGCGGACGATGGGGATCAACGTCGTCGGCCCGACGCCGGTCACGCCGTGGGGGCTGACCGTCACGGCCTCGCCGCTCGCGGCCGGCGAGAGCGGCCTGTTGATCATGGACGGTGGCGCTCCCGCCCCGCCGATCACGAACGTCCCGGCGCCGAAGGTCGACCCGAGCATGCACGACCTGACGCGGACCCAGGCCGCGACCCGCCGCCAGATCAAGGCGTTCTACGACACCGGCGTGATCGTGAACGAGTGTTCTGGCGCGTGTACGTGCCAGAGCGGCGCCTGCAACTAGTCGGGTTTCACCACACCAGGTGGTGTGATCCGACAGGTTAGGCCGGTACGGGCATTGCTGTAGAGGGACTCATGCGCTCCCTCGCCCTGGCATCTGTGGTGGTTTTCGGCGCCGCGTGCGGTACCGATGTAGAGACCTCGCCGCCGCCGCCCGACACCACGGCGCGCGCGACCTGGTACCAGGACGTTGCGCCGATCGTGTCGAAGCACTGCATGTCCTGCCACCAGGATGGCGGCATCGCCCCGTTCTCGCTGACGACGTACGAGGACGCGTCGCAGAACGCGAAGATGATGCTCGACCAGATCGACCAGGGTGCGATGCCGCCGTTCGGCGCTCGCGAGGAATCGGATTGCAATCCGCGGTTCGGCTGGCAAGACGATCCGCGGTTGTCGACCCAGGAGAAGACCACGCTGCAGTGGTGGCTCGAGGACGGCACGCCCGCGGGCGCCGTCGCGGACGTGCCGGTGCCGGCGAACACGGATCTCCCGAACGTGACGAAGACGGTGCGCCCGACGCAGGCGTTCACGTCGGCCGGCGATCGCGATCAGTTCATGTGCACGGTGCTCGACCCGGGGCTCGCGCAAGGCGCGTGGATGAACGGCCTGCAAGTGCGTCCCGGCAACCCCGTCGTCGTTCACCACGCCGTGATCACGGAGGTGTTCGCGACCGGCACGAACGCCAACCTGATCGCGTCGCATCCAACCGGCGTGCCGTGGGACTGCAGCGCGGAGCAACTGCCGGCCGACCTCGTCGTCAGCATCTGGACGCCGGGCAATCAGCCGATGCAGACGCCGACCCAGCTCGCGGTGCCGTTGCTCGCCGGCTCGAAGCTCGTGATGCAGATCCACTACCACCCGGCCGGCGCGGTCAACGATCCGGATATCACCGCGATCGATCTGCGCACGACGACGACGTGGCCGCAGAAGATGTACTTCGTCGGCGCGTTCGGAAACGCGTTCCAGGCGCCGAATCTCCTGCCCGATCCCGATGACCGCACGGCGGCGCCGGAGTTCCGCATCCCGGCGAACAGCGCGGCGCACGAGGAGCACATGACGTTCGCGGTCGGCGACCTCGGCGGCTTGCAAAACGTCCAGCTGTACTCGGTCAACCCGCACATGCACCTGGTCGGCACGCACATCAACAGCTCGATCGTGCGCCCCGCGGCGCGCGGCGCGGATCCACAGACCGAGTGCCTCGCGAACGGTAACTGGAACTTCGACTGGCAGCGCACGTACATCTACGACACGCCGATCGCGTCGCTGCCGAGCGTCCAGCCCGGCGATGTGATCAACGTCAACTGCCGGTGGGACAACACGATGGCGAATCCGTTCGTCCAGCGCGCACTGATGGATGCCGGTCTCCACGCACCCGTCGACATCACGCTCGGCGAGGGCAACTCGACGGACGAGATGTGCCTCGAGATCTTCGGGATCTCCGTGGATGCGCCGCCGCAGGGTTCGTTCCGGACGTTGACGCCGGATCGGTTTCCGCTCGCCGCGCTGAGCTCGCTCCGCCCGCAGTGAAGCTACGCGAGGATCCGCAGCACGCGGACCATCGTCGCGAGCTCGCGCGGTAACGCGAGCAGCTTGCCGAACGACGCGCCGGTGTGGCCGTAGAGCCCGGTGACGTGGACGCGCGGATCGGCGTTCGCCAGCCGCTGTGCGAGGAGGTGGGCGTGCTCGAACGGGATGACATCGTCGTCGGCGCCGTGGACGAGCTCGACGCGACCCCGCACGCGCGCGAGGTGCGGCGCCGGATCGAGCGCGCGAACGTCGACGTGCGGCAGTGCCGCTTGCGCGAGCGGCCACGCACCTTCGCGCGCGCCGATACCGACGAGGAACAGCTCGCGAACGGCCTCGGGGACGCCCGGTGCGAGCTCCTCGGCGACCGCTTGAAATCGCCCGTCGGTCTTCATCTCCGGGCGGCCCCACACGCGCTCGACGTAGCGCCGCCACGCGGCTTCGAGTGCGGCGCGCTCGCTGCGATCGTGCGGGATCGCATCGAGCAGGTTCAACAACACCACCGGTTGGTTCAGTGGATCGCGCGTCGCGACCCGGCCGCCCGCGACCTGACCGGTGAGTGCGAACGCGAGCGTCTCCGCGAAATCGGCGTAGCCGCCGAAGATCACGAGGCGCTCCACGAGCTCGGGCCGCTCGGCGGCGAGCGCGAACGCGAGCAACGAACCGAACGAGATCGAGAACACCGTCGGTTGTTGCTGCGACCATCGCGGCAGCGCGTCGGCGACGCGGATGAAGTCCTCGATCGCGCGGGCGTTAGGAGTCAGCGCGAGGTAGCTCGGGATGAACGGCGCGATCACGAGGTGACCCGCCGCGCACAGCACGCGGCAGAACCGATCGAGGCGCGGATCGTCGGCGGCCGCGTAGTGGAGGCCCGGTGCGATCAGGTACGTGCGCTTCGCGCGCCGCTTCGGCTCGTACAGCCGCACGCGCATGCCATCCAGATCATCGTCGTGCGTCGCGACGCGCGGCGCTTTCGTGGGCGATGCCCACGGGCCGAGCCAGCGCGCGAGCGTGAAGATACTCACTCGCTCACGCTGCAATAACGCGCGGGTTTCTGCTGCGGCTCGCGCCAGTTTTCGGCCGGCGAGATCGCCGCGGTGTCGAACGGATAACCGGCCGCCGCGAGCGCTGCGAACCCGTCCCGCGTCAGCGCGCACTCGAACACGCCGAGCCGCTTTAGCTTTGGAAACGCCGCACGGACCTTTGCGAGAGCATTCGCACCCGCGTCGCTCAGCGTGCCGAGCGAGAAGTCGAGCGTCTCGAGCCGTGCGGCTCCGACCCAACTGGCGATCGCGGGCACGACCTCGTCGGAGAACGGGCTGTTCATCAGTCGCAACGCGCGCAGTAGCGGCAGCGGCTTCGCGAACAGCGGCAGGATGTCGCCGACCGTGCACTCGGCGCCGTAACCCCGCTCGACATCGCCGAACCACAGCTCGAGATCTTCGAGTGCGGGCCACGCCGCGGCGAGGATCGTCGCGAGTGTCCGCTTCGTCATCGTGCTCGTGCGGAGCGCGAACTTCTTCGCGCGCGGCAGCGAGAGCTTCCAGAGCGCGACGTCGCCGGTGCCCTTCAAGATCACGGTCTCGAGCTCGGGATACGCTTGGCCCAGCCCGGTCAGATCGCCGATCGGCGCGCGCGAGATATCGATCGTGTTGATCTCCGATTGATCGAAGTCGGCGATCTCGAGCTCGCGCAGCGGCGGCTTCGGCTCCGCGCGCATGATCGTCGCCGCCAGCGTCGAGTTGTCCTGATCGCCCGATCGCACACAGCCCACGATCAGCGAGCGCAGGAACTTCGCCGACGGATGGCGCAGCACCTCCCACGCGATGTCCGCCGGCTCGTCGCTGCGCCCGACGATCTTTGCTCGGCGAATCCATCCGAGATCCCATTCGAGCTCGATCATCGGATCGTCGCCCTCATCGCCGGCGATCAGCCGGGCGAGTCGCCCGAGGAGCTCGTGATCGTGCGCCTCGAACAGCTCCTTCTCCGCCGCGCGAAGCTCGGCATCATCCGGCCGCGTTCGCAACGCCGCTTGCACCGCGATCAACTTTCCGCGGGGATGCCCGTGCTGTTGCAACCAGTCGGCGTAGATCAGCGCGACATCCGCATCGCCCGGATCGGCACGCAGCTGCGCATCGAGGCTCGGATCGCTCGGCTCCTCGGGCAACGCCGCATCGTGCGCGGGATCGAGAACGCGCCTCCAGCCGTTCTCGAGCTGTTCGCGGGTGTATCGCGAGTACTCGCGATACGCGCTGAACGCGTGGGGCAGCGCGAGCGACATCGCTTCGGCGTTCGCGCCGATGCGACCGCTGCGCGTGAACAGCTCGGGCCACACATGCCGCCGCTGTCCCGTCGCCGGATCGATCGGACCTTCCGGCTGGTCGATCCAGTACTCGACGAACTGGTCGCCTTTCTCGAATCGCGCCATCGCACACCCATGATGACCCGAAACCAGGAACGCCACCCGAGGGTGGCGTTCGAACATCGCGTCAGCTTCTACCCGATCACGGGAAGATGCCGCGCTCCTTGTAGACGTGCTCGAGGCGCTCGAGACCGATCGCGTAGCTGGCCGTACGCCAGTCGGTCTTGTTCGCGGTCGCGTAGCTGCGGACGTTCTGATACGTCTGCTTCATGCGGCGCTCGAGGCGGTTGAGCACGTCGCCGAGCTCCCACTGCTCCGCGCGCTTGTTCTGCAGCCACTCGTAGTAGCTGACGATCACGCCGCCGGAGTTGCAGAGAATGTCGGGGATGATGTCGACGCCCTTGTCGAGGAGGATGTCCTCGGCCTCGGGGTACGTCGGGCCGTTCGCGCCCTCGACCATCATCTTGACCTTCAGCGCCTTCGCCTCGGGCACGCCGACCTCGAGCTCGAGTGCGGCCGGGACGAAGATGTGCGCGTCGAGCGCGAAGAACTCTTCGCGCGTGATCTTCGAGGCGCCCTTGTAGCCGGCGACGGTCTTCGTCTTGTGGACGTGCTCGCCGAGCTTGTGCGGGTTGATGCCTTCGGAGTTCGCGATGTAGCCGCCGACGTCGCCGACGCCGAGGATGACGGCGCCCTTCTGCGACAGGAGGCGCGCGGCGTAGCTACCGACGTTGCCGAAGCCCTGGATGATGACGTGGCAACCGTCGAGGTTGAAGCTCTTGTCCTTCGCCCACTCGGTGATGCAGTGGACGACGCCCTGGCCGGTCGCTTCCGCGCGGCCGTGCGAGCCGCCCGCCGAGACCGACTTGCCGGTGACGACGCCGCGGACCGTGTTGCGGTCGCTGGCGCCGGCGATGTTCATGTACGTGTCCATCATCCAGACCATGGTCTGGCTGTTGGTGTTGACGTCCGGCGCCGGGATGTCGTGATCCGGACCGATGTTCGTCCCGAGCGCTGCGGTGAACCGGCGCGTGATGCGCTCGAGCTCGGTCGCCGAGTACTGGCGGGGGTCGAACTTGATACCGCCCTTACCGCCGCCGAACGGAATCTCGTGGAGCGCGCTCTTGTAGGTCATCCACGACGCGAGCGCCTTCATCTCGTCGAGGTTCGCCTCGTGGTGATAGCGCATGCCGCCCTTGTAGGGGCCGAGGATGTTGTTGTGCTGGACGCGGTAGCCCTTGAACATCTCGAAGCGGCCGCTGTCGCGACGCACCGGGAAGTTCACGATCAGCTCGTTCTTCGGTTGCCCGAGGATCTGGGCGACGTCCTGATCGATGTTGATCAGCTTCATCGCCTTCTCGATCTGCTTCGTCGCGATCTCGAAGAGGTTGCCGCGATCTTTCAAAGCTACTTCGGTCGGCTTCGCCGCTGCGCCAGCAGGAGGCGTGGTTGCAGTAGTCATTGGGCAAGGCGTACCGCCGCGCGCAGCTTCCGAGCAACCAATTTCACCCACCATTTCGCCTCATTACGCAGTGCGTTGCGTGTGAGTTATAAGGTCGCGTGTCTGTTGAGTCCGATCGCAAGCTGGCAACCACGGTCGCCGAGGGCGGCAAGCTCCGCGCGCTGTTGTTAGAGCTGTGGCAGCGCACACGAATGGACTGGGGGTTCGTCACCGATCGGCTCGCGGTGACCTTCCGCAAGGAGCACTGGATCGGCGCGCACGAGCGCCGGTTCGTGAGCGAGACCCTGTACGGGATGATCCGCAACCTGCGCCGGATCGACCTCGCGCTGGAACGCGCGCGCAAGACCAAACAATCACCGCGCGATCTGGAACGCCTGATCGCGCTGCTCGTGCTCGAAGGTCAGCTCGAAGCGGCGACCGCGAAGCGCGTGGTCCCGGATCTCGACTGGGGGGCGGTCGCGACGGTCGACGAGGTGATCGCGGCGGAGCGCAAGCCGGCGAAGCGGATCGCACTCGCTGCGTCGCTCCCGGATTGGCTCGCGGCGCGGTTCGTCGCCGATCACGGCGATCGGGCCGAGGCCCTCGCTCGCGCGCTCAACGAACGCGCGCCGATGACGGTGCGAGCGAACACACTCGTGGGTGATCGCGACACACTCCGCCAGCAACTCGCGAGCGAGAAGCTCGAGACCCGCAACGGCGCGTGGAGCGACACCGCGGTCGTCGTCGAATCGCGGACGAACTTGTTCGCGACCCAGGCGTTCGCAGCCGGCGCGTTCGAAGCGCAGGACGAAGGCAGCCAGCTGCTCGCAGAGCTCGCGACGCCGACGGGGGCGAAGCCGCTCGTGATCGACTACTGCGCCGGCGCGGGTGGCAAGACGCTCGCGATCGCCGCGCGGCTCGCGAATCGCGGGCGGATCATCGCGACCGACGTCGACGATCACAAGCTCGAGGAGCTCCGCCGCCGCGCTCGTCGCGCGAAGGTCTCCAACGCGCGCGCGCTCCGCATCGACGACAAGGAGCTCGACACCCACGTCGCGAAGGCCGACCTCGTGTTCGTCGACGCGCCGTGTACCGGCACCGGCGCGCTCCGCCGCAATCCCGAATCGCGCTGGCGCCTGCGCGAGGACGAGCTCGCCAGCTTCGCGGCGCGCCAGCTCGACATCGTCGCCTCGGCGAAGCGCCTACTCGCACCGGGTGGGTTGCTCGTCTACGCGACGTGCTCGGTGCTCGCGGCGGAAAATGAGGATGTCGTCGCCGCGATCCGCGCGGCTCACGAGGATCTCGCAACCGTCCCGCTGGGCGAGCGGTTCGACTCCGCGCGAGCGGACGCGCTCGCCATCGACGGCGCGCTCGCGGTAGCTCCCGACCGCCACGGCACGGACGGCTTCTACGCGCAGGTGTTCCGCAGAACCTGATTCGGGCACTGGTGATGCAGTGCTTCGCGCATCCCGGGCGGTCCCGGTGGATCTACGATGCACCCCGCAACATCTCGCGATTCCCACGTTGCGAACGGCAACGGCCAGAGCCCGTCGAACGGGCGTGATATTGTCTCGAGGCGAATGGCGATCGACGTAACGGTAGTGCGCGAGCTCGCCGCACTCCGTGCTGTGGAGAGCGAGTGGCGAGCACTCGCCAGCAGCGGCCCGAGCACGTTGTTCCGCGGCCCCGACTGGTTGATCCCGTGGTGGCTCGCCTATCACAACACGCTGCACGCCGAGCTTCACGTGCTCGTCGGCCGCGCGACCGAACCGGATGCGAACGGTACGCAGGTCGGCGATCTGGTGATGCTCGCGCCGCTCTACGCGCGCACCGTCAAGGTCGCGCTCCTCGATAGCCGCGAGCTCCGCATGATGGGCGATGCCGGCCCGCGCCCGCCGTCGCTCGACCTCCTCGCGCGCCCGGGCTGGGAAGATCGCGCGGGCCAGGCGATCGCACGCAACCTGATCGACGACGCCGCGAGCTGGGACGTGATCGATCTCGAGCCGCTCGCCGATCCGTCGCGCGTGCGCGCGAACCTGGTCCAGCGGATCGCGCCGGCGGGCTTCACCGTCGAGAGCGCGCCTTCGGCCGGCGGTGCGAACCGGATCGCGCTCGCGACCGCGCCCGCGGAAGCGACCGACGCGAGCGGCCTCATCCACACGTACGGCGGCGACCTCGCCGAGCTCCGCAAGGGCATGAGCGTGCTGCGCCGCTTGTCGCGCCTCGAGTGGGCCGAGCGCGACGAACCGTCGCCACTCGCCGACAACGAAGCGAGCTCTTTGCTCGAGGACGTCGCGCTCGAGCTCGGCAAGCAGGGCCGCGTCCGGCTCGCGCGCCTCGACGATGCGACCGGTGAAGCCGTCGCGGCCGCGCTCGTCGTCGACGATGCCGACCGCGCCGTGATCCTCGCGATGGCGGTCGATCCGCAGGTCGCGATGAAGGGCTCGCCGCAGCGCTTGCTCCACGCCGAGGCGCTCGCCGCTCGCGCGCGGGGATGCGTCGCGCTCGATGTCGTCACCGGCGCCGGCGAATATCCGCTGTCGACGCTGCCGAGCTCGAAGCAACCGGCCTTGATGGTCCGGGTGTGGGGCAACTCCGCCGCCGCGCAGGTCGGCCGTACGTACACGAGCGTCGCTCGCCGCGCGCGCCGCGCTCGCGAGACGCCGTCGGTCGCGGCCGCGCAAGCGCGCGCCGCGTGGACGAAGATCCGCAGCGCCGCCGCGAGCGTCGCGCAATACGACCGCTACGGCCTCTACCGCGGTCAGCTGTGGACGCGCGGCATCGAGCTCACGCCCGGCCTCGAGCTGAATAGCCTGACCGAGGCCGAGTACGACGCGTTCGACGATCACGTCAAGGCAGACCTGCTCGAGCAGGTCGCGCTCGACGAGATCACGGCGCGCAAGTTCTGGCGCCGCGGCGATCACATGGTGCTCGCGAAGATCGGCATCCGCCCTGCGGGTGTCGCGTGGACCGCGCGCGGCCCCGTCGAAGTGCCGGAGCTCCAGCGCACGCTGCGGATGATGAAGTACGACGCGTACATCCACTCGGTGTTCGTCGCGCCGGCAGCGCGCGGCCGTGCGGTCGCCCCCGCGATGCTCGAGCACATCACGAAGGACCTGCGCGCGACCGATGCGTATCGCTCGTGGGCGCTGATCGAAGCTCACAACCAGGCGTCGATCCGCGCGTTCCAGAAGGCCTCGTTCACGCCGGTATGTGACGTGATCCACGCGAAGATGGCGACGGTCGACCGCGTCGTCTGCCGCCCGCCCGACCCCGAGGCGCGCGAGCTCCTCGGGCTCGATACCTAGCCCCAAATTTTCGCGACTGGCGTATCATTCTCGCGATGCGAGGTATCGCCTTCGCGCTGGCTGTCCTCGTCGCGTGCAGCCCGGATCCGCCGTTCGATCCCGATGCGAACACCTCGTCGATGGGCAGCGATGGCGGCATCGATCCGAACGACGGCGCGGTCTCCGGCGCGCGTCTCAAGTTGACCTGGTACCAGTTCACCGACGGCACCAAGCAGTTCAGCGGCATGTACGACGCCCAGAACAAGGAGTCGTGCAGCCCGTACTACGGCCCGTGGACCGACGGCAAGACGTACTGCGTGCCGCAATCCGGCGGCGAGCTCGTCTACACGAACAGTACGTGCACCGCGCCCGCGATCCACTACTACGTGCCGAGCGTGTGCCCGCAGCCGCTCGCGAAGTACTACCTCGGCTACGGCACGGTCGGCTGCACGTCGGTGCCCGCGCACCTCTATCTGCGCGGCACGCAAGTCACGTCGGCGACCTACTACTACAAGAGCTCGACCGGCACGTGCAGCACCGCGTACACCTCGCAGTCGTACGACCAGTTCTACAACATCGGCACCCAGCTGCCGAACAGCGACATGGTCGAGCTCACGCTGAGCGCGCCCGAAGGCCCCGGCCGGGTCGGTGTGCGGTTCCTCGAGAGCAGCGACGGCATGAAGTTCCCGTGGGAGATGCACGACGGGATGCTGAACGCGGACTGCTCCGCCGAGTACATCAGCGACGTGTCGTCGGTCGCGCGCTGCGTCCCGAACGACGCGAAGTACGCGTACTACGCGCACGACGCGGCGTGCATGCAGACCGAGCTGTCGCTCGCGAGCACGTGTACCGCACCCGCGTACGCGTACACGTATCCCGCCGCATACTGCCCCGGCGACTACGAGACGTACTTCACGCTCGGCGCGCAGCAGGCGAGCTCACCGCTGTACTTCCCGAGTGGCGGTAGCTGCCTCTCGACGACGGCGGCGACCGGCATGAGCTACTACGCGGTCGGCGGTCAGATCACGCCGGCACCGCTGACGTACGCCGCCGATACCGGCACCGCGCATCGCGTCCAGCTGATCCACTACACGACGCCCGAGGGCACGCGGTTCCGCGATCCGTACAAGCTCTACGACCAGCAGATGGCCACCGCGTGCTATCCGACCCAGCTCCCCGACGGCACGATTCGCTGCGTCGCGACTGGCAGCTACATCGACAGCTACTACACCTCGTCGGCGTGCACGACGCTGGTCGATGTCGTCGAGATCTACAAAGGCCCGACGACGTGTGCAGCGCCGGTGGTGCCGAAGTACGCGCTGAAGGACATCGCACCCGATCCCGGCACGTGCACGTACGGCACCGAGGTCCATCCGATCACCACGCCGCACACCGATCCCGTCTACACCGGCACGCCCGGCTCGTGCAGCGTCTACACGCCGTACGAAGGCGTGCTCTACAACGTGGGTGCCGCGGTGCCGTTGACCGACTTCGTCGCAGCCGCGCAGACGATGGACAACTGACGAATGCGGCGCGCGCACGCGATCGTCCGCGGCCGGGTCCAGGGCGTGTCCTACCGCGCAGCGACGGCCGCTCAGGCCAAGCGGCTCGGCGTCGTCGGCTGGGTCAAGAATCGCGACGACGGCTCCGTCGAGCTCGAAGTCGAGGGCGCACCCGAGCAAGTTGCCGCGCTGCTCGCGTGGTGCGAGCAGGGCCCACCTCATGCGCGCGTCGCCGGTGTCGCGATCGACGAGCTGACGCCCACCGCGCGCGACCGCGACTTCACGATCGCGTTCTAGTTCCGCGAGACTATCGAGGCTGCGCGTGTCCTGCTAGCGTTGGAGGTTCCCATGGCGCGCGTGATCAGGCTCCCCGACAAAGGTCGCCTGCTCGTGTGCACCGATCTTCAGGGGTGCATGCGCGACTACGCGCGCATGGTCGAGGTGTTCGAGCAGGCACTCACCGATTACGGCGGCGACGTCCACCTGATCTTCACGGGCGATCTGATCCACGGCCCGCACATCGAGCCCGAAGACTGGCCGGACTTCCTCGGCGAGTACTATCGCGACGCGTCGGGCGATCTGATGATCGCGTACAGCCAGCTCGCGGCCCAGTACCCCGGCCGGATCCACGCCCTGCTCGGCAACCACGAGCACGGCCACATCGGCGGCCCGCACACCGCGAAGTTCGCGGCGGACGAGGTCGCACTGCTCGAGCACATCCTCGGCCCGTCCGCGACCGCACGGATGCGCGGCATCATCCACACGTTCGCGCTCGCCGCCGTGTCGAAGTGCGGAGCCGTGTTCACCCACGGCGCGCCGGCTGCGGTGATCGAATCGATCTCCGATCTCGAAGGCGCGGATCTCTCCGGCGCCGGGTTCTCGTCGCCGCTCGACCTCCTCGATACGCCGATCGTTGGCAAGGTGCTGTGGGCGCGATCCGCGACCGAGGCCGAGGCGCGCCGGTTCCTGAAGGCGACCAATGGCACGATGAGCATCTACGGCCACGACGTGATCCCCGAGGGCTTCGAGAAGATCGGCGACGAACAGATCATCGTCTCGACGAGCTTTGGCTTGTTCGATCAGAACAAGGTGTTCCTGAACCTCGATCTCTCCGCCAAGTACCGAGGCGTGCGAGACCTCCGGATCGGCCACGAGATCCAGCCGCTGTACCCCGACAAGGCTCCTGCCCGCTTGGGCGGGCGCGCAAAAGCCTCGTAGCTGCAGGCAGTTACAAGCCGCAGCAACGGGCTTGCGCGAGGCCCATTAAAGCCTTACATCTACGCGCCGCTATGAAGGACACCGCTGGACATCCGCATTATCGCCCCGCCCGCATCACCTGCGCGTGTGGCGCGATCCACAACACGTTCTCGACGCGCGGAGACTTCGGCATCGATATCTGCTCGAACTGCCACCCGTTCTTCACGGGCAAGCAGAAGCTGATGGATACCGCCGGCCGTATCGACCGCTTCAACAAGAAGTACGCGAAGGCGCAGACGCCGAAGTCGTAAGTCTGTCTCTTGCCCTGCTGACTCTTGTTCGACTCTCAGAACTTCAAAGACAAGATGGCGTCGCTCGAGCGGCGCCGCGAGGAGCTCGAAGCGCTGCTCGGCACCGCAAGTGTCGTCAGTAATCGCGCCGAGTTCATGAAGTACTCGCGCGAGCACGCCGAGCTCGATCCGCTCGTGACGGCGTGGCGCGCGTACGAGAAGCTCGTCTCCGATCTCGCGCAGGCCAAGCAGATGGCCGACGCGGAGTCCGATCCGGACCTCCGCGCGATGGCGCGTGAAGAGCTGACCGAGCTCGAGGCACGCAAAGGTACTTCGGAGCAGCAGATCAAGATCCTGCTCCTCCCGAAGGATCCGAACGACGGCAAGAACGCGATCCTCGAGATTCGCGGCGGCACCGGCGGCGACGAAGCCGCGCTGTTCGCCGGCGATCTCTATCGCATGTTCACGCGTTACGCCGAGCGCCAGGGTTGGAAGGTCGAGGTCATGTCGATGAACGAGGGCACCTCGGGCGGCATGAAGGAAGTGATCGCGCTGATCGAGGGCAAGGACGTGTTCTCGAAGCTCAAGTTCGAGTCCGGCGTCCACCGCGTCCAGCGCGTGCCCGCGACCGAAGCGCAGGGCCGGATCCACACGAGTGCCGCGACCGTCGCGGTGTTGCCGGAGGCCGAAGAGGTCGACGTCAACATCAACGAGAAGGACCTCAAGATCGACACGTATCGGTCGAGCGGCGCCGGCGGCCAGCACGTCAACACGACCGACTCCGCCGTCCGGATCACGCACCTCCCGACCGGCACGATCGTCGCGTGTCAGGACGAGCGCTCGCAGATCAAGAACCGCGCGAAGGCGATGAAGATCCTGCGCTCGCGGATCCTCGAGAGCGAGCGCGAGAAGCAGATGGCCGCCGAGGCCGCGTCGCGCAAGTCGCAAGTCGGCTCCGGCGATCGCAGCGAAAAGATCCGCACGTACAACTTCCCGCAGGACCGGGTCACCGATCACCGGATCGGCCTGACCAAGCACAACCTGCCCGCGATCATGGATGGGCAGATCGACGACATCGTCGAAGCGCTGCGCGCACACGACCAGGCTGAAGCGCTGAAGGCGCAAGCCGGGCTGTAACTACTGAGCGTGTGCTCGCTCTGACCGTGGACGTCGCTTAGATCGCGTGCGTCGCGCTCGCGCGGACACCGCGGCACTTGCGCGGCTGCCTCCCGCATCTGGGGCCAGGCTCCCTGCGCTCAGTGCACACCACCTTGCCAAGCACGCAACACCTGCGCACCTCCACATCGGCCCGTCGGGGTTGATACCGGCCGTGGAATTTATTCGCTTGGGACCCTGCCCCGGATGCGGGGGCGCGCCGCGCAAGCGCCGCGGTGACGAGAGCGCCAGCGTTCGGCGTGCAAGGGCAACCCGTTCGCGCGATGGCGTGTCGAGCCGCTAGGATACCGACGTGATGAAGAAGCTGGTTGTTGGTGGCGTGGTCGTCGCTCTCGCAGTAACTGCATGGTGGTTGTGGCATCGCGGGCACGGCGCGAAAGTGACGGCGACGAACCAGAGTGCTGGGCACGTCGTGCCGAGCGAAGGGCGCGCGAAGGCTGCGATGCCGGCATCACTCGTGGGGCGAGTGACGAACAAGGTCGGCGGCGAAGGCATCGCGGGTGCCGTCGTCGCGATCACCGAGGGCGGACTCGGTGGCGCGATCACGCCGGATCATCCGCCGATCATCGTCGTCGCCGATGCGACCGGTGCGTTCGCCGCGCCGAAGGTGCCGCCCGGAGGTTACGTCGTGACGGCGGCTGCGGTCGGATTTCTTCCGGCGCGGACCGAGAAGCTCTGGATCGCGTCGGCGGAGCAGAAGACCGGTGTCCTGCTCGCGCTCGCCGCGGGCGGCACGCTGTTGAGTGGAACCGTCAGCGATATCGGTGGCGGGCCGATCCAGGACGCGAAGATCCGCGTCCGCCGCGACGACGGGATCGCATTCGGCAGCGACTACGTGGCGATCACGAACCACGACGGGCACTACGAGATGTCGTTGCCCGACGGAAACTTCACTGCCACTGCGGAGCACGACGACTACACCCGCAAGAATGAGGTCGTCGAGATCGACGGCAAGTCGGTGACCCAGGACTTCGTGCTCACGCCAGGGGCGGCGGTTCGCGGCGTCGTGATCGCGCGCGATACCGGCAAGCCGATCCCGAACGCGGTTGTCCATGCGAGCTCGTCGCACTCGCGCTTCGAGTATGGCGGGACGCCGCACGCGACGACCGACGCGGACGGGACGTTCACCGTGAAGAGTTTGAACGCAGGCATCATCTCGGTCACCGCGCTCGCCCGCGGCTATGCGAGCATGTCCCCGACGACGGTCGCGGTCGGGATCGGCGAGCAAGTCGATAGCGTGCGCGTCGTCCTCGATCGCGCCTACTCGATCAGCGGCACGACCGTGAAGAAGGGCTCGAAGGAGCCAGTGCCCGGCGTTCACCTCGGCGTGTTCTCGATGCAAGGCGGTCAGGTCGTCGCGAAAGATCCGAGTGACGACAAGGGCCGCTTCGAGATCTTCGGGGTCAAGCCCGGCAGCTTCATGGTGTTCGCGTTCGGCGAGAGCTCGGTGCCGAACATGGGCAAGCCGATCCAGGTGATCGACAAGGACGTCACCGGCGTCGAGATCGCGCTCGAAACAGGCGTGACGATCAGCGGCCGAGTCCAGCCGCCGCAAGACGCAGCGCTTTCCCTCGAGCTTGCAGGCGAGATCGGCATGGCGAACGCGTTCGACAGTGCAAAGACGATGATGGTCCACGACGATGCCGACCCGCAGACCGGCGCGTTCTCGCTGCACAACGTGCCGGCTGGCTCGTTCAAGCTCGTCGCGCGCTCGCCCGCCGGCCCCGTCGGCAGCCAACCGATCGTGGTGGCGGAGCTGGATCAGCACGACGTGGTCATCCAGCTCGAGGCCCGCGCGTCGATCGCGGGGCGCGTGCTCGATACGACCGGCGCTCCGGTCGGTGGGGTCGAGGTGTCGGCAATGCGAACGGATGCGGGCGACGGAGATCACAGGATCGCTTTTGGCGACGGCGGCCATAGCGAGGCCACGACGAGCGCGAACGGTGCTTTCAAGTTGCTCTCTCTGCAGGCCGGCACCTACGAGCTGTCGGCGCACGTTCGCGACGAGATGTTCGATTTCGGTGGCCATACGGACAAAGCCGGCAAGGACAACAAGGCCCACCCCGAGGTCGTCGTCGGCGCAGCCGAAGCGAAGACCGGTGCGGTGATCACGATTCCGGCGCGCAACAGTACGATTCGCGGCGTCGTGATCGGTAGCGACAAGCAGCCCGCGGCCGATACCTGGGTCACCGCCAGGCATTGGCCGTCACGAGCGGCGACCGCGAAAGACGGCGAGGCGCTCAGCTACGAGGGCGAGTGGATGGCCACGAGCGAACCGGTGCTGACCAGCACCGACGGCACATTCACGATCGCGAAGCTGCGCGAGGGTGACTACAAGGTGATCGCCGAAGGTCCGCGCGGCAGCTCGCGCGCCGAGAAGAAAGCGAAGACCGGCGACACGATCACGATCGAGCTCGCGCCGTTGGGAACGCTCTCCGGCAAGGTCACGAGCAACGGCGCTCCGGTCGTCGGTTACGAGCTTCACTGCAACGGCCCCGGCGGCGGCAACGATCGCTCGAGCGCAGCGGTCGACGGCGGCTATTCGCTCGAGCACCTCGTCCCGGGCGCCTACAACTGCACCGTCGAGGCAGACGCCGGCACCGCGAACGGCAAGGTCGATGTCCCGGCTGGTGCGGCGACGCTCGATCTCGCGCTCACCCCGTGGGCCTCGATCACCGGCCAGATCGTCAGCATGTTCGACAAGTCGGGCATCCCGCACCTCGGCGTCGTCGCGAGCGGCGCCGGCGGCGGCGGAATGCTCGAGGCGATCAGCGGAGGCGGGCCGAAGACCGATGCAGGGGGTCGCTTCACGCTGCCGAAGGTCGGCACCGGCAAGGGCTGGCTGACCGTGATGCCGAAAGACGGCTTCGATCCACTCGCGACGAAGGAGTACGAGATCGTGAACGGTCAGCACCTCGATCTCGGCCAGATCTCGATCGTGCCGCCGCGTCAGGGCGATCCAGGAACGTTCGGGATGACGACTGTCTGGACCGACGTCCTGACGGTCACCCAGGTCAAGCCCGGCGGTCCCGCCGCGAACGCCGGCATCGTCGTCGGCGACGTCATCACGACGCTCGCAGGGCAGCCGGTCAAGACGCTTGGCGGCCCGCAGGTCGAGCAATACCTGGCGTCGGGCTCGATCGGAATCGGGACGACGGTGCAGCTCGGGCTCGCGCGCGGCGCGACGGTCTCGCTGACCAGCGTGAAGCGGTGACTACTTCACCAGCTTGCCGATCTGCTCTTTCATCTTCTTGACCTCGCCGTCGACGTCGCCCTTCTCGAAGCCGCCGCGGATGTAGCGGATCACGCCATCGGGATCCGCGAGCACCGTCGTCGGCATGTGGTCGGAGCCGTACTTCGCGGCGACCGCCGAATCGGGCGAGAGGTAGACGAGCTGCATGTTGCGCAGCTTGAGCTTCTTGTGGAACGTCTTGCCGGTCGACTTGTCGCTATCGAGATCGACGGCGACGAACTCGACCTTGCCCTTGTAGTCGGGCGCGATGCCGTCCCACGCGGGCAGCTCCTTCGCGCAGGGCTTGCACCACGACGCACCGAACGTGAGCATCTTCCAGCCCTTCGTCGCTTTGACCCGAAAGGCGTGGCCTCCGGCATCGGTGGCGGTGTCGAGCTCGGCCAGGCGGTCGCCTACCTTGAGCTCGTCGGCGGATGCGGTCGCGGAGGCGGCTAGCAGCAACAACAGTGCGATACGCATGGTGCTTTGACGCACGAGCGTATCAGCGATTCACTGCGAGCTCTTCGTCGATCCACATCTCGATGTACTTGGGATGCATGGGCCCGTCGTACTTGCGGTTGTTGAAGAACAAGGTGGGCGTGGAGTCCACCCCGGCCTTTTCGCCCTGGGCGATGTCGCTCGCGACCTGGGCTGCCGCGTTGTTGTAGTCGGTGTCGAACTTCTGCATGTCGAGGCCGAGCGACTTCGCGTAACCGGTGACGTGCTCGCGATCGTGATCCGGCGACTTCTCGAACAGGAGGTCGTGCATCTCCTTGAACTTGCCCTGCGCGGCAGCGGCGAGGCCGGCCTGGGAAGCGTTCTTCGATCCCTCGTGCTTCTCGAGCGGGAACATCATCGAGTAGAGGACGACCTTGCCCTGCTCGTCCTTCATGACCTGCTCGAGCATCGGCTTGAACGCCTTGCAGTGCGGGCACTGGTAGTCGAAGAACTCGTACAGCTTGACCGGCGCGTCCTCGGGGCCGTCGTGCGGCGCCTTCGAGGCGTCGAAGTGAACATCGGCGGGCGGCGCCTTGTACTTCTTCTCGTACTCCTCGCGGACCTGCGATTCGGTCGCCTCGTCGTCGACGAGCGACATCACGTAGCGGACGGCGAACGGCGCGCGCTTGCACGACGTGTCGGACGCGAACGACTTGCGGAGCGACTCGGCCTTGCCGCAGGGCGAGCTGAGCGAGCCCACGAGCTTGAAGAACAAGTTCTTCTTGTCGTCGTTCAGTTTGTCGGTGGCGACGCCGTTCAGCGGCGTGGTGTCGACGGGTCCGTTGTCGACCGCGAGCGCACTGCCCGAGCCTGTCGGCGGCAACGAGCCGCTATCCTTGGGGGACTTCTTCTCGCACGCTGCCACGAACAGCACGCAGATCGTCAGCCAATACGCCTTTGACACCCGAGGGTTGTACGGCACACCGACGGTGGTTTCAACACGAGGTAAGGCTTGACGAGGCGCGTCACGGAAGGTATCAAACGACTGAATGACGGTTCATTCAGTGGCCGACAAAGCCTCCGACAAGCGGAGGCTGATCCTCGATGCCGCTGAATTGATCTTCGCCCGCCATGGCTTCTTCGCCGCGAAGGTCTCCGACGTCGCGAAAGAGGCAGGTGTGGCCGATGGAACCATCTACCTCTACTTCAAGAACAAGGACGACCTGCTGATCTCGCTGTTCGAGCGGCGCATGCAGCAGCTCAACGCGGGCCTCAAGGCCGCGATCGCGGGTAAACCGCCCCGCGAGGCCCTGCGCACGTTCGTCCGGACGTACATGCAGATCTTGCAAGGCGAGCCGACCGCGACCGAGGTGCTCACGATCGAGCTGCGGTCGTCGACGAAGTTCATGAAGGAGTACGACAACCCCGAGTTCGTCGACTTCCTGCGCACGCTCGGCGGCATCATCTCGAGCGCGCAGGATGCGGGCGAGCTCGACACATCGATTCCCCCTCACATCGCAGCGCGCATGATCTTCGGATTGCTCGACGAGCTCGCCCTCGCGTGGGTGCTCGCGCGTGCGCCGTCGATCGGCGGCACATCGCCTGGAACGCGGCCGAAGAAGTTCGATATCGTCCGCGCCGCCGACTGGATTCTTTCGTTGGTCGAGACCGGAATGCTGAAGAAGAAGGAGCTCGTATGAAGATCCTGGTACCCGTAAAGCGCGTCCCCGACCCGACGCAAAAAGCAAAGATCAAGGACGGCCACATCGACCTGACCGGTGCGTCCTGGATCGTCAACACGTTCGACGAGTACGCGGTCGAGACCGCACTGCGCCTACTCGAGAACGGCGAGTCCAACACGCGCACCGCCGGTAGCGAGATCGTCGTCGTGACGATCGGCCCCGACGACGCCGCGAAGGAATTGCGCACGACGCTCGCGATGGGCGCCGACCGCGCGATCCACGTGGTCGCGAAAGATGAAGAGCTCGACTCGCTCGTCGTCGTGAAGGTGCTCTCGGGCATCATCGCGGCGGAGAAGCCGGACGTCGTCATCCTCGGCAAGCAGGCCGTCGACGGCGATGCGAACCAGGTCGGCCAGATGCTCGCCGGTGCGCTCGGTTGGCCGCAGGCGACGTTCGCAGCGTCGATCGAAACGCAGGGCAACGCGTTCGTCGTCGGCCGCGAGGTCGATGGCGGTGTCGAGTACAAGAAGGTGCCGACGCCGGCCGTGATCACGGTCGACCTCCGCATCGTCGCGTCGCACGCGGTCCAGAACGGCGTCACGCCGAAGACGTTCGCGTACGGCGGTGAAGGCGCGCGCCTGCCGTCCTTGAAGGGCATCATGGCCGCGAAGAAGAAGCCGATGGCGACCGCGAAGCTCGGTGATTACGGCGCCGAGCCCGCACCGGTCATCAAAGAGGTCAACGTGACGCTGCCGCCGCCGCGCGCGGCCGGCCAGATCGTCGCCGACATCCCCACGCTCGTGAAGAAGCTCGCCGAAGAAGCGAAGGTGATCTGATGAGCAACGTCCTCGCATTTTGTGAATTTCAAGACGGTGCCCTGCGCACCAGCGCACTCTCCAACCTCGCGTTCGCGCGCGAAGCGGCGAAGGCCCACGGCGGCGACGTCGTGATCCTCCTCGTCGGTCACGGCGCGCAGGCGGCTTCGGCCGCCGCCGCGAAGTACGCGAGCAAGGTGATCGTCGTCGACGATCCGAAGCTCGAGCACTACCTCGCGGAGACCTACGCGCCGATCCTCGCGGACCAGGCGAAGGCGAACAACGCCGCCGTCGTCACCGCGACCGCGACCGCGATCGGCAAGGACGTGATGCCGCGCGTCGCGTCGGCGCTCGGCGCTGGCATGGCCTCGGATATCGCGAAGCTCGGCGATGCGAAGAACCGGTTCGTCCGGCCGATCCTCGCCGGCAACGCGTACTCGACCGTCGAGATCTCGACGCCGACGATCTGTGTCACCGCGCGCCAGTCGGAGTTCGAGCCCGCGGCCGAGCTCGGCAGCGCCGGGAATGTTTCGACCGCACCCGCCGGTACCATCGATGCCAAGGGCGCCGAGTTCGTGAAGCTCGACGCGCAGAAGTCCGATCGCCCCGATCTCGGCGACGCGAAGGTCGTCGTCTCGGGCGGCCGCGGCATGAAGAACGGCGAGAACTTCAAGGTGCTCGAGGAGCTCGCGGACCTGCTGGGTGCCGCGATGGGCGCCTCGCGCGCTGCGACCGACGCCGGCATGGTCCCCGCGGACTGGCAGGTCGGTCAGACGGGCAAGATCGTCGCGCCGAACCTGTACTTCGCCGTCGCGATCTCCGGAGCGATCCAGCACCTCGCCGGTATGAAGGGCTCGAAGACGATCGTCGCGATCAACAAGAACAAGGACGAGCCGATCTTCCAGGTTGCCGACTACGGCATCGTGCAGGAATGGGAGAAGGCTGTGCCGGAGCTGATTTCCGAGATCAAGAAGCTCAAGGCCAGCCGCTAGGTCGTTCGTCGCGGGCCGCGGTGCCTACATGTGCTAGAAAGGGGCCAGGGAGATAGCCATGGCACTTTCAGCAACCGCTCGTCCCATCGAAGGCGCAGTTGCCACGCAAGGCGTGAGCGACCGCATGACGTTCCTGCGCAAGACGTATGCGCACCTGGGCGTCGCGCTGATCGCGTTCGCGGCCATCACGGCTGGAATGCTTCAGTACGCGACGCAAACCAGCCTCAAGTTCTCCAGCTGGGCGTTCACCGGCCGCTGGAACTGGATGATGGTGCTAGTCCTGTTCATGGTGGTCGGCTGGGTCGCGCAGAAGCTCGCGATGTCGCAGACCTCGCGCGGCTTGCAATATGCCGGTCTCGGCCTCGCCGTCGTCGCCGAGTCCGTGCTGCTCCAGCCGATGCTGTGGATCCTGATGCTCCGCTTCGGCAGCACGGGCATGCTCGAGCACGACCTCAACGGCAACATCTCGGCGCACCTGTCGGGACAGGCGGCCTCGATCCTCGGTCAGGCCGTCGTGATCACGCTCGCGATCTTCATCGGGCTCACGCTGACCGTGTTCCTGACGAAGAAGGACTTCACGTTCATGACGGGCGTCCTCACGATCTGCTCGTTCGCGCTGATCGGCGTGATCTTCGCGTCGATCCTGTTCGGCTTCCACCTCGGCGCGATCTTCAGCGGCCTCGTGATCCTGCTGATGGCGGGCTACATCCTCCAGCAGACCAGTCTCGTCATGAACTACTTCCCGCCGACCGGCTACGTCGCCGCGTCGCTCATGTTGTTCTCGACGATCGCGACGCTGTTCTGGTACGTGCTGCGCCTCCTGATGGAGATGAACCGCCGCTAACGCCAGCTTGGCAAAGCGCTTGGACGGGGACCTTCGGGTCCCCGTTGTTCGTTTCGGGGTTATACTCGTCGGACTTGGTGGCCCCTGCTCCGCTCTCGTCGACGGATATCGGTGCTGTTCGCCGCCTCGAAGACGCGATCGCGACGGTGATCCGCGGCAAGCCCGAGGCGATTCGCGCGGCGGTCGTGACGCTGCTCGCGCGCGGCCATCTCTTGATCGAGGACATCCCGGGCGTCGGCAAGACCACGCTCGCCCGTGCGCTCGCCGCGGCGCTCGGCGGGACGTTCCGCCGCGTCCAGTTCACGAGCGACCTCTTGCCCTCCGACATCGTCGGCGTCTCGGTCTACGACCAATCGGGCAAGGTGTTCGAGCTCAAGCGCGGACCGATCTTCGCGAACGTCGTGCTCGCCGACGAGATCAACCGGACGACGCCGCGCACGCAGTCGGCGCTGCTCGAGGCGATGAGCGAAGGCCAGGTCTCGATCGACGACACCACCCACGAGCTGCCGCGGCCGTTCATGGTGATGGCGACCCAGAACCCGGCGGAGCACTACGGCACGTATCCGTTGCCCGAGTCGCAGATGGATCGGTTCCTGTTGCGGATCTCGCTCGGCTATCCGCACAAGACCGTCGAGCGCGAGCTGTTGCGCGAACGCGCAGGCGGCGATCCCGTCGCGTCGCTCGCACCGGTCGTCGATCTCGCGGCGGTGCGCAGCCTGCAAGACGGGGTCGAGCACATTCGCGTCGACGACGCGCTGCTCGACTACGCGATGGCGATCGTCGAGGAGAGCCGCCGCCACCCCGGCATCGGCGTCGGCGTGTCGACGCGCGGCGTGCTCGCCTGGTACCGCGCGGCGCAAGCAGCGGCGCTCGCGGCCGGCCGCGACTTCGTCGTGCCGGATGACTTGAAGGGCCTCGCGGTGCCGTGTCTGGCCCACCGCCTGGTGCTCGCGGCCTCGCACGATTCGCTCGGTCGCGCGCGTCTCGACGGAGAGCGCCTGATCAGCGACATCGTCGGCCGCGTGCCGGTCCCGACGTGAGGGACGGTAACAAAGTTCACAAGTATCGCTTCGCAACCGCGCGAGATCACGAGCGCCGAGAGGGACGGTAACAAATGGGCGTGAAACGCCGATGGCGCCCACCGCGCCGGTTGTCGTTCACGCGCGAGGGCAAGATCCTCGTGTTCCTCTCCGTCGGCGTCGGCTTCGCCGCGATCAACACCGGCAACAACCTCCTCTATCTGCTGCTCGGCTGGATGCTGTCGTTCATCATCGCGTCGGGCGTGCTGTCCGAGCAGACGCTCAAGAAGCTCGTCGTGACGCGCCGGCCGCCGCCGAAGATCTTCGCGAGCGAGCCGTTCCTGATGGAGGTCGTGATCGAGAACAAGAAGCCGAAGCGCGCTTCGTACTCGATCGAGGTCGAAGATCTTCAGGGCAAGACGCCGATCGACAAGCGCTGCTACTTCCTCAAGATCCCCGAGGGCAAATCGCAACGCACGTCGTACCGCCACACGTTCGTGCGCCGCGGCCTGTACACGATCACCGGCTATCGGCTCGCGACGAAGTTCCCGTTCGCGCTGTTTCGCAAGTCGCGCGATGTCGATGCGCCGCTCGATCTGCTCGTCTATCCCGCGCGCGTGATCGTGCCGCGTCCGCCTCCGCGCAGCGCGACGCGCGGAGACGCGACCGCCGATCGGCTCGGCCGGCGCGGCGAGTTCTTCGGCCTCCGCGAGCATCGCGCGGGTGACGATCGACGCGACGTTCACTGGAAGTCGTCGGCGCGGAGCGGAAGGCTCCTGGTCCGCGAATACGAGGACGAGCTCGCGCGCAGGCTCGTGATCGCCGTCGACAACGCGCTGCCCGCGGACGTGCGCGAGGCGGTCAACGCGAACTCGCCCGAGGAGGGTGAAGCGAAGCCGATCGGCCCGTGGTCGAACGGCTTTGGTGCGATGACGCCGGCGCTCGAGGCGCAGGTCTCGGCGGTCGAGCGCGCGATTAGCACCGCGGCATCGCTCGCGGCCGCGTATCTCGAGGTCGGCTGGACCGTCGAGCTCGTCGCGCGCGGCACGCACGTGCCCGGCGGGAATGGTCGCCAGCACGAGGCGAAGATCGCTCGCGCGCTCGCCGTGCTGCCTTATGTCGGTGACGAAACTCCGTTCGCGCCGCTGCCAAAAAGAGTCGAGAGTGTGCTCGTGACGCCGCGCGGCGTCGTCGCGAATGGCCGGCCGTCGACAAACACGGTGCTCGATGCGTAGCCGCGCAAACGCAAACGCGAACGCAAACGCAAACGGCTCGAACCGAGCGAGCGAAGCGAGCGAGACGAACGAACGTCTTGGTTTGGGCGCGCTGCCGTACGTCGGCGACGAGATTCAGTTCGCGCCACTCCCGAAGCGCGTCGAGAGCGTCCTGGTAACGCCGAAAGGTGTCGTCGCGAATGGCCGGCCGTCGACCCACACGGTGCTCGATGCGTAGCCGCGCAAACGCAAACGCGAACGCAAACGCAAACGCAAACGGCTCGAACCGAGCGAGCGAAGCGAGCGAGACGAACGAACGTCTCACCGACGCTGTACACGCGCGTGGCTTGCTCGTCTCGCTCGCTCCGCTCGCTCGAGGTCACGCCGTTTGCGTTTGCGTTGGGGTTTGCGTTTGCGACGAGGGGACCGAGCTTTCGCACGTACGAACGTTGCGATGCGATTCGATGCCACGCGTACGCTTCGCCGACGGAGTTTCCGCGTGAGGTTCGCGGTCGCTCACAAGGCCGCGACGTACCTCATGGTCGGCTGCGCGTATCTCGCGATGGTCGGCTCCGGCGGCGTCGCCGGCCCGATCGCGCTCGCCGGCCTGCTCGCACTGATCGCCTCGTGGTTCTGGGAGCCGCCGCTGATCAAGTACGAGCGGTGGTCGTGGATCTGGACGACGATGTCCGTGTTCGCGCTCGTCTACTCGATCCTCACCGCGGTCGTCACCGGAGACTTCCTCGGTGTCGGCGCGCAGTTCCTGGTCTGGCTGACGATCGCGAAGGCCTACAACCGGCGCGCCGCGCGCGACTGGCAGCAGATGTACCTCTTGTCGTTCCTGATGCTCGTCGCGGGCTCGGTGTTGAACGCCGACCTCACGTACGGCGTGTGCTTCCTCGGGTTCGTGATCGCCGCGACCTGGGCGCTCACGCTGTTCCACCTCCGCCGCGAGATGGAGGACAACCTGCTCGTCAAACACGCCGCGGATCGCGCATCGGAGCGCGTCGAGGTCCGCCGGATCCTCGACAGCAAGCGGATCGTCGGCGGCCGGTTCTTCGTCGGCACCGGCCTGCTGTCGCTCTGCGTGTTCCTCGCGTCGGCGGCCGCGTTCCTCACGCTGCCGCGCGTCGGCTTCGGGTTCTTCCTGAAGAACCGCGGCGGGCTCACGCTGACCGGCTTCTCCGAGAGCGTGAAGCTCGGTGGCCACGGCGTCCTGAAGAGCGACGACACGGTCGTGATGCGCGTCGAGCTCGATTCCAGTCGCGGCAATCGCGACGCGCAGCCACTGCACTGGCGCGGCATCGCGTTCGATCGCTACTCGCGCGGCGGCTGGAGCGTGACGAACGAGGCACCGTTCACGAACGACACCGTCGACTATCCGCGCGCCGGCACCGAGCGCCACACGCTCGCGTGGATGAACGCGCGACCGACGATGCCGGATCGGATCGAAGAAGTCGCGACCCGTCAGGAGGTCTGGCTCGAGCCGCTCGACTCCGACGTGATGTTCGGCGCTTCGAACCCGCGCGTGTTCGAAGGTTCGCAGACGGTGCGGCGGCCGCAGCAGAAGCCGATGCACAACGAGGAGCTCCGGCTCGCCCACTCGCAGACCGTGCACTACTCGGTGTGGTCGCAGATCGATCCGCCGCCGGCGGCCGAGCTCCGCGCGGCGCAGAACACGCTGCCGGCGCCGCTCCAGCGCAGCTTCAGGGTCTACCTGCAAGTTCCGCCGGAGATCACGCAGCGCACGCGCGACCTTGCCGCGCAGATCACGACGGGGCTGACGAACAACTTCGACAAGGCGCAAGCGATCGTCAACTGGCTCGACGCGAACACGAGCTACACGCTCGAGCTCAAGGAGCCCGGCCGCCAGGAGCCGATCGACTTCTTCCTGTTCGACCGCAAGGAAGGCCACTGCGAGTACTACGCGTCGGCGTTCGCGATCCTCGCGCGGCTCGCCGGCATCCCGACCCGCCAGGTCAACGGCTTCTACGGCGGCGAGTGGAACGAGTATCAGGGCTACGTCGCGGTCCGCGCCGGCGATGCGCACTCGTGGGACGAGGTCTACTTCCCGGGCAAGGGTTGGGTCACGTTCGATCCGACGCCGCCCGATCGCCACGATCCACTCGGCCGCGGCGGGTCCGGCTGGCGCGCGCGGATGGGGCGGTTCATGGACACGCTCCGGTTCCAATGGACGAAGTGGGTGATCGAGTACGACCTCGTCGCCCAGCTCCAGCTGTTCCGCGATCTCGGATCCGCGATCAAGGGCGGCGCGATCTCGCTGAAGGATCTGATCACGCGTCACGTCTGGCTGCTCGCCGGGATCGCCGCGGCGATCGCGATCGTCGTGATCGTGCGGCGGCGCCGGCGCAGGGACCAGGATCCGTTCGCGCCATCGGCGCGTGCCCGACCGAGGACGCGGTCGCCGATCGCGGCGGCCTATCACCGGGTCGCGAAGCAGCTCGCGAAGCACGGCCTGGCGCGCGACCCGGGCATGACGCCGCAGGAGCACGCGGCGCGCCTTTCGACCCCGTTCGCAGCCGACGTGAGAGAGCTGACCGAGCTGTACTACGCCGCCGAATGGGGCGGTCGCGCCGACGCTGCCGCCGAGCGCCGGGCCGTCGAGCTTGCGGGATCGATCACGTCGGCGCTCGCGACCCGGTGACGTCGCGCACGAGGTGCGATTGCCAGATTGGCAGCCCGCTCCGACGAAGTTGAAGCGTCGATCCGCCCATGATATCGACGGAGGACGAGGCTCCTGCGTCTTCCGGCGGCCTCGTCTTTGCAATGACCCACGCGCCGATGCGACTGCTGGTTTCGACCCTGATCCTGACTGCGATCGGCGGTAGCGCCTTCGCCGATAGCGGGTCTTTCCCCGACGGCACGACGACGATGTCGTTCAACCGTTTCTTTATCCACGAGAACAACAGCGAGTCGCTTGTACAGCCGCAACACGATCCGACGTCGACCCAGCAGTACTTCAACTTCGCGCACTGCGTGTGCTCGCAGCCGAACGCGGCGACGAAGGACCCGTATTACGAGACCACGTTCGCGAACGAGATCCTGCTCCAGAACGTGACGACGCCGCTGCACGTGCCGGGACAGATCTGGGTCGGTACCGGTTGTGACACGACCGACATCCCGACGCGCAACGCGATGTGCCACCAGATCTCGTCGGCCGCGATCAGCGACGTCGGCGCGATCCAGACGACGAACGGCATCACGCCGGAGCTTTCGATCTTCGATCTGATGAACCCCGAGCCAAACCCGGAAGGCTGCCAGCAACGCGCACTCAGCAGCGCGGAGTGGGTGTTCATCGACACGAACTCGGACGGCACGCCCGACTACTTCCTGTCGAAGGCGATGAACACCGATTCGCTGCCGCCGCCGCTACCGACGGTGTTCACGGCCGAAGGTGCCGAGAACGCGATCCAGATCTCGTGGACGGCGCCGACCGGCAACATCGCCGACATCGCGTACTACCAGGCGCTGTGCGCGACCGACGCCGGCGCGCCGGGCCGTACCGATCCGCCCGCGCCCCGCTACATCACCCCGCGCACGCTGTGCGGTGCCGCGTTCGACCTCAGCAGCTTTTCGCCGAGCGACGTCAGCGTCACCACACCGCGCGTGGCGCCCGTCGTGATGGACGCGCCGGATGCCGCGCCCGATGCGAAGGACTGGCAAGACGCCGCGGTGCCGTTCGATGCGAGCAGCGAAGTCAGTCTCCCGCAGGGCCTCTCGCAGCTCGACCCCGCGTTCATCTGCGGCGAGACCACGGATGCGACCGCGACGTCGCTCCGCCTCGAGAACCTCAAGAACGGCGTGCCGTACACCGTCGTCCTCTTGTCGATCGACCTCGCCGGCAACGCGTCGGGCACGTACTTCACGTCGACGATGACGCCGCAGCCGGTCACCGACTTCTGGGAAGACCTCCACAACAAGGGCGATCACATCGACGGCGGCTTCTGCTTGCTGGCCGAGACCTACGGCGACGGCAATCCACTGACCTCTGCGCTCCGCTCGTTCCGCGACAACACGCTCGCCGACACGTTCTACGGCCGCTGGCTGACGACCGCGTACTACAAGACGCTCGCGCCGCTCGGCGAGTACGTCCAGGGCCACATCGCGCTGCGGATCCTGTGCGGCATCCTCTTGCTCCCGCTCGTCGTGTTCGCGCTGCTCTGGCACGTGCTGACGCTGCCGGGCCTGCTCTTGGTCGTCGGCCTGATGTTCGCGCGCCGCCGGATCATGCGCAGCAGGTCGCGCCTCGCGCCGCAGATCGCCGCCGCGAGCGTGCTCGCGCTCGTCCTGTTCTCGTCGAGCCACGCGCACGCGCAGTCGCCGTACTGGGAGAATCAGACCACCGGAGAGACCACCGACGCACCGCCCGCCGAGGAGTCGTTCGACGTCAAGTGGCACGCCGGTATCCGGCTCGGCCCGTACGTGCCGCAGATCGACTCGCAAACCTCGATGCGCAACAGCGCGGGCCAGGGCCCGTACCAGGCGATGTTCGGCGGCTACTCGATCCTGCCGATGCTCGACGTCGATCGCTTCCTGTGGACCGGCTTCGGTCAGCTCGGCGTTGGCGTGTCGCTCGGCTACATGGGCAAGAGCGCGCACGCGTTCACGATGGACTCCGATCCGAACGATCCGAACCGCGCGCGGTCGCCCGGCGACACGACCTCGTTCAAGTTGATCCCGCTCCAGCTCACCGCAGTCTACCGGTTCTCGTATCTCGACGACGAATACGGCATCCCGGTCGTGCCCTACGTCCGCGGCGGCCTCGGTTACTACGTGTGGTGGTCGACGGATCCGGCCGGCAATTTCTCGCGCGACCCGACGAACCTGGGCAACCGCGCGCTCGGCGCGACGGCCGGCCTGGTCGGCTCGGTCGGCATCGCGATCCGCGCCGAGCGGATCGACGCTGATGCCGCGCGCTCGATGCACGAGAGCGGGCTCGAGCACGCCGGCTTCTACGCCGAGATCAACAGCGGCTGGATCACCGGCTTCGGAAAATCGACGAAGCTCGACGTCGGCGACACGACCTGGTTCGCGGGCGTCGACTTCGAATTCTAACCCAGGCCAGCTGGCCCGCGCTCTGCACCTCTTCTCGGCGTGGCCGAGAACAAGGTCGTCAGCGTTCTCTCGACCCACGCAGCGTGCAGGAGAGGGCTCGTCGAGCTCGTCTCACGCAAGGGCTTGCGAGTCATCGAGTGCGACGCGCTCGCACAGCTGAGCGCCAGCGCACGCAAGTCACCGCTACTCGCGATCGTGCTCGACCTAGATCACGCGGACCAAGATGTCCCGACCCTGTTTGCCGCGGTGCGCGCGCTCCGCGTCCGGATCATCCCGATCGGCACCGCGCTCCGCCAAGCCGCGGCGATCGGCTCGCTCGACGAAGCCGGGATCGAGCCGCGCGCGCTCGACGGTTCGATCCATCTGATGCAACGCCGGCGCGCTTCGCCCGAGCTCGCCCGCCAGTTCAAGCTGTGGCAGCGGATGACGCCGCGCCAGCGCAGCGTGATGCGGCTGCTCGCGATCGGTCGCGACAACCGCAGGATCGCGCGCCAGCTCGGCGTCGGCGAGCGCGCGATCAAAGCGCACGTCTCGGCGCTGCTCTCGCTGTTCGGCCTCGACAATCGGACCGAGCTCGCGTTGCTCGCGTCGGACGCGGGTCTGCGCTAAGCGGTCTTGGGACCGCCGGCGCGAACTTCCGCCGACGCCTGCGCTTCGTACTTCTTGAAGTTCTCGGAGAACAGCTTCGCGAGCTTCTTCGCCTGCGCGTCGTACGCGGCCTTGTCGGCCCACGTGTTGCGCGGGGTGAGGATCTCCGACGGAACTTCCGGGCAGCTGGTCGGAACCGCGAGGCCGAAGTTCGGATCCTCGACGGTCGCGACCTTGTCGAGCGCGCCCGAGTGGATCGCGTCGATGATCGCGCGCGTGTACTTCAGCTTGATGCGCGAGCCAGTGCCGTACGCGCCGCCCGACCAGCCGGTGTTGACGAGCCAGGTCTGCGCGCCGTGCTTCTTGAGCTTGTCGGCGAGGAGCTCGGCGTACTTGGTCGGGTGCCAGACGAGGAACGGACCACCGAAGCACGCGCTGAACGTGGGCTCCGGATCCTTCACGCCGACCTCGGTGCCGGCGACCTTCGCCGTGTAGCCCGAGATGTAGTGGTACATCGCCTGGCCCGGCGTCAGCTTCGACACGGGCGGCAGCACGCCGAACGCGTCGGCGGTCAGGAAGATCACGTTCTGCGGGTGACCGGCGACCGCGGGGAGCTTGACGTTCGGGATCGTGTCGAGGACGTAGCAGCCGCGCGTGTTCTCGGTGATCGACGTGTCGTCGTAGTCGACGCGGTTGTACTTGTCCATCCGGACGTTCTCGAGGACGGCGCCGAACTGGAGCGAGTTCCAGATGTCGGGCTCCTGCTCCTTCGAGAGCTTGATCACCTTCGCGTAGCAGCCACCTTCGATGTTGAAGATGCCCTGGTCGCTCCAGCAGTGCTCGTCGTCGCCGATCAGGTGGCGCTTTGGGTCGGCGGAGAGCGTCGTCTTGCCCGTGCCGCTCAGACCGAAGAACAGCGCCGTATCGCCGTCTTTGCCGATGTTGGCGGAGCAGTGCATGCTCATCACGCCCTTCAGCGGCAGAAGG
>Ga0105245_10000261_pt1 | contig 50135 bp, 47 predicted proteins | sample KBSM54metaG_FD_81523 | JGI IMG/M metagenome (GOLD analysis project Ga0105245, IMG submission 81523) | Miscanthus rhizosphere microbial communities from Kellogg Biological Station, Michigan, USA - KBS M5-4 metaG | ecosystem: Host-associated > Plants > Roots > Rhizosphere > Soil | place...
CCGCTGCACTTCGCCTTCCTGCGCCACGCGCTGGTGGTGTGCTTCTTCGCCGGTGGCCTGTGCGGGCTGCTGGGGGTGTTCGTCACCCTGCGGGGCATGAGCTACATCGGCCACGGCCTGAGCCACGCCATCTTCGGCGGCGCAGCCATCTGCGCCGCCCTCTCGCTCAACTTCTTCGTCGGCGCCGGCCTGTGGGGCATGGCCTCGGCCCTCGCCATCGGGCGGGTCACCAAGCGGCGCATCATCGGCTCCGACGCCGCCATCGGCGTGATCACCACCGCCAGCTTCGCCTTCGGCATCGCCCTGCTGGGCTTTTACAGCCGGGTCAAGCGGAGCATCGAGGCCACCGTGTTCGGCAGTGTCCTGGGCGTGTCGACGGCCGACATGTGGATCGTGATCGGCGTGAGCGTCTTCACGCTGGTGGTGGTGGTGGCCGCCTACCGCAAGCTCCTCTTCACCACCTTCGATCCCGAGGTGGCCGAGGTCTCGGGAGTGAACGTCGGGCGCATCGACGCCCTGCTCATGCTCCTGCTGAGCTTCGCCATCCTCGCCTCCATGAAGGTGCTGGGCGTCACCCTCATCGCCGCCGCCATCGTGGTGCCCGCCGTCATCGCCCGCATGCTGACCAACAGCTTCGCCAAGATGCTGTGGCTGTCCACCGCCATCGGCGCGAGCTGCGGACTGGTCGGGATGTACCTCAGCTACCACCTCGACGTGTCGTCGGGAGCCACCATCGTGCTGGTCGGTTTCCTGCTCTTCGCCGTCGTGTTCGCCGCCACCGGGCGCCAGGGGCTGCGCCGGGTGGCCGGACTCGACGATCACCACCCGGGTGGAGGCTCGGTCGTCGCCGTGGCTGCGGCCGTGCCGTCCCGCCACTCTGACGGAGCCGTCCCCACCGGCTGACCTGGTTTCGGGCGCTGTTGCATCCCTGTGCTGTAGCGAGCCTTCTCTACAACGGTTAGGGTGTGACAGTGGCCGTCGCGACCCACCCTCGTCTGAACGAGATCCTCGACATGCTGCGGGCGCGGGGTGGGCGGATCACCACGCCGCGACGGGCGATCATCACCGCCCTGTTGAAGTCCGGAGGCCACATCACGGCCGACGAGCTGACGGAACAGATCCAGGCCGACTACCCCGACGTCCACCTGTCGACGATCTACCGCTGCCTCGACACCCTCCAGGAGCTCGGGATCATCGACCACGTCCATCTCGGGCACGGACGGGCCATCTTCCACCTCGCCGACGAGGCGCACCAGCACCTGATGTGCAGCGTGTGCTCGACGGTCATCGAGGTTCCCGATGCTCTGTTCGCCGACCTGGCCGAGCGCCTCCAGTCCGACTACGGCTTCGCCATCCGCCCCCGCCACTTCGCCCTGCTCGGTCGCTGCGCCAACTGCGCCGCCTCGTAGCGCGTCTCCCGACGAGCTGCCGCCCGGGCCGGCCCTTCGTGACGGCGGCGCGCGCCCCGGCCCGCTCGCAGACGTCTTCAGGGCTTACCGGCTGGTTCCCGGACCCGGTGACCCGGGAGGCGCAACTCATTCAGAGGAGCGCGAAATCTCTCCCGATCCTGGCGCCACTGTGTAATCACGACTTCCAGCTGGCCCATATGGTGGACGCGTTGCTGGATGACAGTGCCACTATCAAGTGCTGGTTCTCCATCACCGCTGTGATCTCGGCACTGTGCTGCTGGATCTTGCTGTCCCGGGTGACGATGAGAGGGCCTCACGGTCGAGGACGTCGCTGGACACACATGTGATTTGACTGACCGCCGATGCGCCCGCACGCCTTCAGTGACATACGGCGGAAATGCGAGCCGAGGTCAAGGCCGGCGGCGAAGCCGGCGCCCGCAGGGCTTGGCCTTGACGCCGGCGGGCGGGCGCCACGGGACAAGGGAAACCGCCCGCGGCCCCCTGACATACCGTTCCCGCACGTCCCCGGCCGCAACATGACCACTTCGCCCGTCGAGCTTCGTACATGCTCCGGCAATGGGGCCCACGTCAGCCCAGCCGGTGGGGTCGACGGGGCGAAGTCCGTCGACCCCACCGGCTCCTTTTTCTTATCGAACGGCCTGGAACTGGGCCGTCCACGTCGTGTGGAACGTCATGGCCTGACAGCGGATGTCGGTGTCATCCTTCAACTTCACAGCGTCTCTCAAGGCGAACGGGAAGTTCGCTTCGCTGACAGCGAGTGTCGGCATGAGAACGTCGGCGCCGGCTACGGACAATACGATCTGGTCGTGGCAGTAGGTAGCGTCCGCAGGGTCGGCCACCGAGTCGATAAAGACCTCACCCGGAGCGATGTTCAGCAATCTGGCTTTCACATTGCTGTTCGGGTTGGTGAGGGTAAGGGTGACGAGCGCGCTTTCACCAGGCAAGAGCGTTCCGGTTTGTGCGCCGGTAACGGTAGCGGCCATAAAGGACTCGGACGAGCCTGCGACGGAATCGACCTTGCTGTTCTGGATGAACGAGCCGAAAGCGAAGCCTCCGACGCCAAGGACCGTGCCGATCGTGGCGATGGCCATCCCGGACATGATTTTCCTGTTGGTACGCATACGTATTCTCCTATTGTGAGGAAAGAGTTGTTGCTTGAGGCTCGCTCGGGCTGCTCGACTCTTCGACGGGGCCGATGGGGACGACGAACTGTTCTGCGGTCGGGCCGGGGGGCGTCGTCGCCGTCTCGGAGACCGGGATCGCCGCAGGTGCCGCGGCGCTGAACTGGGCAGATGCCCACGTGCCGGTCGCGCCGTCGACCGAGGCGGTCGTCATCGTTGTCAGACCAGGGGCGGCGGCGGCCACAACGATCGCGAACCCCGCGCTGGCAAATTCGACGGCGACGATCACGGCGAAAACCGCGGCGCGTCGGGATGTGCGCAGGCACGGCGAGTTCACAAGAACGGAGCGCTCCTGACCTGATTTTGGACAAGACCGTGCCGTGCAACCCTGCTACCTTTCCAAAGATTCTCTGCCATCTCGCAGCGGTCATCATGAAAAGGCGCGTGCCAAGGGCGATCTTGAGGAGGCGGACGGTCCGCCATTGCCCGCTGTGTCGTCCCTCTCCGGACCGGGCGTCTACCTAACAATCGCACAACTTCGGCCGCCACCCGACACGGTACGTCGATCGCCTCCGTCAGAGGGGTTGAGCAGGAAGCCGGACCGCCGGACGGGCGGGCCGTCGCCTTCGCATCGACGGGTCGATGCCCGCCTCCAGGGACGGGTTCCGGCTCGTGCGACGGTCCCCGACAACGGCCCGCCGAGCAGCAGGATCCCCCTTGTGGGCCCCGCACAGCGTCCGGCCCCTTTCGCGCTTCGGCGCCCACCGGCGACGACCTGACAACGGTCGTTTGCCGCTCCGGTGGTGCCGGTGGCACGACGGTCTCTCCGATGGTCCTGGGCGAGTTTCAGGCCTTCACGCTGGCTACGTTCCCGGCTACGTCGCGCCTGAGGTGCCGCGTGTCTCTTGGTCGACGATGCGCCACTCGATCCGCTTGCCGAGCGCAGCGGCGTACCGGCCGACGGTTGAGAGATTCGCGTTCGCCTCGCCCCCTTCCAGTCGGGCTACCGCTGAGTCGCAACAAGGGCCGCGGCCGAAGCTGCTCCGGTTGCTGAAGCCCGCTCCAGCCAGCTCGTGCTCGAGCCGGTCGAGGCGACGGAGGGCGTCCGGATGGGCGATCTGGAAATGGAGCCGCCCGTAGTACTGACCCTCCAACTCCGAGAACAGCCTCTTGGCCTCGGGCAGCTCCGCCTCGATGCGTGCCCGCGCAGGACCGGCCAGACGCTGGAACGCCTCCCGCAGGGTCCCATCTCCTCGGCGGGCCGTTCGGCCCGCTGCCGCAGTTGTCGGCCCTCGAGGAGTGCGACGTGGGGCATTTGGGCGCGACAGGCGCGGTGCTCGGTCTCGGCCCGGCGCCAGGCGATGGCGGCCTCCGCGCTGGCGTGCCCTTCCAGACGCCCCACCCCTCGCCCTTGTCCAGATCCGCCAGCTGCATCGTCAGTCGGCGCACCCGTCCCTCGGCCGTGTGGTGCGCGTAGCCGGGGTCCGGCGGAATGACCGCGGCCAGTGCGTCGCGCTCAGCCGAGAGGCGGGCACGGCGCAGGCTGGCCGCGATCCGCCCTCGCCAGGATCTCGATGCCGCGTCAACCTGCCGCCGTTTCAGGCGTGCAACCGACTGCACTGCCCGACTGTGGTCTGAAATCGAGCCTCCTCGCGCAGGTCGGGAACGCCTGACTGCTACGCGAACCAGCCGGGTCGTCCAACTGCTGGTCGATAACTGCCTACGAGGGTCGTTACCGCTCACGCGGCCGTCGGACAGGGTGTCGAGGAGCGGCACCTTATCGTCGGGCCCGGGCGGGCCAAAGAGCCGCTGGTGCGGTCTGCGATCGAGTGTGCAGTTACGTCGGCTATAGCCACACTTCTGCACAGTCGACCGCCCAAATGGGCGAAAATGCCGGTTATCCCCTGCAGCCGACAGGGGCCAAGGCGAGAGGGGTCGTTCAGGCGGTAGCGGAGATCGAGACTGACCTGGGCTTTTCTTGTGGAGCTGAGGGGACTCGAACCCCTGACCCCTTGCATGCCATGCAAGTGCTCTACCAACTGAGCTACAGCCCCGAGGTCGGACCTCACCCTACCAGCGGGTGGCCGGCGGCAGACGACGGTTGGGCCGGCTCCCGCGCCCCGCCGGTGGACCGGATCACCTTCTCGAAGGCCGCCGGGGCCTCGAGTTGGGGGAGGTGGCGGGCCCCGTCGACGACCTCCACCCTCGCCCCCGCCCGCTCGCCCAGCACGGCCGCCGCCAGCCGGCGCCAGGGTGGGCTGGTGGAACCTACCGCCGCCACCAGGGCGAGGTCGGCCAGGCGGGCGAGGTCGGCGTCGGTGGGGGCGAACTCGAGGAAGGCGGGCACCTCGGCCCGGACCACCTCCTGCCGGCGAACGATCGCGTCCCGAGCGGAGGCAGGCAATGCGGCCAGGCGCTCCTCCCCCACCAGGCCGGCCATGAACTCGAGCACACCAGCCGGTCCCGGCCCCGACCCGGCCAGGCGGGCGGCGGCGGCCTGGAGGGCGGCGTGGAGGTCGGGGGCGAGGGGACCAAAGACCGGCTCGTGGACGACGGCCGCCCGCACGGCCCACGGCGCCGTCATCGCCAGCGCCAGCACCAGGGTGGCGCCCCCCGACACCCCGACCCACGTGGCCGCGCCGACCCCGCTCGCCGCCAACAGGGCCAGCAGGTCGTCGACCTGCTCGCCCACCGCGGCCGACGGAGGCACGTCCGCCGCGCCCGCAGCCGATGGCCCGTACCCGCGACGGTCGGGCACCAGCACCCGGTTGTCGGCGGCCAGCGACGAGGCCAGCTCGGCGAACGCCCATGCCCCGATCCCCACCCCGTGCACCAACACGACGAGCGGTCCGTCCCCGACGTCCGACGTCGCCATCGGCATCCTCACCAGCCGGTTCGGCACCGCTCCACGGCGCAGCCGACGGCCACGATCAGGTCCTCCCGCCACGGGGCGGCCACCAGCTGCAGGCCCACCGGCAACCCCTCCGACCAGCCGCACGGCACCGACAGGGCGGGAAAGCCGGTGAGGCTCCACGGGATCGCGTTGCGCGACAGCAGCATGAGGTGGCGGGCGAAGTCGGCGAACAACGACAGGAAACCAGCGGCCAGATCGGCCCGCAGCGTCTGGGCGTCGAGGTACTCGATCGCCGAGAACTCCGCCGCCGCGTCGAGCTGGTCGGCCACCTCCTCCCAGTAGACGGAGCGATCGAGTCCCAGCCGGCGGTGGAAGGCGGCGGCCTCGCACCGGCTGACGAGCAGGCCGGCGGCGTTGGCCATCTCCAGGTCGGCCGCCGTGGGCCGGGCCGCGGTCGAGACCACGCATCCCATCCCGGCCAGGGCGTCGAGGATCTCGCGCACGCAGCCGTCCACGCCCGGCTCCGCCCCCGCGAAGGCGGCCTCGGGCACGCCGACCCGCAGCCCCGCCACCATCGCCCCGGCCCGGTCGGCGAGCCGCTCGCCGCCGGCCCGACCGGTGAGGACGTCGACCACCAGGGCCGCGTCGGCGACCGACGAGGTGATGGGGGCGACGTGGTCCATCGTCCACGACAGGGGCACCACGCCGGCGGTCGGCACCGACCCGTACGTCGGCTTGAACCCGACCACGCCCGACAGGGCGGCCGGCACCCGGATCGACGCCCGGGTGTCGGTGCCCAACGAGGCCAGGCCCATCCCGGTGCTGACGGCGATGGCCGACCCGCCACTGGACCCGCCCGGGATGCGGGTCTGGTCGTGGGGGTTGCGGCTCTGGGGCGTGGTCACGCCGAGGGCGAACTCGTGGGTCGAGACCTTGGCCAGCACGATCGCCCCCGCCGCCCGCAGCCGGGCCACGGCGACCGCGTCCAACGCGGGCACGTCGAGATAGGCCGCCGACCCGCACCGGGTGGGGACCCCGGCGACGTCGATGATGTCCTTCACCGTCACCGGGATGCCGTGGAGCGGCCCCCGCCACTGCCCCCGGGCGGCCTCGGCGTCGCACGCGGCCGCCTCCGCCCGGGCCGAGGAGTCCATGCGGTGGACGACCGCCAACAGCTCACCGTCGTGCTTCTCCACCGCCAGGAGGGAGTCCTCGACCAGCTGGGCGCTGGTGACCAGGCCCGCCCGCAGGTCGGCCGCCGCCTCCCGCAGGGGACCGGAATCGGCGCCGGCCGGTCCGTCGCCGGCCGGCCCCAACCATTGCCCCGCGGACCCCGCCGGACCCGGCGGCGCGTACTCGCAGGCCGGGCGGCGGTCGGCCCGCCCCGGCCGATAGGCGGCGACGAGGGCCCGGGCCGCGGCCACCGACTGGCGGCCGAGGCTCCCGGTGGGCCTCAACCGGCGCCCAGGACGCTCAGCAGGGCGCTCGACGGGGCCACCGCCCCGAACACGCCCCCCTGCATCTTCACCATCGCCAGCGCGGCCAGGTAGTTGTCGTAGTCGGTGGCGCCGGTGCAGTCCTCCAGCAGCAGGCACTCGTAGCCCCGGTCGTTGGCGTCGCGCATGGTGGTGTGGACGCACACGTCGGTGGTGATGCCGGTGAAGATGAGGTGGGTGATCCCTCGGGTGCGGAGCAGCAGGTCGAGGTCGGTGGCGTAGAACGAGCCCTTCCCCGGCTTGTCGATCACGAGCTCACCCTCGATCGGCGCCACTTCGGGGACGATCTCCCACCCCGGCTCGCCCCGGGTCAGGATGCGGCCGCACGGCCCGGCGTCGCCGATGCCGGCACCGATGCGCTTCGAGCGCCACAGCTTGTTGGGGGGGCAGTCGGCCAGGTCGGGACGGTGGCCCTCCCGGGTGTGGATCACCGTCATCCCCACCGCCCGGCAGGCGGCCAGCACCGCCGCGGTCGGCTCCAGGCCGGCCCGGGTGAGCTTGAGGTCGTAGCCCATGGCGTCGACGTAACCGCCGGGCCCGCAGAAGTCGACCTGCCAGTCGATGCAGACGAGGGCCGTCGTGGCCGGGTCGATCGACCCGTCGTAGGGCCAGGGGTAGGGATCGGCGTCGACCGTTCCGAAGGTCATGGCTGCTCCTCGAGAAGTGCGTCACACAGGTCTGTGGTGGTGCCGAGGGCACCGAAGATGCCGCCCGACATGGTGATGCTGGCCAGGGCCCGGGGCCCGACGTCGGCGTCGTGGAAGGCGACCGCGTCGACGAGAGCCAGGCACTCGTAGCCGCGGTCGTTGGCTGCGCCCAGGGTGGAGTAGACCGCCGACTCCAGCCCCAGGCCGCCCACCGCCAGCCGGTCGATCCCCCGCCCCCGGAGCTCCCCGTCGAGGGAGCTGCCGGAGAACCCCGACATGCCGACACAGTCGACGACCACGTCACCGGCGGCGATGGTGACGACCAGGTCGCCTCCGTGGTCGCCCTCGTGAGGACCCGGCCCGGCGCACGAGTGGTGCAGCACCACCACCACCCCGCCCGCGTCCCGGACGACCTTGGCCGCCTTGCGCAGGTTGCTCAGGACCTCCTCGGTGTCGACGGTGTGGGCCGAGAACCAGGCCTGGCCCCCGGCCACCACCAGGGCCAGCCGGCGGGGATCGAGGATCCCGTCGTACGGCCACGGGTAGGGCCGGGTGCCATGGACATGGTTCTCGGTCACGGTCGCCGCGCTACGTGGGCAGCTTGCCGACGACACCTTGGACGAAGAACGTCTGGCCCTCGATGGCCACGTAGTCGGGGACGACGCCCTCGGCGAAGATCACCTTGCCCGACTGGTCGAGGACCGGGCCTTTGAACGGGGAGCCGTCGGGCTTGGCGATGGCGGCCTTGGCCGTCTCGATGGCGGCCTTGGTGTCGTCCGTCACCGACGGCCCGTACTTGGACTGCACGAACGGGTTGTCACCCGTCTTCAGGCCGACCCGGTAGTTGGCGTTGTACTTGCTGCCCGTGAAGTCGCCGGCGAGGATCGTCTTGACGATGTCGATGTAGAGCGGTCCCCAGGCCCACTCGGAGCCGGTGAGCCAGCCCTTGGGCGCCAGGGCGGAGCCGTCGGCGTGGTAGCCGACCGTGTAGGCGCCGGCGGCCTCGGTCTTCTCGATGATCGTCTTGGTGCAGTCCTGGTGCTGGGTGATCACGTCGACGCCTTGGGACAGCAGGCTGTTGGCCGCCTCCGCCTGCTTGGCCGGGTTGCACCAGTCCGACGTGGCCACGGTGTAGGTCTGCACGGCCGGGTTCACCGATGCCGCGCCCAGCTGGAAGGCGTCGATGTTCTCGGTGGTCTGGGTGATGGGGAAGGCGTAGACGTAGCCCAGCTTGTTGGTCTTGGTGGCCTTCCCGGCGGCGATGCCCGCCAGGTAGACGGGCTCGTACACGGTGCCGAAGTAGGTGCCGAAGTTGGGCGGCACGGTGCCCTTGATGAGGTTGCCCTGCTGGACGACGACCACGTCGGGGTGCGCGTCGACGACCTTGCGGGCGGGGTCGAGGTGGCCGTAGCTGGTGGCGAAGATGATCTTGGCCCCCTTGGAGATCATGTCCTCCATGACCCGGGTGGCGTTGTCGTCCTCGGGGACGTTCTCCGCGGTGAGCACCTTGAGGTCGGGGAACGCCTTCTGCACCTCCTGGCTGCCGTCGTAGGCGGCCTGGTTGTAGCCGACGTCGTCCCTGGGCCCGACGAAGATGAACCCGATGGCCTTGCCACCCGTGCCCGGTCCGCTGGCCGAGGTTCCGGTGGCGGGCGTGGTGTCGCCGCCGGTGGTGGCGGTGGTCGATCCGTTGCTGCTGCACGCCGCGGTCACGAGCGCCAGGGCGGCGAACACTGCCGCTCCCAGCCGCCATCGTCTGGTCATCGCTTGCTCTCCTTGCTGTTCGGTTTGGTCATGAGGTGGGCGCCATCTCGAACACCTTCCGCAACCCCTCGGGGGCGGCGTTGAGCCGCTTGCGGCCCAGGAAGACGAGGACGAGGACGGTGACGACGTAGGGCAGGGCGTCGAGGGCGAACTGGTTGATGCCGACCCCCCGGGCCTGCAGGGCCGGCGACAGGGCCAGGGCGGCGCCGAACAGGTAGGCCCCAGTGACGCACTTCAACGGGTGCCAGGCGGCGAAGATCACCAGGGCCACGGCGATGAAGCCCCGGCCCGCGGTCATGTTCTCGAACCAGGCGTTGGTGTAGGCGGTGGCCAGCTGGGCCCCACCGACGCCGGCCAGCGCCCCCCCGCCGCACACGGCCAGGTAGCGCACCCGCAGGGGTGAGTGCCCGTAGGCGGCCAGGACCTCCTCCCGCTCGCCGGCGGCCCGCACCAGCAGGCCCCAGCGGCTGCGGTAGAGCAGCCACCACATGGCCGGGCCCACCGCGTACGAGAGGTAGGTGAGGGGGTCGTGGTCGAAGAAGATGTCGCCCAGCCACGGGATCTTGGAGAGCAGGGGGATGGCGACGGGCTTGAAGGCGTTGATCGACTCGCGGACGTAGGAGGCGCCGAAGAGCGACGTCAGGCCCAGTCCGAGGAAGAGGACGACCAGGCCGGTGGCGAGCTGGTTGGCCTTGCGGGAGAGCACGAGCACGGCGTGGACGAGGGCCAGCAGGCCGCCCGCGATCGCCCCCGCGAACACCCCGACCCACGGGTTGCCGGTCTTGGCCGTGATGGCGTAGGCCGACAGGGCGCCCACGAGCATGCAGCCCTCGGTGCCCAGGTTGATCACCCCCGCCCGCTCGGAGAGGGTCTCGCCCAGGGCCGCGTAGAGGATCGACGTGCCGCCCCGCACCGCCCCCACCAGCACTTGCAGCAGCAGGTTCACACCGGGCTCCCTTCGAGGACGGTGGGCGCCGTGGGCACCGCCGGCGGCGACCCGGCATCGGTGGACCGGGCCTTGAGCTGGCCCCGGCCCATCACGGCCAGCAGGATCAGGCCCATGAGGACGTTGACCGCGGCCGCGGGCAGGCCCGAGTCGAGCTGGAGGCTGTCGCCGGCGATGGCGATGGCGGCCAGCAGGACCGCCGCCCCCGCCACCTTCACCGGCGAGTGCCGGGCCAGCCAGCTGGCCAGGAAGGCGATGTAGCCGAAGTTCAGGGTCATCCCCGGGCGCAGCTTCAGCTCGGCGCCGGCGAAGTGGACCATGCCCCCGAGGCCGGCCATGGCCCCGCCGACGAGCATGGCCGACATGAGCAGGCGGGACACGGGCAGGCCGGCCCGGCGGGCGGCCTCCGGGTTGCCGCCGACCACCCGCAGCCGGAAGCCCCACGAGGTGTACTTGAAGAGGCCCCAGATGAGGGCGGTGGCGCCGACGGCGACGAACACCCCGGTGTGGACCCGGCTGGTGCCGATCAGGGGCAGGCGGGCGGCGGTGGCCAGCGAGCGGGTGGCGGGCTGGCCCGAGCCGTTGGGGTCCTTCCACGGCTGGTAGATCAGGTAGAGCATGAGGTCGATGGCCACGTAGTTGAGGAGCAGCGTGGTGATGGCCTCGTTGACCCGGACGGTGAGGCGGAGGATGCCGGCGATGCCGGCCCACAGGGCGCCGGCGGCGGCCGCCGCCAGCATCATCACCACGATCATGGCTGACCCGGGCAGGGTGGCGTCGAGGGCCAGGGCCACGCCGGCCGCGGCCACCGCCCCCACCACGACCTGTCCTTCACCGCCGACGTTGACCAGGCCGGCCCGGGCCGGAACCGCCACCGCCAGCGCGGCCAGGACCAGGGGCGCCGCCTTCACCATGACCTCGCCGAACGAGGTGGTGTCGGCCAGCGAGCGCCACATGTCGGCGTACACCGACAGCGGGTTGACGCCCTTGGTCAGCACGAAGGCCCCGAAGAGGGTGAGGGCGGCGGCGTAGGCCAGCGCCAACCGTCCCGCCCCCCTCGCCAGGCGCAACGCCCGCGGGTTCATGCCGCCCCCCGCAGCATCAGCTCGCCGATGGCGTAGCGGTCGGCCTCGCTCGGGCGCACGATCCCGGCGACCGTCGCCGAGTGCAGGACGAGGATCCGGTCGGACAGCTCCAGCAGCTCGTCGACGTCCTCCGAGATCATCAGCACCCCCGCCCCCGCCGCACGTCGCTCCAGGAGCAGCTCCTGGGTGCGGCGGGTGGTGGCCACGTCGAGTCCCCGGCTGGGGTAGGCGGCGACGACCAGGGTGGACTCCCGCGCCAGCTCCCGGGTGAGCAGGACCCGTTGGATGTTCCCACCCGACAGCGACGCCATCTGGCGGTGGTGGGCGGCCATGCGCAGCTGGGTCTCCGCGTCCTGCGCGGCCAGCCGTCTCTTGACCGCGCCCCAGTCGATGCCGAGCCCCTTCCGAGGCACCTCGAGGTCACCCAGGGCCATGTGCTCGGCGATCGTCAGGCCAGGAACCACCGAGTCGGCCACCGGGTCCTCGGGAATCCCGACCGCGCCCGCCAGCAGTGCCGCCCGGGGACCGCCCTTGAGCAGCTCGACGCCCGCCACCAGCACCGATCCGCCCGACGCGGGGCGCAGGCCCATGGCCACCTCGTACAGCTCCCGCTGCCCGTTCCCCGACACCCCGGCCACGCCCACCAGCTCGCCGCTGTGCACGGTGAGGTCGACGTCGCGGAGGGCGACGTGGCCCCGGTCGCCCTTCACCGACACCCGGCGCAGCTCGAGGGCGGGGGTGGCGGCCGATCTGGGGGCGGGGCGGACGGCAGGCAGGGCGGGGACGGTGCGGCCGACCATGGCGCCGATCAGCTCCCGGTCGTCGAGGGTGGTGGGGTCGACGCCGCCGAGGATGACCTTGCCTCCCCGGAGCACGGTGACCCGGTCGGCGATGTCGCGCGCCTCGTGCAGCTTGTGGGTGATGATCACCACCGACAGCCCGCCCGCCCGCAGCTGGCGGAGCCCGGCGAAGAGGGTGTCGACCTCCTGGGGGGCGAGCACGCTGGTGGGCTCGTCGAGGATGACGAGCCTGGCCCCGGCCATGAGCACCTTGAGGATCTCGACCCGCTGGCGCTCGCCGATGGAGAGGTGGCGGACGAGGGCGTCGGGATCACAGGCCAGGCCGTAGCGGGCGGCGGCGTCGTCGACCTGGCGGGCGAGCCGGGCCCGGTCGAGCCGGAACCCCTTCCCGGGCAGGGCCAGGGCGACGTTCTCGGCGACGGTCAGCGCCGGCACCAGGCGCAGGTCCTGGAACACCATGCCGATCCCGAGCTGGCGGGCCACGGCGGGCGAGTCGATGCTCACCGAGTTGCCGGCGAAGCGCATCTCCCCCGAGTTGGGCCGGTAGACGCCGTAGATCAGCTTCATGAGCGTGCTCTTGCCGGCCCCGTTCTCGCCCAGGAGGGCGTGGACCTCGCCCGCCCGCACCTCGAAGTCGACACAGTCGTTGGCCACCACCTCGCCGAACCGGCAGGTGACGTCGCGCACGCTCAGCAGGGCCTGGGCATCGATCGTGCGGACCGGGGCCGGGGCGAGAGTCATGATGGGACCTCCTCGGAGTGCGGGGCGGGGTGACGCCGGCTCATGCCCGCATCGCCCCCTTCCCGCTGGCCATGCGGGCCAGGGCCTGGGCCGCCCGCAGCTCGACGACCGCCATGGACTCGCCCAGGTGGCGTCCGAAGCGGGCGACGGCCAGGGGAAGATCCCCCGCCACCACCGCCTCGAGGATCTCGATGTGTTGGGTGATCGTGCGCTGCACCCGTTCCGCGGTGAGGAAGTCGTGCATCCGGACGACCCGGATGCGCTCGTTGACGATGCGGAGGAGATCGGCCAGCGACGGGTTCCCCGACGCCGCCGCCAACCGCACGTGGAAGTCCTCGTCGAGGCTGACGAACCCGGGATCGGGCTCGGGCTGCTTGTCGGCCAGGACGTCCCACTCGTCCCGGAGGAGCACGAGGTCGGGGAGGTGATGGGTGGCGCCGTGCTCGCCCGGTCGCCGCAGGGCCTGGAGCTCGAGCGCCAGGCGGACCTCGTAGAGGTCGTGGACCTCGTCGACGGCCGGGGCGACGGGCCGGTACCCGCCCTCGGGATGGGGCCCGATCAGGCCCTCGGCGTGCAGGCGGAGCATCGCCTCCCGGACAGGGGTGCGGGACACCCCCAGGAGCGCCGCCAGCCGCTCCTCGCCCAGGCGCGTGTAGAGCGGGAAGTCGCCCATGAGCAGCCGCCGCTTGAGCTCGTCGTAGGCGTGCTCGCGCCGCAGGACGCCCGAGCAGTTGACTGTATGCACCCCCGCATCCATCCAGGCCGGAGCGTACGGAGCCCCGGTTGCCGCCCCGTCTCCGGGAATTTACGGTCGGAGGTCGCCCACCTTGCGCGTCACTGACATCGGCCGCCCCGCCAAGCGAACGCCAAGGGCGGCGTGCGAAGGTCGAACCATGGTTGCGGCGGGCCAGTGAGCTGATTGCCGTCCTCGGCGGCCGGTAACCCGGACGTCGAGGACGGCAGTCTCCACGCCGTCACCCGCCCGTGCCGGTGCCTCCCGGACGGGAGAGGCCGGCGCCCGGGTTGGGCCAAGTGCGACGGCTGGGACCGGCTCGGCCGCGCCTCTCCGTCGGCGGCGGCCGCCGCCAACTGCCACCTCGCGACCGGCGCCGCTACGCTCGACCCGCCGGGAGGCAGGCTGGTGCGATACGGGGTCCTCGGACCGCTCGAGGTTCATGACGACGACGACCGGGTCCTCGACCTCGGGCGCCCGAAGCAACGGGCGGTCCTGGCCGTCCTCCTCCTGGAGGCCAACGGCGCCGTCTCCCTCGACCGCCTCATCGACCTGCTGTGGGGCGACGGGCGGCCGGCACGCTCGACCGCCTCGCTCCAGGTCTACGTGGCCAACCTCCGGCGCGTCCTCGAGCCCGGTCGGACGCCCCACGCGCCGCCCACCCGGCTCCTCACCCGACCCCCGGGGTACGTGCTGGAGGTTCGGCCCCGTGAGCTGGACGCCTTCCGCTTCGAAAGCCTGGCCGCCGACGGCCACCGGCTCCTGGCCGAGGGCCGGCCGGTGCCCGCACGAGCGGCGTTGGACGAGGCGCTGGCCCTGTGGCGAGGCGACGCCCTGGCCGAGTTCGCCTACGAGAGGTTCGCCCGGCCGGCCATCTCCCGGTGGGACGAGCTGCGGTTGTCGGCGACCGAGGACCGGGTGCAGGCCCAGCTGGCGGTGGGCGGCCACGGAGCCGCCATCGCCACCCTCGAGGGTCTCGTCGCCCGGTTCCCCCTGCGCGAGCGACTGTGGGGGCTGCTCATGGTGGCCCTCTACCGCGACGGGCGCCAGGGCGACGCCCTCCGGGCCTGCACCCGGGCCCGGGCGATGCTGATGGAGGAGCTGGGCGTCGACCCGGGCCGGGAGCTGGCCCGGCTCGAGCGCGACATCCTGGCCCACGCGCCCTCCCTCGAATGGCGACCGCGGGACGAGGAGGGTTCGGCGCCGGTGACGGTGGCCGGTCCGCGACCACATCCGGCGGCGGCCGGGTCCCCCCCGCTCGTCGGCCGCGAGTCCCACCTCGGTCGCCTGGAGTCGGCCCTGGTCGAGGCCGCCGCCGGTCGGGGACGGATGGTGCTGCTCTCGGGCGAACCGGGGATCGGGAAGACCCGCCTGGCCGAGGAGCTGGTCGCCCGGGCCTCGGCCGGGGGGGCGGCGGTGGCGTGGGGCGGGAGCCACGACGGCGAGGGGGCGCCCGCCTTCTGGCCCTGGATGCAGGTGGTGCGGGCGGTCGTGGGCCTGGCCGAGCGCCCGCCGGGAACGACCGGCGACGACCCGTGGCCGGGGGCGGCGTGGCTGGCCCAGCTGGTCCCCGAGGCCGCCGCCGCCCTGGGATCGCCGGGCGCGCCGCCCGCCCTCGACGCCGAAGCGGCCCGATTCCGGCTCTCCCAGGCGGTCCTGGCCGCCCTGACGACCGTCGCCCGCGACCGGCCGCTCGTCGTCGTCCTCGACGACCTCCACTGGGCCGACGCCGCCTCCCTCGACGTCTGCCGTTTCGTCGCCACCCGCCTGCACGGAACCCGGCTCCTGCTGGTGGCCACCTATCGTCCGGCCGAGCTGTCCCCCGACCACCCCCTCGCCTCGACCCTGGCCGCCCTCGCCCGGCAGCCGACGCTCGAGCGGATCGGCCTCGAGGGGCTGTCGGTGACCGAGGTCGCGTCGTTCGTGGCCCAGGGCTGGCCGGTGACGCCCTCCCGCGAGCTGGCCTCCGCGTTGCACGGTCGCACCGAGGGCAACCCCTTCTTCCTGGCCGAGCTGGTCAAGCTGCTCCACAGCGAGGGGTCCCTGGGGCGGGCGGAAGCGGTCACCGCGACCCAGGTCCCGGTGGGGGTCCGAGACGTCCTCCGCCGCCGCCTGGGGCGGCTGCCGGCCACCACCAACGCCCTGCTGCGGGTGGCGGCCGTGGTCGGCCGGGACTTCGACCTCGCCCTGCTGACCGGGGCCACCGATGACGACGAGGACCGCACGCTCGAGGCGGTGGAGGCGGCGCTGGTCACCGGCGTCGTGCTCGAGGACCCGGCGACCGTCGGCCGCTACCGGTTCGCCCACACGCTGGTCCAACAGGCCCTGTACGAGGACCTGAGCGCGGTGCGCCGCGCCCGCATCCATGGCCGCGTGGGCGCCGCCCTCGAGAAGTGTCCGGGCGACGACGCCCGCCTGTCGGAGCTGGCCGAGCACTTCTACCGGGCCGCGCCCGCAGTCGGGCCGGAGAAGGGAGTGGCCTACGCACTGGAGGCGGCCTCCCGGGCCCAGGCCCGCCTGGCCTACGAGGCCGTCGAGGGACACCTCGTCCGGGCGCTGACGCTGGTGACGGGCATGCCCGCCGGACCCGAGCGCGACCGCCAGGAGCTGGTGGTCCAGAACCGCCTCGCCCTGTCGCTGATGATGAACGGCGGCCTGGTGTCGCCCACGGCGGCCCGGGCGTGCGACCGGGCCGCCGAGCTGGCCGTCGGGCTGGGCGACACGCGGCAGCTGCTGTCGTCGATGGCGGGGCTGTCGAAGGCGGCCATCGTCCACGGGGCGTGGCCGGTCGTCATCGGCCTGGGCGAGAGGATGGCCGGGCTGGGCCAGGCGACGGGTGACGCCCTCGGCGTGGCCGCCGGCCTCTTCGCCATCGGGAACGCGGAGCTGTTCCACGGCGAGCTGGGGGCCAGCCGCGGGCACGTCGAGGAGGCGATCGCCCTCGCCCGTCCTCTCTGGGAGCAGTCGCCGGCGCCGGACTCCCTGTGGGTGAACCCCCTGGTCTTCGCCCTGGCCATCCGGGGCCTGGGACTGTCGCTGGCCGGCGAGGAGGGTCCGGGGGCGGCCGCGCTCCTCGAGGCCGAGGAGCTGGCCGCGGCCGCCGGCCATCCCTTCTGGACCATCGGCGTCCAGCTGTGCGCGGCCATCGGCCACGCGTGCGGCGGCCGGGTGGCCGAGGCCGGGGCCGAGGCCGAGCGCTGCATCGAGTCGGGCCAGGCCATCGGGTTGCGGGTAGTCGTCACCGTGGCCGCCGTCGTCCGGAGCTGGGCCGTCGCCCGGAGCGCGATCCGACCGGGTCCGGACGAGCGGGCCCGGCTGCGGGCCGACCTGGAGGAGTGCGACGCCGAGGGGGTCCGCATGTGGCGGCCTTTCCGCCTCGGGCTCCTGGCCGACACCGCGCTCCACGCCGGGTGTTGGAACGACGCGGTCACGGCCGCCGACGCCGGCCTGGCCGACTGTGCCGTGTCCGGCGAGCGGGTCTACGAGGCCGAGCTCCACCGGCTCCGGGGCCTTGCGTTGGCCGCCACCGGCCCCGGCGCGGCGCAGCGGGCGGAGGCGAGCCTGCGGCGGGCGGTGTCCGTCGCCGAGGCCCAAGGGGCACGGCTCTTCCTCCGCCGGGCCACCGACGGCCTCGACCGCCTTCTCAGCCCGGCTCGGTGAGGTTTCCGGCCGACCCCTCGCCCGACACCGGTCCTCTGGAGACGCGCCCCGGCGCCGGCCCCCAGGGACCGGCGCCGGGGCGCTCGCGGTTGTCGTGGCCGGCTACCGCATGTAGTTCACCGTGAAGTAGGAGTCGGCAAGGGCGCCGGCGGTGGTGAAGCAGTGCACCCTCACGTTCTGGGTGGTGCCCGACGGGCCCCAGTTCACGACCTTGCACTCGTTGGAGCCGGCGCCGTAGGCCGTCACCTTGACGTGGCCGGAGCTCGCTCCGACCGACGCCAGCTTGACGGTGTAGTCACCGACCGCGGTGCGGGTCACCGTGTTGGCGCTCCCGATGGAGTTGAACGAGTACGACGCGCTCGGCGTGTAGGCGGTGTTGAGGGCCGCCGACGGCTGATCCGCCCACACGTAGCCCGAGTACTCCACGGGGACGCCGAGGATCGGGAGGCTGCGGGCGTACGTCATCGTGAAGCGGGTGTCGACCAGCGTGCCGCCGGCCGCGTAGCACTGCACCCGGACCAGCTGGTCGGCGCCCGCCGGCCCCCAGTTCACGGTCTTGCACAGCTCCGTGCCGGGGCCGTAGGCGGTCACCTGGACGTCGCCGGCGGAGGCGCCGAGGCCGTTCAGGCGGACGGTGTAGGCGCCGGTGCCGGTGCGGGTGATCGAGTTGGCGCCGCCCGCGGAGTTGAACGACCACGTCACGTTCGGCGTGTAGGCGACGTTGAGGGCGGTGGCGGGCTGGTCGGCCCACACGTAGCCGATCGGTCCGGGGGTGGCGATGGGCTGGGTGAAGCTCACCGTGGAAAGGGTGTCGACGGGGGCGCCGAAGGTGGTGAAGCACCGGACCCGCACCGTCTCGTTGGCACCGGAGGTGCCCCAGTTCTGCACCTTGCACGCCTCAGATCCGGCGCCGTAGGCGCTGACCTGCACCATGCCGCCGGCTGTGGCCAGGCCGCCGAAGGAGACGGTGTAGTCGCCGACCCCGTTCTTGGCGATGCTGTTGGCGCCGCCCTTGGAGTTGTACGAGTAGCTCAGGGACGGCGTTCCCGATTGCACGTTGGCCCACACGTAGCCCCACAGGGCCTGGGCGCCGGGGATGAGGTACTGGCTGTTGGCCGCGTTCCACTTGGTGGCCAGGTAGGAGCCGGGCGCGGGCGTGGTGTTGTAGTAGTCGTCGTGCTTGCAGTCGAAGCGCTGCTCGTGGGCCGCGTTCGGGCACAGGATCTGCATGGCCGGGTAGTTGGGCGAGTCCGAGTAGCACATGCGGTCGGACTCGTCGACGCAGTGCCAGCCACCGCTGGAGTGGGGAGCGGACAGCTGCACGCCGCCGATGTTGTGCATCAGCTCGTGGGCGGCAGTTCCGCCTCCCCAGCAGCCGGAGTCGGTGCGGGCGAAGCTGGGGCCGCTGTTGTTGAGGTTGGCCGCGCCCGGCTGGTCGTCGTTGCGGATGTTGCCCTGGCCACAGAGGACGGTGGCGTCCATGAAGATCATGTACTTGCGGTTGACGCTGGTGTAGCCGAGGTTCCGGAGGGCGGTCTCGGTGTTGGCGAAGCTGTCATCGGCGGTGGCGGAGGCGAGCGTCACGTTGAGCACGCTCAGGACGCAGTTGGCGTCGTGCACGAACCGCACCCGGCGGATGCCGCCGGTCTCGGCCGCGCTCTGGTTGTAGATGGTGTCGGCGTCGATCGCCCACTGCCGGATGGAGGCGAGGTAGGTCGCGAACCGATCGGGACGGTCGGAGGCCCGCACGTACATGACCTGGACCCGCTTGCCGCTGACCCCGTCGCCGCTGCACTGGATGCTCCCGGCGCCGGGGGCGGCGTCGCCGGGGGCGACCGGGGCCGCGCTCTTGGACACGTCGACGCCGTCGGGCGCCGCATCCGGGCCATGGGTGCAGCTCTCCAGGCCGACGACCGCCTTGACCCGGAAGAGCCCTGCGCAGAGGCCTTGGGTGGCGCGCTCGAGACCGTCGTAGATCAGGCCACGGTTGGGGATGTTCACCGGCAGGTCAGGGAGCTGGGGTCCGGTCTGGGCATGTGCGAACGACGCCGGCAACAGTGTGGCGACGGCGACGAGCGCGATGAACCACGCCTTCTTCTTCATCGAGGGTTCTCCTCTTTCACGGGGCTGGGAACTCGTCCGGCGGGGACGAGACTGCTGGGTCGACACGCCGACCCCGCCCGCTGATACATCTCGACGCCACGTATCAGGACGTCGGGTCGTGGCTCTACCGCACCGTGGGCACCTCTCGTCCCGGACGACGGATCCCGGCCGTCGCCGCCATCCTCCTGCTGTCGAGCGTCGGGCTGCAGGCAGCCGCGGGAGCCGCGGCAGCCCCCGACCCGGGCGGCTGCGCGGTCACCTCGACCACCACGACCAGCACCACGTCCACGACCCGGCCGGCATCGACGTCGACCACCACGACATCGACGTCGACGTCGACGACGTCCACCACCACCACGACGAGGCCCGCATCGACGTCCAGCACGACCCGGCCGACGACGACCACGACGACCACCGTGCCGCCGTGCCCGACGACCACGACGACCGCGCCGGCGACCCCGACCACCACCACGTCCGCGCCACCGCGGCCGACCACGACGACGACCTCGCCGTCCACCACGTCCACCACGGTGGCGACGACGACGACCACCGAGGCGCCGGCCACGGGGACGCAACCCGATGCGACGGACGACGGCGGTCAGCCGGCCGACGAGTCCGCCGCCGGCGCCTCGCAGGACCAGGTGGCGCCCGACGACGGGGGCTCCCTCGCGGGGGACGAGCAGTTCCACGAGGACGGGTCGGGGGGCGAGGCCCAGGTGTCCCAGGAGGAGGTCGTCGCCCAGCACGGCGACGGGGCGGCCGTCGGTGGCAACGGCCAGGCCGCGGCGGGCGAGATCCAGTCGGGCGACGTCCAGGGCCTCGACGCGGGGGCGGGCGAGATGGTCCTCGACCCGCAGGCCCTGTCCCAGAGCGAGGAGGCCTCGGCCTCGGCCGCCGCCTCGACCGCCGCCTCGACCCCCGCCCCGCCCGCCAACCGCTTGACGGCGGCGGCCATCGGCGCCGTGCTCTTCCTGACGATCGTGGTGGCCGACCTGCTCCGACGCCTGGCCCGCGCCCGCCATCGCCTGGCGGTCGACCTGCCCCGAAGGCGGTGAGCCGTCCCCTCTCCGGCTCTACAGCACGGCGAGCGGATCGCGGCCGACGAAGGCGGCCAGGCGTTGGTAGGCGTCGGCGCCGTCGGGGGCCTTCAGCTCGTCGGCGAAGACACCCTCCTGGCGTCCGAACTGGGTGGTGAGCATCCGGGCGTTGGCGAGGGCGACCTCGGCCAGCTCGGGGTCGAGCTCGACGGCCGAGTTGGTGGCTCGGGCCAGGTCCCACCCGTGGGCCACGAACTCGATGATGGCGATGTCGACCGCCAGCCAACCCTCGGGTGAACCGAAGGCGAGGTCCCACTCCTGGTCCAGCACCCCGGCCCGGCCGAGGGCGATCTTGAGCTTGGCCGCCTCCTGGGCGTAGGACACGGCGGCGTCGTACTTCACCCGGTCGACGCCGAACTCCTCGAGGTTGAACTTCGCCCCCATCGCCCCCTGGGAGAACATGTGCAGCGACGAGATGAGGTGGTTGACCACGTCGCGGACGTTCCATTCCTTGCACGGCGTCGACAGGCTCAGCTGCCCGAACCCCAGGTTGGAGATGATCCTGCCGGTCTGCTCGACGGCCCGGATGAGGATCTTGCTCGCATCGTTGTCCATGCGTGTTTGTACACCGTGGACGGGCCCTCCCCGTCAGGACAGGCGGGTGAGCTCCACGCTGACGCCCAGAGCCTCGGCCGGGCCGCCGTGGTAGATGCCGTGGAGCGGCGACAGGTCGGCGTAGTCGCGGGCCCGTCCCACCACCACGTGGCGCTCGGCCACCGCCCCGTCGGTGGGATCGAAGGCCAGCCACTCGCCCGTCCACGCCTCGATCCAGGCGTGGCTCTCCCCGGCCAGGGTGGTGCCCGGCGCCGCGTCCTGGTGGGGGTGGAGGTAGCCGGACACGTACCGGCAGGGGATGCCGGTGGAGCGCAGCAGGGCCAGGGTGAGGTGGGCGAAGTCCTGGCACACACCGCTGCCCTGGCGGAGGACGTCGGGGGCGGGCGTCGACACGTCGGTGGTGCCCTTCTGGTAGCGCAGGCTGCCCTTGACCCACTCCACCGCCGCCTCGCAGGCGACGGCGGGTGACGACTCCCGGCGGAACGTCTCGGCCGCGGCCCGCACGTCGTCGTCGAGGGGGACGAGGGTGGTCGGCGCCAGCAGCTCGGCGAAGCGGTCGCGGACGTCGGGGTGGGCCAGGCCGGACCAGGTCACGGCCTCCTCCGTCGGGTCGAGGTGGCCCGACGTCTCCACCACCGACGTGCCCGTCACCGACAGCTCGAGGTGGGGCACGTGGATGTCGAAGGCGTGGACGAGCGTGCCCCAGTAGTCCCAGTACCGGAAGGCGACGGCCGCCGGGTTGACCGCCACCTCCGAGTCGAGCACCAGCTGGCGGTCGCTGGAGATGGGGGTGATGCGAGCCTCGTTGTACGACGAGGTCACCTCCCGCCGGTACCGGTAGCCGGTGGTGTGGGTGATCGCGATCCTCCAGGTCATCAGTTGCGGAGGCTCCACTCGAGGGGGGCGGCCTGGCGGAAGAAGCGCCGGGCCACGGCATCGCCCGCGTCGTGGCACGCCCGTTGCAACGACCGCAGGTGGCCCGGGAGGTCGGCCAGCAGGTCCTGCAGGCGGCGGAACTCGAGGTCGGTGCGGGCCCGGCCCACGATCCGGCGGGCCTCGTCGTCGAGCCCGGCCCGGCCCGCGTTGGGCTGGAGCTCGGCCAGGCAGTTCTCGGCCACGCCCAGGGAGTGGATGGCGGAGCGGGGGAAGAGGCGGTCGAGGAGGAGGAACTCGGTGACCAGGTCGGCCGTCACCGCCCGGCGGTAGGTGCGGAGGAACGCCTCGTGGGCCGAGCAGCAGCGCAGCGTGGCCACCCAGTCCCCCGGCTCCTCGGCGTCGTGGAGACCGGCCGAGAGCATGCGGGCGGTCATGTCCACCCGCTCCAGGCTGCGGCCGAGGACGAGGAAGCGCCACCCGTCGTCGCGGCTCATGGTGGAGTCGGCCAGGCCCGAGAGGATGGCCGCCCGTTCCTTCACGTAGGAGAACATGGCGTGGGGCCCGATGGCGTCGGCCCGCGAGACCATGGCCGGAAGGGCGTTGTGGGTGGCGTTGAGGCACTCCCACATCTCTGACGAGATGGCGTCCCGGGCGCCGCGGGCGTTCTCCCGGGCGGCATGGAGGGCGCCCGCGATCGACGTGGTGTCGGGGACGCGGAAGGCGAGGGTCTCGAGCATGCCGTCGGCGTCGCACGGCGCGTCGTCCGCCTTCACCCCCATCACGCCGAGGAGGGCCCGGCAGGCGGCCTCCTCCTCCACCGACGGGTCCTCCAGCCGGCGGTGGACGTGGACGTCGAGGATGCGGGCGGTGTCCTCCGCCCGCTCGACGTAGCGCCCCATCCAGTAGAGCGACTCCGCGATCCGACTCAGCATGGGCTCGGCCGGGGGCCCTGTTGCTGCTGCTGGGCCGCCTGGGGGACGGAGGGACCGGGATCGAGGGGGTTGCCCGGCTCCGGCGCCGGCAGCACCGTGGTCGGCAGGAGCCGGGGCCGGCTCGACCGGGGACCGCCCGGCTCGGCCAGGACCCACGTGTCCTTGGAGCCGCCGCCCTGGCTGGAGTTGACCACCAGGCTCCCCTCGGGGAGCGCCACCCGGGTGAGGCCGCCGGGGACCACCCACACCCGCTCGCCGTCGTTGACCGCGAACGGGCGCAGGTCGACGTGGCGGGGCCGCAGGTGCGACCCGACGTGGGTGGGCGACGTCGACAGCTGCACCACCTCCTGGGCGATCCAGCCCCGGGGGTTGTGGAGCAACTCGGCCCGCAGCTCGTCGAGCTGCGGGCCGGTGGCGGTGGGCCCGATGACCAGGCCGTAGCCACCGGAGCCGTCGACCGGCTTGAGCACCAGCTCGTCGAGGCGGGGCAGGGTGGCGGCCAGCTGGGCCGGCTCCTCCAGCCGGTAGGTGGCCACGTTGGGGAGCAGGGGCTCCTCGTCGAGGTAGTACCGGATCATGTCGGGGACGTAGGTGTAGACGAGCTTGTCGTCGGCCACGCCGTTGCCGACCGCGTTGGCGATGGTGACGTTGCCGGCCCGGGCCGAGTTGAGGATGCCGGGACAGCCGAGCATCGACTCGGCCCGGAAGTGGAGGGGATCGAGGAAGTCGTCGTCGACCCGCCGGTACACGACGTCGACCCGGTGCTCGCCCTCGGTGCTGCGCATGTAGACGTAGTTCTTGCGGCACACCAGGTCGCGACCCTCCACCAGCTCGACGCCCATCTGGCGGGCGAGGAAGGCGTGCTCGAAGTAGGCCGAGTTGTGGACGCCGGGGGTGAGCACGACCACCGTCGGGTCGCCCGCCCCGGTGGGGGTGGCGGCCCGCAGCGCCTCCAGCAGCCGGGCGGGGTAGCTGTCGACGGGGCGGACCCGGTGGCTGGTGAACAGCTCGGGGAAGACCCGGGCCATCGTGCGCCGGTTCTCGACCACGTAGGAGATGCCCGACGGCGTGCGCAGGTTGTCCTCCAGCACCCGGAAGACGCCGTCCGCGCCCCGCACCAGGTCGACGCCGGAGACGTGGACCCGGACCCCGTTGGGGGGGTCGATGCCCATGGCCGCCCGGTGGTAGTGGGTGGAGGTGGTGACCAGCTTCCGGGGGACGAGCCCGTCCTCCAGGATGTGGCCCGGCCCGTAGACGTCGGTGAGGAACGCCTCCAGCGCCTTGACCCGCTGCGAGACGCCCGCCTCGATTGCCGGCCATTCCGCCGCCGACAGGATGCGGGGCACCAGGTCGAGGGGAAAGGGCCGCTCCTCGCCGGACAGGGAGAAGGTGATGCCCTGGTCGCGGAACGACATGTCCCGGGCCGTGCACCGGGCCGCGAAGTCGGACGCGGAGAGCGACTGCAACGCCTCGTGGAGGGCGGTGTAGGAGGGACGGGGACGACCGGAGCCGTCGAACATCTCGTCCCAGCCGCTACCGGCGGGGTAGTCGTCGAGAAAGTCCCCCACCTGGCCGATCGTCGCACCCCCTCGTTTCGTCGGTGTTTCCACGAACCAACGGTCGTGTAACCCCTCAGGATCGGGCGGAGCTGTCCTCCCACTCGACCCGGGGGGCGTCGGACCACAGCCGTTCGAGGTCGTAATAGTGCCGGGTCTCGTCGAGGAAGGCGTGGACGACGAAGTCGCCGTAGTCGAGCAGCACCCATTCCGCCTGCTGGAGACCCTCGATGCGCAGGGGCCGGATGCCCGCATCGGCCTTGAGCTGGGCCTCGACCTCCTCGGCGATGGAGGCCACCTGGCGGTGGTTGCGGCCGCTGGTGATCACGAACGACTCGGTGATGGCGAGCACCTTCCCCACCTCGAGGATGATCGTGTCGTCGCCGCCCTTCGAGGCCGCCGCCCTCGCCGCCGTCCTCGCCCAGTCCCGCACCTGGTCGAAACCGTTGTCGCCGGTGATCGTCACCGGCCCCCTGAGCCCGTCGTCATCGTGGCCCCAGCGTACAGACCGCGCTGGCGAATGAGGTCGATTACCCGATCGGGGACCAGGAAGTCGAGGGGCAGACCCCGCCGGTGGCGGTCGCGGAGGTCGGAGCTGGAGATCTCCAGCGGCGGCATGTCGACGTGCTCGACCCGCCACTCCCTCCCCCGCGGCCGTCCCTCCCCCACCCCGCCCCGACCGACGACGGCGAGGGTGGCCAGGCGGGAGACGACGTCCGGGCGCTTCCAGGTGTCGAGGTCGTCGGCCACGTCGGAGCCGACGACGAGGAAGAGCTCCCGGTCGGGGTCGTCGTGGTGGAGCTGCTCGAGGGTGTCGGCGGTGTACGTGTCGCCGCCCCGGTCGATCTCCATCCGGCTGGCCTCGAGACCGTCCCGGTCGGCGACGGCGGCCTCGACCATGGCCAGGCGGTCCTCGGCCGGCGTGAGGACCCGACCGCTCTTCTGCCACGGGTGATTGGCCACCACGAGGAGCACCCGGTCGAGGCGGAGGGCGGCCCGGGCGTTGACGGCCGCGGCCAGGTGACCGACGTGGACGGGGTCGAACGTCCCTCCCAGGACGCCGAGGCGCTCAGTCATTTGTCCGGGCCATGGAGAATCAATCGTAGGAGGCGGGAGTTGCCCCTAACCTGGGCTCGCCATGGACAGCCCCTGGAGCCCGAGCAGCTGGCGCAGCCGTCCCGCGGCCCAGCAGCCGGACTGGCCCGACGAGGGCGCCCTCGACGACGTCCTCAAGCGGCTGGCGGGGCTGCCGCCGCTGGTGTTCGCGGGCGAGGTGCGGAACCTGACGTCGTCGCTGGCCGAGGTGGCGGCCGGGCGGGCCTTCCTGCTCCAGGCGGGCGACTGCGCCGAGTCGTTCGACTGGTTCTCGGCCGACACCATCCGCGACAAGCTCAAGGTCATCCTCCAGATGGCCGTCGTGCTGACCTACGGGTCGGGCGTGCCGGTGGTGAAGATGGGGCGGATCGCGGGGCAGTTCGCCAAGCCCCGGTCGGCGGCGACAGAGATGATCGACGGGGTGGAGCTGCCCGTGTTCCGGGGGCACATGGTCAACGACCTGGCCCCGTCGGCGGCGGCCCGGGTGCCCGACCCGGAGCGGCTGCTGGCCGCCTACAACCAGTCCGCCTCCACCATGAACCTGCTGCGGGCGTTCACCAAGGGCGGTTTCGCCGACCTCACCCAGGTCCACGTGTGGAACCAGGAGTTCGTGGCGTCGTCGGCCGAGGGCCAGCGCTACGAGCAGGTGGCGTCGGGGATCGACCGGGCCCTGCGCTTCATGGCCGCCTGCGGGATCAACCTGGCCACCGAGCGGGGCGTCCACGAGGTCGACTTCTGGACCAGCCACGAAGCGCTCATCCTGGGCTACGAGGAGGCGCTGACCCGCCGCGACTCGCTCACCGGCGGGTGGTACGACTGCTCCGCCCACCTGTTGTGGGTCGGCGACCGCACCCGCCAGCTCGGGGGCGCCCACGTGGAGTTCCTGGCCGGGGTGGGGAACCCCCTGGGGGTGAAGGTGGGTCCGTCGGTGGCGCCCGACGAGCTGGTCGAGCTGTGCGCCCGGCTCAACCCGGGGCGGGTGCCGGGGCGGCTGTCGCTGATCACCCGGCTGGGCGCGTCCCGGATCGAGGAGCTGCTGCCGCCGCTGGTGCGGGCGGTGCAGGCTGCCGGGCACCCGGTGCTGTGGGTGTGCGACCCGATGCACGGGAACACGTACCAAACCGCCTCGGGCGTCAAGACCCGCCACTTCGACGCCATCCTGAGCGAGCTGGGCTCCTTTTTTTCCGTCCATCGAGCCGAGGGCTCGTGGCCGGGTGGGGTGCACGTGGAGCTCACCGGCGAGAACGTCACCGAGTGTCTGGGGGGGGCCGAGGAGGTCCTCGACACCGAGCTCGACCGCAACTACCTGTCGATGTGCGACCCCCGCCTCAACGCCCGCCAGAGCCTCGACCTCGCCTACCAGGTGGCGGAGCTCCTCCGGGGATAGCGGGCCCGGCGGGGCCTTCGGGAGCCTTGGGGATAACATTCGGGCATGTCGTCCGGGGCGTGGCAGGGACTCGGCGGACGCGGGCGGCGGGCCGGCGACGCCTCCCCCACGCCCGATCCCCCGCCCGAGGCGCCTACGCCGGAGCCGGCGCCCGAACCCGTCGCCGCCGCCGATCCGCCGGCGCCCGAGCCCGAGCCCGCGCCCGAGCAGCCCCGGGTCGAGGCCTTCCGGCTGATCGAGGAGGCGACGGCCGCCGCGGACCGCATCCGGAAGGAGGCGGAGCGGGAGGCGAACCGCATCCTCGCCGGGGCCAGGGCGGCCCAGGAGGACGAGGCGGCGCGCGTCCGGCGAGCGGCGGAGCGGGAGGCGGCCGCCTTCCGGGCCGACGCCCTGGCCGCGGCGGCCAAGCTCACCGCCGCCGCCCAGACCGAGGCCGACCGGCTGCGGGACGGGGCCCAGGCCGAGGCCGACGCCGTCCTCGAGGAGGCGTGGGCCGGCTTCGAGGCCCGATCCGCCTCCCTGCGGGAGGACGCCGACGGCAAGCGGGCGGCGGCCGACGCCGACGCCCGAGCGGCGGCCGACCGGCTCATCGAGGCGGCCGCGGCCGAGGCCGGCCGGCTGCGGGCCGACGCCCAGGCCGACGCCGCGACCATCCTCGACGAGGCGTGGGCGACGTTCGAGGAGCGGTCGGCCGGCCTCCGGGCCGAGGCCGAGGCGGAGCGGGCCCGCATCCACGCCGACGCCCTCCGGCGGGCGACAGCCGATCGGGAGCGGCTCCTGGCCGACGCCGTGGTCGAGGCGGCCAAGGAGTCGGCCCGCCTGATCAAGGGGGCCCAGTCCACGGCTGCGGCCCTGGTGGCGGCGGCCACTGCCCAGGCCCGGGACGAGGCCGCCGCCATCGTCGCCGCCGCCACCGCCGAGGCCACCCAGCTCGCCGACCGGGCCACGGCCGAGGCCGCCGCCACCAGGGCGCGGATGGTCGAGGACGCCCGGGCGGCCAGCGAGAAGGAGGCGTCCGACCTGCTCGAGTCGACCCGGGCCGGCGCCTCCCGCACCCTCGCCGAGGCCACGGCCGAGGCCGGCGAGCTGGTGGACGAGGCCCGGCGCAAGGCCGCCGCCATGGAGGAGGAGGCCCGGGCCACGGCCGAGTCGGAGGTGGCCGCCAAACGGGCCGAGGCGAGCGAGAAGGCGCGGGAGTCCTTCGAGCGGATGTGGGCGGAGGCGTCCGTGCTCCTCGACGAGGCCCACGTCGAGGCCGACCGGATCACCCGGAGCGCCACCGCCGAGGCCGACCGCATCCTCGACGAGGCCCGGGAGGGCGCGGCGGCCGATGGTCAACGGCTCCGGCAGCAGCTGGAGGAGGAGGCCCGGCACACGGTCGAGCAGGCCGCGGCCGACGCGGCCAAGGTGCAGGGCGACGCCGCCGCCCGCGCCCGCGCCATCGAGGACGAGGCCGAGGTGGCGGCGGCCGCCGCCGCCGACGCCCTGCGCCGGGACGCGGAGGCGGAGGTCCTCGCCCTCCGGGCCGAGGCCGAGGTCCGGGCCGCCCAGGTGGTGGAGGAGGCGGAGAGGGAGGCCGACCGCCTCCTGCACGAGATCCGCCTGGCCGGGGAGCAGGAACGGGCCCGCCTCCTCGCCGAGGCTGACCAGGACACCGCCCGCCGCCGCACCGAGGCCGAGACCTACGTCCGGGAGATGTTCGACGACGCCGCCGAGATCGCCGACGAGGGGCTGGCCCGGGCCCGCACCAAGGCCGAGCAGGAGGTGGCCCGCATCCTGCGGGAGGCGGTCGAGGCGGCCACCGCCACCGCCCACCAGGCCCAGGCCGACCGGGCCCGGATCCTGGAGGAGGCGGAGCACACCGCCGACCAGCACGTCCAGCGGGAGCGCCAACGGGTCTTGGCGGAGGTCGAGTTGCTCCGGGCCCAGGCGGCGGAGGACGCGGCCCGCACGGTGCGGGAGGCGGCGGCGGCGGCCGACCACCTGCTGGGCCGGACCCAGCAGGACGCCGAGGCCATGCTCGAGGAGTGCCGGGCGGAGATCGCGGCCCTGTGGGACGACGTGCGCCAGCGGCGCCAACAGGCGGAGGAAACCGCCCGCCGGGCCGCCGCCGAGGCCCGCACCGCGGGCGGGCCCGGGGTCGCCGGGGCCCCGGCCGATCCCGCCACCGACGCCGCCGCCCGCCTGATCGACGAGGCCTTCAGCGAGACCAGGAGTCGGCGCGACCTCTAGGTCAGCCGGTGGTGGTCAGCACCTCGGCGCCGTCGTCGGTGACCACCAGGGTGTGCTCGAACTGGGCGCTGCGCGAGCGGTCGACCGTGACCGCGGTCCAGCCGTCGTCCCACAGCACGTGGCGCCAGTCGCCCAGGGTGATCATGGGCTCGATGGTGAAGGTCATCCCCGGCTCCATCACGGTGGTGGCCATCGGGTTGGCGTAGTGGTAGATCGTGGGGACGGTGTGGAACTTCTCCCCCACGCCGTGGCCGACGAAGTCGCGCACCACCCCCAGCCCGTTGGCCTCGGCGTGGGCCTCGATGGCGGCGCCGATGTCGGACACCGGCCGCCCCGGGCGCACCGCGGCGATGCCCCGGTCCAGGCACTCCCGGGTGACCTCGACCAGCCGGCGCGACTCGTGGTCGACCGCGCCCACGAGGAAGGTGGCGCTGGTGTCGCCGTGGACCCCGTCGAGGAAGACGGTGACGTCGAGGTTGACGATGTCGCCGTCGACCAGGGCCCGGTCGTCGGGGATGCCGTGGCAGATGACCTCGTTGACCGACGTGCACAAGGACTTCGGGAAGCCGTTGTAGTTGAGCGGGCTGGGGTAGGCGCCCCGGGCCACGCACTCGGCGTGGGCCAGGGCGTCGAGGGCGTCGGTGGTGACGCCGGGCCGCACCTCCGCCCCCACCACGGCCAGCACCTCGGCCGCCACCCGTCCCGCCCGGCGCATGCGCTCGACCACCTCCGGCGCCTTCACCATCGCCTCCACCTCGGGCTCGGGCGTGCCCGACACGGCGTAGTCGGGGAGGACGATTTCGGGCGGCACCGGTCGGGTCGGGCTCAGCCGCCCCGGCCGCAGCGGCTTCTCGGTCGACAGGTGGCAGCGCTTGTACGGACGGTTGCTCCCGCACCAGCAGCGGTCGTTGCGCCCCAGGCGCACGGGCGGGGTCATGGGGCGCCGGCCAGGGTCGCCGCCCGGCGGCCGGCCCAGTCGGCGATGTGGGGCCGCAGCCACAGGCGGGGTCGGCCCCGGCCCAGGTCGACCACCGGCCGGGGCATGTCGGGGTAGCGGCGCAGGTAGGTGCTCACGCTGTTGGGATGGCTGAGGCCCAGCAGCTCGGCGATGCCCCGGGCGTCGATGAGGTCCTCGGTGCGAACGGTCGGTGTCACGGCCGACGAGTCTACAGGTGAAGACATTCGTCCGGACCACCGGCGTCGGCTCCACCGACGGTGTCGACCCGCAGCCCGCCAAAGGTGAGGACAAACGGCATCTCTGCCCGGTCGGCGATCGAGTGTGCAGATACGTCGGATGTAGCCACATTTCTGCACACTCGACAGACCAAGCGGGCGAAAGGCTCCAGGTCTCTGGCGGCCGCCGATCAGCCTGGCTGGTCGACGACACCGGCGAGCAGCGCCCCGAACGTCGGTGTCCCACCCCCGGGCCACACTGGCACGGCGTGGACACGATGACGACCGACGAAGCCAGCGAGCAGGCCGCCCTCGACGAGGAGGCGCTCGGCCTGCTCCGGCGGCTGACGGGCGACCCGGCCACCGACTTCCGTCCCGACCAGCTGGAGGTGGTTCGCCGCCTCGTCGGCCAGCGCCAGCGGGTGCTGCTCGTGCAGCGCACGGGGTGGGGCAAGAGCGCCGTCTACTTCATCGCCACCCGGATGCTCCGCGACCGGGGCGGCGGCCCGACGCTGCTCGTCTCGCCCCTGCTCGCCCTCATGCGCAACCAGATCGAGGCGGCCGAGCGCATGGGCGTGCGGGCGGTCACGATCAACAGCGCCAACCGCGACGACTGGGACGAGATCGCGGCCCGGCTCGACGACGGCGCCGTCGACATCCTCCTCATCTCGCCCGAGCGACTGGCCAACCCCGGCTTCCGGGCCCAGGTCCTGCCCGAGGTCGGCCGGCGCAGCGGGCTGCTGGTGATCGACGAGGCCCACTGCATCTCCGACTGGGGCCACGACTTCCGTCCCGACTACCGGCGGTTGGTGCGGGTGCTCGAGCTCCTGCCCGACGGCGTTCCGGTGCTGTGCTGCACGGCCACCGCCAACGACCGGGTGGTGGCCGACGTCGCCGCCCAGCTGGGGGCGGATGTCGCCTTCGCCCCGGTACGGGGTTCCCTGGCGAGGGAGGGCCTGCGCCTGCACGTGCTGGACCTCCCGGCCGCGGCCCACCGGCTGGTCTGGCTGTCGGAGACCATCCCCCGGCTGCCGGGCACTGGCATCGTCTACTGCCTCACCATCCGCGACACGGAGCGGGTGGCGGGCTGGCTGCGGTCGCGGGGCATCGAGGCCGTCGCCTACAGCAGCGCCACCGACGACACCCTGCGCCCCGGTATCGAGCAGGCCCTGCTCGCCAACCAGGTGAAGGTGGTGGTGGCCACGTCCGCCCTGGGCATGGGCTTCGACAAGCCCGATCTGGCCTTCGTCATCCACTTCCAGTCGCCCGGCTCGCCGATCGCCTACTACCAGCAGGTCGGGCGGGCGGGGCGGGCCCTGCCGGAGTCGCTGGGCGTTCTGCTCCGGGGCGCGGAAGACCGCGACATCCAGGACTACTTCATCCGGGCCGCCTTCCCGCCCGCCGACCAGGCCCGGCAGGTGGTTGATCTGCTCGAGGCCCGGGCCGAGCCGGTGCCGACGGGCGAGCTGCTCGAGGAGGTCAACGTCCGGCCCTCCCAGCTGGAGCTGTTGCTCAAGACGCTCGAGGTCGACGGGGCGATCGAGCGCCACGGCCCTCGCTGGCTGCGCACCCTGCGGCCGTGGACCTTCGACCAGGCCCGGGTGGAGTCGGTCACCGGCCTGCGCCGGTCGGAACAGGCGCAGATGGGCGAGTACGCCGCGGGACGCGGCTGCCGGATGGTGGCCCTCAGCGGCTACCTCGACGACGTCTCGGGTGGGCCGTGTGGGCGCTGCGACCTCTGCACCGGCACCAGCCTGGCCGTCGCGCTGCCGCCGGCGGAGGTGGAGGACGCCGTCCGCCACCTGCGGTCGGCCGACCTGGTCATCGAGACCCGCAAGCAGTTGCCCGACCGGTCGCGCATCCCGGCCGACCGCCGGTCGAGCACCGGGCGGGTGCTCTCGGTGTGGGGCGACGGCGGGTGGGGCGGCCTGGTGCGAGAGGGGCGGGAGGTGACGGGCCGGTTCGACGACCGCCTGGTGGCGGCCGCGGCCGACCTCGTCCGGCAGCGGTGGGGGCCCTCGCCGTTCCCCACGTGGGTCACGCCGGTGCCGTCGCTCCGGAGCCCGGCGCTGGTGCCCGACTTCGCCCACCGGCTGGCGGACGCGCTCGGTCTGCCCTGCGACGACGTCCTGGTGCGGGTGCGCGACACGCCGCCGCAGCAGTCGCTGCACAACAGCGGCCTGCAGTACGGCAACGTCCGCGGGACCTTCGAGGTGCCGGCGACGGCGACCGTGCCGGCCGGTCCCGTGCTCCTCGTCGACGACGTCGTGGATTCCCGGTGGACGATCACCGCCATCGCCTGGAAGCTGCTGGCGGCGGGCTCGGGCGCCGTGCATCCCCTGGCGTTGGCCGACCGGGCCGGCACCTCCGGCTGACCCGAGACCCGCCTACCGGCGGGAAAGGGTGCCGACCTCGTCCTCCTCCACGGGCGCCAGGCCGAGGTCGGCCATCGGCGCCATGAACCGCTGGCGGAAGGCATACGGGCGGAACCACACCACCACCGCGCCGTCGTGGGCCAGGCTCGCTTCCATTGTCGCCCGCTCGGCCGCGTACTCGGGGCGGGGGCGGTCGGACAGGTAGTCGGTGTGCGCCGGCAGGGGCTCGGTGATGCGCCCGGTGAGCAGGAACACGGCCTCGGGGGCGTTGCTGTAGACGTGGACACCGGGCGGAAGGGCGGCGACCGCGGCCAGCACCGTCGAGTCCTGCCACGCGGCGGCGGTGAGGCCCCGGCGGCCGACGCCGGTGTCCGAGAAGCCGGCCACCAGCCACGACGCGGCGTAGGCGCCCTGGAGGGCGAGGAGGACGAGGACGGCCGCGGCCGCCACCGACCGGGCTCGCCCGGCCAGGTTCCGGTGGAGCCAGGGGAGAAGGCCGATGACCGCCACCACGTGGAGGACGGCGAGGAAGCGCAGGTCGAGGCGCCCGGTGGCGTCGAGGAGGACCCGGTCGGCGACGAGGACGGCCAGGTAGGCGACGGCGAAGGCGGGCAGGAGGAGGCCGAGGACGTCGGGCGCGGGCCCCGGCCGGCGGGTTCGGACGACGAGCGCGACCAGACCGGCCACGACCACGGCCGTCGCCAGTCCCCGTACCGGCCACGGGACGTACGGCGGCAGGACCCACCGGGACAGGCTGCGGAACCCGTCGACCCAGTAGGCACCGTCGAACAGGTGGACGGCGATCGGTCGGCTGCCCCGGCCCGCGACCGCCAGCCACACGATGAGCGGGACGACCGACGCCACACCGAACGCGGCCGCCCGCCGCCACGGTCCCCGGCCGCCCACCGCCACCAGCACCCCGACCTCGGCGACCACCAGGGCCACCCCCACGTACCGGGTGAGGCAGGCGCCGGCGGTGCACGCCACCGCCGCCGCCCACAGCCACCTCCCGCCCCCGTCAGCGGCGGCCGCCGCCAGCGCCACCATCGCCGCCAGCACGAGCACCACGAACAAGGGCTCGGTGAGGGCCGACGCGAAGTACACCAGCAGGTCGACGGCGAGGACCACCGCGGTCGACGCGGCCACCCCCAGCCCCACCGACGCCGACCGCCGGCGCACGACGACCGCCACCGCGTAGGCGGTCACCCCCAGGAGGACTGGGTTGACCACACCCGCGGCGTCGAGCGGGTCGAGCCCCGTCAGCCATCCGATGCCAGCGAGCAGCAGGGGGAACAGCGGCGGAAAATGCGAAAGGGGTGGCGAACCCGGCGGCGCGGTCAGTCCGTGGCCGTGGAGCAGGTTCCGGGCCGTTCCTACGTAGAACGCCGAATCCGGGCTGGCGTAGACGCCTTTGCGGGTGACGATCAACAGGGCGATCGTCCCGATCAAACCGGGCAGAGCGAGGACGATCAGGTCGGCCGAGGTGCGGCGGGGACGGGAGGTCGATCGAGTGTGCAGAAACGTCGGTATATCCCAAACAACTGCACACTCAATGAGCGCCCGAGGCGGATCAGCCCACGTCGGCGACGAATTGCTCCAGTTGGCGCAGGTTGCGGCACTCGTAGACCCCGTCGCACCGGGTCCCGTAGAGCGACGCCACCGAGTCGCCGGTGTCCCAGTAGGAACGGGGCTCGGGGTTGAGCCAGTAGACCCGCCGGGCCTTGGCCCGAAGCTCGTCGAGGACCCAGGCGTTGGCCGCGTGGTAGTTGTTGCGGGCATCGCCCAGGATGACCACCGAAGTGCGGGGCGTGATCTCCCTCCCCCACCGCGCCCAGAAGGCCTGGAATGCGTGGCCGTAGTCGGAGTGGCCGTCGGCCCACACCACGTCCGCCTCGGCGTTGACCCGGGCGATGGCCTCGGTGAGGTCGGACGAACGTTCGAAGATCGACGTGACCTCGTCGACCCCGTCGATGAAGACGAACGACCGCACCCGGGAGAACTGGCCCGAGATGGCGTGGACGAACTGCAGGGTGAAGCGGGCGAAGGCCGCCACCGATCCCGAGACGTCGGCCAGGACCAGGATCTCCGGCTTCGACGGGTGGGGGCGGCGAAAGCGGGGGTCGACGGGCACGCCCCCGTACGACAGGGACTGGCGCACGGTGCGGCGCATGTCGAGGCGTCCCCGGCGGTGGTGGCGACGCTTGCGGGCCAGGCGGGCGGCCATGCGCCGGGCGAGGGGTTGCAGCGTGCGCCGCAGGGCGGCCAGGTCGTCGGGGCTGGCGTGGAGGAAGTCGACGTCGGCCGGCAGCGGCCGTCGCACCGCCGTCACCACCGCCTCCGGCCCCTGCTCCGCCACCAGCCGGCGGCGGACCTCGGCCTCGATCTCGGCCCGCAGCCGGTCGAGGCGGGCCCGCAGCTCGTCCCGCTCCAGGCGGTGGTCGAGGCCGCCACCCGAGCCCGCGCCCGCCAGCAGCCGCTCCAACGCGCCCTCGGCGTCGAGCTGGCGCAGGGTGCGGAACACGTAGAACGTCCCCCCCACGGGGCGGCCGGCGTGCATGCCCCCCAAGCGGGCCACCGCCTGGCGGGCCAGCTCCCGCAGCAGCTCGTCGTCGCCCGATTCGAGGGCCGCCTCCAGCATCGTGGCCAGCTCGCCCGCGGTGAGGGCGTCGTCGGCCGCCAGGAGGGGCAGGCGGAGCGAGAACCACACGTCGAACACTGTGTCGAAGGCGGGCCGGTGCTCCTCGCGCTTCACCAGGGTGGCGGCCAGCGCCCACCGCAGCGCCTCCCGGTCGTCGAGCGGGACATGGGCCACGGCCTCCACCGCGTCGAGGTTCTCCGTGGGCGACACCGGCAGGCCGGACCGCCGCAGCTCGCCCACGAAACCGGCCAGCGTGTCGAGCACCGGGCGTCAGCCGGCCGCGGCCGCCGCCCGCAGCTCGCGGTCGGCCTTGGCGATGTCGCCCTGGTGCTTGAGCAGCACGTGGAGCGTGCTCGCGACGACGTCGACGTCGACGTCGGCCACGCCCAGCAGCACGAGGGTGCGGGCCCAGTCGAGCGTCTCCGACACCGACGGCGGCTTGGTCAGGTCGAGCTGGCGGATGGTGCGCACCACGCCCGCCACCTGCTCCGCCAGCCGGTCGGCGATCCCGGGCAGGCGAGCCAGCACGATCTGCTTCTCCCGGGCCGGGTCGGGATAGTCGAGGTGCAGGTAGAGGCACCGCCGCTTCAACGCCTCGGACAGGTCACGGGTGGAGTTGGACGTCAGGAAGACGAGGGGGATGCGGGTGGCGGCCACCGTCCCCAGCTCGGGGATCGACACCTGCCAGTCCGAGAGCACCTCCAGCAGCAGGGCCTCCGTCTCCACCTCCACCCGGTCGACCTCGTCGATCAGCAGCACCACCGGCTCGTCGGCCCGGATGGCCTCCAGCAGGGGCCGGGCCAGCAGGAAGTCCTCGGAGAAGATGTCGCCCTCGACCGCGTCCCAGGCGGAGTCGGCCGACCGCTCGGCCTGGATCCGGAGGAGCTGCTTGCGGTAGTTCCACTCGTAGAGGGCCTTGGACTCGTCGAGGCCCTCGTAGCACTGGAGGCGGATGAGGCGGGCGCCCGACCACGCCGCGATCGACTTGGCCAGCTCGGTCTTGCCCGTGCCCGCCGGCCCCTCCACCAGCACCGGCTTGTCGAGGCGGTCGGCCAGCCAGGCCACGCCGGCGGTGGCGTCGTCGGCCAGGTACCCGACCGAGGCCAGGCCCGCCCGCACCGCGTCCAACGACTCGAACCGGGGTGAACCCACTACGTGCGGATCTGGCCGTCGCCCGTCACCACGTACTTGAGCGTGGTGAGCTCGCGCAGGCCCATCGGCCCCCGGGCGTGCAGCTTCTGGGTGGAGATCCCGATCTCGGCCCCGAACCCGAACATCTCGCCGTCGGTGAAGCGGGTGGACGCGTTGACGATCACCGCGGCCGCGTCGACCTCCTTGGCGAAGCGGCGGGCGGCGGCCAGGTCGCGGGTGCAGATGGCCTCGGTGTGGCCGGTGCCGTGGCGGTTGACGTGGGCGATGGCGGCGTCGAGGTCGTCGACCACGGCCACCGACAGCTTGAGGTCGAGGAACTCGCTGGAGAAGTCGGCCTCGGTGGCGGCGCCGATCCTCTCGGGGCCGCCGATCGCCCGTGACCGCTCGTCGCCCACCAGCTCCACGCCGTCGAGGGCGGCCACCGCCCGGGGCAGGAACTCGCCGGCAACGGCGGCGTGCACCACCAGGGACTCGGCCGCGTTGCACACCGACGGCCGCTGCGTCTTGGCGTTGACCAGGATGGCGAGGGCCTGGTCGAGGTCGGCCGCCTCGTCGACGTAGACGTGGCAGTTCCCGTCCCCGTCGATCACGTAGGGGACGGTGGCGTTGGCCAGCACACTGGCGATGAGCGACGGCCCGCCCCGGGGGATGAGGCAGTCGACGTAGTCCCTGAGCTGCATGAACTCGGCCGCCGCCTCGTGGGACGTGTCCTCCACCAGCACCAGGCAGTCCTCGGGCAGGCCCGCCTTGGCCACCCCCTCCCGGAGGGCGGCGGCGATGGCGACGTTGGACGAGATGGCGCCCGACGAGCCCCGCAGGAAGGCGGCGTTGCCCGCCTTCAGGCACAGGCCGAAGGCGTCGCTGGTGACGTTGGGCCGGTTCTCGTAGATGATCGCGACCACGCCGAGGGGCACCCGCACCTTCTCGATGGCCAGCCCGTTGGGACGGGTCCAGCCCTCGGTGACCTCCCCGATGGGATCGGGCAGGGCGGCGACCATGCGCAGGCCATCGGCCATGGCGTCGATGCGCGTGGCCGTCAGCCGGAGGCGGTCGACAACGGTGGCGTTGACGCCGGCGGCCTCGGCCCGGTCGACGTCGGCCCGGTTGGCAGCCAGGATCTCGGCCGACCGGGCCCCGAGGAGGTCGGCGGCGGCGCGGAGGGCGGCGTCCTTGGTCGACGACGAGGCGGTGGCCAGCACCCGGCTGGCGTCCTTGGCCCGCCGTCCGAGCTCGGGCAGGGGGGTGTGCGGCATCACGGTCGAGGTTACCGGCGGTACGTTCGAACCCGGTGGAGGATATCGAAGCGGCCGTCCGCGAAGCACTGGAAGGCACCGGCGTCGCGTTCGAGCTGCTCCCGTGCGACCCGGACTTCGCCGACACCGCCGCCTTCTGCGCCCGCTACGGCGTGGCCCCGGAGGACTCGGCCAACGCCATCGTGGTCGTCGGGAAGTCCGAGCCCCGGCGCTACGTGTGCTGCGTGGTGCTGGCCACCAACCGCCTCGACGTCAACGGCGCCGTCCGCCGCCGGCTCGGCACGAAACGAGCCTCGTTCGCCTCCGCCGACGAGACGCGGGAGCTGACGGGGATGGCGATCGGCGGCGTCACCCCCCTGGCGCTCCCCGCCGGGCTGGCGGTCTGGGTCGACGCCCGGGTCATGGGACGGGACCGGGTCGTCCTCGGCGGCGGCAGTCGGTCGCTGAAGGTCCGGGTCTCGCCGGCGGTCTTCCACCGGCTACCGACCGCCGAGATCGTGGAGGATCTGGCGACGTAGTGGTCTTGGGCTGGAAAAGGGGCGCCAGGCACCCCAAAACACACCCAAGACCGTCGAAGCCCTCAAGGTTCGTTCTTCCCGTTGAGGTACCCGTTGCGAAGGGCGTAGGCGACGGCGTCGGCCCGCGACCGTTGGTGGAGCTTGGCCAGGATGTTGGCCATGTGCCGCTTGACCGTGTGGCTCGACAGGAAGAGGCGATCGGCGATCTGATCGTTCGTCTGGCCCTGACCCACCAGACCGAGGACCTCGAGCTCCCGGTCGCTCAAGCCGGGCGAGGCGGTCGTCGACGGCCCCGACTTGAACTGGGCGAGCAGCTTGGTCGCGACCGACGGCGGTAGCACCAACCCCAAACCGTGCGCCATGGTGCGCACGACACCGGCCAGATCGCCCAGTGGCCCGTCCTTGACGAGGTATCCGCTCGCCCCGGCGCGTAACGCCTCGTAGACGTCGTCGTCCTCCGCGCTCCCCGTCAGCATGACCACCTTGACGGTGGGGACCCGTCGGCTGATGGCGCCGGCGGCCTCGATGCCGCCCCGAGCGCCCCCGCCGGCCGACGGCATGCCGAGGTCGAGCAGCACCACGTCGGGGGCGAGCTCCGACACACGGGCCGCCGCCGCCGCCCCATCGGCGGCCTCACCGACGACGACGATGTCGTCCTCCTGCGCCAGCACCTCGGCCACGACGGCTCGGAAGTCGTCGTCGTCGTCGACGACCATCACCGTGATCCGCCCGTCGGGACGCCCCATGTTGACGCCCCCTTTCAAAGCCTCCCCAGGTACCCCAACGGTACCGGTCGTCCAGGACGACGGCGGGCCATTCGGTGCGATGGCCCGCGACTTTTCGACCGCGGCTGCCGATGCCCTGTTCGAGTTCGAGAACATCCGACCGAGAGGGGAGCAGGGTGCACCACATCGCAGTCAGGCCGATGCCGACCGACCCGTACATGGACGCCCGCCTGGCCCGCGAGATGTGGGACGACGCCACGCTCGTTCTCGGCGACATCGACCAGGGCGAGCGACGCAGCCCCTGGCGGATCGCCCGGGGCATCGCCTCGACGGCCGTGGGGATCATGTTCGGCGCTCTCGCCCTCCTGGCCGTCGTCGTGGCCGTGAGCAGCCACCTCTCTCCCGCGGGCCAGCTCCGGATCGCCGGCCACCCGGTCATGAGCGTGCTGTCGGGATCGATGGCGCCGATCATCGACACGGGCGACCTGATCGTCGACGACAAGCTCACGCCGCTCCAGGCGGCCAGCCTTCGGCCGGGGCAGATCATCAGCTTTCGCCCCGCCGCGGACCGTCCCCAGATCTTCACCCACCGCATCGTGGCGGTCGAGGTCGCCCCTGACGGCAGCGTCGCCTACCTGACGAAGGGGGACGCCAACGACTCCCGAGACGACCGAGCCACGCCCTCCACCAACATCGTCGGCCTCTACCACTCGAGGGTCCCCGCCGGCGGCTACGTCCTGGCCGCGTTGCACCGCCCCCAGGTCCTCGGCCTGCTCCTCGCCTCCCCCCTTCTCTGGCTCCTGTCGGGGTCGCTGTGGTCCTGGGCCCGCGACACCGACGAGCCGACCGTTCTCGCACCTGGCGAGAGAGGTGAGTCGCGCTCCTGAGTCCGCCCATCCCAGACGTCCCGATCCATCCGTCATTCGCTCCAGAAAGGCACACATCACAATGAGAAAATTCAGCAGGAAGCGGCTCCTCGTCGTCGGCGGCGCAGTCACCTCCGTCGGAGCGGCAGCCGCCCTCATCGCCGGCGCCACCTTCGGCTTCTTCAGCAGTTCCGGCACGGCCGGCGGCACCAACACCTTCACCGCCGGTACCGTCTCCGTCGGGCTCGGCGCCGGAACCCAGGTCACGTGCACCGTCGGTCCGATGTCCCCCGGCGACACCCAGTCCAGTGGCGTGGGCAACGACGGCGCCTGCGAGTACGACATCGCGTACACCGGCAACGTCAATGCCTTCCTGGGCCTCGACCTGGTGATCACCGGAACCGACGGCACGCCCGTCGTCGCCTACGGGCAGACGACCGTCCCGACCGCGGCCCATGGCTTGTACGACGCCACCTCCACTGGCCTCCAAGTCACCATCAGCGACGGCACCAACACGTACATGAGCGGAACGACGTACAACACCCAGGTGATCACGCCCACCCCGGCGACGCTCAGCATCGACAGCGGCGGTGAGGCCGCGATCGCCAAGCTCCTCATGAACACCGCCGCGGTGAACACCGGCGACACCCGGCACCTCACCGTCAACTACACCCTGCCCACCGGGGCGGGCAACGCCTACAACGGCGCAGTGTCCACAATTCAACTGACGGTTCACGCGGTGCAGGCCGACAACAACGCCCTGCCCGCCAACTGCTCCGTCGGCCACCTGTGCTCGGCCACCATGACCTGGAACTAGCACCGAGAAGCACGGCACATCGAGTGGAAGGGCATGAGAAGGGGGACGGGGTTCCGTCCCCCTTCTCTGCGTCACCAGAACACGACCGAGGGGAGGGATGGCATGCGAGGAACGCGGAGGCGAGCGGTGAGAGCGGCTGCGCTCCTGGGTTTCCTCGGCGCGGGCGCCACCTTCGTCTCGGGCATCACGCTCGGCATGTTCAGCAGCGCCGGGCAGGCCGGCGGGAGCAACACCTTCACCGCCGGTGTCGTCTCGTTCGGTTCGCCGGCCACCACGACCTGCACCATCAACCCGATGGCGCCCGGTGACGCGTCCACCGGGTGGTCGCCGGCGGGAGCCGCCGCGACCTGCACCTATCAGGTCACCTACTCGGGGAACGTCAACGCGTTTCTCGGACTCGACCTGGCCGTCACCGGTGTCGCCGGCTCACCCGTGACGCCCTACGGCGGTACCACCCCGAGCGCGGCGGCGGGGCTCTTCGACGGCACCGCCAACGGATTGCAGGTGCTCGTCACCGACACCGCGGCAACCAACTTCCTGAACAACACGACCTACCGGAACCAGGCCGGATCGGCGGTGGGCCTGACGGCGACGTCGTCCGTCACCGGCCTCCTGATCAGCGCCACGCCGATGACAAACGGCGGCACCGACACGGTCACCGTCAACTACAAGCTGCCGACGTCAGCATCGAACGCCTACAACCTGGCCAGCACGACGATCGTGCTCCAAATCCACGCCGTCCAGGCCGACAACAACACCCTCCCCGTCGGATGCGCAGCCGGAAAGGTCTGCACCTCCGGATTCAACTGGAGCTAGCGAGTCATGCGGTCGCAGCCGATCCACTATCGAGAGACGGTTCAATGAACACCATCCAGCTCGGGGTTCTCATCATCACGGCTGTGCTGCTCCTGGCCGGACTGGCGGTCGTGGGTGCCTCTGTCGTGGGATCGTCAGCCGAAACGTTCCGGTCCCGGCGCACCGCCGCCCCCGAAGGTTCGAGGCGCAACCGGCGGATCAAGCTCCCGCTCGTCCTGCTGGCGGTGGTCGCCGTCGCGTCGACGAGCGTCGGCGTCACCCTGGCCCTCTACAGCAACCGCCCGACAGGCGAGACCAACACCTTCGCCGCCGGGACGGTGAGCCTCACCAACAACATCGCCGGCGCCTGTGCCTCCACCAACATCGCCCCGGGCGATGCCACCATCTCCTGCACCCTCGCCACGACGTACGGCGGGACGCTCTCCGGCTACATGGCGCTCGACGTGTTCATCGCCACCCAGAAGAACACGACGGCCGGCGGCGGCAGCGCCACGAATCTCTACAACCCCGCCGACACGACCAATCAGGCCCAGATCACGGTGGGCAGCACGACGCCGACCGTGACGTACGTCGTCGCCGGCGGCAGCCCCACGAACTTCGGCACCGCCATCACCTGCCCGGGCGCGGGCACGAGCCTCGACGGCGTCAACTACTCGACCGGCTACGACAAGTGCTACCTGCTCTCCAACCTGCTCGTTTCGGCGACCGCGTTCTCCAGCGGCACGGTGACGTTCACGACCGGCATCACCTTGCCGAGCACGCAGCCGAACACCTATCAGGGCAGCAGCGCGGTGGTCGTCCTCGGCACCCACGCCGTCCAATCGAGGAACAACACGATCAACTGCACCGCCGGCGGCGCCTCGCCGACCGCCGGAGCGGTGTGCACGCCTGCCGGATCCTTCGCCTGGAGCTAGCGGTGACACGACGCCAGAGGATCGGGATCGTCGCCACCGTGCTGGTGGTCGTCGCCAGCCTGGTCACGCCGACCGTGGCCTGGGCCCGGTTCCGCTCCGCCGGTTCGGAGACCAACGCCTTCGCCACCCATGTCCTGGGAACGCCCGGAAGGCCGGGGTGCAGCGGTCTCGGCGTGCTGACCGTGACGCTGTCGTGGGCCGCGGCCAGCAACCCGAGCTACGTCCTCAGCTACGAGCTGGGCGAGGACAGCAGCTCTGGAGGGCCGTACAGCTACTCCAACGTCGGCAACGTCACGTCCGTCACGATGGGGATCTCGTTGGGCACCCACTACTACGTCGTCCGGGCCGTGAACCACAACTGGCGAGGCCCCGACTCACTCGAACGGCGGGTCAACGGCCTCGTCGTCGTCGCCACGTGCGGCGCCTGACCCAGGCGCCATCCCGGGGAGGGACTCGAGGACGGCGGCCAGGAGCTCGAAGGTCTTGAAGACCCGAGGGCCGGCATCGTCCGTCTCGTCGGAGACGTTGAGGAGCAGCTCGATGCCGATGAACTCGCCGACGACGGCCAGGGCCAGGTCGGGCACCGGCACCACGGCCGCGTAGGGCGTCCCCGCCAACACCCGCACGATGGCTCGCTCCACGATGTCGACCCACGGCTGAAACCGTTCCCGCATGGGTTGGCGCAGCTCGGGGACGGTGGCGGCGGCGGCCAGCATCTGGGACAGGACGGTGATGTGGCCGTCGTCCAGGTCCTCGGCGTGGAGCTCGCCGGCCACGGCCACCAGCTCCCGGAGGCTCGACACCTCCGCCAGGCGCCGCTCGTAGCGCTCACTGCGGCGGCCGCTGAGCTCCTCGACGGCGGCCAGCAGCAGCTCGTGGACAGAAGTGAAGTGGTAGAAGATCAGGGCCTGGTTGAACCCGCCCCGGCGGGCGATCGAGCGGGCGCTGGCCCCCAGGATGCCGTCCTCGTGGAGCGACGCCAGCGCCGCCTCGATCATCCTGGCCCGGGTGACCTCGGCCGGCTTGGTGCCGGCGGTCGTGCTCCGCCGGGGGGTGCCGGCGGGAGGCGGGCCGGCCGGGGGTGCAGCCATCGCGGCGACCCTACCGCCGGGTCACGGGGCCGGCGCCCACACCGCGGCCGGTCCCGCCGCCCCGGTCGGGGGACCCGCCGGGGGCGCGGTCGGCGCCGTCGGTGCGCCCGGCGCCGTCGCCCGCCGGCGGACGAGGTGGAAGACCCACAGGTTCACGAAATGGACCCCGGCGAGGGACACCAGCAGCACGCCGAGCTTCTGGCTGAGGACCTCGACGGCGGCCACCGCGGTCGGAGCCGCGTCGGACTTCAGGAGGAGGGCGGCGTAGCCCAGGTTGAGCATGTAGAAGCCGGTGACGAGCAGGCGGTTGACCGCCTCCGCCATCCGGGGGTCGGCGAACACGCCCTCCAGGAACACGGCCCCGTTGCGGTAGAGGGTCCGGGCCAGCCACGCCACCAGCCCCACGCTCACCACCAGGTAGACGAGGTACACGGGCACGAGCATCGGCTGCCTCCTTGTTTGAGCATCTGCTCAATACTATGCTGAGCACTCGCTCAAAAGTCAAGGAGAACCCGCCATGTCAGACGAGGTCACGGGCCTCACGATCTTCATCGTGCTGATCGGCGTCGCCGTCTCGTTCACCGCCTGCATCTTCGGGGGCCTGCTGCTGGGGCCGCTGGGCGTGCTCGTGATCGTCGGCGGCGCGGTGGCCCGATCCAGGGTGGCGATGGTCGTCGGCGGGGTGCTGCTGTCGGGCCCCCTGCTCTACGTCGGCCTCGCCCTGGCCCAGTAGACCTACGCTCCCTCCGTGCGTCGTGTCCTGGCCGTGGTGGGGGCGGTGGCGATGGTGGTCGGCGCCCTGGTCGTCCGGGGCCGGCTCGACGACCGCAAGGTGGAGGCAGGTCAGGTGTACCGGCTGGTGTGCGCGTCCGATCTCGACCGGGTGTGCAGCGCCATCGACGACGCCTTCCCCGGGCGGGTCGACGTCACCGTCGAGAGCGCGGGCGTCACCGCCGACCGACTGCGCCGCCTCGACGGCGACCCCGGGATCGACGGCTGGCTGGTGGCCGACCCGTGGCCGGCGCTGGTCGACGAAGCCCGCCGGGCGGGCTCGCTCCCTCCCCTGTTCGCCACCCCAGCCGCGCCGCCGCTCGCCCGCTCGCCCCTCGTGATCGTCGCCTGGAAGGACCGGGCCGAAGCGCTGGCCGCGACGTGCCCCGGCGGCAGGGTCGGGTGGAAGTGCCTGGGCGATGCCGCCGGCCGAACCGACGTCAAGGTGGGCCATGCCGACGCCGCCCGCGACGGCATCGGGCTGCTGGTGCTCGCCCAGGCCACCGTCGAGTGGTTCGGTCGCACCGACCTGTCGACGTTCGACCTCGACGACGAGGCCTTCCAACGTTGGTTCTCGGGGCTCGAGCGACCGATGGAGCCGGCCGCGACGTCGCCCCTCGACCGGATGCTCCTCACCGGGCGGGCGGTCTACGACTTCGTCGGCACCACCGAGGCGGAGGCGACCAAGGTCGACACCGCGGCCAGACGGGACCAGCTCACCAAGATCTACCCTTCGTCCATGGTGACCGCCGACGTCGTCCTGGCCGTCTCCCCCGGCGGCCGGGGGGATCGCCTGCGCGAGATCGTCGCCGGCCGGGCCCGGACCGAGCTGACCGACTCCGGCTGGAAGGCTCCCGCCACCGCCGGCCTCCCCGCCGGCGACGGGCTGCCCGACGCGGGCCTGCTCGACGCCCTTCGGGCCCAGGCCAGGGAGGTCACCGGCCGATGAGGACCAGGCACCAGAGGACCGTGGTCGTCCTCCTCGCCCTGGCCCTGGCCGCGGGGGCCTGCTCCAGCAGCGACGGCTCCGGCGGCGGCCCCGGGGGCACCGGCCTGCAGTCCATCCCCAAGGGATGCACCGCCATCGACATGGCGGTGTCGCCCGAGAAGGTCGAGCTGCTCACCGACCTGGCCCGCACGTTCAACGGGTCCGACGCGGCCAAGCCCGGCGGGCGGTGCGCGTTCGTGCGGGTCCAGCGCAAGTCGTCGGGCGTGGGGATGTCGCTCCTGGTCGACGGCTGGCCCGACGAGGCCACCAACGGCCCCCGGCCCGTCATCTGGTCGCCGGCCTCGGCCGCGTGGGGGGCGATCCTCGACTACCGGCTGTCCACCGCCGGCCAGCCGGCGATGGCCCCCGCCGACGCCAAGCCGTTCATGCTCACGCCCCTCGTGATCGCCATGCCCCGGCCCATGGCCGAGGCGATCGGCTGGCCGGCGACGCCCATCGGCTTCGCCGACATCCTCCAGCTGGCCCGGGACCCGGCCGGGTGGGGCGGCAAGGGCCATCCCGAATGGGGCCCGTTCCGCCTGGCCAAGACCAATCCCAACTTCTCCACCAGCGGCCTGTCGGCCACCATCGCCCAGTACTACGCCGCCACCGGCAAGACGCGCGACCTCACCGCCGAGGACCTGGCCCGGCCCGAGGTCGACGCCTTTGCCCGGGGCGTCGAGAACTCGGTCGTCCACTACGGCGACATCACGCCGACGTTCCTCAACAACTGGTACCGGAACGACGCCCGGGGCACGTCGCTCACGTACACGTCGGCCCTGGCCGTGGAGGAGAAGTCGGTCATCGACTACAACCTCGGCAACCCCGACGGGATCACCGACCCGGGGGAGAAGCCCCGGCCGCCCAAGATCCCGCTGGTGGCCATCTACCCCAAGGAGGGGACGCTCTTCTCCGACAACCCTTTCTTCGTCCTCGACGCCCCGTGGGTCGACGACCGGGAGAAGGAGGGGGCCCGGGCCTTCGAGCGCTACGTGCAGCTGCCGGTGAACCAGCAACGGGTGGTGAAGTTCGGCTTCCGGCCCGGGAACCCGGCGGTGGCGGTGGGCAGCCCCATCGACCGGTCCAACGGCCTCGACCCCGACCAGCCCCAGAACATCCTCCAGGTGCCGGAGCCGCCGGTGCTGGCCCGCATCCTCGACCTGTGGGGCCAGCAGCGGCGCAGCGCCCGGGTGATGCTGGTCATCGACGTCTCCGGCTCGATGGGCGACTCGGCCGACGACCAGGACACGACCAAGCTCGACCTGGCCAAGCAGGCGGCGGTGGCGGCCCTGTCGCAGTTCAAGGACGACGACGACGTCGGCCTGCGCATCTTCTCCACCGACATCGGCCCGGCCGAGCACACCGACTACGTCGACCTGGTGCCCTTCGGGCCGATCGGGGCCCAGCGGGAGCAGATCGCGTCCAAGATCCGCAGCCTGGTGCCGACCCAGGGGACGCCCTTGTACACGGTGGCCGGTGCCTCGTTCGACGACCTGCGGGATACCTACGACCCGGCCAAGATCAACGCCGTCGTGCTCCTCACCGACGGGCGTAACGAAGACCCCCGCAACCGGGACGTAGAGAAGCTGCTCACCGACCTGCGCTCCGGCAGCGAGGGCCAGTCGAGCCGTCCGGTACGCATCTTCCCCATCGCCTATGGCCAGGACGCCGACCTGGCCGTCCTCAAGCGCATCGCGGAAGCCACCAACGCCGCCGCCTACGACGCCAGCAACCCGGCGACGATCATCCAGGTCTTCACGGCGGTCATCTCGAACTTCTAGGAGGAAGCCGATGTCGAGAACGCCGGCTGGGGCCGACGACCGGGTGCTGCCCGCGACCCGGGCGCTGTCGATCTTCATCATCCCCTTCCTGGTGGTGGGCTTCGCCGTCCTGTTCTTCTGGCCGAGGGACACCGACCGGCTGTTCGCGTGGCAGATCAAGCCGCCGCTGACGGCGATGGTGCTGGCGTCGGTGTACATCGGCGGGGCCTGGTTCTTCGTCCAGGCGGCGCGGGCCCGGAGCTGGGAGACGATCAAGGGCGGCTTCGTCCCGGTCGGGGTCTTCGCGACGACCATGGGCCTCAACACGATCCTGCACTGGGAGAAGTTCATCCACGGCAACGTCGCCTTCTGGCTGTGGGCGGGGCTGTACTTCACGACCCCGTTCCTGGTCTTCGCCGTGTTCTTCGCCAACCGGCGGGTGGCGGCCCCGGCCGAGGGCCCCCGGCTCTCGGACGCGGCGACCTACGTCATCGGCATCCTCGGCGTCCTCGCCCCGGCCCTCGGCGTCTTCCTTTACGTCGCCCCGAAGCGGGCGATCGCCCTCTGGCCGTGGGGCCTGACGCCCCTCACCGCCCGGAGCACGGCCGCCATCTTCCTCCTCGGCATCGCCGGCGCGGGGGTCTTCTTCGACCGGCGGTGGCAGGCCGTCCGCATCCCGCTCCAGGTGGCGATGGCGATGCTGGCGCTGATCCTGGTCTCGGTGCTTCGCGACCGCGGCAGCCTCGACACCTCCAAGGCGTTCACGTGGGTGCTGGTCGCCGGCTTCGCCGCCGTCCTGGTCGGTTCGGCCGTCCTCTACCGGACGATGTCAGGACACGAGGGTGCCGCGGGCGTGCACGAACGCCAGCACCAGCAGTAGGCCTGCGCCGGCGGCCAGCGCCCGCCGGCCGAGGCGCGGGTTGCGGGCCGCGGCCTCGCCGATCGCGGCGAACAGGGGGAAGGCGGCCAGCACGTAGCGACCCATGCCGATGAAGTCGCGGGTGGAGAGGGCGGCGCCCACCACGAGGACCGCCCCGTAGACCCCGTAGGCGCGGCCGAAGCGGGCGAAGGCCCTCGGCAGGAGGGCGACGGCCACGACGGCCACGGCCGCGTTCCCGAGGAGGTGGAGGTGTCCCGGGTCGAGGTACGGAGCCCGGGCCATCTCCCGGAACCACGACACCTTGGCCCAGGTGGCGAGGCCGGGCGCCTGCTTCCAGCCGGCCTGGGCCTGGGCGAAGGCGAAGGGCCGGCCGAAGCGCAGCCCCAGGTAGGCGCAGAACCCGACCAGGCCCACCGGCGCCAGGAGGAGCCCGGCGTCGGTCGGCCGGGGTCGCCCGCCCCGCAGCTCGAGCGCCCGCAGCCAGAGCCCGACGACGACCGCCAGCCCCAGGGGGCGGGCCGCGGTCGCCACCGCCGCCACTGCCCCTGCGGCCAGCGGGCGGTCACCCTCGAGGAGGACGAACGCAGCCAGGGAGGTGGCCAGGAACAGGCCGTCGGCGTAGGTGACCCCCATCAGGTAGAACGCGCACGGGTAGGCGAGGAGGCTGGCCACCGCCCAGCGGGCTGCGACCGGCGTCATCCGGGTGCGGCACCAGCGGTGGAAGAGGGCGGTCGCGGCCAGGCCGCTGACCGCGCTCACGACGACGAGCGCCAGCACCGGGTCGCGCACCAGGGGCGTCAGGGCCCGGGCCACCAGCGGGTAGGCGGGGAAGAAGGCGGCCGACGACATCCGCCCGGGGCGGAAGAAGTAGCCGTTTCGGACGATGCCCGCGTACCAGGCCCCGTCCCACCAGGCCCAGCCCTGGAGCCAGCCGAGGAAGCCGGACGTCGTGGCGTGGGGCGAGATCCGGTGGACCCGGTAGTCGCCCAGGCTGGCGATGCCCGCCGCGGTCACCACGGTCACCGCGGCCCAGGCGGCCCCGAAGAGGCGGACGGGGAACCGCCGGTCGGCGGCCCGTGCCGGCAGCGGCGGCGCCGGCGCATGGTCGAGTTGGCGGGCCACGGCGTCCCGAGCCTAGGGACGGGCGCCCCCGCCGCGGTGTCAGTCGGTGCGGCTGAAGCGGGCCACCGCGATCAGGAAGACGCCGGTGCCCAGGGCGGCCAGCACCACCAGTTGGAGGGCGATCGGCACCGGCCAGCCCATCCACGTGATCGGGGCGTCGAGCGCTCTGGTCGCCGCCGCCGGCAGGTCGAGGTGGGCGAACACCACGTGGCGCATGGGGTGCACGGCGTAGGTCAGGGGGTTGAGCTTGGTCGCGAACGACAGCCAGGCGGGCAGCCCGGCGGTGGGATAGAGCGCACCCGACAGGAACATCATCGGCGTGATCACCGTCTGGATGACCGGCATCACCGACTGGATGTTGGCCACCTTGGCCCCCAGCAGCAGGCCGAAGGCGGTGATCGACAGCGAGGCCAGGAACAGGATGGCGACCAGCTCGAGGAGCATCACCGGGTTGTAGGGGACCCCGGCCAGGCCGGCCAGGGCCACCAGCACCAGGGCCTGGGTGGTGGCCACGATGCCGCCGCCCAGGCACTTGCCGGCCATGATCGACGTGCGGCTGATGGGCGCCACCAGCATCTCCCGCAGGAAGCCGAACTCCCGGTCCCACACCACCGACACGCCCGAGAACACGGCCGTGAACATCACCGACGTGCCCAGCACGCCGGGGAAGAGGAACGTGCGGAAGTCGAGGCCCTCGGTGCCGGGCCGGACCACCCGCGACAGGCCCGTCCCGAGCACGAAGAGCCAGAGGAGGGGCTGGACCATGCCCGCCACCAGCCGGCGGCGGTCGGTGAGCCATCGCAGCAGCTCCCGGTGGCAGACGATCTTGACCGCCCGCAGGTCGGCGGTCAGCCCGGTGGGCGCCCGGCGGACGGGGGCGATTGGCAGGGGCGACGGCGAGGGGACGGCGGGCGCGGACATCGGCGCCGGGGCCGGGGCCGAGGTCTCGGGGCGGATGGCGGTCATGGGGCTACCTCCGTCCCCGGAACATGGGTGGGATCTCGTTGCCCGAGCTCTCCGCGTCCCGGATGGTGCGGCCGGTGAAGGTCATGAAGACGTCGTCGAGGGTGGGCCGGGTCACGCTCACCGAGCGTACGGCCACGCCCAGGTCGGCCAGCAGGCGGGGGACGAACGCCTCCCCGTCGGCGACCTGCAGGACCAGGCCG
>Ga0105245_10000262_pt1 | contig 50073 bp, 47 predicted proteins | sample KBSM54metaG_FD_81523 | JGI IMG/M metagenome (GOLD analysis project Ga0105245, IMG submission 81523) | Miscanthus rhizosphere microbial communities from Kellogg Biological Station, Michigan, USA - KBS M5-4 metaG | ecosystem: Host-associated > Plants > Roots > Rhizosphere > Soil | place...
CCCAGCCGCTTCCCGCCTCGGGGGCGGCTCGGGTCATGAGGTCTTCGGTAGCCCGGCTCGCTCCGGCGGAGCTCCGTGGCTTTGCGGATTCGTCTCGCGACGAGGGTGCCTGTGTCGAAAGGGGCTTGCCCTGGTGTCCTATGCCATCGCCCACCGGTTAGGGCGGCTTGAGCATTTACTGGCGCGACTCGACGTTCGTTGGCAGGAGCTGCCCGGGCTGCCCACCAACTGCGCCTGCCACCGCGCCTGACGACCTCGACGCTGCGATCGCCTACATGGGACAGGGCTTCAAGCGATTTCTTGCCGGTGACCCCGTCGAGGTTCGGGCTCGGTCACGAGAGGACGTTAAGGATCTATCCGTATTGGTCGACATAACACCTGACTCGCTGAGTCACCAGCGACCGACCTCAGACGTCGTCGCTCTCCTCGCCAGACGCGAAAGGTTCTCTTGATACGCCACCCTATGGATCAGCTTTCCCCGAAAAGGCGGGTCGTCATCTACTGCCTGTGGCTCTCCGGTGCCATCGGCCTCGCTGGCTTCGCCGCCGCCGCGAGCTTCGACTTTGGGCCGCCCAGCCTGCGCGTTGTCTTTGCCGCCTTCTGCCTGGTGCCGGTCGCCCTTTGCGCGTTCCGGGCTGCCCTGATCCGCATCCAGGCGGACGGAGTCCAACGGGAGGCCGATGGCGCCGAGCGGGAGGCCGATGGCGCCGAGCGGGAGGCCGATGGCGCCGAGCGTGAGGAGGACAGTGCACAGCGCGAGGCCGCCGGGGCACAGCGTGAGGCGGATGGCGCCCAGCGCGAGGAAGACGGTGCACAGCGCGAGGCCGCCGGGGCACAGCGTGAGGCGGATGGCGCCCAGCGCGAGGAGGACCTCGAGGAGTCGATCCTCAGGAACGCCGGCGAGGGCATTTCTCGCCTCGACAACAACGGCATAGTCACCTTTGCGAACCCCGCTGCAAGCCGCATGACCGGCTACTCGGTCGAGGCCCTCGAAGGACGCTTCCTCCACGGCAGGACCACGAACACGAGGGAGGACGGGAGCGCCTACTTGGACGAGGTATATCCGAGCGGGGAATCGACGCACCACGCCCAGGACGTCGACGTCTATTGGCGTGAGGACGGGTCGAGCTTTCCAGTCGAGTTCACCAGCACCCCGATCGTCAAGGACGGCGAGCTCCGAGGCGAGGTCATCGTCTTCAAGGACATCACCGACCGGCGTGAGGCCGAACGCGCCAAGAACGAGTTCACCGCAGTGGTCAGCCACGAGCTGCGTACGCCGCTGACCTCGATCCGAGGTTCGCTCGGGTTGCTCGAGAGCGGCGTGCTCGGCCTGCTGCCCCCGAAGGGCCAGCGAATGATCGAGATCGCGATCGAGAACACCGATCGCCTGGTTCGCTTGATCAATGACATCCTCGACATCGAGCGAATCAATTCGGGAGCGATCGACCTGCAGAGGAAACCGTGCGACGCCTCCGAGCTGATTGACAACGTCGTCGAGGAGATGCAGTCCGTCGCGGCGTCGGACGAGGTCCGCTTGGAGACCAAATGCGATCCGATCACGCTCTTCGCCGACGCCGACCGCATACATCAGGTCCTGACCAACTTGGTCTCCAACGCAATCAAGTTCTCAGAGCCGGGGGGAACCGTAGCCCTCTCAGCCGAGATCAGCGAAGGGATGGCGCTCTTCCACGTCTCTGACGAAGGCCGCGGGATACCGGCCGAAATGCTCGAGTCGATCTTCGAGCGTTTCAGCCAGGTCGATACGTCGGATTCGCGAGAAAAGGGCGGCACCGGGCTTGGTCTCTCGATCTGTAACACGATCATCGACCATCACGGCGGCCGAATCTGGGTCGAGAGCGAGCTTGACGAGGGGAGCGTCTTCACCTTCGTGCTGCCGATAGAGGTGCCCCTTGCGGGCAGCGCCGACGTCGACGACGAAGGGGCCCCCACCATGACGGACTCCTCCGAGGAGGCAGCCCCGCCACCCGACGCGGCCGCCGGGCCCCGCGAGGTCGAGAAACCCGCAAAGGAGAGCGAGGCCGAACAGGTGGTACTCGTCGTCGAGGACGACATCGACCTCGCCGAAGTCCTGGCCGCGACCCTGAGGCGACACGACATCAAGACGTTCATCGCGGCCACGGGCAAAGAAGCGATCGCCCTCAGCCAACAGGTCGAACCGGATCTCCTGGTCCTCGATATAGGGCTGCCCGATACCGACGGGTTTGGGGTCGTCGCTTGGCTGCGCAGCCACGAAAACCTGAAGGCGCTGCCAATGGTGATTTACACCGCTCTGGATCTCGACAGCGAGAGTCGAGAGCGCCTGCGTCTCGGAGAGACGACCGAGTTTTTGACCAAGTGCCGGACGACCCCCGAGGCTTTCGAGGCACGGGTCACGCGCGTCCTGGGACTCGCTCCCGAGGGTTTGGAGGAGGTGGTTGCCAGTGGAGCGTAGGCACATCCTCGTGATCGACGACGAGGCCGACATCCGCGAGGTCGCGGGGATCAGCCTCGAAGCGATCGGCGGCTGGAGGGTCTCAACCGCCGGCGGCGGCCAGGAAGGCATCGCGAAGGCGGTGGCGGAGAGGCCCGACGCGATTCTCTGCGACGTGATGATGCCTGACATCGACGGCCCGGCGACCTTCGCACGGCTGCAGGAAAATCCCGACACCGCGGGGATCCCGGTGGTGCTGTTGACGGCCAGGGTTCAGCACGCCGACCGCGTCGGCTTCGCGCAACTCGGCGTTGCCGGGGTGCTTTCAAAGCCTTTCGACCCGATGGAGCTCTCCGACCGCGTCGATGCGCTCCTCGCCCCCCTAGCGGCAGGTGCATCGGAGAAGCAATGAGCGCTGTCCCGGCCGCTGTCCAAGCGGTCCTCGAGGAACACCGGGGAGTGCTGGACCAGCGAATCGCCACCGTCGAGGAGGCTGTCACCGCGATGGTTTCCGCCGGCCTCGACGAGGACCTGCGAGCCAGGGCCGAGCGCGATGCGCACAAGCTGGCAGGCTCGCTCGGGATGTTCGGCCTCCCCCGCGGCTCGGAGATCGCGGCCGAGCTCGAGCGATCGCTTGGCGTCGCGGGCGGCCCAGCCGAGGCAGATATGCCACGACTCGCCGAGCTCGTCCTCGATCTCCAGAATCAGCTCACCGGCTTGCTCGACCACCCCGCCGGGGACGAGCCGCGTGACGACGGGGACTCATCGGCCGCGAACCAGCACGTGGTCCTATTCGTCACTTCAGACCCTGAGCTCAGCGACCGCCTCACGGTCGAGGCGGTGGGTCGCAATTTTCGTCCCCGCGGCGCGGTGACGTGTGCCGGGGCGAGGCGGCTCGCCGCCGAGGACCTTCCCGACGCCGTCGTCCTCGACGTCACCTTCGCCGAGCCCGACAGCGAAAGCCTCGATTTCCTCGAGGAGCTGGCCGGTCACGAGCCGCCGGTCCCTGTGCTCGTCTTGACCGCAAGCGAGGCGCTCGTCGACCGGGTGGAGGTCGCGCGCCGCGGCGGTGGCAGGTTCATTCAGCGCTCACGACCGGTCACCGACGTGATTGAAGCGATGAGCGACATGATCAAGCACGCCGCCCCGACTCATTTCAAGGTGCTCGCCGTCGATGACGACCCGGCAATTCTGGGGGCTGTTACCGCCCTCCTCGGGCCGAGCGGCCTCGAGGTGACCACGTTCGAGGAGCCGGTTGGCTTCTGGGAGGCGCTGACGGCGACCACCCCGGACCTGCTCCTGCTGGATCTGGACATGCCGGACCTCAACGGCATCGAGCTGTGCCGGGCCGTACGCGCCGACGACCGCTTCGGCCAGCTCCCGGTCGTGTTTCTGACCTCCCATTCGGCTCCCGAGCGGGTGCGAGAAATCTTCGAGGCCGGGGCCGACGACTATGTGGGCAAGCCGATCGTCGGTGAGGAGCTGGTCATGCGGGTGCGAAACCGCCTCGACCGCGTACGGGTCCACCGCGAACTGGCGGAGAAGGACGACCTGACCGGCACCGCAAGCCGGCGGAGGTCGGGCGGGACGCTGGAAGCCCTCCTTGGCCTTGCCGACGACCAGGGGCAGCCGGTCTCCCTGGCGCTGATCGACCTGGACGATTTCAAGCGCTTCAACGAAACGCTGGGAGACGCCACCGGGGATGCCGCCCTTCGCGGGCTGGGAGAGCTGGCCGCCGACACCTTCCGCGGCGAGGACGTGGTCGGGCGCTGGGGCGACGACGAGTTCGTGATCGGCGCCTTCGGCATGACCCGCGACGACGGGGTCCAGCGGGTCGCCGAGATGCTCGAATCCTTTCGCCACCAGCGATATATGAACGCCGGAGGACGCCACAAGCGAATCTCGTTCAGCGCTGGTGTCGCCGAGTACCCCCGGGACGGAGGCGACCTCCAGGCCCTCTACCGGGCCGCGGACGAGGCGCTGACCTGCTCCAAGGAGAAAGGTGGGGATCGCGTCTTCCCGTTCGGCCCCGGGACGGACATCGAGGCCGCCCAGCCCGACATCGTCGTGGTCGACGACGACGACGTCCTGGCCGACCTCCTGATCGACTCGCTGCAAACCCGCGGTTACCGCGTGCAACGCTTTGCCGACGGCCAGGAGGCGGCCGATGCTCTTTCGGGCGCATCTCCGGCAATCGCGCCCTCCCTGATCCTGCTCGACGTCGACCTCCCGGGACTCGACGGGCTCTCGGTGCTGCGCCAACTGGCCCGTGACGAAGTGCTGGAGCGCACCAGGGTGGTCATGCTGACCGCCCATTCCGGCGAGACCGAGGTGGTCGAGGCGCTCGAGCTCGGCGCCTGCGACCACGTCTCCAAGCCTTTTTCCATTCCGATCCTGATCCAGCGAATTCGTCGTGCTCTGAGGCGGTGATGAACGAGAGCCTCGCATTCGGCCTGGTCATCGCCGAGGCGCTTCTCGCTGTCCTCGTCGTCGCGGTTCTGCTCGGCCGCGGCGCTTGGCTCACCGCGCGACGGCGCATTCAGGGGCCGCGCCTTGCCCGTGCCGCGCAAACCGTCGCTGCGGCCGCCGGAGGGCGGGAACCTGATCGGGCAGCGGTCGCGGAGCTGGCCCGGCTGCCCAGAGCTGCCCAGATCCATGCCTTCGGCCAGCTCGGCGACAACCTGGTCGGAACCCAGAAGCGGGAGCTGTGCCGGATCGCCGCGCAGGCCGGACTGATCGAGAAGGCAGAAAGCTGGTGCACTGCGATGCGCTGGGGGCAGCGACTGCGCGGCGCCCGATTGCTCACCCTGCTGGGCGGCGGAGACGACGTCGTCCCTCTCCTCCTCGATGACCCCCGACCGGAGGTACGAGCCCAGGCGGCGCAGTGGGCGGGAGAGCATCCCAAGGCCGCGTCGATCGATCGCCTGCTGACGATGCTCGGCGACCCCGAGACGCTCTGCCGGTTCACGGTCAAGGACGCCCTGATGCGGGTCGGACGGCCCGCGATCGAGCCGCTGCTGCGCCACCTCAGCGAGGCCGACGGAAATCCGGCCGCGGAGGCTCTCGAGCTGGCAGCCGGGATCGCCGACCCACGTTTCCTTCGGTCGGGTCTCGCGCTTTGCCGTGCCCCGCACGTGCAAACCCGGTCACGGGCCGCGACTCTCACCGGAGCGATCGGGGGCTCGCAGGCCATTGTGGTGCTCACCGAGCTCTTGCGCGACGACGCTCCCGAGGTGAGGGCCTCCTCTGCCAAGGCGCTCGGCATGCTCCGCCACTGGCCCGCGGCGGGAGCACTCGCCACGTGCCTGCGCGATCCAGCCTGGAACGTCCGCCTGGCTGCCGCGGTGGCCCTGAGGGGCCTGGGCGCAGCCGGGGTTCTGGTCCTGAGAAAAGCCATGAACGACAGTGATCCGTTTGCACGCGACATGGCCTGTCAGGTCTTGGAGCTCCCCGCCGACGACGCTCTTTCCTTCACCGTGCCCAGCCCACGAGAGGACGCCCTGGCTGCCGTCCCTGACCCAGTCCCAGTGCTGGCGCTGGTCGCATGAGTGAGGTGCTCGGCGACTTCGAGTGGGCGGTGCTCGGCTATTTCCTCTTGGTCAACGGTTTCTACCTCCTGCTGCTCGGTTGCGCCACCTTCGAGATGCGACGCCACCTGCTCAGGATTCGCGAGGAGACGCGCTGGCGTGTGCTCCGCTCCCACGTGGCTCCAGCCGTGAGCATGCTCGTGCCGGCACACAACGAGGGCGCGACTGTCGTCGAGAGCGTCCGCGCGCTGCTCACTCTGCATTATCCGAACCTCGAGGTGGTCGTCGTCAACGACGGCTCGACCGACGAGACCCTTGCGACCCTCCAGCGGGCCTTCGAGCTCGTCGCCGTCCACCCGATCTATCACCGGCGCATGGAGCACCAGGAGGTCCGGGGGATATACAGGTCGAGCGCCTGTCCCGATCTGGTGGTCGTCGACAAGATGAACGGCGGCAAGGCGGATGCGCTCAACGCCGCCCTCAACGCGGCGACAGGCGAGCTGGTCTGTGCGATCGACGCCGACACGCTGATCGAGCCCGACGGATTGCTCCGCATGGCCCGTCCCTTCCTGCACGGCGACGGGGTCGTCGCCGCCGGGGGGACAGTGCGCGTCGCCAACGGCTCCGACGTGAAAAGGGGAAGGGTCGCGGTTGCCCGCGCTCCGCGGCGGGCTCTGGCGGGGATCCAATCGGTCGAGTACCTGCGCGCCTTCCTCTTTGGCCGCCTCGGCTGGAACCGGCTGGGAGGCAACCTGATCATCTCTGGCGCCTTCGGGCTCTTTCGCCGGGAGACCGTGATCTCCGCTGGCGGGTATCTGCAAGAGACCGTCGGCGAGGACATGGAGCTCGTTGCGAGGCTGAGGCGCCAGGGGGTGGAGAGGGGGATGCCGCATCGGGTCGAGTTCATCCCCGACCCCGTTGCCTGGACCGAAGTGCCGGAATCCCTGCGGATGCTCGGGCGGCAGCGTGACCGCTGGCAACGAGGCCTTGCTGACGTCGTCTGCCGGTACCGCGGTGCGGCCTTAAGGCCCCGCTACGGAACGCTCGGGATGGTCGCGCTCCCCTACTTCATCCTCGTCGAGCTGCTGGCGCCGGTGGTCGAGATGACCGGGCTTATCGGCCTTGCAGTTGGCCTGCCACTGGGAGCCGTGGATAGCTCGTTCGCGCTTCTTTTCTTTCTCGTCGCATACGGGTTCGGGGTTCTGCTCAGCATGATCACGCTGCTCCTCGACGAGTTCAGCAACCAGCGAGCGATGCCCATGGGCGATCGCCTCCTGATGATGCTGTGGGCAGTGCTGGAGTCGCTCGGGTATCGCCAGCTCACCACCCTCTGGCGCCTGCGCGGCCTCGCCAAGTACATCCGGGGGAACAAGGAATGGGGCGTGATGACGCGCGAGGGCTTCGCGGGGGGTGAGGCTAGGACCGAGTAAGCGTCGACGTGCCCTGGTACAGACTCACACGCCTGTGTCGAATCGTCGCCACCTGCGACGGACCGAGGTGGAACAGATCTTTCTGCACGAAGCGGGCGCGAGCGGCTATGGGGGTGCGGTTTAGCTGCTGCCCGAGCTGCTCCGCGTCGGCGTAGGCGGTCGGAACTTGAGCCCGCTGGGCCTCTCTAGACGAATCTATGAGGGGGGACATTTGAACATCTGTGCTCCACTGACTCATGGACTTCGCAGGGACTCCCCAATGATCGTCGCCGCCGCGATGGCCAGCGCAGCCCTTTCGCTTGCAACTCCCGCGCCTGCCACCCTGTCCGGCGACCTCGGCGCTGCGACTGCCTACTGGCACCAGAGCGTGCCGGCGCGCTGCTCGACCGAGGCCGTCGGCTACGGCAAGCTGCCAAACCGCATACTCGGCCAGGCGACAATCCCGGACCCCGTGGAAAGTGGACCGTGCGAAATGACCATCGAACTCGGCCTCTCGAAGCGGCTCCGGTGCATGACCGTGGTTCACGAGTACGGGCACTGGCTCGGGTTGGAGCACTCGAAGAATCGGCACAGTCCGATGTACCCGGTCATCGACAAGGGCGCGATCGTCCCTGAGTGCGGGCCCTCCAGGGCTTCGAGTTAATCTTTTTTCGCCCCAAGCTCAGGCCGCTGCAACGGACAATGGCTGGAGCTCGCGCAAGACGCCGGCGCAGTAGTCATAGCGACCGACTGTCTCGCCGTCATAGCTGCCGCTGCCCAGCAGCAGCGGAACGCCGTGCCGCAGAAACGGCCGCAAGGTCCGTACCGCCGGGCACCTCCAATGCTCATCGACCACGACTCGGGCGTTGGACTCGGCCGCCGCAATCGCAAGCGAGTCGACCAGATCCGGCGGTATTTCGCCCTGCTCGAGCCCGAGCTTCGGAAGGACGCTGAACAAATGGGCTATGACGAGATGCTCGTGGTGGGAGACCGCGGCGGCGGTCCCGCTGGCTATCCATCGGAGCACCATCTGCGGATCGAGCTCCCCCGCTTCGATTCGTTCGCGCGTGGAGCGAGGATTCATCGGTCCGTCGGGCGACGGAGCCTGATGACTCGCCGCGTACACCGCATCGATTCCGTCCAGTTCGGCAGGAAGGTCAAGGCAGCCGTAGATATCGAGGATCTTTGCCTCGACCGCACAACGCAGGACGATCGGAGTCCGCTTCCTGCTGTCTCTGATCGCTGCGACGAAAGCGGGCACCCACTTGGTGTCCTCCCGAACGTGCTCGACACAAGTTAGTTCTGTCAAACCGATCCGCTCTGCCTCGCCGACGTTCTCCTCGATCGTGTTCGCACCCCCCGAGAAAGTTGAGTGGACGCACATGTCCTGGGTCAAGGCCGACTCAGTCATCGGCGAGAACGTCGTCGACGCAGAGCTTCAGCATGCCCACGCTCTTCGCCGGCATCAACGGCATCGTTCCTGCGAAGTACGGGTTGACCTCGAGCAGGACAGGCTCCCCGTCGGAAGCCTCCTTCATTCGGATGTTTGCCAGGGAGGTAAGTCCGATCCGCCGGGCGATTTGACGCCCGATCTCTTCCAGGCCCTCATCGTGCACGGCGCGCCCGCTCGCCTCAATTTCCGAGTCGCGCCACGCCCACGGCACCACGGCAGCGACCTTCCCATCGGACCGCGCCAAAGTGGCGAGCGAATACTCGGCTCCAGGCAAGTTCTGGTCAGCGAGCGTCGAGTCAGGCACCCGTACCACCCCCCTACAGCAGCAGCGAAGCGCCCGCCTGTCGAGGCATAGGCGCAGCGTCCTCTCCTCGGGAAGAACGATCCTCGTGCCGATCTCGGCGAAGAAGGCGCGTGCGCTTGCAAGCAGCAACAGCTCGCAATCCAAAGCCGGAACCAGGACATCAATTCCATGACGCTCGCAGAGCGGGTAGAGCAACTCGGTGTAGGAGTCTCCATATCCCTTGGCGACCGGCAGCCGTCGGTCCTCTTCGACCAAGTTGAGACCGGGCGCGTGAGGATCGCTGTCAGCCGAGAAGATGTCGAGCGTCTCACCGTCAAGCGCCCTTATCGCCGCGACACCAGATGACCCCCCTGCTCCGGCGACGAGTACGCGTGGGGGCGTTGATGCTTCCTGGCGGCTCGGAGCTTCGCTGGGCCCGATTTGGTCAACCTTCATCCAATGCACTATCCCGCGCACCGAACGGGCGGCACAATCCCCCGGACAGATGAGGCGCGACGAATATCCCCCGGAAGGACTACGTGTTATTACCTGCTCGCAGCGTGACCGTTGGCCGCTACACCTCCCAGGTGATCTGCCCGGTGACCAATGCAATCGCTACGGCATGCGCACGAGTGTGTGCTCCGAGCTTTGCCAAGGCGTTATGAACATGAGACTTGACCGTCTCCGGGGAGAGGAACAGGTGCTCCGCGATATCGCCGCTCTGCAGCCCGGATGCGACCAGCGTCATCACCTCCCGCTCGCGCTCGGTGAGTTGCACCCGGCCCGCTCCCTCGACCATGACTGGTGCCCACGCCGCCTCGCGGGCCAGGGCCCTTTCCGTCTGCTTGGCGGATCCCGCGTCAGGTGGAATGAAGACTGAGAGGTGGCGAGCGGGCAGTACGTTGGCCGTCGCACTGAACTCGACCGACACCGGTCCGCGGTCTGGGACGTACAGCTCATACCACCCCTCGGCCCCCCCACATGACAAGAAAGCTCCCCATTGTTCCGCCAGCCTCTTGCGCTCGCCCGGAGAGGTGAACTCGTCCATCGTCCGCCAGGGAATCTCCTCCCACGCGACCCCCAAGAGGCCACATGCAGCGGCGTTCCCGGTTACCCACCGCCGCTGGTCATCGGCGATCAGCATCGGGTGCCGTGAGCGTTCCAGTGCAATTCGCAGGCGCATTGTCGCCTGCGAATCAGACTCGCCGTTTGCGAAACCCTGCGCGCTCTCTACCCCCTCGGGCAGATCAGGAGAAGCCACCTCGATCTCCTTGCCACTGAACCGTGCATGCTGATTACTTCCTTAAGATTCGTACGATAAGCACAAAGTCCTCGCTGATGCAAGGCATTTGTGTCGAATCGTCCCTTTGTACGACTAGTCCGTTTGGGGGATATACAGGGCACATCACACCTCTGGGGGATTGCGCTCGCGGGCCAAAACCACAACAGTGATACCTGGCAGCGATTCGGCGCGATTCATCACACCGCCGCCTGCCGACTCGTGATTTGCCATCGGGCCCCCTAGGTCTTCCCCTGCCGGCCTAGGGGGTCACAAAAGTTAGGGTCAAAAAACTTTACTGGTCCTATGTAGGAATGTTCACATACTTACTGTGGGGCTTGGTTGCAAAAAATGACCACATTGGACCGACTCTTGGACGCTCGATGACGACTAGCCCAAACGGCTCGCGGTCTCCCCCAGTGGGCAAGGCCCAGACCGGGCTCGCACGCATCCTGATAACTGACGACCAGCCCGAGATGTTGCTCCTGGTCGATCGCGCCTTGGGGGATCAATACCGGTGCGAATTCGCAGGCAGCATCGCCCAGGCGCACAGGAAACTCTCTTCCACCGATTTCCAGCTCGCCCTATGCGACCTTCAAATGCTGGACGGGTCAGGACTGGCCCTGGCCGAAGAAATCACCGAAGAACATCCCGAGACCGCCGTCGTCCTGATCACCGGAAAAGACGACCCCGAGATCGCGCGACATGCTTTCGGCCTCGGCGGTCACGGCGTCCACGGGTACCTGGTCAAGCCGTTTTGGCCGGGCCAGCTGTTGATCACAGTGATGAACGCGCTGCGACGGCGCGAGCTCGAAACCTTCGAGAGCGCACACAGGCTCAACCTCGAAGAGCGACGCCAGGCGATCATCGACATGGCGCCGATGCCGGTCTATGTCAAGGACGAGGACTTTCGCTACGTCTTCGCAAACGCGCAGGCAGACAACCTGGCGGGCCAGGAGAGGGGCCGGCTGCTCGGCCAGACCGACGAGGCGATCATGAGCCCCGAGGCCCTGGCACACACCCGCGCCGCCGATCAGCAGATCCTCAGGAGAGGCACGACGCATAGAGCAGAAGAAACGCTCGAGATCGGTGGGACCGAGCGGACCTTCCAGACCGTCAAGTTCCCCCTCTTCGACGAGGGGGGAAAGGCCACCTCAGTCTGTGGCATCTCCACCGACGTCACCGCCCAGAAGGAGGCGATACAGCTTCGCGATGAGCTGGCGGCCGCCCAGCAGCAAGCAATCGAGGAGCTTCAGTCCTCACGCCTGGAGACGGTGGACCGGCTCGCGAGAGCAATCGATTTTCACGATTCCTCCACGGGCGAGCACGTCACCCGGATGGCCGTGATCGCCGCCTTTCTGGGAGGCAGGCTGGGCCTCGATGCGAGGCAGGTTCAGCTGCTCCGCGAGGCGGCCCCGATGCACGACGTCGGCAAGATCGGCACCTCTGAAGAGATCCTCCGCAAACCCGGCCCATTGTCTGCGGAGGAGCGCAAGGAGATGGAGCGGCACACCGTGATCGGCCACGAGATACTTGCCGATTCCAAGAGCGAGCTACTGCAGATCGCCGCCAGGATCGCCCTCACTCATCATGAGCGCTACGACGGGACTGGATATCCACAGGGCCTGGCCGGCGAGGAAATCCCGCTGATGGGACGGATCAGCGCGGTAGCCGACGTGTTCGACGCTCTACTGAGTGATCGCTGTTACCGACCTGCGCTGTCTGTGGCCGAGGCAGTCGAGGTCATCGAGGACGGCAAGGGAACCCACTTCGATCCACGCATCGCGGATCGCGTGATCGATGACCTGGACCAAGTGCTTTCTCTTCGCGCCTAAGGGCTGGGATCGACCGCTCCGTCGGCACCGACCCCGCCGGGCAGCAGCGGACCAAATCCCTTGCGCGTCATCTCGCCCCAGTGCTGCTCGCGGCGCGCCAGCGTGTACCAGGAGCGCATGCGCACGACGGCGAGCAGCTGACGGTAGCCGAGGTTCTCGACGACGGCGCACAGAATGAGGCGAATCAGGTCGGTCCAGCCCGGGTAGCGACGGAAGGCGCGCTCCTCCATCAGGATCACGAGAAAGCTCAGCACGAGACTGTAGGTCAACGAGACGGCGAAGAAGACCAGCGCGAACGGCAGTGAGACGATCCCGAGGGCGAGCGAGAGCACGAACAGGGTGTAGCCAACGCACTCGATTGTGGGACCAAGCAACTCGAAGAGGATGAAGTACGGCATCGCGACGCAGCCGATCCGCCCGTAGCGCGGGCGCAGCAGCATCTTCCGGTGACGAACGATCATCTCGACCAGGCCGCGCTGCCAGCGGTCGCGCTGGCGCACGAGCGTGCCGAGATCCTCCGGGCACTCGGTCCAGCAGATCGGGTCGGGAAAGAACGTGATCCGGCAGGGCTTTGCGCGCTCGCGCTGGTGCCGATGCAGCCGCAGCACCAGCTCGGCGTCCTCGCCGACTGTCGTCGGGTCATAGCCTCCGACTTCCACGCAGACATCACGCCGGAAGAGCCCGAAGGCGCCCGAGATGATCAACAGCATGCCGCTCTTCGACCAGCCGATGCGGCCGCCGAGGAATGCCCGCAGGTACTCGATGATCTGCAGGTTGGCGAGCAGGTTCCGCGGCGTTCGCACCATGGCAAGGCGCCCGTTCTCGAATTCCGATCCATTGACGATGCGCACGATCCCGCCGACCGCGACGGTCTCCGGCTCGGCCTGGAACTCCCAGACGAGGCGCGAGAGGGCGTCGGCGTCGAGCATCGTGTCGGCGTCGATCGCGCAGAAGAGCGGGTAGCCAGCGTGATTGATGCCGGCGTTCAGCGCGTCGGCCTTGCCACCGTTGACCTTGTCGATGACGACGACGTGCGGCTCGAGCGGACTCGTGTACACACCGCGGACCAGCTGCGTGGGAATGTTGGAGCGCGGAACGCGTCCGACCTTGACCAGGCCGAAGGCCTCCGTCAGTGCCGCCAGCGTCTCGTCGGTCGAGCCGTCGTTGATCACGACGATCTCGAACTCGACGAACTGCGAGGTGAGCAGCGAGCGCAGCGAGGCGACGATCGAGGGTGCCTCGTTGTAGGCAGGTACGAGAATCGACACGGGCATGCTCATCTCCGACTCGGCGACCGCCCGGTAATCGCGCATCGGCCGCCGCTCGACGTAGTCCTCGATCGCCCGCCAGCCGACGACCGCGAGGACGGTGAAGGTCAGCTGCAGGACGACGAAATAGCCGAGCGTGAAGACGTTGAAGCCGTGCAGGATCTGTTCGAGCAGGCCGGTCATGCCGCCGCGCGCTCCTCGATCACCGCGTGCAGCGCGAGCTGCTCGCGAGCGCGGTCGGCCGCATAGCGATCGTTGTGCTCGAGCGTGCGCTGCAGCGCTTCGATCCCTGGTCCACCGAGATCCCGCAAAGCGCGCGCCGCGTTCGCACGCACCCACCAGGCCCGGTCAGAGAGACAGCGCTCGAGCGGCTCCAGAGCCTCGGTCGCCCGCAGCGTGCCGAGCGACTTCGCCGCTTGGGCGCGAACCGGCCAATCCTCGGATTCCAGGGCGGCAATGAGCGCCGGCACGCAGGCCTCTCCCCCGACCCGCCCGAGAGCGCGCACGGCCGAGATCCGCACCTCCGCCGAGTCCCTGTCCAGCAGCGCGGCGAGCGCGTTTGCGGCGCGGGGGTCCCGAGCAAGACCCAAGGCTCGTGCCAGGCTCGCATCGAGCTCAACCTCACTGCCGCGCGGCGCGACATCGGCAAGGACATCCGAAACCGGGATTGGTCCATCGCGCAATGTGTCCAGAATCGTCTCCACCGCCCACGGCGCTCCAAGCCGCTCGATGATCCGCTCTGGCGGCAACAGGTGGGCCATCAGGGCCCAGATCAGCATCTGGGCGGCACGCGGGGTGGCGGTTCGGGCGAGGCCAGAGCAGGCGACCAGGCGTACGTCGGGGTCGGGATCTCCCAGCAGCGGCGCGATCTGCTCGACGACCTCGGGGATGCCGGGTCGCGTCAGCAGCAGTGCAGCTCGGGCGCGGGCTATCGGGCGACGAGATTGGAGGTCCACCTCCAATCTCGACAAGAGCTCGGATGACTTCATGGCGCAGCGGAGCGCGCTTACCTGCTCACGAGAGAGCGTGGCGTATACCGCATCGATGGAGACCGCGAGATCGACCTGAGCAGCGACACTCCAAACGTCACCGCAAACCGCGGCGATCGCGGCGGCGTCGCCTTGCAACGCCGCCGAGTAGTGGGCGCGGCGATCGCTCGATCGCAACTCTCGGCGATCGCGCAACAGCTTGCGTGTGACAGCGAGACCGACGAGCACCATCCACAGCACCAAGCTCGATCCCACCAGCACGATGAGACCAGTAAGGGAAGTCATCGTCACCCTGCTATCGACGCTTCCGGTGTCCACCTAAAGCGTGCCCGCTTCAAACTCCTGCGCTGAATCTCGCAAGGCCGGACGTTTGTTATGTGAACCAACGCCTGAGAGAAATTGAGAGTCAAGTGGAGACCCCACCCGACGATGGGCTGAAGGACGATGGAAGCCCTTCGGACCGACGCCCGCACCATAGATGCCCGCTTTAAGCGGTGGGCTCCTACCGCGATCGGGACGATCTTCGGACTTGGCCTCATCGCCGTAGTCGCCGAGATTGTCCTCGTGCTCTCTGGCTCGAGTCCCGCAGACGCCACGCTGAGGAACGGCCTGGCCGTGGTAGCGAGCTTCGCGGCTGCCGCCGCCACCCTGCTCAGCGGGATCCGCCGCCCGCGCGGAGCCCGTGCCCCCTGGCTGGTACTCGGGCTGGGGATATTCAGCTACTCGCTCGGCTCCTTCCTGCTCTTCTTCGTGATCAAGGCCCTGACCACGTTCCCAAGCTCGGCAGATCTCTCCTGGTTGGCTTTCTACCCCTTCGCTGTCGCGACCATCGTTCTGCTCGTACGCGGACAGCTGAGATCTGAGCGGCTTGGAATCTCCCTGGATGCGGCGATCATCGCGACGGCAGTCGCCGCACTCGGCTACGAGCTGGTCTTCAACGGCTTGATCGACATCAACGCCGCCTCCAGCCTCGTCGGCGGCGCGCTCGCCTACTCGATCCTCGATTTTGGCGTCCTGGTCATGCTCGTCCTCGTCTGCGCGCCGAGCCGTGCCAGGGTCGGACCGGCCTACATCGCCCTAACCGCCGGCATGCTGGTGATGCTGGCCAGCGACATCCTCGTCGTCAGGGAGATCTACAACGGCACCTACGCCCCCGGGACACTGCTCGATGCCGGGTGGCCGGTGGCGATGCTGCTGCTGGCCCTGTCCTCACGCTTGGGGACCCACCTCGAGGGCGCGCGTGCCCTCCGTGGACGAGCCCTCTTCGGCGCGATCGTGATTGCCTTCGTCGTCTCCTTCGGACTCTTGATCTCGGAGACGCTCGGCGATCGCAGCCTGATCGTGATCGCGCTGGCAAGCCTGGTGCCCTGCCTGATCATGATCCGCCTCGTGGCCTCGGTCCAGGCAAACGAGCGCCTAGCGCGGGACAACGAGGGGATCATCAGCGCCGCGGGAGAGGGCATCTTCCGCAACGACCCCGAGGGGCGGATCACCTACGCCAACCCGGCGGCGCTCGAGATGCTGGGGTACTCGGCGGAGGAGGTGCTGGGACGGCGCTCGCACGAGCTGCTCCATCACACGCGCGCCAACGGGGCACCGTACCCGGCGTCGGAGTGTGCGGCGGCCAAGTCGCTGACCGAGGGAGCGACGCGCCGCATCACCGACGAGCTCTTCTGGCGCAAGGACGGCAGCAGCCTCGCGGTCGACTACACCAGCACGCCGATCCGCGAGGGCGGCCGGATAGTTGGCGTCGTCACGGTCTTCGACGACGTCACCCACCAGCGGCAGATGAAGGAGCAGCTGCGCCATCAGGCCGACCACGACAGCCTTACGGGCCTCTTCAACCGGCGTCGCTTCGAGGATGAGGTCTCGAGCCAGATCGCCTACGCCCAGCGCTACTCACGCCCCGGTGCCCTGCTGCTGATGGACCTCGACACCTTCAAGTTCGTCAACGACTCCTACGGGCACCCGAGCGGCGACCAGGTCCTCAGCGATGTCGGGGCGAGCCTCAGCGCCACGGTGCGGGAGACGGATGTGGTCGCCCGGATCGGCGGCGACGAGTTCGCCGTACTGCTGCGCGAGGCAGAGAAGCTGGAGGCGGTAGCGGTAGCGAAGAAATTGGTAGCCGCGATCAGGGCGGGGTCGAAACCGACTGTTGGCGCCAGTATCGGAATCGCACCTTTCGACGGGGAGGACGAGAAGACGCCGGACGAGCTCCTGGTCGCCGCCGACATCGCGCTTTACGAGGCCAAGGAGATGGGCGGCGGGAACACCGTTCTCTACACCGGGCAAAGCAGCCAGGCCCTCACCTGGGTGGAGCAAATTCGCAGCGCTCTCGACGAGGATCGGCTGGTCGTCTACTCGCAGCCAATAGTCGACCTGAAAACTGGCCAAGTGGCCCGCGAAGAGCTGCTGGTGAGAATGGTCGACCGCCATGGCGACAAGATCCCCCCGGCCTCCTTCCTGCCGGCGGCGGAGCGGTTCGGGTTGATCCACGAGATCGACCTGCTCGTCCTTACCAGGGCGATCGAGCTGGTCAAGAAAGGGATCTCCGTCGCCGTCAACGTCTCAGTCCGCACACTTACCGACCCGCGCTACCTCGCCGCGCTCGAACGGACGTTGAATGCCGGAGCGGACCCCACTCGTTTCGACTTCGAGATCACCGAGACCGCGGCGGTGGCGAACATGAACGACGCGCAGGAGTTCGCGCGCCGGATTCGCGAGCTTGGCTGCAGCCTCTCCCTCGACGACTTCGGAACCGGCTTCAGCTCCTTCACCTACCTCAAGCACATCCCGGCGCAATACCTGAAGATCGACATCGAGTTCATCCGCGAACTGGAGAAGAACCCCGCCGACCAGCAACTGGTGCAGGCGATCGTCTCGATCGCCCGGGGCCTCGGCCAGAAAACAGTCGCCGAGGGCGTGGAGGATGCCGACACCCTGGCCACGGTCCGCAAACTCGGCGTCGACTACGCCCAAGGCTTCCACCTCGGCCGTCCCGAGCCTGCCGAAGATGATGCTCAAGCTGAGCAGATGACGGAAAGAGCGCCTTCGCTCGCTCGAGCAGTGGAAGACTGAAGGGAGGAATAACCCGGACAAAAGATGCTGCATGATCACTCCCTTGTGCGGGGCCCCGGCCGACCTGGGACAGCCATGCAGAGGAGCAGATCCGTGGATTCAGGAGGGCAACTTCACCGCTCTGCCCGGCTGCAGCGCTGGGTCCCCGGGATCAAGCTCCTCCGGCGGTACCCCGGCCAATCCGCTCGACCCGACCTGGTGGCGGGAGTCGTGCTGGCGGCGATCCTGGTCCCGCAGGGAATGGCCTACGCGGAGCTCGCCGGGCTGCCGGCGGTAACGGGCCTCTACACGACGATCGCCTGCCTCGTCGGCTACGCCCTCTTCGGGCCTTCACGGGTCCTGGTGCTCGGGCCCGACTCCTCGATCTCTCCCCTGATCCTCGCCTCGATCGCGCCGCTGCTGGTCGCGGGAGACCCGGGGTCGGCGATCGTCCTGGCGGGCATGCTGGCGATCTTCGTCGGCCTGATCGAGATCGGGCTCGGTCTCGGCAAGCTCGGGTTCGTCGCCGACCTGCTCTCCAAGGAGGTGCAGGTCGGCTACATGAACGGCCTCGGGATCACGATCATCGTCGGGCAGCTGCCGAAGCTGTTCGGGTTCTCCACCGATGCCGACTCGTTCCTCGGCGAGGTCAAGGCGTTTGTGGAGGGCCTCGGCCAGGCGCACGCCGCCACGCTGGTGCTCGGGCTGGCGGTCCTCGGCATCCTGCTCCTGCTCCCGCTCCTCACCAGGCGCCTGCCGGCGATCCTCGTCGCCGTCGTGGCGGCCACGGTCGTCTCCGCGGCCTTTGGCCTGGCCGACCACGGAGTCGCCACGGTCGGCTCCCTGCCCCAGGGAGTGCCCACCCCCGGGCTGCCCTGGACGGACGCGGGCGACGTCCCGGCGCTGCTGCTGGCGGCGCTCGGCATCACCCTGGTCTCGCTGACCGACACGATCGCGACCGCGACCAGCTTCGCGGCCCGGCGCGGAGATGAGGTCAAGCCCGACCAGGAGATGATCGGCGTCGGCGCCGCCAACGTGGCAGCCGGCTTCTTCCAGGGGTTCGCAGTCTCGACGAGCGGCTCGAGGACCGCCGTCGCCGAGCAGTCGGGGGCGAAGACCCAGCTGGCCGGGCTGGTCGGCGCCGGTCTCGTCGCGACCCTCCTGCTCTTCCTCAACTCACTGCTCGCCGACCTGCCGCAGGCGGCGCTCGCGGCGGTGGTGATCGCCGCCGCGATATCGCTGATGAACCTGCCCCTGCTGCGCCGCTATTACGAGATGCGCAGAAGCGCGCTCGGCGTGTCCTTGGTGGCCACCGCCGGGGTGGTGCTCCTCGGCGTCCTGCAGGGGATCGTGGTTGCGGTCCTGCTGGCGATCATCCTCTTCTTCCGCCGCAACTGGTGGCCGCACGGTGCGGTCCTGGGACGCCCCGCGGAATTGGAGGGGTGGCACGACGTCACCGCCTACCCCGGCGCCAGCGAGATTCAGGGCGTTGTCGTCTATCGCTGGGAGGCGCCGCTGTTCTTCGCCAACTCGGGAAGGTTCCGCGACGAGATCAGGCGGCTCGCGCGCGAGCGCGAGCCCGATTGGATCGTCCTGCAATGCGAGGCGATCACCGACGTCGACGTGACCGCGGCGGAGATGCTCGAGCAGCTCGACCGCGAGCTGAACGCATCCGGGGTGCACCTCGCCTTCGTCGAGCTGCGCGATCGCCTCAAGGAGCTGACCCTGCGCTACGGGCTGATGGACACGCTCGACAAAGATCACTTCTATCCATCCATCGAGGCAGCCGTGGCTGCGATTCGAACCGAGGGGGACGCCAGGCGGGGCTAGCCGGCGGGTTGGAGTTTCGGGGGCCGGGTCCCGCATCCCTTCAGGCCCGGCCCCCACTCTCCCTTGCTCGACCCCCCTCGCCTGGCAACTGGAGCATCCACCTCCGCACAGGGCTAGACAAGCGCTCAGGAAAAGTAGTTCCTATCTATGCCCAGCAGGCGCTCGCCGCGCACGAGCGCAGCCGCCGTACTCGGCGGCGATCACGTCGACCGCCGCCGCCGCGCCGAGCGCGGGTGCAAGCGCGAGGTAGGAAAGCGCCGGCGCCGCGGCGGGCAGCTGCGAGGCGCGCCCGCTGGCGACGAAGTGCTCGACAACGCCCCACATCGCCCCGATCGACGCTTCCGCCGCGAGCTCGCCCGGCCTGTGGGCCGGCGGTGCTCCCTGCCGAAGCCTTGTCGCCAGCTTGGCGATCATCTCGCTGCGCCACTGAATCGCCTCGGGTGCCGGCGAGAAGACTTCGCGGAAGGCAAGGCAAGTGAGCGTGGAGTCGCGCGCGAGGTGCCGGCAGAGGTCGGCGACCATCCGGTGGACACCGCTCGCCCAGTCGCCGGCGGTGAGGTAAAGGGGCGCCGCCGCGGCGAGGGTGCGATCGCTGAGCGCCTCGAGCGTCGCCAGGAAGCAGTCCGCCACGCTCTCGAAGTGGGCGTCGAAGCTGCGCCTGGAGACACCGGCGGCGGCGCGCAGCCGCGGCACCGTCAGCGTCGCGTACCCCTCCTTGCTCGCCAGCTTCGCCGTGGCCGCCAGGATCAGCGCACGCTCGTCCCCCAGCGGCATGGCGGGGGCGGCTTCGGGTGACGGCGGAACCGCCGCGGGCCCAAGACCCCGCAGGCGGACGGCGTCCTCGTCACCGAACGAGAGCGCCCATCGCTGCAGCTCGTTCCCGTCGAGCACCAGTCCCGGGGAGCCGCAGAGCAGCCGCGCCCGGGCCAGCCGGCTGGTGCCGGCGACGATGCCTCTCACCACCAGCGGCGGCAGCCGGGGGGCGTCGCCAGCGAGGGCGAGGTTCTTCTCCAGCAGTGCCTCGAAGAGCCGGTTCGTACGCTGCATCCGCTCGACCGCGACGGCACCGGCGGCAAAGGGGTCGACCAAGGCCAGCCGCGCCGCCTCCGGGTTGCCGGCGAGCTGGCCGGCGAAGGCGAGGAACCCGAGCCGAAGCCGCTCGCGCCAGTCCTCCTCGCCCTCCGCCGCGGCGATGACCCCGCGCGCCGAGCGGCCGACGATGGTGTCGTAGGCGGCGAGGAAGCACTCCTCCTTGCCGGCGAAGAGCTTGTAGAAGTCCCGCTTCGAGACCCGGGCGCGGCTGGTCAGCTTCTCCACGGAGACGGCGTTGTAGCCATGCTCGGCGACGAGCTCGATCATTGCCTCGTGCAACCGCCCGCGCTGGTGCGCGGCGACCTCCTTCGCCGAAAGTCCCGGCCCCGGGTTCAGCGGCGGGTAGCGAGCGCTCCGGGTTCGTGCGCCCCGCGACGGCTTGGATCCGTTCCTTGACGACAATTCGTCAATACCAAAACGAGAAGTGCGCCAAAGCTGCTACGCCAAAATAGGAAAACCAATCGTGTGAGTTTGCCTACATGTCCAACTGCCGCGTCATTCGGAAGGCGTTGAAGAGCCCGACCAGGCCGGCAATGATCGGAACCAGCAGTGCCACCTGCAGGGAAAGGTTCGTCGCGTCGGTGTTGATGCTGGTGACTTCGTCCTGAACCGCCTTCGGCTCTTCGGCGAGGAGATGTTCGAGCTTTGCGCTGCTCGTCACTTCCGCGTCCTCGTCGAGCTTTTCCGCGATCTGCTCCTGCTGGCTCGGCGGGATCACGGTGCTTGCCTCGGTCATGTTGGTGAAGCTGAGCGAGAGGACCGCCAGCAGCACTCCCCCGGCCATCGCAAGCCCGAACGAGAGCCCGAAGGAACCCGCCGCGGAGTTCACCCCGGCCGCCTCGCTGATTCGCTCCTCGTCGATCGGGGCCAGCGTGTAGTTGTTGAGCTGGGAGACCAGCAGGCCGAGCCCGGCTCCGCCGATCACCAGCGGGATGGCGAGATACCAGCCGGAGTCCGCCTCGGGCACGATCGGAACGATCAGCGCCATGCCCAGGGTGCTGAGCGCAAAGCCCAGGCGGATGACCGAGGCGGGGCTGCGATTCCCGGCCCTCCGCCCGGCGAGCATCGCCGCCGCGAACATCGTCAGCGAGAGCGGCGCGAGGGTCAGGCCGGTCTGCAGCGCGTTGTATTCGAGCGAGATCTGCAGGAAGATCGGCAGCGCGATCATCGCGCCGCCCAGAATGATGTTCTGCAGCGCCTGCTGGGAGATCCCGATCCTGAAGTTGGGGTGCCGGAAGAGGTCCGGGTCGAGCAGGGCCGGCTTCCCTTCACGGTGACGGTGGACCAGCCAGCGGGCCAACGCCCAGAGCGCCAGCGCGCCGGTCGCGATCGTCAGCCCGACGAGCTCGCCCCCCTCCTGCCAGATCAGGATCCCCAGGACGACGCCGCCCATGCCGATCACCGAGAGGATCGAGCCCCCTACGTCGACTTGGCGTGGACCGGTGTAGGGCACGTCGCGGACGAGCTTGACGTTAAACAGGACGACCGCGATCACCACCAGCTCGAGCAGGAAGCCGACGCGCCACGAGAGGAAGGTCGTCACGAAGCCGCCGAGGAGCGGCCCGACCGCGGCCGCGACCGCGGCCGACGCGCCGACCAGGGCATACGCCTTCTTCTGCGCCGCGCCCGCGAAGTTCCCGCGGATCAGCGACTGCATCGCCGGCAACAGCAGGGAAGCGCCCAGGCCACCGACGATCGCCCAGAAGACGACGATCGTGCCGATGCCTTGAGCCAGCGTCATCGCCAGGGCGCCGGTCGCATAGCCCAGCAGGCCGAGCACGAATGCGCGCTTGCGCCCGATCAGGTCTCCTACCTTGCTGCTGATCAGGATGAACGCCGCGGAGACCAGGGCCTCCAGCGCGATCGCCGATTGGACACCGCTGACGGTCGTATCGAGATCCCCGACCACGGCCGAGATCGAGACGTTCATCAACGAGGTGTCGACGACGAGCACGAACATCGCCATGGCGAGAACGAACGCCAGGCGCGTACTGCCCGGCTCCTGCGAACTGGCAGGAGCCGGCCCTGAAGTCACGGGCACTCAGGCAAGCAACTTCGACTTCGCCAAGTCGAACTCCTCAGCCGAAAGCGCTCCCTTCTCCTTCAGCTCGTTGAGCTTGTGCAGTTCGTCAGCGGGCGTGGTGTGGGCCTGTTCGCGGACGTATGAATCGAAATGCTGTTTTGCGTCGGCCTGGGCCTTGATCGTGCGGTCGCGCATCCCGTCGCCGCGAACGATCAGGTAGAGCAGGACCCCGAGAAACGGCAGGAAGACCAGGAAGAAGACCCAAACGGCCTTCGCCACTCCCGACAGCTCGTGGTCGCGGAAAAGATCGGAGATGACCGAGATCAAGATCCAGATCCAGGCAAACAGAAGGAAGAACTCGAAGATGAAAAGCAGTCCTTCGCCAAAGCTGATGTCTGCGAGCGGCACGGTTATTCCTCCTGCTCAGTCAAGTTGACGGGCAAGATCACTCTAGTTCTCTCACTGGCCGGGTGCAGCCTCGCCTTGCCCTGCCGGTGAGCGGGCGGGGTTGAGCTCGGCATAGATCCTCACCGCCGCGGAGACGAGCGGGGCGGCGAGGATGAGGCCGATCGTGCCGAAGAGGCAGCCGCCGGCGATGGTGGCGATTAGAACCGCCAGGGGGTGAAGGTCGAGCGCGGCACCGTAGGCGATCGGCTGCACCAGCTGCTGAAGCACGCCGTTGGCGAGGAGGACGATGACCGCGATCGCCAGGGCCGCCTCGGTTCCCTGGCCGCCGAGCGCGATCAGGACCGCAAACGCCCCCGCCGTCCAGGCGCCGAGATAAGGGACGTAGCCGCCGAGGAAGGTGACGACGGCGATCGTTCCCGGCAGCGGCACCCCGAGCAGCAGCGCCCCAACGCCGACCAGGAGCGCGCTCCAGGCTGCGACGATCGTGACCCCGACGAAATAGCCGCGCAGGGAGCGGGAGACCTGGCCCAGCACGGTGTGGGCGACCGGGACCGGCAGGCCGAGGTGGCGCTCGACGAACCTGCCGAGCGTCGGCGCGTCCTTGAGCATGAAGAAGAGGCTGATCGCGGCAAAGGAGAGGAAGACGGCAAGCGAGGCCAGCTTGTCGACGCTGCCGAGCAGGCCGTCGGTGAGGGCCTTGAAGCCGGCGCTGACCGAGGCGCTCGCGTGCTGGTTGGCGTCCGCGGCGGCCGACGACGCGACCCCCAGGTCCCTGGCCCACGACTGGATCTCGTCCGCGCCGGCATGAAGTCTGCCGCTGAGGCTGTCAGCCTGGCTGGCGATGCCACTCATGACGATGACGCCGACGCCGACGCCGATCAGGACGATTCCGAGAAAGACGAGCACCGCACCGGCTGCCCTCGGCACCCTGTGCCGCTTCAACCAGTCGACCAAAGGCACGGTGACGGAGGCGACGATCGCCGCCGTCACCACCGGCATCACGATCGTCTGCGTCTGCGCCAGCAGGAAGATCGCCCCGACCAGCGCCGCGCCGGCTCCGACCAGCAGCCAGGCGCTGAAGCCGAGGTCCCGCAGCCAGCCCGGAGCGGAGAAGATCCCGCTCAGCTCGGCGGGGTCGATCGGGCGCTTCGTGGTCATCGGTCCGCCCGACGATACGCAGCGCCTCCGACGCGGCCACGGCGGAGTCCCGCGGTGACGGCTGCTCGGGTCACCTACGTCGGTCACGCGACCGTCCTGGTCGAGATCGACGGCGTCCGCCTGCTCACCGATCCGGTGCTGCGGCGCCGGGTCGGCCCGCTGCGCCGCCACGGGTCGCCTCCCGACCCGGGGCTGGCGGAGAACCTCGACGCGGTGCTGGTCTCCCACCTGCACCACGACCACGCCGACGTCCCTTCGCTGCGGCGGCTGAGCAGGGCGGTGCCGGTGCTCGCGGCGCCGGGCTCCGGGGACTTCCTCGCCCGGCTCGGCTTCGGCGACGTCCGCGAGCTCAACCCCGGCGATTCCGCCAGCATCGGCGGCGTTCGCGTCACCGCCACCGAGGCCAACCACCCGGCCGGCGGGCGGCGGTTCGAGCGGCCTTCGCGGGCGGTCGGCTTCGAGCTCGCGGGACGGCGGCGGATCTACTTCGCCGGCGACACCGACCTCTTCGACGGCATCGAGGAGATCGGGGCTGGCGGCCTCGACCTTGCCCTGCTGCCGATCTGGGGCTGGGGCACGAGCATCGGCGCCGGGCACCTCGACCCCGAGCGGGCGGCGCGAGCGGCGGCGCTGCTCTCCGCGAAGCTGGTAGTTCCGATCCACTGGGGCACGCTCTATCCGTTCGGCCTGGCGCGCCTGCGTCCCGAGTTCCTGCGCGAGCCGCCGCGCCAGCTCGCCACCTGGATGCGCGAGCTGGCTCCTCAGTCGGAGCTGCGGGTGCTGGCGCCGGGAGAGGCGACCTCGCTCGCGTAGCCGTCGTGCCCGAGGCTGGCGAGCCAGCCCCGGAACACGCGGTGGACCCGCTCGGCGCCGACCACGTCCTCCTCGGGCCAGGCGAGCTCGGCCGGGTGCAGCACGAAGGGGTGCGCCTGGGTCCCGCCCATGCCGCCGTGCGACCCGACCAGCTCCTCGAAGGCGGCGACCTCGCCGAATTGCGGCCAGTAGGTGCTGTTGACGATCAGGTCGGCGCAGTGGGGGAAGCCGTCGGTGCGCCGCAGGTGGCCGGCGGCGTGCGGGCCGAACGGCTCGAGCGGATCCTCGCCCTCGACGCGGTCCTCGTCGAGGAAGTGGGTTCCCCTGTTGCCGATCGCCAGGGCGCCGGAGCGTTCCGAGCGGACCAGGACGAAGCCGATCCCCGGATGGTCTCGGAGCGCTGGGACCAGCAGCGGGTAGAGGGCCTCGAGCCGCTCCAGGGACATCCGGCCGGGCTCGCGCGGAAAGCTGATCAGGCCGAGGCAGCCCGAGGCCATCACCGAGAGCTCCGGCACGTCGCCCCCGCGCGCCCGGTCCACCTCCTCGCGGACGTCGGCGTCGAGCGTCACCACGCCGTCGTCGCGGCGGCCGCGGGTCGCCGTGCGGACCGTGCGCGCCGCCATCGTGTCGTCGCGGGCGACCTCGGTCAGGCCGGCGCTGAGGTAGGCGAGCGCGTCGTCCTCGCCCTCCTCGACCGCGATCGTGCTCTCCGGGTCGCAGGCCGAGCGCACCAGGTCCTCGAGCGTTTCCCCGTAGCGGTCGCGGAAGGTTTCCCCCTGCGACTGGCCGTGGTCGGAGAGGACGACCAGCCGGTAGGGACGCGGGGCGTCGGCGCAGGCGAGGGCGATCCTGGCGACCTGGCGATCGAGGTCGCGCAGCACGGCGAGCGCGTCGTCGCGTTCGATCCCGGAGTGGTGGGCGACCTCGTCGTAGGCGAGGAAGGTCGTGTAGACGAGCGGGCGGCCGGCGAGGACGTCGCCGACGACGCTGGCGACCTGGAGGTCGCGCTGGACCACGGTGGCCCAGGCGCGAACGGCGGCGTAGGAGCGCGGGCGGGCGATCCGCGGCCGGACGTCGTCGCGGAGCTGCCGGCGCACCGCCCGGCGCTCGCGAAAGATGTCGACGAACGCCAGCACGAGCGTGCGGGCGACCGCATAGGGGCGAGCGAAGTAAGCGGCGTAGTCGACCCCGATCGGGCGGCGGCGGTGCAGCACCGTGCTCATCGTCAGCATCGAGTGCGGCGCGTCGCCGGAGAGGATGTTGGCGCGGCTGGCGCCGCCCGCGTGCAGCAGCCCGCGACCGTCCGAGTGCCGCCGCTCCAGCTCTTCGGCATCGCGCGGGTGGTTGGTGACGATCGCCGCGCCGCGATCCTTCTCCCACCAGCGGAAGGCCGGCATGTCCTCGTTGGAGCCGTGCAGCAGGCCCGCCTGGCAGGCGCCGGTCTGCGAGGACCAGTCGGTCTCCCACCTGCTCAGCCGGTGGGAGCCGCTGCGCAGCCAGGCGGCGAGGTTGGGTGCGTCGCCGGCGGCCAGCGCCCGGTGCAGGACGTCGTGGGCGAGGCCGTCGATCTCCAGGAAAAGGACGCCCGGCACCTCGCTCTCCACGTGCTGCCCCCGGCGCCGCATCTGCCGGCGGACGACGTTGCGGTACCAGGAGTCGTCTTCGTCGATCGCCATCAGCGAGTAGAAGCCGGCGGTGAGCGCCGTCATCGCCACCGTGACGACGACCCCCTCGAGCACCCCGTCGAGGTGGGCGCCAGGCAGGAGGTTGACGGCGAAAGTGACCAGGATGCCGTTGAGGAGAAGGGCGGCGCCGCCCAGGGTGAGGACCGTGAGCGGCAGCGCGACCCGCGCCAGGACCGGCCAGATCAGCGCGTTGAGCACGCCAATCGCCGCGGCCGCGCCAAGCGCGGCGAGGGCACCGTCGAGGACGAAACCGGAGAGGAGCGCGGAGAGCAGCAGCAGGGAGAGGGCGTCCAGCAGCAGGACCAGCAGGGCGCGCCAGAGGATCCGGATGTTCATCGCCGCCCGCCGCGGTCGAGCAGGTGGCCAGCCAGCTCCGCCGCGCTGACCCCGATGAACGCGCCCGCGAGCACGTCGGCGGGATAGTGGACACCGGTATGGACCCTGGAATAGCCGACCAGCGCCGCCACGGCCCGCAGCGGCGCCGAGAGCAGCGGCTGCGCGCTGGCGGCCCCAGTCGCGAAGGCAAAGGCGGAGGCGGCGTGGCCGGAGGGGAAGGAGCTCGAGCGCGGCATCTGGACGTGGCGCCTCGCGAGCTCCTCGGCCTCCTCCCTCGCGGGGCGTCGCCGCGCGGCCAGCGGCTTGGCGGCGAGGTTGGCGGAGGCGGAAGCGATGCCGAGCGATACGAGGCCCTTCCGCGCCGCGAGCCGGCCGCTTGGCCCGCCAGCGAGGGCCAGCGCCGCCGCGGTCGCGAACCAGAGCTTGCTGTGGTCGGCGGCGCGGGTGAGACGGCGCATGGCGGCGTCCAGCGACGGAGTTTCGCTGGCGGCGATCGCCGCATAGACGGCAGCATCGACCGCCTTCGCTTCGCCGAGCCACCTGGGCTGCATCAGGTCTCCCCCCGCGGGGCTTCTGGTCTCGGCGCCCGCCCCATTGCGATCCGCGCCAGCGCGCGAACGGTCTCCCCGGCGCCCTCGGGCATCGCCGCGGACGGGGAGGCTCCGGGGTGCGCGGCGGCGATCCGCACCGCCAAGGCCGCCGGCAGGATCCTGAAGCGGAGGGGCGCGTCCAGCGTGACCGCCTCGCCGTCGATGCCCGCGGCGATCGGGCCGTCCGCGTCGACCTCGAACGCAGGCGCGGACCACTCTTGCCAGGGCCGCTCGTTCATCCGCTGGCCACCGCCGGGCGGGGAGGCCACGGCGATCCCGAGCAGCCCGTCGTCGATCCTCGGCCGGGTGCCCGAGCCGACCGCACGCCCGAGGCGGTAGCGGTTGTTGGAGACGAGGATCGCCGCGCCGGAGGAATGTTCGGGCCCTTTGGGGCCGGCCCAGCGCAGGTCCAGCCCCTTGCCCTCAGGCCCCAGCACCTCGGGCAGCGTGTCGAGGATGGTCCGCAGCTTCGCCTCCCGATAGCCCTCGCGCTGGACGGCCTCTGCGTAGAGGCCGATCGAGACGTTGTTGACGAACACGCGGCCGTTGACCTCGGCGAGGTCGACCCGCCTTTCGCGACCGCCGGCGAAGGCGTCGAGCGCGCCGATGACGTCGTCGCGGTCGACCCCGAGGTCGAGCGCGAAATGATTGCGGGTCCCCGCCGGAATGCAGGCATAAGGGAGATCCTGCTCGGCGGCAACCATCGCGACGACCGCCTGGGAGCCGTCGCCGCCTGCCATCGCCAGGGCATCGGCCCCGCCGGCGACCGCACCGCGCACGAGCTGCTCGAGGTCGGTGCCGAGCTTCAGCTCGATCGGCTCGATGCCACGGGACCGCGCCTCCTCGGCGAGGTGGAACTTCTCCGCCTTCCCCCCACCCGACTTGGGGTTGTAGAAGAGCACGGGGCGGTGGGGATCCGGCGCCGGGGGGAGCGGGACGTGGACCCTGAAGGCCGATCGCATCGCAAGCAGGGCCAGCGCCAGGCCCGCCACGATCAGGAGCGCCTGCACGACGTGATCGCCGCCAGCGACCAGCGCGGCGGCGATTCCCGCCACGGCCAGGATCGCGACTCCAGACCCCAGGAGCCTCGCGCCCCCGGTCCGGGTCAGGGCGTACCAAGCCGCCGCAAACGCGAGGACGAGGCCGGCGAGAACGATCAAGCTCCGGGGAAACTGCGAAATGGCGATGTCGATGCTGAGAATCGCGAGGAGCGCCGTGCTGACGAGCGCCACGAGCGCGGCCAGCCGGTGCGTGTCGCCCTGCTCAGCCGACATGAATACCCCTCATCCTCGTAGCGGATCGGCGCCGAAAGCAAGCAGCAGCTTAAAGGTCGGGCACCTGGCCCAGGGCCCGAGGCTGGAGCGTGGTGCGGCCGCCGCGGGCCGGCACGATGAAGACATTGCGGCGCGCGGCGCGCTCGGGCCATGGAGAAGGCGGCGCCGATGCATCGCCTCGGCCCGCCGCCGAAGGGGATCCAGGCCTTCCGCCGAGGCCTTGGCGAGCGCCGCCCCGAGGCGAAAAACGTTGGTGTCGGCGCCGGCATCGGGACCAGGAAGCGGTCGCCGAGGCGCTGGCAGCTGCGCGCGAACCGCTCCAGGTCGACCAGAGCGGCGCCGCCTCGCCGGTCGGCTGGCGCCCAGGCCACTCGACCAGCAGGTAGTCGATTGGACCCATTTCGTCGAACTCATCGGCACTCGCAAGGCTCGCTCCCTTCGGTCGTGACTGGATCCTGCCCACCGAGGTATGCCCGTCCGAGCCACGAAACATCATCTGAACAGGGTGATAGTCGGCGGAAGCCCCTGGGCTAGGCTCGGCCGGAGTCGGCCTTTCCCACGAGACGAGGAGGAGCAATGGCGAGCCCAGGACCCGAGCGCACCGTCGAGCAGGACGGCTCGGGACATCCCCGCATCGTCGTCGCACTCCTCGTCGTCGCGACGCTGATCGCCTTCCTCGCCGTTTTTTCGATCTGGGTCAACCGCCAGGCGCTCAACACGGACAACTGGGTCGACACCAGCGGCAAGCTCCTGCGCAACGACGAGATCAGGGCCCAGCTCTCCAACTACCTCGCCGGCGAACTGTTCGCCAACGTCGATGTCCAAGGGGAACTGGAAAAGACCTTTCCGCCGCGGCTCGCACCCCTCGCCGGACCGGCCGCCGGGGGACTGCAGCAGCTCGCCCCGCAGGTCGCCGAACGGGCGCTGGCCACCTCGCAGGCGGAAAGCCTCTGGGCAGACGCCAATCGCACCGCCCACGAGACGCTGCTGAAGATTCTCAACGACGAAGGGTCGGCGGTCTCGACCGGCAACGGGGAAGTCACGCTCGACCTGGCGTCGCTGGTCTCCGAAAGCGGCGGCCAGTTGGGCGTCGCGGGCAAGCTCGCCGCGAAGATCCCACCCGATGCAGGCCAGCTGACGATCCTCAAGTCCGACCAGCTCTCGATGGCCCAGGACGCCTCGTCCCTGGTCAGGCACCTGCCAATCGTCCTCACCCTCCTTGCCCTGCTTCTCTACGGGCTCGCGGTCTACCTGGCAGGCCCGCGACGCCGGCAGGCGCTTCGCTCGGTCGGCTTCGGCTTCGTCATCGCCGGCGTGCTCAGCCTGCTGCTGCGCAGGATCGGCCAGGGTTCGGTGACCGACGCCCTGGCTGGAACCGAGGCGGTCAAGCCCGCCGTCGAAGCCGCCTGGGACATCGGTACGTCCCTCCTGGTGACGGTCGCGGTCTCGGCGATCAGCTTCGGCATCCTCGTCGTCATCGCCGCCTGGATCGCCGGGCCGAGCAAGGCCGCGACGAGGCTGCGCGAGGAGGCTGCTCCCTACCTGCGTGAGCGCGGGACAACCTACGGCGCGGTCGCCCTCCTCTTCCTCGCCCTCGTCCTCTGGGCACCGGTCGTGGCCTTCCAGAAACCAATCGGGATGATCCTGCTGGCGGTGCTGATGGCTCTCGGCACTGAGGCGCTGCGGCGCCAGGCGGCGGCGGAGTTCCCCGCGCGGTAAAGGCTAGGGCCAACTCGGAGGGCTGGCTGCCGGCGGCAAAGTTTGGCCGTGGCGGAGATCGTCCTGACGTTGTTCGGCCTCCGGCGTTGCATCCATAGGGCATTCACACGCTATCTATGGGCTCGATCAAAACAAGGGACTTGACGGTGATGATTCCTGCCTATAACGAGGCAGATTCGATTGCCGATTCGATCCGCTCGTTGCAACAGCAGACCGTCGTCCCCGACGAGATCATCGCCATCGACGACTGCTCTACGGACGCCACCGCGGAGGTCGCTTCAGCGCTCGGCGTCCGGGTCCTTTGCCCCCCGCAGAACACCGGTTCAAAGGCCGGCGCACAGAGCTTCGCCCTGGAGAGCGTGCGGACCGAGATGGTAATGGCGCTTGACGCCGACACGACGCTCGCTCCCGACGCGATCGAGCTGCTCATGCCCGCCTTTGCCGACCCGGATGTGACAGCTGCCTGCGGCTCCGTCCTTCCCCGTTATGTACGGACCCTCTGGGAGCGCGGGCGCTACGTCGAATACCTGCTGGCGTTTGGCTTCTTCAAGCGAGTCCAGGACCAATACGGCAGGCCACTGATCTCCTCGGGCTGTTTCTCGATCTACCGGACAGAGGAGCTGCGCACCCTGGGCGGTTGGTCGACAAGGACGATGGCCGAGGACATGGACCTGACCTGGACGATGTATGAGGCGGGAAAGAAGGTCCGCTTCCTTCCCGCCGCGCTCTCCTATCCGATCGAGCCTCACAACTTCGATTTCATGAGTACGCAGCTGCGGCGCTGGTCGCACGGCTTCATCCAGAACGTTCGCCTGCATCGGCGTTCGCTGCTCAGGCTCGGCTACCTTCGGTCCATCGTCGCCGTGGCCTTCTGGGATGCGGTCCTGGCTTCCCTCGCCTACCTGGTCCTCATTCCCGTCCTGGCGGTCGCAATCGATCCGCTGATCCTTCTCGCGTACTTGATCGATGCGCCGGTGGTGATGGTGCCGGTTCTCTGGCAGGCAGCCGAACGTGGAGAGGTTCGACGCGCCCTGGCCTCGCTGCCGAGCTTCTTCGCCCTGCGCATCGTCAACGGCGCCTTCATGCTTCGGGCGCTCTGGAACGAGCTCATCGCGGGGCGTTCCCTGCTCGTCTACGAGAAGGGCCACTGACGTGTCGGCGGGTTTGCCAGGGCTTGGGCTCGGCGGTCTCTTCTTCATCTTCTCCGCGCTCCTGGCTCCCTTTCGCCAGCTGTTTCGGACCTTCAGGGGCCGGGGCCGCGCCGGCGAGTGGACGATGATTGGTCGCCAGTTTGCGCAGGCCACGCTGATGGTCGCCACCATCGACCTCGCCCTGCGCCTCGCCTACCTGGGGATCTCCGCGGCCGGTCTCGGGAACACGCCGTCCGCGGTCTCGGCGACGGTTATTCCGCTGGCGCTCATCGGCATCACGTCCGCGCTCCTCGTCGGGGTCCTGGCCACAGCCAAGGCTGCGGACATCGCCGTCCGGGTGCGGAGCGCCGAGCTCCCGCTGGTGCCCGATGTGTTGCCGCGTGCGGCTCCACTGCGGACCGTGGCACTTGGCGGCGTCGTAGCGCTCGCGTGGCTCGCGCTGCTCGCCGCGGGCGCTTCTGAGCTGAGCCCGCTGGAGCGTCCCCGAAGGGAGGAAGCGACGACCAAACAGCGGGTCGAGGACGCACAAGCTTCCAAATCGCATTCGGCACGCCCAGAAGACCGGCCCAAGGTCGAGGCAATCGCCGGTCCGGCCACCGCCCCGGCCCGGCCGTCCGAAACGGGTCAGCTCGCGGCTGAGCCGAGCCATGAAGCCGACAGCTCCCAGCCTGGGGCCGTCGTGCAACCGGCTGTCTCCGGCCCGGCGCCGGTCGTGCCGGCCCACCAAGAGCAGGCTCCCTCCGCTCCGCCGTCCGTCGGTATTCCCTCCACACCGCCAGCCAGTCCAGAAAGCGAACCTGCGCAGGTTGCCAACCATCACGCAACCGGTCCACCCCCGGCCGCCGGGCCGCCACAAAGCTCTCCCGCCCCCGAACACGCCGGACCGTCAGAACACTCCGAACTCCCGCCGCCCGCAAAGGAAAGGTGAAGGGAGGAAAAGAGGGACTTCGTTGACCGGACTGCCTGCCACCAATCCGGCCGGCTTCTCTTAACGCGCCTTCGGCGGTTTGGCCTCTTTTGGGGCGGGAACTTTTTCCTTTGGGAAGAGAACCCGATTCCAACTGGAGAGGTGCAAGGAGATGGCCCAGCAGACTCGGCGCAAAGGCGGCAGTGGCCGCAACAAAAGCCCGACCCCGCAGAAGAAACGAGGTTCGAACGGGAAAGCGCGGAACCAGGGCTCCGGCAAAACCGTGCCGGAGCGTATGTACGAGGACTACACGATCATCGACCCGGGCGAAATCAGCGATACCGATGAGCCCGACGTAGTCGTCGACATCCCCGTGGTCAAGGTCGATGAGCTCCACTTCGAGCTCGATGACCTCGAGGCCCGGATCTCGCTCCACGCCGAGGTGCTGGACCTGGTCAAGCTCAGCGTTGGCGTCCATGCCGAGCTGGGGAAGGTCGAACTCAACATCAAAGGCGTCGAAGCCCAGGCCCTGCTGCGGGCGCGGCTCGACCACGTGACGGCAATCATCGATCGGGTCCTGACCACGCTCGACCGCAACCCGGACGTTCTGAAGGAAATCGCGCACACGCTGCAACCGGTCACCGAAGGAGCCGGGAAAGCGGTCGGGCAGATCGGCGAAGGAGCGGGCGGCGCGGTCAAGGACATCGGCGAAGGCGCCGAGGGGGCCGTCGAAGACGTCGGCGAAGGAGCGGGAGGCGCGGTCAAAGAGGTCGGCGAAGGAGCGGGAGGGGCGGTCGAAGAGGTCGGCGGCGGTGCCGGTCAAGCGGTTGGCGGCCTGGGGCAGGGCGCTGGGCAGGCGCTGGGCGGCCTCGGCCAGGGCGCAGGCGCAATGGGCGCGCTCGCCGGGGGCGGTGGCGGTGGCGGCGAAAACGGCGAAGGGGGTCAGGGTCCCTCCAGCGGACAGCTCGCCAAGCACGTCGCGATGCTCCTCGCCAAAGAGCTCGGCGCCGCGGCCAGCGACGAGGCGAAGGAGCTGGGCCTCGCTGCCTCGCAGAAGGCGATAGAGATGGGCGAGCGGCGGCGCCAGCGACGGGCGAGCAAGCACAACGCCACCACGGGGGCGCTGCGAAAGGCCGAGGAGCTGGGTCTCGATATCGACGAGGTGGAGGGATCCGGGGCCGAAGGGCGGGTCACCGTCCACGATGTCGAGAAGGCGGTGAGCGCCGGATGAAGGGCCGGCCCGACCTCGACTTCTTTACCTCGGTCAAAGCGAAGGAGCTGAGCTTCGGCAGGGTTCCGGAGAAGAAGGTCGACTACTACGGCGAGCCCGCTCATGAAACAGAGGTCGAGGTGGAGCGGGACAACATCCCCGAGGAACCGGAGGAGGGGGTCACCTACCGCGATGTGGCAGTGCGCTGGTCGGTGGCCCAGCGGATCGTCCACCCGAGCGACGAGGGATCAACCGGCGCGGAGTGAGCCCATCCGGCGCAGAGGGGCGCTTCGGCGCCCCTCTGCGCGGGTCGGGAGCGGTCAGGCGGTCGCGCGCACCGCGACCTCGTACTTGCCGACCGCGGTGCGCTGGCCCGGAGTCTCATCGGTGGGCATCGCGCTCAAAGTGGCGTCGGCGCGGTCGTAGTCATCCTCGTTGTCGAAGAAGAGGATCACCGTCGCCTTTTCCGCGCCGGCGTCGTAGAGCAGGACGATCTCGGTCGCCGGGATGTCGTCCGGGCGCCCCTCGTCCATCCGCTGCTTCATCTCCTCGACCCGCTCTTGGCCGACTCCGTCGAACGAGACAACGCGTGCAAGCGCCATAGCGCCTCCTATTCCTCGGTGTTGGGCCTCGAGGTTCAGGCTCTCACAGAGGCCGCGGGGGCGCCACTTGTTTCCTATCCGCTGATCGCCGGGACCAGGCGAAAGCGCAGGAGGGTGGTGGCCGCCTGGGTGAGGAGCGCCACCACGACCGCCAGGCCGAAGGCTGGCGCAGTCGCCAGCGAGGGCAGTGCGATCGCGAGCACGAAGCAGAAGGTCGCGAAGCCGTAGAAGCCGAAGAGGAAGTTGCGCAGGAGCAGCTCGAGCTGGGCGGTGCCGCTGTGGGCGTGGGTGAAGACGGCGAGGACGCTGGTGATGATCGGGAACGGCGCCAGCAGGCCGCTCAGCTTGGCCCCGAGGGCTCCGGACAGGGCGGTGATGACCAAGACGAGGATGAGGGCACCGAGAGCCCGTGCGGGCAGATCCCAAGCGGGTGGCGCCGCCGGGGGCGGCAGCGAGCGGGGCGTTGGCAAGAGAACGATGCCGACGGCAAAGCAGGCGCCGACGAACAAGAGCGAGACCCCGGCTGGGGGCGTGACGAGGCTCAGCAGGGCGACCCCGACCAGGAACGCCGTCCAGCCGCAGAGCACGCTCACCAGTGGCCCTGCCCCCCGCGCGACCCTGCCGTAGGTCACCACGAACGCGGTCAGGGCGGCGAGGGCGAGCAGCGTTCCCGCCGCCGATTCGGCGCCAAAGGAACGCCCGTGAATGAGCGCGAGAGCGAGCAGGATCGGCCCGGCGACGACCGGCAGGCCGCCGAGGACACCGGCGACGCCCATCCCCCAGCGACGCCCGGCCAGCGAGACCCCGGCCACGCAGAGCGGGGCGAGGAAGAGCTTCACGGCCAAGAGCGCCATCGGCGCAGCACACTGCCAGGTCGAGCGACGGTGCGCGAAGCGAGCGACCTTATTAGCCGCGCGGCGTCGGGGTGATGCGATCGAGCTCGGCCAGGTCGGCCTCGCTCGGCTGCCACTCGATCGCCCTGACGTTGGCGGCGACCTGCTCGGGCTTGGTCGCACCGGCGATCACCGAGGCGACGGCGGGCTGCGCCGCGAGGCCGGCGATGGCGACGTCGAGGACGCCGATCCCCCGCTCCCCGGCGAAGCCTTCGAGCGCCTCGACGACGTCGAACTGGGCGTCGCTGCCGGCTGCCTCCCGCCCGGAGAGGCGGGCGCCCTTGGGACCGGCCTCGCCGCGGCCGTACTTGCCGGTGAGCAGGCCGCTGGCGAGCGGAAAGAAGGGGAGGATCGAGACGCCCAGGCGCTCGCAGGCGGGCGCCACCTCGGCCTCGATCCCGCGTTCGAGCAGGCTGTACTCGTTCTGCAGGGTGACGAAGCGGGCGAGGCCGCGCTCGCGCGAGATCCGCTCGGCCTCTTCCAGCTGGGCGGCGCTGAAGTTGGAGCAGCCGATCGCGGTGACGGTGCCTTCGCGCACCAGCTCGTCGAGGGCGGTGAGGGTCTCCTCCAGCGGCGTCGTCCCGTCCGGACGGTGGTACTGGTAGAGGTCGATCTTCTCCACCCGCAGTCGCTTCAGCGAGCCCTCGACCGCCCAGCGAATGTGCTCGCGTGAACCGCCGGGTGCATCGGGGGCGCCCTTCCCGCTCGTCGCCCAGCCGAACTTCGTCGCCAGCACGTACTCGTCGCGGCGGCCCTCCAGGGCCTCGCCCATCAGGCGCTCGCTGTCGCCGCCGCCGTAGATGTCAGCGGTGTCGAAGAAGTCGATCCCGGAATCGAGCGCCGCCTCGAGGACCGCAGCCGTGCCGTCCAGGTCGAGCCGTTTGCCGAAGTTGTTGCAGCCAAGGCCGACCACCGAGACCTCGAGCCCGGAGTCCCCGAGGCGGCGCTTCGGCAGCTCAGCCATCGGCCTCCGGCCAGCGACCGGCGACCAGCTCGCCGTCCCCGCCCTCGGGCTTCGTCCCACCGATGGCGATGACCTCCAGCCCGTCGTCCCCCGCCTCGAAGCCGCGCACCACGTGCGGCGCCACCCGCACGACGTCCCACTGGCGCAGCTCGACCACGTCGTCGTCGAGCTTGACCCGGCCCGAGCCGCCGACCACGACGTAGGCCTCCTCCTGCTCCTGGTGGCGGTGGCCGCTGGTGGCCTTGCGGCCGGGCGCGTAGCGGAAGTGACTGACCCCAAGCTGCTCGGAGTCGAGGAGCTCGCGCGAGAAGCGTCCTTCGATCCCTTCGACGCCCGTCGAGTCCTCGATCTCCATCAGGTTCTTGATCGCGTAGTCGCTCACCGGCATCAGCCTAGAGAGTGGCCGTGCTCGGCGCCCCGCCTGTCGGGTCAGCGAGGCCGTCTCGCCTCGATCGCCTCGGCGTAGGCGCCGTGGGTCGTCGCCCGCGGCGTCGCGGCGACGATCCCGTAGCCCTCGCCCATCGCCCGCGCCAGCGTGCCCTTGAAGGTCCTGCCGTGCCAGGCGTGCGCCTCCGCGGCGCGCCCGACGTGCAGGTGGACCAGCTCGTGCAGCAGCGTCTCGAGCACGTCGCCGGGTCGGATTCCCGGATAGGCGGTGACCGAGAGGCGGAACTGGGCAGGCACCGCGAAGCCGAGCCGGTTCGGGCGCCGCCGGGCGCGGCGAACCTTCAGCTCGGGTTCGCGCTCGGCCAGCGGGCCGGTGGCGAAGACCGGCATCCCCCGCAGCCGCCTCATCTCTTCACGAAGATCGACCCCCGCGACCTGGAAGTAAGAGGGATGGCGCCTCAGTTGCTCTGCCCGTCGAACTTGTAGCCGACTCCGCGCACGGTGACGACCAATTCGGGGCGCTGGGGGTCGCGCTCGACCTTCTGGCGCAGGTTGGAGATGTGGACGTCGCAGGCTCGCTCGTCGCCGTCGAACTCGGTCTGCCAGAGCTCCTCCATGATCTGGCGGCGGGGGAAGACCTCGCCGGGGCGGCCGACGAGCAGGCGCAGCAGCTGGAACTCGGAGCGGGTGAGGCTGACCGGTGCGCCGCGCACCGTGGCGACGTGGCGAACGAGGTCGATCGCGACCGGGCCCGCTTCGATCTTCACCGCCTGGTTGAGCGGGCCGCGGTCGAGCTCGCGGCGGCGCAGCTGGGCGCGCACCCGGCCGAGCAGCTCGCGGACCGAGAAGGGCTTGGTGACGTAGTCGTCGGCGCCGACCTCGAGCCCGACGACCTTGTCGACCTCGGCGTCCTTGGCGGTGAGGACGATGATCGGCACGGCGCTGCGCGAGCGCACGTCTCGGCAGATGTCGAGCCCGCTCGGCCCCGGCATCATGATGTCGAGGATCAGCAGGTCGTAGTAGACGGCCTCGCCGTCGAGCTTGCGGGTCGCCTCGTCGCCGTCGGCGGCGACGTCGACGTCGAAGCCGTCCTGGGCCAGGGCATAGCCGACCGACTCGCGGACCGAGGGCTCGTCGTCGACTACGAGGATGCGGCCGCTGCTCATCGTCAGGCCACCGGGGTCGGGCTCGGTTCTGCGACCGGCAGGCGCACCCAGAAGGTGCTTCCCTCCCCCTCGACCGATTTGGCGCCGATCTCCCCGCCCATCACGTCGACCATGCGCCGGGCGATCGCCAGGCCGAGGCCGAAGCCCTCCTGCTTGCGGGTCTCGCTGCGCCGGTAGAAGCGTTCGAAGACGCGCTCGACCTCCGCCGCGGGAATGCCTGTGCCTGTATCGGTTACCTCCAAGATCACGTCGCTCTCGCCATCGCGGCGGCCGCGTACGGTAACGGCGCCGGGGGGTGGCGTGTTCTTGAAGGCGTTGGTGAGCAAGCCGATCATCACCTGGCGCAGCAGCGTCGGGTCGGCCTTGGCGGCGAGGTCGGGCTCGGCTTCGACGTAGAGGTCGACGTGCTTGCGCGGCTCGACCGCGGCGACGACGTCGCGGATCGCGATCGGCACGTCGACCACCTCGATCTCCCCCGCCCCCAGCGACTCGACCCGGGCCAGGGTCAGCAGCGCCTGGGTGAGGCGGCTCATCCGGTCGGCATCCTCGGCGAGGCGGTTGAGGAAGTGATCCCGCGCCTGCGGGTCGTCCTTGGCGCCGTGCTGGAGGACCTCGATCGAGCCCGAGATGCCGGCCAGCGGGTTGCGCAGCTCGTGCGCCGCGTTGGAGACGAAGTCGGCTTCCGCGAACTCGCGGCGCATCTCCTCGGTGCGGTCGCGGACGACGGCGAGCACCGCCCGCTCGTTGGGCAGGGAGCGGGCCTGCATCGCGTAGGCGCGGTCGCCGATGCGCAGCGCCGGGTGGGCGGCGAAGCCGACTTCAGCGGTGCGCTTGAGCGTCGGCCGCAGCGCCTCCGAGGGCCTGCCCTCCTCGAGCAGGCCGGCGGCGGCGCTGTTGGAGAAGCGCACCGTGCCCTCGTCGTCGACGACCATCACCGCGTCGGTGAGGCCGTCGAAGATCGCCTCGAGCTTGTTGCGGTCGGCGGTGAGCACGCCGAAGCTCTCCTTCAGCGAGGCCCGCATCGAGTCGAGCGCGCGGGCGAGTTCGCCGATCTCGTCGCGGGCGCCGACGCGCAGCGGCACGTCGAAGGAGCCAGCCGCCATTTCGTTCGCCGCCTGGGCTAGGCGGGAGACGCGGTGGGTGATCGCGACCGCGATCAGGAAGCCGGCGAGGACGCCGATCAGCACCGCCACCAGCAGCGCCTGCCGGTTGTCGCCGAAGAGATAGACGGCGAAGGCGGTGATCAGCGAGACCGCGGCGAAGGCGCCGGCCAGCCAAAGTCGCATGCCGATTCTTCTCATGAGTAGTTACTAACACAGCCTGATCCGGGGCGCGTGGGAGAATCGGCTCATGCGGACTTTGGTCTTCATTCCCGCCTGGAACGAGGAGGGCTCGGTCACGGCCGTGATCGCGGACGTGCGCGAGTGCATGCCAAGCGCCGACCTGCTCGTGATCGACGACGGCTCGACCGACGCAACCGCCGCGCGGGCGCGCGAAGCGGGCGCGCGGGTCGCCTCGCTTCCCTTCAACCAGGGCCTGGGGGCCGCCCTGCAGACGGGCTACCTCTACGCGCTGCGCGAGGGGTACGAGGCCTGCGCCCATCTCGACGCCGACGGCCAGCACCCGCCGCGCGAGGTCGCCCGGCTGCTGGAGGAGATCCACGAGGATCGCGCCGACCTGGTGATCGGCTCGCGCTACCGCGACCCCGGCAAAGCCGAGAGCGACGACTACAAGCCGACCCTCTCGCGCCGCATCGGCACCGGCCTCTTCCGCTTCTTCCTCACCCTGGCGACGCGCCAGCGCTTCACCGACACGACCAGCGGCATGCGCGCCGCCAACCGCCGCGTGATGAAGCTCTTCAGCGAGCACTACTCGCCCGACTTCGCCGAGATCGAGTCGCTGCAGCTGGCGGTGCGCGAGGGCCTGCGGGTCGAGGAGCTGCCGGTGCGGATGCTGGAGCGGGCCGGCGGCAGCTCCTTCCTGACGCCGCTGCGCTCGGCCTTCTTCATCTTCAAGGGGATGATCGTGCTGCTGGTCGGGCAGTTCCGGCCCCGCCAGGCGGAGGCCGGGGAACAGTGAGCGCCCTGCTGGCCCTGGCGGCGAGCGAGAGCCCCAAGGTCCACCTCACCTCGCAGACGCGGGTCATCGCCGCGATCCTGGCGATCGCCTTCATGACCATGGTCCTCGAGCTGATCCGCCGCGACAAGCTGCAGGAGCGCTTCAGCGTCGTCTGGTTCGTCGCCGGCCTGGGCATGCTGCTCGGCGCCGCCTTCCCCGGCCTGCTCGAGCTGGTCGCCGACGCGATGGGCGTGCGCGACACCAACGTCGCGCTCTTCTCGATCGTGCTGCTCTTCCTGCTCGGACTGGCGCTCAACTTCAGCGTGACGATGTCCCGGCAGGCCGCCCAGATCACCCGCCTCGCCCAGGAGCGGGCGATCGAAAAGGCGCGGCAGCAGCCGCCGGGCTCAGGCAAAAACGGCGGCGAGCCGAAACGAGAGCGCCTCGAGCGCTAGTTCCTCGGAGACGTTGAGGTCGAGGCGCCGGCGCGTCTCCTCGACCAGCTCGGCGGCGCGGCGCGGGCGGGCGGGGTCGAGCGCGGCGGCGCGGGCCTGCAGGTCGGCGATGCGGTCCTGGTTGTAGGCCACCTCGGGGGCCCCGGAGGCGACCGCGGCCAGGTCCCTGAACCAGCTCGCGCAGAGCGCCAGCCCCAGGTCGAGCACCTCGGTGCGGCGACGCCGGGCGACGCGTTTCGCTTCGTCCGTGATGTCACGGGCACTGCGCTTGACCCCCGCCTCGGCTTCCTCCTCGAGCAACTGGCGCGTGCTCTCTTCAGCTTCCTCACCTACTGACTCGGCGGCCTTGAGTAGGCGGCCCCAGGCCGCAGAAGCCGTAGAGGGGGAGTCCCCGGAGGCACTTGCGTGCTGAGTGTCCGGGGACTCCCCCTCTACGGCCTTTCCCAACTCGAGCGACGCGACCCGAAGCGCGCGGCCTGAATCCGAAAGCAAGAAACCAGCCCGGGCCACATCCCCGCCAGAAAGACGGGCGGCGGCGGCAAGCTCGTCCGCGGGAGCTTCCGCGGAAAGCGCGGCCTCGATGACGTCGGGCGGCAGCGGGGCGAAGTCGATCGGCTGGCAGCGGGAGGCGATCGTCTCCAGCAGCAGGGCCGGTTCGGAGCTGAGCAGGACGATGTGGACGAAGCCGGGCGGCTCCTCGAGCGTCTTCAGCAGCGCATTCTGGCTCTCGTCGCGCATCTGCTCAGCCGCCTCGATCACGAAGACGCGCTTCTCCCCCTCGAAGGGGCGGTAGGAGGCGGCGCGGATGACCCGCTCGCGCACCTCCTCGACCATGTGCTGGGCGCCGCGCGGGCTGAGCCAGACGAGGTCGGGATGGGGCGAGGGGTCGAGCAGGGCGCGACGCCTGGCGTCGTCGGGATCGGCGGCGCCGGTGGCAAGCAGCTCGGCGGCGAAGGCCCGGGCCACAGCGGCCTTGCCGGACCCGCGCGGGCCGCGAAACAGATACGCGTGAGAGGGCCCGCTTGCCAGTGCCGCCGTCAACGCCACCCTCGCCCGCACCTGATGCTCGGTCGTGCTCTCCAGCATCATCGTCATAGGGTGAGTTCGTGTTTTCTCCCGCATAGCGGGAGAAAACACGAACTCAGCGTCATTGGGCGCTCCGGACGGTGGACATCACGCGCTCATGGACCTCCTCGACGCTGCCGTCGCCGTCGATGACGACGACCCGGTCCGAGGCGATCTTGGCGATTTCCTCGTAGGCCGTTGCGACGGCGCGCTGCAGCTCCAGGCCCTCGGACTCGAAGCGGTCGTTGCCTTCGGCACGGGCGAGGCCGGCCTCCGGGTCGACCCGGAGCAGGATCGTCAGGTCGGGCCATAGGCCGTCTGTGGCGTTGTCGGTGAGCGTGATCACCTCGGAGGCACCGAGCCCCCGCCCCTCTCCTTGGTAGGCGACGCTGGAGTCGGCGAAGCGATCGGCGACGACGTGGCGGCCCGCCTCGAGGGCCGGGCGGATCACGCGGGCGGTGAGGTCGGCCCGGGCGGCGAGGAAGAGCAGCAGCTCGGCGAAGGGATCGAGCTCGAGGGCCGGGTCGGCGAGCAGTGCGCGGATCCGCTCCGCCGCCTCGGTCCCCCCCGGCTCGCGGATCAGCAGCGTCTCCTCGCCGAGCTTCTCGGCCAGCAGCTTCGCCTGGGTGGACTTGCCCGATCCATCGATGCCCTCGAGAGAAATGAACACGTCGACCCCGTTCCGGTGGTCCTTATGCGGGATACGACCACATAAAGCGCACCGGAAGCTGATGGCTCATCTATTTGGCGCTGGCCGCGGCCCTGGCGCGTTTACGACCGCGGGTGGCGGTGTCGGCTTTGCTCGCGACCTTGGTTTTCTTGGCTTTGGCGGGGACCTTGTCCTCGTCGCCCTCGGGCAGCGGCTTCTCCGCCATCGCTTCTTTGGCCGCTTTCGCGGCTTCGCGCTCGGCGCGGCGTTTCTTCATCTCCTGCATCGACTCGCAGTCGTCGTTGAGGCAGAGGTTCCAGGGCCGGCCGCGCCACGGCTGCACTTTCAGCCGCGGCGTCTCGCCGCAGATCGAGCAGCGTTCCTCGAGTTTGAAGACGTCGCCGCGCTGCGGCAGCGGGAAAGTCTGGTCGCAGGACTCGGGATCGTCGAGAACCCAGCCGCTGCAGCCGACGAAGCGCTTGCCGGACTTTTTCGCCCGGATCACCCGCAGCATGTTGGGCGAGCCGTCCTCCTTGGTGCGGCCGGCTTCTTCGCAGACCTTGCAGGGACCGAGGATGCGGTCCTCGTCCATGCCCTTCCAGACGACTTTGGCCAGGTCTTCGCGGCTCGCGTCGATTTCGGTCCAGGTTTTGTGCAGCAGTTCGCGGCTGTCGCCGACGACGCCGTCCTTGCTCATCGCGCCGGCGGCGATCTGGTCCATCTCGGCCTCGAGCTGGGCGGTCATCTCCGGCGTCGCCATCGCCGGCACGTATTTCTTGAACGCCTCGTACATCGCGATCCCGGTCTCGGTCGGGATCGGCGGGTTGCTGTAGACGTAGCCGCGGTCGAAGAGCTTCTTGATGATGTCGGCGCGGGTCGCCTTGGTGCCGAGGCCGCGCTCCTCCATCATCTCGACCAGCTTCGCCTGCGAGATGCGCCCGGGCGGCTGCGTCTCCTTGTCGACGATCCAGGGCTCGCCGTCGAGCTCCAGGGTCTGGCCCTCCTGGAGGGCCGGGATCTCCTCGTCGGAGGAGCGGGCGTAGGTGTAGATGCCGGCGAAGCCGGGGTCGACGACGACCGAGCCGCGGACGAAGTAGGCCTGCGAGCCGGCCTGGATGTCGGCGCGGGTCGACTCGGTGATCATCGGCGGGCTGAAGGTGGCAAGGAAGCGGCGCACGACCAGTTCGTAGACGCGCTTCTTGGGACCGTCGCCGAGGGCGCCGGGATGGATCGCCTGGGTCGGGTAGATCGGCGGGTGGTCGGTCGTCTCTTTTTTGCCGCGTGTCGGTTTGAGCTCCCCGTCGAGCAGGCCCGAGGCGGCGGAGAACTCCTTGACCTTGACCAGCGAGGTGACCAGCTCGCGCAGCGGCAGCGATTGGGGGTAGACGGTGTTGTCGGTGCGCGGGTAGGAGATGAAGCCGTCCATGTAGAGGTCCTCGGCGAGGCGCATCGCGCTGGCGGGGGTGATGCCGAGGCGGCTGGAGGCGTCGGTGGTGAAGGCGGTGGTGTTGTAGGGGGTCGGCGGCTTGCGCGTGTTTTTGCGCGCCGTCACAGACTTGACCGTGCCGGGCCCGGCGGTGCCAGCGAATGCCGCATCGGCCTCGGCCTTCTCCCAGAACTTGTCGGTCTCGTGGTGGGTCTCGAAGCTGCCGTCGGGATGCTGGAACTTGGCGAACAGTTCCCAGAAGGGTTTGGCGACGTGGGCGCGCCGCTCCATCTCGCGCTCGACGATCAGGCCCAGGGTGGGGCTCTGCACGCGGCCTACCGAGAGGAAGTTGGAGCCGAAGCGGCGGGTCGAGAGCGAGACCGCGCGGGTCAGCGTCGCGCCCCAGAGCAGGTCGATGTCCTGGCGGGCGGCACCGGCGTTGGCGAGCGGGTAGGAGAGCTCGTCGAGCTCGTTGAAGGCGCGCTCGATCTCTTCTTTGGTCAGGGCCGAGTAGCGGGCGCGCTTGATCTGCAGCGTGCCGGCCTTGGTTTCCTCACGGTTGCCGAGGGCCGGGTTGGCGTCGAGCATCTCCTCCAGCGCCTCGAGCCCGATCAGCTCGCCCTCGCGGTCGAAGTCGGTCGCGATCACCAGCTCGTCGGCCTCTTTCGCCACCTTGCGGATCGCTTTGACCACGTTCTTGTCGGTCGGCTCCTTGATCAGCTCGGCGTCGATCAGGTCGTGCAGGTCGGTTTTCTGCCAGTTCGAGTAGCCCTCGGGGAAGGCCGGGCCGAGCACGTGGCCCTTGAGGCCGATCGTGCGGTGGATCTCGCCGGCATCGTCGGTCCACGTGTAATACGGGACTTTGAAGGTTTTGTCGCTGGTCGCGGTGCCCTTGCTGAGGTAGGTCGCGATCTTCTCGGCGCTGTTGTTCTTCTCGGTGACGATTAGTCGCATCGGGCGGCGAGGGTAGCAGGGGCGCTCGGCGACGCCTGTAGGATCGCGGCGCAATGAAGGCCCTCATAACAGGCGGAGCCGGCTTCATCGGCTCGAATCTGACCGACGCGCTGCTGGCGCGCGGCGACGAGGTGATCGTGGTCGACGACCTCTCCACCGGCCGCCGCGAGAACCTCGAGCCGGGGCTTGCCAACGGCGCGGCCCTGGTCGAGGCGGACATCCGCGACCGCGAGGCGCTGGAAGAGCTGTTCGGGCGGGAGCGCCCTGAGGTCATTTTCCACCTGGCCGCCCAGATCGACGTGCGCAAGTCGATCGCCGACCCCGCCTTCGACGCCTCGATCAACGTCGGCGGCACCGCCAACGTGCTCGAGGCCGCCCGGGTGGCCGAGTCCCGCCGCGTCGTCTTCAGCTCCACCGGCGGCGCGATCTACGGCGAGGGGGACGGGCAGCAGCTGCCGCTGGCCGAGGACGCGCCGCTGGCGCCCGAGGCCCCCTACGGCCAGAGCAAGTTCGCCGGCGAGGGCTACCTGGCGCTGTATGAGCGCCTCTACGGGCTTTCCAGCGTGCCGCTGCGCCTCGGCAACGTCTACGGCCCGCGCCAGGACCCGCTCGGCGAGGCGGGCGTGATCGCGATCTTCTGCGGCAAGCTGCGCGAGGGAGGGCGGCCGACCGTCTTCGGCGACGGCAAGCAGACCCGCGACTACATATACGTGGGGGACGTGGTGAGCGCGATGCTGGCCGCCGCGGAGGCCGAGACGACGGGGCCGATCAACGTCGGCACCGGGATCGAGACCGACGTGCTGGAGCTGGTCCGCCAGCTCGGCGAGCTGGGTGGCAACGGCAACTTCGAGCCCGAGTTCGCGCCGCCGCGCACCGGCGAGGTGCAGCGGATCTCGATCGACCCGGCCCGCGCCGAGCGCGAGCTAGGCTGGCGCCCGGAGATGGGCCTCAGCGACGGCCTGCGCGTCACCCTCGACTCGATCTGAGCACTAACCTTCATCGCATGCCCGCCCAGGCCTATGCCGGCAAGGAGTGCGTCTGCCAGTTGCGCAAGGGGATCTGCGACCAGTCGTGCGTGCGCGACATGCTCGAGACCCCCTTCTACATCGCCTGCCTGAAGCTGAAGGGGCGGCGCTGCGTGGTGGTCGGCGGCGGCGACATCGGCCTCGAGAAGGTCGAGGGGCTGCTCGCCTGCGATGCCAGTGTGACCCTGATCGCGCCGGTCGCCCACCCCGAGCTGGAAAGCCTCGCGGCCGAGAGCTCGATCGAGTGGGAAAAGCGCCCTTACGCCGGGCCCGCGGACCTCGAGGGCGTCTTCATGGCGATCGCTTCGACCGACGACACCGAGGTCAACATCCAGGTCTACGACGACGCCGAGCGCCGGGCGATGCTGGTCAACATCGTCGACGTGCCGCCGCTCTGCAACTTCATCCTGCCGGCGATCGTGCGCACCGGCCCGCTGGCGATCGCGATCTCCACCGCCGGGGCCTCCCCCGCCCTGGCGAAGCGGATGAAGCGCGAGATCTCCGACCTCTTCGGCGAGGAGTACGCGCGGCTGGCGGTGATCCTCAACGACGCCCGCGGCTGGGCCAAGGGAACGCTGCCGACCTACCAGGACCGCAAGGAGTTCTTCGAGGGGATCGTCAACGGCGACCCCGACCCGATCGAGCTGCTCGGCACCGGCCAGGAGACCGAGGTGCTGGCGCTGGTCGAGGCGGCGAAGGCGCGCGCCGCCGAGTCACTCGCCGCCGCAGGCTGAACCGGCGCTACTCGCCGCCGCAGGCTGAAACGCGGACACGCTCCAGCGTCTCGCGCAGCGCGTCGGCCTCGGCGGCACTGAGCTTGGAGGCAAAGCTGACCTTCAGCTCGGCGACGACCACAGGTCGCATCTCCTCGAGCAGCTCGGTGCCGGCGTCGCACAGCGTCGCGTAGCTGACGCGGCGATCGGTCTCGCAGAAGGTCCGTTCCAGCAGGCCCGCTTTGACCAGGCGATCGACCAGCTTGGTCAGGCCGCCGCGGGTGATCACCAGCGCCTCGGCCAGGTCCCCCATCTTCATTCGCTGCCCGGGTGCCTCGGCGACCGTGGCCAGGACCTCGTACCAGGGAAGCGGCGGGAAGTCGGCGGCCGCGAGGGCCTCCTGAAGCCGCCCGGCGATCGCGGCATGGGTGCGGGCAAGCGCCCCCCAGGCGTCGCCGTGGGCGTTGCGCTTGGGCTTCGCGGCTGGAGTCGCTGTTGCCTGCGGGCTCATCGAGCCCATTGTCGCAGGTGAACGTTGTCTTGACAATAGTTGACTAGCAAAGTGTTTCTGCTAAGATTGTTTCTGCGTCAATCATTGAAACGTCAACGAGCCAGAGGAGAGCAAGCATGAGCACCCAGACCGTCAAGCAGCAGGTTCCGGCAGGCACCTACACGGTGGACCCCGTCCACTCTTCAGTCACCTTTGCGATCACCCACAACGGCGTGGCCACGTTCCGCAGCGGCTTCGCCGCATATGAGGCCCGGCTCAACGGCGATGAGCCATCGCTGGAGGGCAGCGTCGACGTCGCCAGCATCGAGATCGACGAGGAGCAGCTCAAGGGCCACCTGCTCTCCCCCGATTTCTTCGACGCCAGCCGCTACCCGCAGGTCCGATTCCGCTCCAGCGCGCTCGACGTCGCCGCGGACGGCACCGCGACGCTGCGCGGCGAGCTCGAGATCCGCGGCGAGACGCGAGAGGTCGAGGCGAGTGGCAAGCTCGGCCAGCTGGGGCAGGACCTCGCCGGCAACGCGCGCGTCGGGCTCTCGGTCAGCGCCGAGGTCGACCGGCGCGACTTCGGCCTCGACTGGAATGCCGAGCTGCCGAGCGGTGGCGAGGTGCTCGACTACGCGGTCGCGATCAACGTCGAGCTCGAGCTGGTCGAGGAGGCCGAGTAGCGATGCGGGTGCTGGGCATATCCGGCAGCCTGCGGCGCGGCTCGCTGAACAGCGCCCTGCTGCGGGTAGCCGCCGAGCGGCTGCCCGCCGGGGCGGAGCTGGTCGAGTTCGACCGCCTGCGCGAGATCCCGCCATACGACGAGGACGTCGAAGCGGATGGAACGCCGGCCGTGGTCGAGGAGCTGCGCCAGGCGGTGCGCGAGGCCGACGCGGTCCTGATCGCGACGCCCGAGTACAACCACTCGATCCCGGGCCAGCTCAAGAACGCGCTCGACTGGGTTTCCCGACCAGCGGGCAAGAGCGCGCTCAACGGCACCCCGGCCGCCGCGATCGGCGCCTCGACCGGGATGTTCGGCGCCGTCTGGGCCCAGGCCGAGCTGCGCAAGGTCCTCGGCGCCCTCGGCGGCCGCGTGGTCGAGGCCGAGCTGCCCGTCGGCCACGCCTCCGAGCAGCTGGCTGGCGAACGGCTGGAGCTCACCCCCCAGCAGTCCGAGCGGCTGGAGGAGATCCTCGCCGAGCTGATCGCCGAGGCCGAGCGCGAGCGCGAGGCGCAGCTGGCGGTCGCGGCCTAGCTTGGCGTGAAAGTGGCGCTATGCGCCACCTTTCCGCCAATCAGGCAGCCGGCAGGGCGAAGAAGGCGATTGCGGCGAAGTGGGCGGCGGCGGCGGCGATGACGAAGGCGTGGAAGATCTCGTGGTAGCCGAAGACGCGGGGATTCGGGTTGGGGCGCTGGAGCGCGTAGACGACGGCGCCAGCGGTGTAGAGGAGGCCGCCAGCGGCGACTAGGAGGGTGCCGGCGACGCCCATGTCGTCCCAGAGCTGGGGGAAGGCAACGACGGCGACCCAGCCAAGCGAGAGGTAGATCAGGGCCGCGACCCACTTCGGGTGTTCGATCCAGACCATCTCGACCACGGCGCCCGCGATCGCGCCGATCCAGACGACGACGAGGATCGCGTCGGCCAGCGGGCCGCTGAGGACGAGCAGGGCGAACGGCGTGTAGGTGCCGGCGATGAGGAAGAAGATCATCGAGTGATCGAGCCTGCGCATCCAGCGGCGCGCGCTGGGCCGTTTCCAGTCGACCCGGTGGTAGAGGGCGCTGGTGCCGAGCAGGGCCGAGAGGCTGACCGCGTAGATCGCCACCGCCAGCGTGGCCTTCGGCGTCTTCGCGGCGATGATCAGCCCGGCGCCGAGGAAGAGCGAGATGAAGAAGGCCCACTCGTGCGAGACGCCGCGCAGGCGGGGCTTGACCGCGGCGAGAGCGTCCTTGGCGGCCCCGGCCTTTTCAACCGCCGCGTCCTTCGCGGCGCTCGCCCGCTCGCCCATCCGTTCTGCGCCCCCGCGCAGGTCTTCGGCCATGTCCCCAGGGTACCCGGACTTTATGCCGATATTGCGGAATTGCCACCATGTAGGGCCGGTGTGGCCCGGCGAATCAAGTTCCTTATTTGCGCTTTTCGCCACTTTTCCGTCTGAGGCTTTAGCGATCCTGCGGAGTTACCCCTAAAAGTCGCTGCGAGAGGAGAAGTTTGATGTCCCAGACCGCCACCAGTGCCCCGAAAAACGGTCTCAAGGGCCTCGCGATCGAACGCCGTTTTTCCTCTCCGGGGACGCACCCCTTCGACGAGATCGAGTGGGAAGTGCGCGATGCGGTGATCGGCAATCCCGAGAGCCCGGCCTTCGAGCAGCGCGGCGTCGAGTTCCCCAAGAGCTGGTCGCAGAACGCGACCAACATCGTCGCCCAGAAGTACTTCCGGGGCCAACTCGGCAGCGACAAGAGGGAGTCCTCGGTCAAACAGATGATCGGCCGCGTCGCCGGCACGATCTCCGATTGGGGACGGACCGGCGGCTACTTCGCCTCCGCCGAGGACGCCGAGGCCTTCGAAGCGGAGCTGACCTCGATCCTGCTCAACCAGAAGGCGGCCTTCAACTCGCCGGTCTGGTTCAACGTCGGCTTCGAGGAGCGGCCCCAGTGCTCGGCCTGCTTCATCCTCAGCGTCGAAGACAACATGGACTCGATCCTGGGCTGGAACACCAAGGAGGGCAAGATCTTCCGCGGCGGCTCCGGCTCGGGGATCAACCTCTCCAACATCCGCGGCTCGATGGAGCAGCTGGCCAAGGGCGGCACCGCCAGCGGCCCGGTCAGCTTCATGCGCGGCGCCGATTCCTGGGCCGGCACGATCAAGTCCGGCGGCAAGACCCGCCGAGCGGCGAAGATGGTCGTGCTCGACGTCGACCACCCGGACATCGAGCACTTCATCTGGTGCAAGGCCGACGAGGAGAAGAAGGCCGAGGCGCTGCGCGACGCCGGCTTCGACATGTCGATCGACGGCGAGGGCTTCACCTCGATCCAGTACCAAAACGCCAACAACTCGGTGCGGGTCAGCGACGAGTTCATGGAGGCGGTCGAGGCCGGCGAGGACTGGCACCTGACCGCGCGCACCAGCGGTGAGACCGTGAAGACGCTGGACGCGCGCGAGCTGATGAACCAGATCGCCGACGCCGCCTGGCGCTGCGCCGACCCGGGCGTCCAGTACGACACGATCATCAACCGCTGGCACACCTGCCCGGAGTCGGGCCGGATCAACGCCTCCAACCCCTGCAGCGAGTACATGCACGTCGACGACTCGGCCTGCAACCTCGCCTCGCTCAACCTGATGAAATTCCGCCGCGAGGACGGCAGCTTCGACGTCGAGGACTTCCAGCACGCGGTCGACATCGTCTTCCTCGCCCAGGAGATCGTCGTCGGCTTCTCCAGCTACCCGACCGAGGAGATCACCGAGAACGCCAACAAGTTCCGCCAGCTCGGCCTCGGCTAC
>Ga0105245_10000263_pt1 | contig 49990 bp, 40 predicted proteins | sample KBSM54metaG_FD_81523 | JGI IMG/M metagenome (GOLD analysis project Ga0105245, IMG submission 81523) | Miscanthus rhizosphere microbial communities from Kellogg Biological Station, Michigan, USA - KBS M5-4 metaG | ecosystem: Host-associated > Plants > Roots > Rhizosphere > Soil | place...
CCGCGATCGCGACGCCGTACGACAGCCAGCCGGCCTTGCGGCCCATCGTCTCGACGACGAAGTAGCTCGAGGTCGCGATCGCGTCGGCGCGGAGGTTCTGGATCTCCTTCGCCATCACGTCGACAGCCGTGAAGAACCCGAACGTGAAGTCGATGCCGGGATAGTCGTTGTCGATCGTCTTCGGCAGGTGAATGACCTGGACGCGCTTCGCACCGGCGGGGAGCCGGCGCTGGAACTCGTAGAGAAAGTTCGCCGTCTTCAGCGTGTCGTCGCCGCCGATCGAGATCAGCGCGTCGATGTCGAGATCGACCAGCGCGTTGTAGATGTTGCGCAGCTTCTTGGTCTTCGCCGGATCGTCGAGGTCGGCGGCCTTGACGATGCCCGCGCCCGGGTTCGTGCGCGCCGTGCCGATCACGATGCCGCGCGAGTTCCGCATCCCGGAGAGGTCGCTCTCCTCGAAGATCCGGTAGTGCTCGTCGGGCAGCAGGCGATGGGTGACCGGGTGATAGTCCTCGAGGTTCGAGTAGCCGTGGAAGAACCCGAGCACCGAGCGATCGTCCGACAGGAACGACATCGCGGCCGACGAGATCACGGCGTTTGCGGCGGGCGCCGGACCGCCGGAGAAGATCAGCGCGACCCGCTTGATGTGGTCGCCTTTCGCTACATCCGTCATGCCGAACGGTATCGCGCCTGCACGCCTTCGACCATCTGGCGCGCGATCGGATGATAGCCCGCGCGATTTCGCGCGAACCACGCCTCACCCTCGGCGCGCGTCTGCGGATCGGCGGCCAGCGCCGTGTACATCGGACGCAGGTACTTCATCCGGCCGACCTCGGCGACGACGCGCTCGACGCGCGGCAGCACTGCGAGGTATCCCGACTTCAGCGCGAGCGTCAGCCATGGGACGAGGACGTCGTAGTTCGTGCTGTCGGTCAGCTGGAATTGATGATCGAGCTGGCGCAGCGCATCGTGCGGCGCGGGTCGCGGATAGTTCTCGATGTACAGCGCCCACTCGGTCGCGGACCACTTCACGCCGGCCGGCGGGAGGTGCGAGCCGAGCTCTTCGATCGCGGCGAGCCGCGATGACCGCGCGGTGACCGCATTCGAGGGCAGGCCTTCGCCGTCGAGCCACGCCTTCGCATCGACCTTCGCGAGCGCGCCGGGCAGGCCCTTCTCGATATGCGCGAGGAAGTCTTCGGTCGTGATCGCGCCGAACCGGAACGCGTCGAGGTACGTGCGCAGCCACGCCGAGAACGCCGGGCGACCGACCGCCGCTTCGATCGCGGTGAGGAACAGGTAGCCCTTCTCGTACGGGATCAGCGAGTAGCACTCGTCGGGATCGATGCCGTCGAGGTGTGTGCGCAGCTTCGTCATCGCGGGCGTGTCCTTGAACCGCTCGATCGACTCGTCGAGCTCGCGCCGGCCGAGCGCGGCCGACAGCACCGCCATGTCGGCGCCTTCGAGCGCCTCGGTGATCCGGCGCTCCGCGTACATCGTGAAGCCCTCGTTCAACCAGAAGTGCTCCGCGTTCGCGTTCGTGACGAGGTTGCCGGTCCACGAGTGCGCCAGCTCGTGCGCGATCACCGAGACGAGCGAGCGATCGCCGGCGAGCACGGTCGGCGTGATGAACGTGAGCCGCGGGTTCTCCATCCCGCCGTACGGGAACGACGGTGGCATCGTCAGGATGTCGAACCGCTCCCAGTCGTACGGGCCGAACAGCGCTTCGGCCGCGCCGATCATCTGTTCGGCGTCGGCGAACTCCCACGCCGCGGCCTCGACGACCGACGGCTCGGCCCACACGCGCACGCGGGGCGATAGATCGCGCGATGCGAGGTCGCCGACCGCAAACGCGAACAGGTACGGCGGAATCGGCTGAGGCATCTCGAACGAGTGGATCGCGGTATCGCCGGTCTCGGTCCGGCCGCGATCCGCGGCGGCCATCACGGCGCGCAGCGACTTCGGGATCGTGAGCTCCGCCGTGTAGCGAACGCGGAGGCGCGGCGTGTCCTGGAGCGGGACGAGCGAGCGCGCGTGGATCGCCTGGCACTGCGAGAACAGATACGGGTGGACGCCACCGCGGGTCTGCGCCGGGGCGAGCCACTGCAGCGCCGAGGCTTCCGGCGAGGTCGCATAGCGGATCGTGATCGCTGGCGTCGGCGCCGGAATCTCGATCGCCAGGCGCGCGCCGAGGAATGGCTCGGGCGGGTGGAGCTCGAATGCGAGCGCGCGACCGGAGGCGTCTTCGACCGCATCGATCGCGAGGTCGCGGGTGTCTAGATCCAGCGTTCCGCTCTTCGCCTCGGCGAACCGCAGCACGACCTCGGCCGCGAGCGTGTGGGTCGCGAAATCGACGCGCGCTTTCAGCGCGAACGAGGCGGTCTGCGGCTGGGTGTCATCGGCATAGGAGTGCGGATCGAGGCGAGCCATGGGCCCGGAGCATATGCCCGGGTTGCGCCCGAAATCCTGACAACCATGGCAGTGTGCGAACTAGTGCTCGCCGACGCGGACCGAAAGCGCGCCGCGATTGTCGCCGTAGGCGCCCGGCGCTCCGACAAAGCCGAAGCCGTCGGCAAACCCGAGATAGAGCCGCGTCGCGCCGGGCGGGATCTTGAACCGCTGGACCGCGCCCGTGCCGGTCCCGGTCAAGCCGTCTCCGATGAAGAACGTCTGCCCGATCGCGGGATTCATCTCGCTGAATCCGAAGGCAGCGGGATTCTCGAGCTTCAGGATTTTCGGGGCTTTCCCGGCGGTCTCGGACGTGAAAACGCCGACGAGAAACAGCGTTCTTCCCTCGGCGACGATTCCGCTGATCGGCCCCACGCTCGACAGATCCGTTCGTGGACCCGCGCACGTGCCGCCATCGGCGCCAAACGACGCGTTGCCTTCACATCCGATCGCACCGCGTACATCGTCGAACGTCAGCGATCCTCCGCCGGGCTTCAGCGTGATGCGTGCGGGAAGCACGCCGCCGCGCCCCGGGTCCGCCTCGCGCAGCGCTGACGAGAAGATATCGGAGCGCGCGTCCACGATCACCGTCGCAGTCGCGGCGAGCGCGAGATCCGCATTCGACGTCAGCGAGTGCGCGGGCATCTCGCGCGCGGGGTCGAACGGAACCGTCGACGCCTTGGGCCCACAAACGCTGGGCATGCCGCTGCATGCTGCGCCCGCTTCGACACGACAATGGTCGTCGCAGCCGTCCCCTCGTTTCTGATTTCCGTCGTCGCACGATTCGGCGGAGAACAGATCGATGATTCCATCGCCACACGCACCCGCGCGCTTCGCCGGTCCGTACGCGGCGGCCATGTCGGCGAGACCGGTCAACCTCATGTCTCGGATACAGCTCTCGCGGAGCGGCCCCGACAATCCTGCTGCCGCACAGCGCGCCGTTAGCTCGCGGAGCTTCTTGGCGTCGAGAGCCGTCGCATGAGGCCCGCAGCTGGGGAACGTTGGAGCCGCGAACGATCCGGGACCGTGTCCCGGCTGATAGGTGAACAGGCTGGCCTTGGGATCGACCCGCCAGCTGTTGCCGAAAACCTCGTGCGTCCACGCGCAATCGCGCAGCAGGCGGTCGACGGCTTCGGCCTTGGCAGCACCACGCGGCAGCGCGTCGTCCTTGGCGCTTCCGTTGAAGTTGCCGCCGAGGCCCTCGATCTTGCCCTTCCGACTCGGCGCGAGGTTGACCGCGACGTGAAGGAGCTGCGGATCGGTCGACAGGATCTGGATGCGGTCACCGCGCGGCGTCACCAGCGCGCACGAATTGTCCGCGCACGTCAGGACGGTCCCGTCGTCGAGCACGGAGCGACCCGCTTTGATCTCGACACCGTCGACGCGCGCGCGGATCGGACTGGAGTCCACCATGACGTTCTGGCGGCCGGCTTTCACGGCCACGGCGGTGACCGAGGTGACCCCGATGCCGTGGGTCCATGGCTCGAGCCGCAACTGGATCTCGAAGCTATCGTCGAGCGAGCGGACGAACGTGACCTCGCCGGCGATCTGCAGATCGTAGAGAACGCCGTCCGCCGAGCGGAGGTGAGGATCTCCAGCCGCGGTGAGGAGCCCGTCGAGACCGTTGAACGCCTGGTCGCCATTCAGCAGGTCGCGCATGTTGTCCCAGAACTCGCGCTCGCGGTCGTTGCAGCCGTCGGTGAACGCGTCCATGCACTGGAGATTCGCGGTGTTGTTGATCTCGTCGCGCGTGATGTCGGGCAAGCCGTGGAGAGCTTGATGGGCGAGGTCCGCGACGTCGCCCGGCGTCTGCGACGGCCCGAACCAGTTCCATCCCTGCCTCGCCCCTTCGACCGCGCCGGAGGCTGGAACGTACGACGGATCGCCACTCGGGACGTCGGCCGATTGCAGCAGCGCGCCACCGAGGATGAGGCCTCCGATCGCGTCGTTGCTCTCGATCGCGTCGCGCATCGAATCGATCGCGCGCAGAGAGTCAGGCCCGAGGTATCCGGGTGGCGTCCACTCTTGAGCGGCGGTCGTGCGGCCCAGGATCACGAGCGCGAACGCGACGTACAGCATGCACTTCATGCGTTCACGCTCCCGCCGCGACGCGGTGGTAACGGTAGTGACCGCGCGGCGTATTGAGGAGCAACTCCGCGCCGCTGATGCTCAGGTCGGCGCCGATCCATGCGGGCTCCGCGTGCAGGACGCCGGCGCGAAGCTTGGTGTGGATGAACAAGTTGAACCGCACGGAGCGCACCTGGTAGTCATCGCCGTGGCGGACGATCTCGAGCCGATCGTCTGGCTTGTCGACCCGAGACCACTGCCCCTCGACTGCCTCGGCACCCGAGGCCGGTGCACTCGCCGGCGGGTCGCTCGACTTGGTCGCGCGGCCATTGCAGCCGGCGAGTACGATCGCGAGCACCAGCGCCTTCCACCTGCTGACTCCCATCATGACTCCTCTCAGGTTCCGTCGTCGTCGCCATCGATTCGCGAATCGCGCCGCGGTCGCGGCAGGTTGAACTTCTCGAGCCGGCGGACCAGCACGCGCCGAGTGATACCGAGCAGCTCGGCGGCGCGGGTCTGGTTGCCCGCGCATTGATCGAGCGCGTCGAGGATCCGCTTCTTCTCGACCTCTTCGGCGCGAGCGCGCAGCTGATCCGGTGCTTCGTCGAGGAACAGCGGCGCCGAGACGCTCGGCTTCGAGTCGCGGCGCGCGACCTCGAGGTCGTCGGCGTCGATGTGCGAGCCGTGCGCCATCACGAGCGCGCGATGGATCACGTTCTTCAGCTCGCGCACGTTGCCGGGCCAGTCGTAGTCGCGGAGCTTCGCGCGCGCGGCCTCGGTCAGGGTAGGGCGGGGCTTGCCCGGCTCGGCGAGGTCGTCGAGAAAGCGATCGGCGAGCGCGAGGATGTCGTCGCGGCGTTCGCGCAAGGACGGCAAGTGCAGCGCGATCCCGTAGAGCCGGTAGAACAGATCCTCGCGGAACTTGCCGGCCTTGACCTGACCCTCGAGATCGCGATTCGTCGCGGCGACAAAGCGGACGTCGACGTGGCGCGGCTCGAGCGCACCGACCCGCAAGACCTGGCGATCCTCGAGCACGCGGAGCAGCTTGACTTGCAACGCGAGCGAGAGCTCGCCGACCTCGTCGAGGAACAGCGTGCTGCCCTCGGCCGCCTCGAACAGGCCCTGCTTCGCGGCCGCGGCGCCGGTGAACGCGCCCTTCTCGTGACCGAACAGCTCGCTCTCGAGCAAGTTCTCCGGCAGTGCACCGCAGTTCAGGCTGACCATCCGCTTGGCCGCGCGCGGCGACCGGTGGTGGACATAGCGCGCGAGCATCTCCTTGCCACTGCCGCTCTCGCCGAGCAGCAGCACCGTGAGGTTCGTCGGCGCGGCCCGATCCGCGAGGTCGAGCACGCGCTGCATCGCGGCATCGACCACGACGAACCCGGGAATCCCGGCCTCGCTCTGTAGACGCGGTCGCGCGGTCGTGACGTTGAGCGTCAGGAGCGCCGACCCGATTTGGATCAGCGCGTCGTTCGAGATTCCGGTCGGCACGTTCGGAGGCAGCCGCAGCTCGTTCGTCCCGCCGGTCTGGGTCTCGTCGGACCGCGCGCGCGACTGCGACAGCGTCTCGGTCGAACCGAGCAGCACGGTGCCGTTGTGGCTGCCGAGGTCTTCGACCCGGATGCCGGTCGGCTCGACGTGGAGCACCGCGTGACGGCGCGAGACTTGTTGATCGTCGAGGAACACGTCGCAGCTCTGCGACCGCCCGATCACGAGCTGGCCTTGCTCGGGCAGCTCGAACGCGGAGGTGCGCGCGCGATGCGTCACCAGCAGCGTCCGTCGTCCTCGCGTCACGACGCCAGTATATGTCGTTGCCCGGTCGGGTTGGACCGCGCCGGTACAACATGGACCGCGTCGGCTGCTCGCACGTGATCACATCGCGTCCGTTCGCATTCTCGAAGGTGTCGCGGCTGGCAGAGCACTTGCTGTAGCGACCGTCATGACCAAACTCACCCTCGCATTCCTCGTGTTCTCCACCCTCGGCGCCTGTACGATCGGCGATGAAGGCGGCGGTACCGGCACCGGTAGCGCTGACTTCACGTTCTGTCAGCCGCAGCAGATCGATACCAACGGCGACGGCACGCCGGACGGGCTCGACATCAACTGCGACGGCATCATCGACATCACCTACAACAACGGCGGCGGCCAGAATTCGAGCACGTGCTCGTCGCTGTCGTCGGTCAACGGCCAGACCGAGGCGATCAGCTGCAAGGCGGATGGCACCGGCGCTTCGACCTGCGAGTGCCGGGTCAACGGCAACCTCGTCGGCACGTGCAGCGAGCCGACGCAGGATTGCTCGATCGGCGCACCGACGCCCGACTGCTGCGGCTTCTAGGAGCTACTTCTTCCGCTTCGCGACATGCCCGCCACGTGCGGGCTTTTTTGCGTTCGCGGTCGCGGCGCCGAACTGATGATGGGCGTCGAGCAGCTGGGCCTGCGAGATGTCTTCGATCTTGCCGTACTTCGCGAGCGCCGCGCGATCGAGGCCCGCGAGGTTGCCCCACACCACGATCGTATGCGGGGCGTGGCGGAGGTCGGCGGTCGCCTTGTCGAGATCCGGCATGCCGAGCTTCGCCCACTTCTCGTGGAATTCGATGCGCGGGTCGCCGGTCTCGCCGAGGGTGCGCCACAGGATGAGACGGTTGACGACCTCGTCGGCACCGATCCAATCGGTGCGCTGGCCTTCGTCGCGCGCCTGCATCGCGCGGGCGAGCACCGTCGGATCGTGCGCGGCGTCGAACACGGCGTGGAGCGTGTTCGCGATCGCGACCGGTGCGTCTTTCGGTGTGGTCTTCAACCGGAACACGATCGCTCCTGGATCGTTCGCGCCGTGACTTCCGACGATGTCGCTGGCGAACAGGGTGTTGCCGCGCAGCTTCTCGGTGAGTGGCTGGAGGTCGCTCGCCCAGTATGCCGTGAGCAGGTTGAGCCGCAGCTGCTGCGCCAGGTCGTTCACGCGATCGACACCGTAGAGCAGCGACACGTTCGTGTTGTCGGTCTGGTTGTGGGCGTCGACGAGGATGACCCGCGGTTCGTGGAGCAGGACCTTCTGCTTCTGCTGCGGAACCTTGCCGGTCGTGACGAGCTTCGGTAGCACCTTCTCGACCTCGTCGATCGACCGAGGACCGGTGTAACCGACAAACCGCGGTACGTGGCGAAGCAACTCGCCCGCGCGCGCACCATCTTCGGGCGTCTTGCCGACGAGCTGCCAGCGATCGAGCTTCGAGATGCTCTGGCCGCCGAACAAAGCGACCTCTTCCGAGACGTTCTGGATCCAGCTGCTCGTACCGCTCGCGACGGCGAGCGTACGGTCGAGATCCTTCTTGTTGTTCTCCCACGCCTCGAGCGATGGCTGATCGAACCGCGCGTAGATGTAGTCGAGCGCCTCCGGCAGCTGCTCGTCGGTGCCCATCAGCCGGAGCACGATGTAGCGAGACTCGCACGTCGGCACCACGCTCAGGAACGCGTCCCGGTACCACCGGCTCGTCAGATCGGTCGCGCGCGACAGCATGTTCGCGCAGACGAGCGGCAGGGCGTCCGTCCCGACCGGCCAAAACACCTCGAGCTCGAACAGCGTCGCCTTCTTGTCTTGCTTGACGATCAGGTGACCGCCTTCGGTATCTCGCTCTTTGTAGTCGGCGCCCGCCATCAAGTACTTCGGCTGGACCTGGACGACTTCGCGATCGACGAGCGCGATCGCGGCTTTGCTCTGCGCGTTCGGGAAGTGGGTGTCGGGAACCGGTAGGCTCTTCAGCGGCGGACGCTCGATCGCGCCCTTGTCGGCGCGGAGCGTGAGGTGCGGCGTCTCGAACAGCTCGGTCACGAGCCTCGCGATGTCGGCGCGCGTGACCTTGCCCTCTGCGTCACGGCGCGCGACCTCGGCCGCCCACGCCGGAGGATGGAGCGGCACGCGGGTGTTGCGGATCGCGAGGTCGCGGGTACCGTTCTCGCGGCCGATCGTCGCATTGAACACGCGCATGTCGCGATCCGCCGACTCGAGGTCCGCGTCCGTATACGTGCCATCGACGATCTTTGCGAGCGCGCGATCGATGACCTGCTGGGTCTCGGCGAGCGACTCGCTCGGCAACGCGTCGACGGTGATCTGGAATCCACCGATGAAGGGCGAGACCTGGTCCTGGCGGTTCTTCAACAGCTGGAGCTCGCGGGAGAGCATGAACTTCACCGTCAGCAGTGCGGGATCGTCCTCGGCCGCCCGGCCGAGCGCCCATTGGTACGAGACCCCGCGATAGCCGGTGGTCGGAACCTCGATCGTCTGTGCCTTCACCGGATGGAGGTCGGGCAGCTTGCGCTCTGGAACCGGCCGCGGCTCCCACTGGGCGAAAGCGCGCTCGAGGACCGGTAGCGCGGTCACCGGATCGACGTCACCCGATAGGACGATGTCCGTGTTGTTCGGCGCGTAGTAGTCGCGGATGAACTTCTCGGTCGCGAGATACGGCTCGGTCTCGATGTTCTGCCGCATCTTCGCGAAGTCGAAGCCGAGGCCCTCGTGGTCGAAGATGATCGGCAGCGCGACGTCCTCGAGCATCGAGTACGGATCGTTGTCCTCTTCTTGGGCGTACTGCGCGGTCTCGGCGACGAGCATCCGGAACTGGCGCATCACGGGGTGTGCGAACCGATCGGCGATCAGGTCGGCCCATGCGGCGAACCGGTTCGACGGGATGTCGACGAGGAACACCGTCGCGTCGCGCTGGGTCGCTGCACCGTTGAACTGCATCCCGAAGTCTTTGATCACCCGATCTTGCTCGCCGAGGATCTCGTATTGCGACGCGTCGGTCGACAGCTTCGCGATGTCGGCGTCGATCGCGGTGCGCTGCGCCGGATCCGTCGTCGCGTCGCGCTTCACGTAGTCCGCACGGATCTGATCGAGCAGCGGCTTCTCCTTCGCCCAGTCCGTCGTCCCGATCTTCTCTGTCCCGCGACGCATCATGCCCATCGCGAGCATCGCGATGCCGGGCGCATCGCCATTGCCTGCGCGCACCCGGATCGAGGCGTGGAGTCGCGGGACGTCGTGGTTCGGGCTGATGTAGACGGTGAGTCCGTTCGCCAGGTGATGAACGGTGACGCCGATGACGTCGTTCGGCAGCGGTTGCTTCAGCTCGGGCTGGAGATGCGACGCTGTGAGGATCGCATCGTACTTGCCCTTCGCCGGAGCCGGCGCGGTAACCGTGTGATGCGGGCGCATGCCGAACGCGGCGCCGACGCCGGCGATCGCCGCGAACGCGACGGTCGCGCCGATCAACCAGGGCCGGTGCGAGGGCGGTGGCGGCGGCGAGATCGCGTCGAGGAGGTCGTCCATCGACGGATGGCGATCCGCCGGATCGTTCGCGAGCCCTCGCAGGATCGCGTCGCGTGTCGCGGCGGGCACGTCGTTCGGTGCGGGCAACCGGATCCGCCCGGCGAGCACCGAGTCGTGGCGCTCCTCGGGTGTGTTGCCCTCGAACGGATGGCCTGCGAACAGCGCCTCGTACATCGCGACGCACAGCGAGAACTGATCGGTGCGCGCATCCGCGGGCGCGCCGCGGCGCTGCTCCGGCGACATGTAGCGCGGCGTGCCGCCACCCGAACCACTTCCACCGTCGGGCGTGCTCGAGCGCGCGAGGCCGAAATCGACGAGCCGCACGCGGCCGTCATCGCCGGCCATGATGTTCGACGGCTTGACGTCGTGATGAACGATGCCGGCGCGATGCGCGGCAGCGAGGCCGAGAGCGGCCTGGCGAAACGCGTCCAGCCGATCGTGCCAATCGGAGTGCTCGTCGAGCCAGCGATCGAGCGAGCGGCCGGCGACATGCTCCATCGCGATGTAGACGCGATCGTCCCACCGACCGACGTCGTGGATCGCGACGACATTCGGATGCTGGAGCTTCGCGAGCGCACGCGCCTCGTCGAGCAGGCGCGCCTCGTCGCCGCCGCGCGACGACAGCACCTTGATCGCGACGCGCCGGCCGAGCTCGGGATCCGATGCGAGGAACACCGCGCCCATCGCACCGGCGCCGAGTTGCTCGAGCACGGTGTAACGGCCGACGCGGACGCCCGCCTTCGGGAGCTCGCGCTCCCGCGGTCTCCCGATCGTGGTGATGGTCGGTGCAGTTGCCACGCCCGGTACCCAGTATGCTCGCATCGCGCTCACCACATCAAGCACGCCTCCTGCGTCGCACGACGAGGCCGGCGAGCGCGAGTGCGGGCCACAGCGTCGACGGAGAGCTCGCTCGACAGCCCGCGGTCGTGTCGGCGTCGCAGGTGAGTTGCGCGGCGATCGCGCACGCACCGGTGATGTCATCCGGTGACAGCGTGCTCGGCCCGTCGTCGAGCGCGCCGACCGCGTAGAACATCGTCGACGCCTGGATCGGCATCGGCGCCTGCTCGCACGGCGCGACCGCGGTGCCGGTGAGGTCGGTCGGCCAGGTTTCGGTGCCGGTGCCGCAATCGTGCGCGAGCCCGATCAGGTGACCGAACTCGTGCGTGGTCACCGCGCGGAGAAACAGCGCGGGCTTCGTCGGCGCGGTCGGAATCGGATCGGTCGGCAGCAACAGATCGAAGCCGACCTCGTTGATGTCCATGTCGGCCTCGATGATCTTGCCGTCCTCGGGATCGAACTTGTTGTCGGTGAACACGAGCCGCGTGACCGCGACCGCGCCCGGCGGATAACACAGCTCCGGATCGGTCGCGGTCGCGGGGCGGCACCACGCGTCGTGGCGAATGTGCACGCTCGTCAGGCCATCGCTCGCGGTCGGCACGTTCGACTCGTAGCCGCGCGTGATCGCGAGGCCGCCGCAGGTCGCCGTCGCGGCGGTCCACGCACCGTACGCCTCGTCGAGCACGGTCGCCGCTTCGGGCGTGATCGAGCTCGCGTCGTAGACGACGTGGATGCAGCCGCTATCGCGATACAGCGGGTGGCCGCTGATCGTCGTGCGCTGGATGCCGTAGACCGCACTTCCAGGTGCGGCCGCGGCGACGTGCGCCACGTCGGAGACGTCCCAGCGCGGGGCACCGGCGAGCGTGCGCTTCGCGGTGCCGAACAGCTCGACGGCGTCGCCGGCGCGGACGAGGGCAGGGACGTGGGAGTACGTCATGCCGATGCCGCCGATGGCGCCGCCGAGCTGAACTGCGGTGGTGATCGAACCGTCCGCCGCGCGGACGTCGGCCTCGGTGACGATCGTGTCGCCCGACCAGTGGGCGCGCGTCGCGACGACGGTGCCGCGCACGCTGTTCGCGTGAGCGATGCCGGTGGCGAGGACCGCGATGACGAGCGCGAGCTTCATCAGTAGTTCGGCACGTAGGTGTGGATGAAGTCGAGGCTGTCGTCGATCCGCATGAAGTGACCGCCGCCGTGGCAGTCCGCGGTATCGACGTACGACGACACGCCGACCTGGACGCCGTTCTGGAGGACCGGGCCGCCGGAGTCGCCGTGGCACACGTTGTTGCCCTCGCGACCGGCCGCGATCTCGTGCTGGTTCTCGGCGGTCACGGTGAGGTTGCCGAACCGCTTCGTTCCGAACCCGCTGAGGTCGTAGTTGGTATCGCCGTAGCCGACCGCGGTGATGTTCGAGCCGATCGCCGGCAGTGGGCCGCGCGCGATCGGCGCGACGTTGTAGTTCGGCTGCGAGAGGAACACGAGCGCGACGTCGTGACCTTGCGTGCCATCGCCGTTGTATTGCGGGTCGGCGAGGACGTAGGCGCCGGAGAAGCCACCGGTGTTCTCGGGCGCGAACAGATCCGCCGGTGCCGGATCGAACGTGACGTCGGTCCACAGGAATCCTTGCGACGCGCAGTGACCGGCGGTGAGCATGATCTGCGGCGTGATCAGCGTGGCGCTGCAGCCGTTGAACGCGGCGGGCGCGCCGCTCAGCTGGATGTCGGAGACGTTGCGGATCATCCCGACCGCCGGATCGCCGGGATCCGCGGCGCCGAACAGGATGTCGCCGTCGTTCTCGCCAGAGCCGCCGCCCTGGTCGCCGATCACGCAGCCGGTAAGAAGAGACGATGCGAACAGGAGGGTGGTGATTTTCATGGTCGGCCGCTTCTGCAACGGCGCGGCCAGCTCGCGAGCCGTTGCGCGACGCGCACTTGCGGCGATCGAGATCTTCGCGTTGGACCGCCATTGAACCGACGCGGACCGCGTTGTACCGGCGCGGTCCAACCCGGTTCTGTGGTTCACGCGAGTTGCGCCGGTACGCGGGTTGCTGGAGCGAGCCGCGTGGCGAACTACGAGCTCCTCGATCGGATCGGTTCAGGCGGTATGGCGGTGATCCATCGTGCGCGCCAGCGGCTGGCGGGCTTCGATCGGATCGTCGCGATCAAACAGATCCAGCCGCAGCTCGCGGATCGCGCGGAGTTTCGCGAGCGGTTCACGCGCGAGGCGCAGATCGTGGGTGCGCTCGCGCACGCGAACATCGTCCAGGTCTACGACGCGACCGACACGTTCATCGCGATGGAGTATCTGGAGGGTTGGTCGCTGCTGCGGATCGTCGCGACCGCGGTCGCCGCCGGCATCCCGGTGCCGCTCGGCGTCGTGCTGTCGATCCTCCACGAGCTGTGCGACGCGCTCGATCACGTCCACACCCGGTGCGGTCGTGATGGCACCCCGCTCGGCATCGTCCATCGCGATCTCAGCCTCGGAAACCTGTTCGTCACGCGATCGGGACATCTGAAGTTGATCGATTTCGGGATCGCGACCGCACCCGGCCTTTGCGCAGACGACGGCCGGATCTGCGGCAAGCCTTCCTATATGGCGCCCGAGGTGATCCGCGGCCGCGACAGCGATGCCCGTGCCGACGTGTTCGCGATCGGCGTGATCGCGTGGGAGCTGCTCGCGGGCAAGCGGCTGTTCACCGCGGCCGATGACGAGACGACGATGCGCGAGGTGTTGTTCGCGGGACCGCAGCCGCCGTCGGCCCATCGCAAGGGCTCGCCGCCGATGCTCGATAGCCTCGTGCTCGAGGCGCTCGCGAAGAGCCCCGACAAGCGGACCGCGTCGGCGGCGATCCTGCGCGACCAGCTCGAGATCGTGATGCGCGCGTGCGACGTGGAGGTTCGCTCGTCGATGGTGGCGCGCTGGCTGGCGGAGACCGGGCTCGATGCGATGGCGGTGACCGAGCCGACGCGGGTCGAGACGCCAGCGGAGATCGGTGCCGAGCTCGCGAGCGTGCTCGAGCCCACGCCGAGCGGTGACGACGACCTCGCGACGGTGCCGCGCAAGGACAACACGCCGACGCCGTTCGCGTGGCAGGCGGCGAGCCCGAAGCCGGCGCCGTTCGTGTGGCGGATTCCATCGCTGCGCTCGCGCGCACCGGTGTCGTGGTCGCGCGCGGTGGTGTTGGCCGTGGCGATCGTCGCCGGGCCGATCGCACTCGCCGCGCGCGGCAAGACGAGCGAGCCGGTGCACGGACCTGTCGCGATGACCGTCACGGCGATCGAACCGGCGGTTCAGCCCGTCGTCGCGCCTGTTCCAGTCGCGCTCCGGATCGCAGCACCGCGCGTCGCGCCGGTGAACATCACGCGCGTTCATCACATACCGCGCCCGCCGCATGAAGAAGAGCCCGCGAAACCGATGGCGGCGATCACCGCCGCGCCGATCGCGCCGGTCACGCCCGCGGCGATCGAAGTCGTCGCGGAGCCGGTTGTCATCGCGCCACTGCCCGCGCCGCGTGCGAGTGGCCCGACGATGATCCGCCCCGATGAAGTGCGCCGGACGAGCGGCGAGATCGAACGGATCGACGGTCGTCGGGTCGAGCGCGATGGTGGACCGAAGAAGCTTTCGGCGGTCCTGTGCATCGATGCGCGGGGCGGCGTCAGCTCGGTCAAGCTCCTCGCGAGCACGCCGGCCTGGCTCGGAGAGATCCTGATCCGCGACCTCCGCGCGTTCCGGTTCACCCCCTATGCAGGAGGGCCGGCGTGCTTCGTCCGACCGCTCCAGATCGACTAGCAGCGAATTCGCGACGATCCGCGAGGTGGTCAAACATCGCTGTAGGTCTTCCTGCGTGCTGTAGCTCGGGTACGCACCGGATAGCATTCTCCGACGACGAACTACCAAGTGCTCGCCGCGTGTTACCGTGGTTCTAACGTGCGGGCGCTGCTTCTTGGGGTCGTGATGTTGGTCGTGGGCTGTGCTCATTCTCATCCGAGCACGGTCACACCTGCGCCGAAAATCAAGTTGCTCACGCTGCCCGCGGAGAGCGATGCGTTTCCGGATCTCGCGAAGGCCGCGACGTCGGCACTCACGCACGCGAAGGTCGCGGGTGTCGACGAACAGGCGACCTCGAAGGTTTCGATCGAAGTCGTCCAGCTCTCGATCGAATGTGTCGATCCGACGGCGCAGTGCTACGAGGCTGCGGCGAAGTCGCTCGCGGCGAACAAGCTGTTGTTTGCACAGATCGATGTCGACGGCGCGAAGCCGAAAGTCTCGGTCACGTTGTTCGATGGCGCGTCGAAACAACCGAAGACCGTCGAGCACACGTACGCGACCACCGCCGCAGCGGTCGCCGGGCTCGATGGCTTGGTCTCCGAGGTGACGCGATGAGCGCAGAGAAGATCGTCGAGATCGACGCGATCGCCGTCGAGGAATGGGACAGCGAGCAGCACACGCCTGTCCACGCCGAATCGAACCTCGCCGAGCTCGTGAAGAAGAGCGGGCTCGATGCGGGCTGGGACACGGCGACCACCAAGGAAGAACCGGTGGTCGTCGACAAGCCGCGCACGACCACGAACACGATGCGCCGCACGGGGGCCGCACCGGCGATGCCGAGCAAGGTCCACAAGACGATGGCGTTGCCGACCGTCGCGGTGAAGCCGGCGGCTGTCGCTCAGAAACCAGAAGCGAAGCCCGCGGCGAAGTCGCCGACGAAGACGACCGCGACCGGCGTGACGCCGGTGGTTGCCGCGGCAACGCCTGCCACGCCCGCGAAGCCCGCGGCGAAGTCGCCGACGAAGACGACCGCGACCGGTGTGACGCCGGTGGTCGCTGCAGCACCGGCGAAGTCGCCGACGAAGACGACCGCGACCGGCGTGACGCCGGTGGTCGCAGCGGCACCCGTTGCTGCGCCGGCAAAGCCGGCGACGCCGCCGAAGTCGCCGACGAAGACCACCGCGACCGGCGTCGCGCCTGTCGTTGCTGCGGCGCCCACGTTCTCGCCATTCGGGAACGAGCCAGCACCCGCGCGGACCGAAGCGACGCCTGCACCCAAGGCCGCGCGCACCGATGCGACGCCTCCGCCGAAACCGGTACGCGCTGATGCGACGCCGGCGAAGCCTGCGGTCGCGGCGAAGCCTGTCGAACCCGTTCCTGCCGCCCCGACGCCCGCAAAGCCGGTGCGCACCGACGCGACGCCCGCTCCAGTCGCCGCGAAGCCCGCAGCGCCAACGCCCGAAGCAAAGCCGGTCCGCGCCGATGCAACGCCGGCGAAGCCATCGCGCGTGCCCGACGTGCTCTCCAAGCCCGCGGGTGAAGCGATCGCTGCGCGACTCGCCGCGGTCGAAGCACCGGCGCGCGCGCCCTCGGCACTCGAGCTGCCGGCCTGGCCGCCTGTACCCGTCGCTGCGAAGCGAGACTTCGAAGATTGGGACGAGCTCGGCGGCGCGACGTCCGTCGGTACCCAGGAGCGGCCGCAACCGCCGCGCGCGCCCGGCGAAGACTCGGTGATCGTCGATCTGAACGCCGAACCGAAGACCGAGAAGCCAAAGCTCGCTCGCGCGCAGAGTGCTCCGATCACGAGCGAGCAAGGCACGGCGACGTCGGGTGCGTTCGTGATGCCGACGGTCGCGCAACCGATCGCCGCACAGGTCGCGCCGGCGATCTCGCCAGTGATTTCGACAGAGCGGCCGACGAGCCCCGCGCTGCCGATCGCGGCGCGCTCGGAGAAGCCGACGAGCCCGGCGATGCCGGCAGGACTCGTGGAGGCGTCGAATGCGGCAAGCGCGTGGCACACGCCGCTTCCCCTCGCTGCACCGCCTCCCGAGCCCGCGCCGCAATGGCCGAGTGCTGCAGGGCTCGACTACGGTCGCGCGCAGGGCAGTGCGCCGGAGATTCCGGTACCGGCGCGGCACGAGCCGACCGAGCCGCGGATCGATCGCCGCTCGTTGCTCGCGAGCGTGTTCCCGACGCCGAAAAGCCGCAAGCGAGGCCTGTTGATCGCCGCCGGTGCGTTCGCCGCGATCCTCGTGGTCGTCCTGTTCGCGACCGGTGGCTCCGCGAAGGCGACGACGGAACCGACCGTCGCGACGGCGAAGCGCGCGACGCCGGCCGAGTCGCCCGCGTCTCCCGCGATGCCGGCGCCTGCAACGCCGACCACGACTGCAGCCGCTGCGGCGACGGTCGCGACCTCCGAGCCCGCGGCGGCACCGACCCCGACGCCGACGACAAATCCGCCGGCGAAGAAGCCGATCGTCGCGAAGCGCCGGATCTCGCGCGGCAAGAAACCGGTCGTCGTCGACTACGACAAGAAGCCGGACCCGACGCCGGAGCAAGACGAGGCGCTGACCCGCGCGCGTGCCGACTACGCGGCCGGCAATCGCCACCTGTTTGCCGGCGAGACCGCCGCGGCGATCGTGTCGTATCGCCAGGCGCTCGCCGCGTATCCGAACTACGTGGCCGGCTATCGCGGCCTCGGCCTCGCGTTCGCGCAGCAGGGCAACAAGGGCTCCGCGGTCGATGCCTTCAAGATCTACGTCAAGCTCGCGCCGACCGCGAAGGACGTCGCGCTGATCGAGAAGCGGATCCGCAGCCTGTCCGTGCGCTAGGTCCCGGGCAGCTTCAGGCCCTGCGCCTGCATCACGGCGATGTTCTTTGCATCGGCACGTTGGAGCGCGGGGCGCTGCGCGAGGCGCTCGGAGTACGCCTTGAACGCGGGGCGCTCCTCGATCGTCTTGAACATCAGCATGTAGCGGACGGTTCCGCCGAAGATCACGTCCGCCATCGAGAACGTGTCGCCGAGGATGAAGTCCTTGCCGGCGAGCGCGAACTCCATCGCGTCGAGCATCGCGGTGTAGTCGCCCCAGCCCGCTTGCGACGCCTTGAACTCCCACTTCGCGCGCTGTGCGAGCGAGCCGGGCTCGATCACCGACGGAGCGAACAAGCTCCACCGCAGATACGTGCCGCGGCGCGGGTCATCGAGCGGCGGGGCGAGCTTCCCCGACGAGTAGCGATCGGCGAGGTAGAGCGCGATCGCCGCGGCCTCGGTCACGACGGTGTCGCCGTCGCTGAGGATCGGCAGCTTGCCCATCGGATTGAGCGCGAGGACCTCGGGCGCCTTGTGCGCGCCCTTCATGAGATCGAGGAACTTCAGCTCGTACGGCTGCCCGACCTCCTCGAGTGCCCATACGGTGCCTGCCGCGCGCGAAAACGGATGATGATAGAGCGTGATGGTCACGGCGCGAGGGTAGCGCGAAACGCAGCGAGCAACTGATCGGCCGCTGCCGTCGACGTGACCGTACCGGCCGCGACCTCTGCCTCGAGACGTGCGAGCAATGCGGAGACCGCGGGAGTCGCGCGAAACACGCTCTCGAGCCGCTCCCGGATCAGCGACCACATCCAGATCCGCTGTTGATCGGCGCGCAGCCCGGCGAGCTCGCCGCTCGTCGCGAGCAACGCGCGATGCTCCTCGATCATGGCCCACAGCTCGTCGAGCCCGAGTCCGGTGAGTCCGGAGATCGCGAGCGCGCGCGGCTGCCAGCTCGCGCGGCGGTGGGGCAGGTAGCGGAGTGCGGCGCGCAGATCCGAGAGCGCGAGCTTCGCGCGCTGTGCACCATCGCCGTCGGCCTTGTTGACCGCGAGCGCGTCGGCGAGCTCGAACACGCCCTTCTTGATGCCCTGGAGCTCGTCGCCCGCACCGGGGAGCACGAGCACGAGGAAGAAGTCGACCATGTCGGCGACCGCGGTCTCGCCCTGACCGACGCCGACGGTCTCGACGAGGATCGTGTCGAACCCCGCGGCCTCGCACACCAGCATGGTCTCGCGCGTACGCCGCGCGACACCGCCCGGCGACAGCCCCGATGGCGACGGCCGGATGAATGCCTCGGGCGCGACCGCGAGGCGCTGCATCCGCGTCTTGTCGCCGAGGATCGAGCCGCCGGAGAGCTGGCTCGTCGGATCGATCGCGAGCACCGCGACCCGATGTCCGCCGGCGATCAACTTCGTTCCGAGCTCGTCGATGAACGTCGACTTGCCGACGCCGGGCACGCCGGTGATGCCGACGCGCGTCGCGTTGCCGGTGTGGGGCAACAGCCGTTGCAGCAGCTCCTGCGCGAGTGCCGTATCGCTCGGCTCGCGGCTCTCGATCAGCGTGACCGCACGCGCGAGCACGCCGCGATCGCACGCGAGCACGCCGCGCTCGTAGTCATCGAGCGACAGGCGCGGAGCTTTGCTGCTCACTGCTCCAGCCGATCGAGCAGCGAGCGCGCTGCATCCGGGATCACGGTGCCCGGGCCGAAGATCTCGGCGGCACCGGCGGCGCGTAGCGCGGCGTAGTCATCCGGCGGAATCACGCCGCCGGCGACGATCAAGATATCGCTGCGACCGAGCGCGGCGAGCGCGTCGCGCAGCGCGGGCACGAGCGTCAGGTGACCGGCCGCGAGCGAGCTTGCACCGACGACGTGGACGTCAGCCTCGACCGCCGCGCGCGCCGTCTCTTCGGGCGTCTGGAACAGCGGGCCGATGTCGACGTCGAAGCCGAGATCCGCGAACGCCGACGCGATCACCTTCTGGCCGCGATCGTGGCCGTCCTGGCCCATCTTCGCGATCAGGATGCGCGGCCGCCGGCCTTCGCGCTCGAGGAACGCGGCGGTGCGCGCTCTCAGCTCGCCGACGGTGGCAGACGTCTCGCCCACCTCTCCACTGTACACGCCGGAGATGGCGTGGATCTCGGCGCGGTGCCGGCCCCACACGTTTTCGAGCGCGAGCGAGATTTCGCCGACGGTGGCGCGCGCCCGCGCCGCATCGATCGCGCACGCGAGCAGGTTGCCCTGGCCGGTCTCGGCGCATGCGGTCAACGCGGCGAGCGCGCGCTGGGTGACCGTGTTGTCGCGCTCGGCGCGCAGCTTCGCGAGCCGCTCGATCTGGGTCTTGCGGACGGCCGCGTTGTCGACCTTCAGCACCGGCACCGGCGCCTCGCGGGTCGGCCGGAAGCAATTCACGCCGATGATCTTCTGGCGGCCCGCATCGATCCGCGCCTGGGTCCGCGCCGCGGCTTCTTCTATCCGCAGCTTCGGCACGCCGGCTTCGATCGCCTTGACCATGCCGCCGAGCGACTCGACCTCCGCGATGTGCTCGCGCGCGCGGCGAGCGAGCTGGTCGGTCAGCCACTCGACGTAGTAGCTGCCGCCCCACGGATCGACCGGCCGGGTCGTGCCCGACTCGAGTTGCAATTGCAGCTGGGTGTTGCGCGCGATCCGCGCCGAGAAGTCGGTCGGCAACGCGAGCGCTTCGTCGAGCGAGTTCGTGTGCAGGCTCTGGGTGTGGCCCTGCGTCGCCGCCATCGCCTCGATGCACGTGCGGACGACGTTGTTGTAGACGTCCTGCGCGGTCAGCGACCAGCCCGAGGTCTGGCAGTGCGTGCGCAGCGCGAGCGACTTGGCCGACTTCGGCGAGAACTTGGCCATCAGCTCGGCCCACAGGAGGCGCGCGGCGCGGAGCTTCGCGACCTCCATGAAGAAGTTCATGCCGATCGCGAAGAAGAACGATAGCCGCGGCGCGAACGCGTCGACGTTCATCCCCGACGCGACGCCGGTGCGCACGTACTCGACGCCGTCGGCGAGCGTGTAGCCGAGCTCGAGGTCGGCGGTCGCGCCGGCCTCCTGCATGTGATAACCGCTGATCGAGATCGAGTTGAACTTCGGCATCTCCTTCGACGTGAACGCGAAGATGTCGGCGATGATCTTCATCGACGGTGCGGGCGGATAAATATAGGTGTTCCGCACCATGTACTCTTTGAGGATGTCGTTCTGGATCGTGCCGGTGAGCTGCGCGGGTTTCACGCCTTGCTCCTCCGCGGCGACGATGTAGAGCGCGAGGATCGGCAGGACCGCGCCATTCATCGTCATCGACACCGACATCTTGTCGAGCGGGATCCGGTCGAACAGGATCTGCATGTCGAGGATCGAATCGATCGCGACGCCGGCCATGCCGACGTCGCCGACGACGCGTGGGTGATCGCTGTCGTAGCCGCGATGGGTCGCGAGGTCGAACGCGATCGACAGGCCCATCTGGCCCGCGGCGAGGTTGCGCCGGTAGAACGCGTTCGAGTCCTCGGCCGTCGAGAACCCCGCGTACTGGCGCACGGTCCACGGCTTCTGGACGTACATCGTGGGGTACGGCCCGCGCACGAACGGGGCGAACCCCGGCAACGAGTCGAGGTGCGCGACGCTCGCGAGATCCGCGGCGGTGTAGAGCGCGCGGTGAGGAATCGCCTCGGGCGTGTCCCACGTGGCTCCGGCCGGCGGTGCGGCACTGGTGGGCGCCGCGATCGCGTCGAACTCGAGCGAGCCAAAATCGGGGAGCTTCATCGGGTCAGCTCCTCGAGCGTCGCGAGCACGTCGCAACCGATGAAGATGCACGTGACGCCAGCGGCTTTCAGGTTGGCCTCGAGCGCACCGGGCCGGCCTGCGAGGACGACGCGATAGCCGGCTTCGCGCAGCCGCGCCGCCGCGGCGACCGCTTCGAGCGCGTAGCGATCGTCGCTGCCGCACAGGCACGCGATCGCATTCGGTAACGGCAACGGCAGCGTCGCGTCCCACGCGACCTCGCGCGTCGCGAGCCCGGCGGTCGCGAAGAACGCCTGGGCATAGCCGGCGCGCGCGCGATGCTCGGCGGGCTCGCCGAGGGTCACGAGGACCACATCGCGCGAGCCTTCGACCCGCGCGCGCAGTGCTTCGAACTGTTCGCCATCGCGATGCCCGGGGACAGTCGCGGGCAGCTTGCTGGGCAGCTTCTCGCCGAGGTTCGCGAACTCCGAGACGCCGAGCACCGGCTCCTTGCGCTTCGCGATCGCGGCGGCGCGGACCTTCCACGCTTCTGCGAGGCGCGCGTGGATCGCCGGCAACTGCGCGACGATGCCGCCGGCGCGTTCGATCGCGGTGAACCGCGACCACGCCTCGCGCGCGAGCGCATCGGTGCGCGCCTCGAGGTAGTACGAGCCGCCGCCGGCGTCGAGCACGCGACCGAGGTGACTCTCTTCGCGCAGCACGAGTGCGGTGTTGCGCGCGGTCCGCCGGCCGAGCGACGAGGCCGCGCCGAACGCAGCGTCGAAGGCCGCGGGCGTCACGACCTGCGCGCCGCCGAGCACGGCGGCGAACACCTCGGTTGTCACGCGCAGCATGTTGACCCACGGATCTCGCAGCGTCTGGGTTCGCGGCGAGCACACCGCGTGGAGCTGGAGTGCCGCGTCGGCGACGCCGGCCGCCGCGAACAGCTTCCACCACACGAGGCGGAGCGCGCGCAGCTTGCACACCTCTCCGAACGTGTCGCGGCCGACCGCGATCTGGGCCCACATCGCGCGCGCGGCGTCGGCAACGTCGAGCCCTGCGCGCAGGTACTCGGCGACGGTTGCGAGCACGAGCGCGATCTCGTCGGCGGCATCCGCGCCGGCCTGGTGATAGCCGAGGCTCGACACCCGGATCGCGCGCACGTTCGACCCGGCGAGCTCGCGCAACCGGTCGGGCAGGGCGCTCGCGGCGAGCGCACCGCGCGAGAGCTCGTCGATCGGATCGAAGCCGAGCCACGCGAACCGCGCCTTCTTCACCGCGTCGTCGATCTTCGCTGGGCCATTGGCATCGAGCACGACGCCGAGCCCGTGACCGAGCGCGGCGTCGAGCGACGCGCGATCGCCGGCCTTCACCCACAGCGCGTCGGCACCGCCGGCCAGATCTTCTTCGAGCGCTGCCGGATCCGCGTGCATGCAGATCGCGAACGGCACGGCCTCCGCGCTCGCACCGCGCACGAACGGCGCGACGCCCGGCGGAGCAACGTCGATCCTCTCCGTGTACAGCGGCTGGATCGCGAGCCCCTCGGGGGTCTTCGTCACGAGCCTCTCGAACGAAGCTCCCGCGAGCTCTTTGTCTACTTGTGCGCGCCAGGCGGTGAGGTCGGTCACGACGGCGGGACCTTACCTCACATGTTGCGCCGGTACTGCCCGCCGACCTCGTAGAGCGCCTTGGACAGCTGGCCGAGCGTGCACACCTTGCAGGCGGCCATCAGCGCGTCGAACACGTTCTCGTTATCGAGCGCCGCTCGCTGAACCTCCGCCAGTGCGGCCGGTGCGGTCGCGGCATTGCGTTTCCAGAACGCGTCGCGCGCGGCGATCGCGTAGTGCTTCTCCTCGGTCGTCGCCCGGATCACCTCGGGTGGCGCGACGGTCGGGCTGCCCTTCGGATCGAGGAACGTGTTGACGCCGATGATCGGCAGCGTGCCGTCGTGCTTCAGCGTCTCGTAGTACAGCGATTCTTCCTGGATCTTCGAGCGCTGGTACATCCGCTCCATCGCGCCGAGCACCCCGCCGCGCTCGCTGATCGAACGGAACTCGGCGAGCACCGCAGCCTCGACCATGTCGGTCAGCTGCTCGATGATGAACGAGCCTTGGTTCGGGTTCTCGTTCTTCGAGAGGCCGAACTCCTTGTTGATCACGAGCTGGATCGCGAGCGCGCGGCGCACCGATTCCTCGGTCGGCGTCGTGATCGCCTCGTCGTACGCGTTCGTGTGGAGCGAGTTGCAGTTGTCGTTGAGCGCGAGCAGCGCCTGCAGCGTCGTGCGGATGTCGTTGAACGCGATCTCCTGGGCGTGCAGCGACCGGCCCGAAGTTTGGATGTGATACTTCAGCTTCTGCGAGCGGTCGTTGCCGCCGTACTTGTCGCGGATCGCGCGCGCCCAGATCCGTCGAGCGACCCGGCCGAGCACCGCGTACTCCGGGTCCATGCCGTTCGAGAAGAAGAACGACAGATTCGGCGCGAAGTCGTCGATGTTCATCCCGCGCGACAGGTAGTACTCGACGAACGTGAACCCGTTCGCGAGCGTGAACGCGAGCTGACTGATCGGGTTCGCGCCGGCTTCGGCGATGTGATAGCCGCTGATCGAGACCGAGTAGAAGTTCCGGACCTTCTTCTGGATGAAGTAGGACTGGATGTCGCCCATCAGGCGCAAGGCGAACTCCGTCGAGAAGATGCAGGTGTTCTGCGCCTGATCCTCCTTGAGGATGTCGGCCTGGACCGTGCCGCGGACCTGCGACAGCGTCGACGCCTTGATCTTCTCGTAGGTCTCGCGCGGCAGGACCTCGTCGCCCGACACGCCGAGCAAGAGGAGCCCGAGCCCGTCGTTGCCGTCGGGAATGTCGCCCTGATAGCGCGGGCGCGGCACGCCGCGATCGGCGTACAGCTTCGCGATCTTCGCGTCGACCTCGGCCAGCTTGCCGTTCTGCTTGATCCACTTCTCGCACTGCTGATCGATCGCCGCGTTGAGGAAGAACCCGAGCAGCATCGGTGCGGGGCCGTTGATCGTCATCGATACCGAGGTCGACGGATCGGCGAGGTCGAACCCGCTGTACAGCTTCTTCGCGTCGTCGACGTTCGCGATCGACACGCCCGAGTTGCCGACCTTGCCGTAGATATCCGGCCGGATGTCGGGGTCCTCGCCGTAGAGCGTGACCGAGTCGAACGCCGTCGACAGCCGCTTCGCCGGCAGGCCGCGCGACACGTAGTGGAACCGCTTGTTCGTGCGCTCCGGTCCGCCTTCACCGGCGAACATCCGCGCCGGATCCTCGCCCTCGCGCTTGAGCGGGAACACGCCGGCGGTGAACGGGAACTGCCCGGGCGGCGCCTCGCGCAGCAGCCAGGTCAAGATGTCGCCCCAGTCCTCGTAGTGCGGCAGCGTGACCTTCGGAATCTTCAGGTGCGACAGCGACTCGCTCGTGAGGTCGAGCTCGATCACCTTGTCGCGGACCTGGAACTGATACTTCGCAGCCGCGTAGCGCCGCTTCATCGCGGGCCACTCGGCGAGCAGCGCGCGCGACTCGGCCGACAGCCGGGTCTCGAGATCCTTGTAGAGCGCGACGAGCTCGCCGACGTACGCGGGCTCGCCCTCGACGACCTGCGTGACTTGCACGACATCCGAGCTCTCGACGATCTCGAGCTTCTTCTTGCCGACGTTCGCGCGCAGCGCCTCGATCGTGCCGTGGAGCTGGTACATCCGGCGCGCGATCGCGGCCTGGCTCTTGACGTGCGCGTCGTTCGTGTCGCTGACCTCGGCGATCTCCGCGAGGTAGCGCGTGCGATCCGGTGGGATGATCCATTTCTTCTCGCTCATCCCTTCGCTGAGCTCGAAGTGCGAGTGCAGCGGCGCGCCGGTGCGCGCGACGATCAGATCCATGAGCGCGCGATACAGCGTGTTCATGCCCGGGTCGTTGAACTGCGCGGCCATCGTGCCGTAGACCGGCAATTCCTCGTCGGCCTTCGCGAACGCGTTGTGGTTGCGCTTGTACTGCTTGCGGACGTCGCGCAGTGCATCGAGCGAACCGCGCTTGTCGAACTTGTTGATCGCGATCGCATCGGCGAAGTCGAGCATGTCGATCTTCTCGAGCTGGGTCGCCGCGCCGTACTCCGCGGTCATCACGTAGAGCGAGACATCGGCGTGTTCCGTGATCTCGGTATCGCTCTGGCCGATGCCGGAGGTCTCGACGATCACGAGATCGAACCGCGCCGCGCGGCAGATCTCGATCGACTCGCGGACGTGCTTCGACAGCGACATGTTCGACTGCCGGGTCGCGAGCGAGCGCATGTACACGCGCGGATCGTCGATCGCGTTCATCCGGATCCGATCGCCGAGCAGCGCGCCGCCCGACTTGCGCTTCGACGGATCGACCGAGATCACGGCGATCGTCTTGTCGGGGAAGTCGCGCAGGAACCGCCGGACGAGCTCGTCGACGAGGCTCGACTTGCCGGCGCCGCCCGTGCCGGTCACGCCGAGCACTGGCACCTTGGTTCCTTTCGCGAGGATCGGCTCTAGGGCCTTCTTTAGCTCGTCACCGGCCTCTGGATGATTCTCCGCCGCCGTGATGAGGCCGCCGATCACCGCAGGCGTGCGCTCCGGCAGGTGCGGCAGCGTCTTCGCGACCACCGGCGGCGTCTTCTCGAAGTCGCACTGGCGGAGCAGGTCGTTGATCATGCCCTGGAGGCCCATCGCGCGGCCGTCGTCGGGCGAATAGATCCTGGCCACCCCGTACTCGTGGAGCTCGGCGATCTCTGCCGGAAGGATGGTGCCGCCGCCGCCGCCGAACACCTTGATGTTCGCGCCGCGCTCGCGCAGCAGGTCGATCATGTACTTGAAGTACTCGACGTGGCCGCCCTGGTAGCTCGTGATCGCGATGCCCTGGACGTCTTCCTGGATCGCGCAGTCCACGATCTCGGCGACCGACCGGTTGTGGCCGAGGTGGATCACTTCGGCGCCGGCGGCTTGCATGATCCGGCGCATCACGTTGATCGCCGCATCGTGGCCGTCGAACAGAGACGCCGCAGTGACGACGCGGACGTGATGCTGCGGTTTGTACGGGGCGATCGCGACGGGACGGTTCACCACGGGGGGACCTTAGCACCCGGGGTCGCCGGCCTGGCAAGGCTAGAGGTTGCCGTCGGCGTCGCGGCAGAACAGGTGGCCGTCGCAGTGTTTACCCGAGGGGCAGCGGTTCCCGCACGAGCCGCAGTTGTTGTTGTCTTCCTGGAGGTTCACGCACACGCCGCCGCATCGCCGCGTGATGCCGGGACCGGGGCAGGGCGCATTCGCAGAGGACGAGGACGACGACGAATGGCCGCCGCCCGAGCTGACCGTGCCGCGCGCCCGCACGTGCTTCGCAGCGAGGTGGTTCGCGACATCGCCGTCGTCGTACGCGAGGTTGTAGGTCCCGTCGCCGTTGACCGCGCTGATCTTGCCGTTGTACCAGCGGCCGTCGCTCCACTGGCCCTGGATCCGATCGCCCTGCTTCCAAGCGATCGTCGCAGGCGGTGGTGGTGGAACCGCGGGCGCACCGGCTGCCACGGGCGGCGTCGGCGCAACGCCCGTCGGCGGAGGCGGAGCAGGAGCCGGCGCCGGAGCCGGAGCAGGTGCAGCGGTCGGCGCCGCGGCAGAACCCGAAGGCGCGCCACTTCCGCTCCCGGCGCCACCACCCGCGCCCTTGTCACACGCCACCACCAACGCGATCGCGATCCACCACATCCACATCCTCATGACGCGAGGGTATCAAACGTCGTGCAACGAAGGGGTTGCATTTCGGCGCGGCCGCGATAGATTGGCAACCGAAAGGTTGCTCATGTCTTCCACCAACACCATCGAAAAGCACGCCGACCTGCGCGCTCCGATCGCTCGCGTGTGGCGCGCGCTCAGCGACTCCCGGGAATTCGGCAGCTGGTTCGGCGTCGCGCTCGAGACGCCGTTCACGCCGGGCAAGACCTGCGCGGGCCACATCACCGTGAAGGGCTACGAGCATGTCCGCGCCGAGTTTCACGTCGACCGCGTCGATCCGCGCACGCACACGCTCGTGTTTCGCTGGCGGCCGTACGCGATCGATCCGGACTACGACTACAGCAAAGAGCCCTACACGACGGTGACGCTCGCGCTCTCCGAGATCCCGACCGGCACGCGCCTCGCGATCACCGAGACCGGCTTCGACGGCATCCCCGCCGCGCGCCGGGCGAAGGCGTTCGAGATGAACGGCAGTGGTTGGGAGCAGCAAACGGTCCAGATCGCGGACTACCTGGCGAAGCAAGCGTGACCGCGCTCGCCGTGAAGCAAAGCGCGCCGGTGTTCGCGGCGCTCGGCGATCCGACTCGGCTGCGGCTCGTCGCGCGCCTCGCGCAGGGCGAACCGCTGTCGATCAGCCAGCTCACCGAAGGCGAGCGGGTCACGCGCCAGGCGATCACGAAGCACCTCGAGGTGCTCGCCGATGCGGGGCTCGTCACCGATCGCAAGCGCGGTCGCGAGCGCTTGTACGAGCTCGAAGCCGCGCCGCTGGACGACGCGCGCCGCTACCTCGATCAGGTCTCGGCGCAATGGGACAAGGCGATCGCTCGCCTGCGAGCCCTGGTCGAACGGTGAATACGTAAGCGTAAGCGTAGGCGATCCGGTTCGGGCCGACGGGCGATGGCCCATCGTGCTCGCGCTCCTCGTGCCAGCGATCCGATCGCGCCGTCGTGTCCATTCGGTGATCGCGAACGAACGCACGATCGTGCCTCGTGATGACCGAGGCTCGTCGGGACCCGCACACGCGGCGGCGTTCAGAAGATCCCAATCCGGTTCCGGGCTCGACGGTGATGGCCAAGCGTGCTCGCGCTCCTCGTGCCAGCGATCCGATCGCGGCGTCGTGTCCATTCGGTGATCGCGAACGAACGCACGATCGAGAACGCGCGATGACTGGGCTCGTCGGGACCTGCAAACGCGCGGACGTTCGGACGATCCTCGGATCGCTTACGCCTACGCCTACGCTTACGCCTACGCGATTACCTAGTGATGATCGTGGTCGTGCTTGTGGTCGTGGTCGTGGTCGTCGCGATGGTCGCGAACGACCGGCGCGGGTGCGGGTGCGCGCTCCTCGTGTCGTTCCTCGCGATGATCGCGGACGACCGGCGCGGGAGCGGGCGCTTCACGCCGCTCGGGTTCGCGATGATCGCGAACCTCGGGCTGCGGCGCGGGGCGCATCGGCTCGCGGTGATCGCGCACGATCGGCTCGGGACGGCGATACGGCTGGTGACGCGGCTGATAGCCGGACGGCCGATAGTGCCGGTAGCGGCCCGGATCGTTGATGCTGATGACCGCGGCCGGCGGCGCATTCCAGTAGACGAAGCCACCCGCGTAGTTGCTCGAGCGGTACCAACCGCCGCCGTCGTAGCGCCAGTAGTAGCCGTCGCTGTAGAACACCGAGTCGTCGTAGTCGGCGACGACCTGCACGCCGGGCGAGACCTCGACGAGATCCGGCGTCGAGACCGCGACGTCGCCGCTGTACTGCACGTCCGCAGTGCCGGTCGCAAGGCAACCGCCGAGTGCTGCTGACAAGATGAGAGAAGCGAGTGGAAGGCGCATGCGATCACGGTAGCGCGTTGCGACGATCACCGCGATCACTTCACAGTTCAGAATAGACGAGCGAATACGCACGCTATGGCTCGGGCGCGCGCTCATGTCGCGATCATAGGCCCGATCGTCGCGACCACCGGGCGGTGATCGCTCGTTCCAGCATCGAGCACGCGCCCGTCGCTTCCGGTCAGCGTCGGGCCAACGAGGATGTGATCGATGTCCATCTTGAGCACGTCCCAGCCATCCTCTTCGTAGTGCCAGCTCGTCGGACCGGTCGTCGCGACGCGCCGGTAGCCGTGTTCGGCGAGCGCGGCCAATGCGAGCCCGGTGATGTCTTCGTTGAAGTCGCCGGCGATCAGCGTCGGAAGCCCGTGGACGAGCTGTTGCCAGTACGCGCGGATCTCGGCTTCGCGGACCGGCGGCGTCGTGACGAAGCCCTTGAACCAGCTCCCGGCATCGAGCGCGGGTCGGAGGTGAACGTGAAGGATCTGGACGTCGCCGAACGGCGCGGTCACGACCAGGCGCTGCGCCGGGAACCAGCCGCCGGGCGGCGGCTCGTACAGCTCCTCACCTCCGACGGGAAACTTCGAGAGCACGGCGAGACCGCCGGCATTCCGGCCGTGCAACCGGTAGACGTGAACCGGATATCGAGCGGCGAACCGATCGGCGAGCGCCGCCTGCCAGCGCGCGGTGACCTCCTGGAGCAACACGACATCCGCATCGGCGTCGGCGATCGCGTCGAGCGACGCACGCGGCTCGCGGTTGCCATGGTTGACGTTGTAGGTCGCGAGGCGCACGTGCCGACTGTGACAGATCCGGACGGTCGTGCTCCCCCGCCACGACGTGCGACGGCTATCACTGCGATCCGGGCCCGCCGCTGTATGGCCCGAGAAGAGCATGCTAGCGTGGGCCCAATGAAGACGCGCGCGACGATCCTGATGCTCCTGCTCGGAGCTTGCGGTGGACACCACGGAACGCTACGGGTCGACTCGCCCGTCACGCCGTACCAGAAGCCCGACATCTCGGAGATCACCGGCATCGACGAGGACGACGCGTCGAGCGACGAAGGTGAGAAGCCCGCCGCGGCTCCCGCTCCGGCGCCCGCGCCGGCGAAGAAGTAAGCGCGATGTGCGGCATCATCGGCTACATCGGTTCGCGGCAAGCGACGCCGCTTCTCGTCGGTGGCCTGCGCAAGCTCGAGTATCGCGGCTACGACTCGGCCGGCGTCTCGGTCTTTAACAACGGCACCTCGCGCGTCGTTCGCTGCCGCGGCAAGCTCTCGAACCTCGAAGAGAAGCTGCTGAAGGAACCGGCGCCCGGCACGATCGGCATCGGCCACACGCGGTGGGCGACCCACGGCCGGCCGAGCGACGAGAACTCGCACCCGCACAAGGTCGGGCCGATCAGCGTCATCCACAACGGCATCATCGAGAACCACCTGCAGCTCCGCTCGGAGCTCGCGGCGAGCGGTGCCAAGTTCTCGTCGGAGACCGATACCGAGATCTTCGCCCACCTCGTCGAGCGCGAGATCGCTCTCGGCGCGGAGAACCTGACGACCGCGGTCCGCCGCTCGCTCGCGAAGGTCCGCGGCAGCTACGCGTTCGTCGTGATGAGCGACAAGGAGCCGCAGACGCTCGTCGCCGCAAAGAACAGCTCGCCGCTGGTCGTCGGCCTCGGCGAAGGCGAAAACTTCGTCGCGTCGGACGTCACCGCGATCCTGTCGGAGACCCGCAAGGTGATCTTCGTCGAGGAAGGCGAGCTCGTCACCGTGACCAAGGACAAGGTCACGATCACCGACTTCGAAGGCAAGCCGCACAATCGCGAGCCGAAGACGATCACGTGGTCGGCGGTTCAGGCAGAGAAGGGCGGCTTCAAGCACTTCATGCTGAAGGAGATCCACGAGCAGCCGCGCGCGGTCGCGGACACGCTCACGGGTCGCGTCGATCTCGAGAACGACGACGTGCTGCTCGACGGCGTCGAGATCGATGTCGCGAAGGTGAAGCGCATCATCTTCATCGCGTGCGGCACCTCGTATCACGCGTCGATGGTCGGCGAGTTCCTCGTCGAGTCGCTCGCGCGAATTCCCGTCGAGGTCGACCTCGCGTCGGAGTTCCGCTATCGCGATCCGATCCTCGGCCCGGGCGACCTCGTGGTCGCGGTCAGCCAGTCGGGCGAGACGCTCGACACGATGGAGGCGGTGCGCGAGGCGAAGAAGAAGGGCGCGCAGGTCCTCGCGATCTCGAACGTGCTCGAGTCGTCGATCCCGCGGCTCGCGGACTACGCGTTCTACACCCACGCGGGTCCGGAGATCGGCGTCGCTTCGACGAAGGCGTTCACCACGCAGCTCGTCGCGATGACGCTGCTCGCGATCTATCTCGGCCGCCGGACGAAGGCACTGTCGAAGGAGCGCGCGCGGGCACTGCTCGCCGAGCTCGTCCAGCTGCCGACGAAGATGCGCGATGTCGTCGAGAGCGGTGCGCAGCTCCAGGTCCTGGCGCGGCGCTACGGGTTGCCATCGCCGCACGGCTTTCTGTTCCTCGGCCGCGGCGCGCAGTACCCGATCGCGCTCGAAGGTGCGCTCAAGCTGAAGGAGATCTCGTACATCCACGCCGAGGGCTATGCCGGCGGCGAGATGAAGCACGGCCCGATCGCGCTGATCGACGACACGCTTCCGGTCGTCGTGCTCGTGCCGCGGGGTCCGCACTACGAGAAGATGGTGTCGAACCTCGCGGAGGTTCGCGCGCGCCAGGGCAAGGTGCTCGCGATCGCGACGAAGGGCGATAACGAGATCGGCGGCCACGCCGACGACGTCGTGCTCGTTCCCGACACCGCGCTCGAGCTCCAGCCGATCCTCACCGTGCTGCCGCTCCAGATGCTGAGCTACTACGTCGCCGACGGCAAAGGCACCGACGTCGACCAGCCGCGCAACCTGGCGAAGTCGGTTACCGTCGAGTAATGCCAAAGGCCAAGAGCGCGCTCACGCACTTCGACGACGCGGGCAACGCCCACATGGTCGAGGTCGGTGCGAAGCCGGAGACGGCACGCTCGGCGACCGCACGCGGCCGGATCGCGATGGCGCACGCGACCGCGAAGGCGATCGCCGCCGGCTCGATCGGCAAGGGCGACGTCCTCGGCGTGGCGCGGCTCGCCGGGATCCAGGCGGCGAAGCGGACCGCGGATCTCATCCCGCTGTGTCACCCGCTGCGCTTGACCGGCGTCGAGGTCGAGCTCGCGCTCGCGGGCGATGCGGTCGAGATCACGGCGACCGTGAGAGCGTTCGACCGATCGGGCGTCGAGATGGAGGCGCTGACCGCGGTCTCGACGGCCGCGTTGACGGTCTACGACATGTGCAAGGCGATCGATCGCGGCATGGTGCTGGGGGAGATTCGCCTCCTCGAGAAACGCGGTGGAAAATCGGGGACCTGGACGGCCTCGGAGAACGCCAAAGACATGCGCAAGGGCCGTCGCAGCGCTGCCACGAAGCGTTAGGTTGCAGGCCGAGGCGGATTCGGCCGAGTAGGCGATGCTGCGGCCATGTCGAAGTGGTCGTTCGCTTTGTTACTGGCCGCGGGTAGCGCGGCTGCCGGGCCTGCGCCCATCGTCGGCGGCACGCCCACGACCGCGGGCCAGTACCCGGCCGTCGTCGCGATCGAAGTCGGCCAAGGCCTGTGCACCGGCACGCTGATCACGCCCGAATGGGTCCTGACCGCGGCGCACTGCGTGCTGCCCTCCGAGCTCCAGGTCTCGACCCAGGCGCAGGTCACGGCGATGGTGAAGGTCCACGTCGGCACGCTCAGCGCGTTCTCCGGCGGCATGACGGTGACGGCGAAGGACTCGATGCCGGACCCGATGTTCAACATCAACAACCTCGGCTCGCACGACTCGGGGTTGATCCATCTGTCGGCACCGGTCACCGATATCAAGCCCGTGGCGATCAACCTCGATCCGACCCAGGCACCCGTCGGCACGATGGTGACGATGGTCGGGTTCGGTCTGTCGAACGGCAGCGCCCAGACCGGCGCCGGTACCGAGCGCACCGTCGCGCAGACGGTCGTGTCGTGCACCGCGATGGAGGGGCAGAACACGAACCTGCTCTGCTTCGACCAGACCAGCGGCAAGGGCAAGTGCAACGGCGATTCGGGCGGCCCGTCGTTCGCGATGATCAACGGCAAGCTCGTCGAGGTCGGCATCACGTCGTTCGGCGATCAGACGTGCTCGATGTTCGGCGCCGATACCCGCGTCGACGCCGAGAAGGCGTTCATCACCGCGCACGTCCCGAACCTGTATTGCGACACCGACGCGGACTGCCAGGCCGACCACACCTGCTTCACGAACGCCTGCATCGTCACGCCGTTCTCCACTGGTGGTCTCGGGGCGACGTGTACGGGAAACACCGATTGCGACTCGGCGACCTGCGGAACCAGCGGCAACGACAGCAAGTGCACGATGACCTGCACCCCGAACGCCGCGAATGCGTGCCCCACCGGGCTCGATTGTCTCGATGACGGCAACGGGAGCGGGTACTGCTGGCCGCCCGAGAACGGTGGCTGCTGCGACGCGAGTGGTCGGGGCGCTCCGACCAGTGTGCTCGGCATCATGTTCGTAGGTCTGGTCTTGCGCCGCCGGCGCGGCTAAGAGGTAACGTTCCCCCGTGGGCCGTGCTCGGCACCTGGGGGCCGCAATCGTCTTGGTCGGCGCGTTCGTCGTTGCCGCGTGTGGCGATAATTTGTCGCGCTGCGCGGATCCGGACGAGCTTCCGCCGCCCCCGCCACCGTGCGCGCGTCAGCCGTGCACCGATCTGTTCGTCGCCGCGCACCCGGACGACGACCTGTTGTTCATGGGCAGCGACATCGCGGGCGCGATCGCCGCGAACCACCGCGTCGTCATCCTCTACATCACCGCGGGCGAGCTCACCGGTGACACCGATGACTACTGGATCGATCGCGAGCGCGGCGTCCTGAACGCGTACTCCGCGCTCGTCGATCACCGCGCGGGGACTCACACCGCGCTCGCGAGCAACCGACCGGGCGTGTTGCCGGGCGATTGGTCGGCCGCCCAGCCGACGCTGCTCGGCTCGATCACCGCCGCCGAGTACGACCATCGCACGGTCCCGATCACCGCCCTGTTCCTGCGCCTCGGTGACTACCAGGAGCAGTGCCTGTGGGAGCAGACGAACGGCTGTAGTACGCACAACCCGAACCCGCCGGCGCCGCCGTACCTCGCGGTCACGATCGCGTGCCCGGGAAATGCGACCGCCGGCAACCTCGCGTGCGCGACGCCCGCGCCGATGCAGCAGATCGACGACACCGCGCTCGCCGGTGCGCTCGAGGACGCGATCGAGCGGTTCCATCCGACGGCGATCGGAATGCTCGATGCGAGCGGCGTGTACTTCGACTCGCTCGGTCCAGCCGGCGCTTCGGCGGGCTACACCGAATATCCGGATCACTACTACTCGGCGCTCTACACGCTGTCGGCAGCGCTGCGCGCGACCGCGGTCACCGGCGAGATCCCGGCGCTCGCGAGCTATCGCGGCTATACGGTCGTGCGCGAGCCCGCGAACCTGGCCGATCCGATCGCGTGCACGAAGGATCTCGCGTTCGATGCGTACGCGCCGTTCGACGCGTACATCCAGAAGGAGCACGACTTCTACGCGCTCGACGATCCGCAGTCCTATCAGCGCAGGACCTACGCGCTGCACAGCTCGCCCCCGACGAGCGGGCGCCTGCACGTCCAGGGGATGTGCCTCGGCATCGTCGACATGGAGCCCCAGCTGCTCGACTGCTCGCAGGCGCCGATGTGGACGCTCGATGCGTCGGGCCAGCTCTCGACGGAAGGGCAATGCCTGCGCGTCGTCGATAACGGTGGCCACGTGGTGCGGCCGGTGCCGCAGTGCTCGGGCGTGCCGTGCGCGCCGATTCCCATCGAGTTCCCGGCCGAGGTCGTGATGACCGCCAGCTGCGGCATGCCGAGCGAAGCGACGACGTTCGCGGTGTTCGACAACGGCCAGATCCGGACGGCGTACGCGCGCTGCCTCGGGATCGCGTCGAGCCAGCCCTTCTCGGCGGACTGCGAGCCGGTGATCGTCGACGGGCACGTGACCGGGGCGATTCCGGTCGAGCAGGCCTGGACGCTCGGCGAGTAGTTAGCGGCGGCGCTCGAACACGAGCAGCTCGCCGAAGATCGGATGCTCGCGCGTGCCACACGCGGTCATCCCGCAGTTCTCGATCACGCCGAGCGATGCGAGGTGTGCGGCGAACGTGATCGCCTGGACCGCGACGATGCCCTCCTGCGCGAGCGCCCACTCGATGCATGCGAGCGTCGCTTCGGTCGCGAGGCCCTGACCGCGCGAGCCGTCCTCGATGCCGTAGCCGACCTCGCACACACCGTCGGTCGGGTGGCCCTTGAACACGACGCTGCCGAGCACGCGAGGCGGCGAGTCTTTCGTCACGACGAGGGTGTCGCCCCACAGCCGAACGTCGGGTGCGGCGCGGATCGCTTCGCGCGAGTACGGGAACGCGCGCGCGATCAGGTCGTCGTTCGGCCACGTATCCGGGAACGTCGCGCCGGTCGGCCAACCGAGTTGCGCGAGCGCGCGATCGAGTGCGGCTTCGGCCGCTTCCTTGTCGTGATCGAGCACGCCCTCGACCATCTCGAGCGTGATCGGGACGAGGCGCAGGCGGCGAGTCTCGAGGGCCGGCATCAGGGCCCCGCGATCGCGATCCCGACCATGAATGCGAGCTCCTGCGGTCCGCCTCCGGCGATGAGGCCGTACCGCAGGTCGAAGCTGAACATCAGCGACGACACGTAGTGATCGAGTCCGATGCTCGCGATCCCGCCGTAGTACGCGCGCGATCCCGACGGCGAAGCATCGGTGATGATCGGTTCGTTCGAGCGGAGCAGCTCGGCGCCGGCGCGCACCGTCAGGTAGCTCTTCACGCTGTTCCAGGGGCGGAACCGGAGGCCCGCGGTGAGATCCATCTGGACCGTGCGCAGCGTCGTATCGATGTGCGACGCGCTGCCGCCGTACATGTACCCGAACATCGTCGACCAGCGGAGCGAGAAACCCCACGGGCGCTCGGTCGTCGTCGGTTGCCATGCGGCCTGCGCGCCGAGGTAGTACCAGCCGGTGCCGATCCGCTTGTTGTCGGCGCCCGTGCCCGAGACCACGCCGGTGAACAGGCCGAGCGCACCCGGCGGTAGCGGTTCCGCGTGCGCCGGCACCGCGAGCGCGAGCATCGCTGCGACGAGCAGCACCTTCATCAGAACTTCGAGGTGGTCGCGAGGAACGTCATCTTGTCGTTGGTCGCGCGCAGCCGGCGCGACAGCGTCCGCACCCAGTTCCACAGGAGCTCGTACGCCAGGTCGCGATCGACGAACAGGAGGTCTTCGAGATCGCGCCGGTTGACGACGAACAGCCGGCACTTCTCGTGGCACATCGCGGTCGCCGAGCGCGGCGCATCGTCGATCAGCGACATCTCGCCGAAGTAAGCGCCCGGGCGGAGCACCGCGAGCGCTTCCTCGCCCATGCCGGGGACGATCCGGCTGATCCGGACCGCGCCTTCGACGATCAGGTAGAACTTGTCGCCGGGCTCACCCTCGGAGAACACGGTCGCGTTCGACCGGTATTGCTCCTCGAGCCCGATGTCGACGATCCGGCGCAGGTGGCCCTGCGGCAGGCCGGAGAACAGATCGATCTGGGTGAGGATCTCGAGCGTGGACTTCCCCTTGAGGTCGAGTCCCTCCGCCTTGGCTTCCTCATCTGCCATCGAAGAACGATCGTCCCACGAGCCCCCCGAAAACGCAAAAACGGCCTCCTCTTGCGAGGAGACCGTTTCTCTACGCGACCAGGTAGCTACTAGCCGACCTTGAGGACGAGGAGGAGCGCGATGATGAGCGCGTAGATGACGAGCGACTCGATGAGCGCGAGGCCGAGAATCATCGGGCCGCGGATCTGGCCAGCAGCGCCCGGGTTACGCGCGATGCCTTCGAGCGCGGCGCCAGCGGCGCGGCCCTGACCGATCGAGCCACCGAGAGCGGCGAGACCGATGCCGAGGCCGGCGGCGAGAGCGATCCAACCGAAGTTGCCCGAGAGGCCAACGGTCTTCACGTTCTGAGCGTTGAAGTTCGTCGCGTTCGGGTCGACGGCGATGCCGTCGGCGGCCGAGGCGATCGACGAGATCGCGGTGATGACGAAGAGGACGGCGAGCGAGATAAGGGGCTTGATGGTCTTCATGGTCTTATTCCTTTGATGCGCGGTCGCGTGAGGCGGTTTTTAGTGAGTTTTCCGTCGAGAATCAATGCTCCTCGTGCTCGATCGCCATGCCGATGTAGACCATCGCCAGCGAGCAGAACACGAGAGCCTGGATCAAGCAGACGAGCAGGCCGAGCAGCATGAACGGCAGCGGCACGAGGATCGGGACGAGCGCGAAGAAGCTCATCACGACCTTGTGGTCGGCCATCATGTTGCCCATGAGGCGAACGGCGAGCGAGATCGGCCGCGCGACGTGCGAGATGATCTCGATCGGCAGCATGAGCGGGATGAGCGGGATGCTCGGCCCGAGGAAGTGCTTGAAGTAGGCGAGGCCGTGCTCCTTGACCCCGAAGTAGTGGGTCAGGAAGAACACGAGCAGCGCGATCCCGACGTTCGTCTTCAGCGTGTCGTTCGGCGAGATGAAGCCCGGGACGAGGCCGATCAGGTTGCCGAACAGGATGAACATCCACAGCGTGCCGATCAGCGGGAAGAACCGCTCGGCGTTCGCTTCGCCCATCGCGCCTTCGACCATGCCGTAGACGCTCTCGGCCGTGTATTCGAAGAAGTTGCGGAGGTTCATCGTGCGCGGCGGCACGAGGCCCTTCGTTCCATCCTTCAGGCCGCCCGCGAACGCGAGGACGCCCCACAGGACGAACGCGACGACGACCATCTCGATCAGGACGTGGGTCAGCGTCCAGCCGCTGTCCTGGAACAGCAGCAGCATCGGGTGATGCCGGCCGAGCGTGCCCTCGAGCGAATGGTTGAGGCTGCGCCAGCCGTCGAAGCGGTTGAGGTAGTCGAACCAGGTTCCGTGTTCGCCCATTTAGAGTTTCTCTTGTGGAGGGCTCGGCACCAGGGCCGAGTAGAGGGTCTCGATCACGATCGAAATGAGGAAGATGGAATAGCCGATCACGAACGCGACGGCGTCGATCGGGAGCAGAAGAATCGCCACCGCGACCGCGCCCATGAGGCCGACCATCTTGGGCAGCATCAGGTACGGCGCAGCGCCGGTCTCGCCCTTCGCGGCGTCCGCGGTCCACTTGACCACGAGCTTGCGGAGGACGAAGAAGTTCAAGCAGGTGAGGGCGGCGCCGATCGCGAGGCCGAGCGCGATTCGGCCCGGCTGGGTGATCGCACCGACGAGCGCGACGACCGCGCCAATCGCGTAGTTGTAGCGCTCGATGCGGAGGATGCTGGGCTTAGCCACGGCCGTCCTCCTTGTCCTCGATCGCGGCGGCCTTCTCGGCACGCTCGACCGCGCGGAGCACGTTGCGAAAGCCCGCGACGAGCCCGAACACGAGGAACAGGAGCATCAGCCACGGCGACGTGCCGAGCTTGGTGTCGAGCCACATGCCGCCGAGCAGGCCGACGATCACCGCGATGCCGAGCTCGAGCCCGACCGAGCTCGCGGACAGCGCGTTGTACCGGCGCTTCGCCTTGCGAGCGGCTGGCGCGATGTTCGCGGGTGCGGCCATGTCGTCACCCTTCCGATGCTTCTCCGCCATGGCGAAACCCTGCGACATTTCGCCGCTATGGGTAGGGAGGGACTGCATCGCGGGCCCCGAGTAGCACGGGCGTTTTTCGGCGTCAATACGCCACGGTCGCGCTCAGATCGCGGCGAGCACGGTCTTCGCGGCCGCGATCACCTTGGCGAGATCTTCGTCGGTATGAGCGAGCGACACGAACATCGCTTCGTACTGCGAAGGTGGCAGAAATACACCGGCTTCTCGCATGCCGCGGAAGAACGCACCGAACCGGGCCGTGTCGGAGGTTTTCGCGGTTGCGTAGTCCACCACGGGAGTTGCGGTGAAGAACATCGTGACCATCGAGCCGAGGTGGTTCACCTGGGCCGGGATCTTCGCGGCAGCCGCGGCCGCGGCGAGGCCCTTCGCGAGCCGGTCGCCGGCCTCGTTCAGGCGCTCGTAGGTGCCGGGCCGCGCGAGGATGTCGATCACAGTCAGGCCGGCGGCCATCGCGAGCGGATTCCCCGACAGCGTGCCGGCCTGATAGACCGGACCGAGCGGCGCGAGCTTCTGCATGACGTCGGCACGGCCGCCGAACACCGCGGCGGGTAGGCCACCGCCGACGATCTTGCCGAGGCACGTGAGGTCGGGCGTGATCCCGAACAGCGCCTGGGCGCCGCCGAACGCGCAGCGAAAGCCGCTGATCACTTCATCGAAGATCAGGAGCGTGCCGTGCTTCGTCGTGATGTCGCGCAGGCCTTGGAGGTAGCCGGCCGCCGGCAGGACGAGGCCCATGTTCCCGGCGATCGGCTCGATGATCACCGCGGCGACCTCCTTGGTCGCGCACGCCGCTTCGACCGCGGCGAGGTCGTTGTACGGCACGACGATCGTGTCGCGCGCGGCGCCCTCGGGGACACCCGCAGAGCCGGGAATGCCGAGCGTCGCGGCGCCGGAGCCGGCGGCGACGAGGAAGCAGTCGGCGTGGCCGTGGTAACCGCCGTCGGTCTTGACCACCTTGTCGCGGCCCGTGAACCCGCGCGCGAGGCGGAGTGCGCTCATCGTCGCTTCGGTGCCCGACGACACCGCGCGGACCATCTCCATGGATGGATACGCGTCGCGGATCGTCTCGGCGAACCGGACCTCGATCTCGGTCGGCGCGCCGAACGTCGTGCCCATCGCCATCTGCTCCGCGATCGCGTCGAGGATCTGCTCGTGCGCGTGACCGAGGATCAGCGGGCCCCAGCTGCCGATCATGTCGATGTACTGATTGCCGTCGGCGTCGGTGATGTACGCGCCATCGCCTTGGGCGACGAACAGCGGATCGGCGCCGACCGAACGGCACGCGCGCACCGGCGAATTCACGCCTCCCGGGATGACTCGCTTGGCTCGTTCGAAGATCGCTTGGCTGCGCTGGATCGCCATCCGCGCAAGCTAGCACTCAAGGCTTCTTCTTGGGCGCGATGACGCCGGGGAGGGTGCCGCTCTTGACGAACTTGGGCTTCTTCGCGGCCGGCACGGTCTCGCCTGGATTCGAGTCGAACACCGGCGGTGGCGTGAACTGGGTCTCGGCTTCCTCGGGCCCGACCGCGACATCCTCGAGTGTGGCGCGCGGCGTGAGCACGTCGTCGAGCGATTGCGGTGGCGTGATCATCTGATCGTCGGCGATCGGCGAGGTCACGACGTCGATCGGCTGGGTCGTCGACGACGCGGTCTGCGCGCGCGTGCGGTCGTCCTCGATCGCGAGCAACACGTCGAGGTCGTTCGCGAGGTCGTCGATCGTCGGGTAGCGCCGGTGGGTGTCCTTGGCCAGGCAGCGCTGGACGATCCGATCGAGCTCGGGTGGAACCTCGACGAACGCGCCGAGCGGCTTCGGCGTCTTCGAGAGCAGCGCCGCGAGCATCGCCGCGGAGGTCTGGTGCTCGCCGAACGGGCGCTCTCCGGCGATCATCTCGTACATGACGACGCCGAGCGTGAACAGGTCGCTCTGGCCGGTGCACTCGCCCCCGACCATCTGCTCGGGCGGCATGTAGTCGAACGTGCCGATCATGTGGCCGGCCTGCGTGAGGTCGCTCGTGTCGAGGCCGGACTCGCCGCGCATGATCTTCGCGATCCCGAAGTCGAGCACCTTCACCGAGTCACCGACCTCGACGAGACCTTCCTGCAGGAAGATGTTCGCGGGCTTGAGATCGCGGTGGACGATGCCGAGCGCGTGCGCCTCGGAGAGCGAGCTGCACACCGCGCGCGCGATCGCGACGACGCGTCGCCACGGCAGCGGGCCGAGCTGCTTGTACGTCTCGTACAAGTTCTCGCCGGTCAGGAGCTCCATCGCGATGTAGAGCCCACCGTCGTCGGTCTCGCCGACCTCGTACGCCTTCACGGTGTGCGGATCGCGAAGTTGTTGGAGTGTGCCGCCCTCGCGGCGAAACCGCGCGACGACTTTCGGATCCTGCGTGAGGTTCGCGTGGAGCAGCTTCAGCGCGACGTCGTGATCGTTGCGGAGATCGAGCGCGCGATAGATCGAGCCGAACCCACCGGCCGCGATCCCGATCTCGATCCGGTAATGCCTCGCGATGATCTGGCCGACGAGCGGATCGAGCACCGCGACGCGGGTTCGATCCGGATCATCCGTGCGGCCCTTCATCGCATCGACTACTCGTCGTCCGGCTCGGCGTCGTCGTTGTCGTCCTCGAGCTCTTCATCGACTTCGTTCGGCACGGTGTCGCTGTCGTCGACCGCTTCGATCGGAGCCGCTTCCTCGATGCCGCTCTCGTCGGCGGGCTCGGCGAGCCGCTCGATCGCCGCGACGTGCTCGCCGTCGTCGACGCGCATCACGCGCACGCCCTGGGTCGCGCGACCCTGGATCGGGACGTCCTTGACGCGGATCCGGATCAGCTTGCCGCGATCCGAGATCAGGATCATGTGGTCGTCCTCGGTCACGATCCGCACGCCCGACACGAGGCCGTTGCGCGTGGTGGTCTTGATCGTGATCACGCCCTTGCCGCCGCGGTTCTTGACCGGGTAGTCGCCGAGCGCGGTGCGCTTGCCGTAGCCGCGCTCGCAGACGGTGATCATCGTGGCCGCCGAATCGCGGGCGAACGTGCACATACCGACGAGCTTGTCGCCTTCGCGCAGCGTGATGCCGCGAACGCCGGCGGCGCTGCGACCCATCGTGCGGACGCGCTCCTCGGTGAACCGTACCGCGAAGCCCTTCGCCGAGGTCAGGAGCACGTCGTCCGCCTTCGTCACGAGTGCGGCGCCGACGAGGCGATCGCCTTCGTCGATCGTGATCGCCTTGATGCCGCTCTGGCGGACGTTCTCGAATGCCGACAGCTCGGTCTTCTTGACCGTACCGGCCTGGGTCGCGAAGAACACGCTGGTGTCCTCGCGGAACTTCTCGAACGGCAGCATCGCGACGACCTGCTCGCCTTCCTGGAGGTCGAGCACGTTGACGATCGGCTTGCCCTTCGCGGTGCGTGCACCCTCGGGCAGCTCGAAGACCTTCTTGTAGTAGACGCGACCCTTGTCGGTGAACAGCAGCAGGTGATCGTGGGTCGAGGCCGCGAACATGTCGGCGACGAAGTCACCTTCGGTCGACGTCGCGCCGGTGATGCCACGGCCGCCGCGGCCCTGCGCCTGGTACTCGCGCGCGCGGGTCCGCTTGATGTAGCCGAGGTGGCTGCGGGTGACGACGGTGTCTTCCTCGTCGATCAGCTCCTCGGTGAGGATCTCGCCCTCGGCGTCGACGATCACGGTGCGGCGCGGATCCGCGAACTCGTCGCGGATCGCCTTCAGCTCGTCGACGATCGCGGACATCAACTTCTTGTCGTCCGCGAGCAGGCCCTCGAGGTAATCGGTGAGCTCCCACAGCTCCTTGTATTCGGCTTCGAGCTTCTCGCGCTCGAGGCCGGTGAGCCGGCCGAGTCGCATGTCGAGGATCGCCTGGGCCTGGCGCTCGTTGAGATAGACGAACTGCTTCGCCGCGGCGGCATCGACCTCGGCCTTCGGCCGGCCAGCGCGCTCGAGGAAGCCGCTCATCCCGCCGAGCTTCTCCTTCATCAGGGCGTCGCGCGCGACGTCGGTGTCCTTCGATGCGCGGATGATCTCGATCACGCGATCGATGTTCATCACCGCGAGGCCCAAGCCCTCGACGATCTCGCGGCGGGCACGCGCCTCGCGCAGATCGAACAGCGTGCGGCGGGTGACGACCTCGCGCCGGTGATCGATGAACACCTGCAGCGCGCGGCGCAGCGTGAGCATCACCGGGCGACCGTCGACGATCGCGAGCATGTTCGTCGAGAACGACGTCTGCAGCGACGTGAACTTGAACAGGTTGTTGAGGACGACCTTGTCGTCGGCGTCGCGCTTGAGCTCGAACACGACGCGGATGCCGCTGCGATCCGACGCGTCGACGATGTCGGCGATGCCTTCGAGCTTCTTGTCGACGACGAGCGCGGCGGTCTGCTGGACCCAGCGCTCCTTGTTCACCATGAACGGCAGCTCGGTGACGATGATCGCCGTGCGGTCCTTGCGGATCTCCTCGGTGTGCGCGACGCCGCGGACGACGACCTGACCGCGACCGGTGCGATACGCGCTGAGGATGCCGTTGCGGCCTTGGATCACGCCGGAGGTCGGGAAGTCCGGGCCGGGGATCAGCTTGAACAGCTCTTCATCGGGGAGCTTCGGATCGGCGATCAGCGCGAGCGTGCCATCGATGACCTCGCCGAGGTTGTGCGGCGGAATGTTCGTCGCCATGCCGACGGCGATGCCGGTGCCGCCGTTGATCAGGAGGTTCGGAACCTTGGTCGGCAGGACCGTCGGCTCGAGCTCCTTGTCGTCGTAGTTCGGCTGCCAGTCGACCGTTTCCTTGTCGATGTCCGCGAGCAGCTCGCCCGCGAGCTTGCTCATGCGGCACTCGGTGTAGCGCATGGCGGCCGGCGGATCGCCGTCGACCGAGCCGAAGTTGCCCTGGCCGTCGACGAGCATGTAGCGCATCGAGAAGTCCTGGGCCATGCGGACCAGGGCGTCGTAGACCGCCGAATCGCCGTGCGGGTGATACTTACCGATGACGTCGCCGACGATGCGTGCGCACTTCAGGTACGGCCGGTTGTACGTGTTCGACAGGCCGCGTTGTGCGTACAGGATCCGCCGGTGAACGGGCTTGAGGCCATCGCGCGCATCGGGCAAGGCGCGCGCCACGATCACGCTCATGGCGTAGTCCATGAACGAGTTCCGCATCTCCGTTTCGATGGAGATCGGAGTGATGTTTGGGCTGGTCGGATCCGACATCTGTGCGGGCACTTCTATAGCACGCACAGCGTCGACAATCGCGCGTCCGAGACCCTCACTAACAGTCGTTAATTTGCAGCGTTCCGTCCGGCGCTTTGGTCGACGAGCAACCGCCGGTGGTCGGCTCGATCCCGATGAAGATCGTGGGCCGCGGGTCTTGCGGATTCATCGGATCCAACGAGATCAAGACGTGGCGATCGAGCCCGAACGGCATGCCCGAGGTCGAGCTGGTGATCGTGACGACGCAGGTGCCGCCGCCGCCGTCCGCGACCGAGAACATCCAGCCACCGCCGGTCTCCGCGAACTCCACGTACGGGTGCGTGCAAGCGCGGTTGTCGGGGAGCTTGATCGGCACCTTGCCGCCGTCGCAGGGCTCGCCCGAAGCGGCGCCGACGTAGTACTGCGGGTGATCGGCGCCGCTCGCCATCGCGAGGCACGCGAACTTGTCGACCAGCGTCGGCTCGGTGAGGCACGCGGGGTTCGTGCACGCGAAATCGGGGACGCAGACCTTCGGCGTGCAGTCGCCGTTGATCATGCAGCCGTACGCGCAGGTCCCCGCGGTGCACAGCTCGCGCGGCGGTTGGCACTGCGGGTCGTTCGGCTGGCAGTACGCCGCGTCGTCGCAATCGCGCGCGGCCAGCTCGCCGTCGCAATCGCGATCGTCGGCCGGGACGAACGCGATCGGCGGTTCGCCGTGCTTGCGAGCCCACGCGACGCAGCCGTTGCCCCAGGTCTCGACGTTGCCGTACGCGTCGAGCGGGATGTCGACGATCGAGTAGCCGGACTTCGGCACCTCGAACCCGGCCGCCTCGCCGATGCCGACCGGCTTGCCATTCAAGGTCGCGATCACCATCACGTACTCGCCGAGCCCGGTATTCGCCGACGGCACGTAGTACGTGACCTCGGAGCCGGTGCCGCTCTTCGGCGCGACGGAGAGGTCCGAATCCGAGAGCTCGCGCCCGTACGTCACGCCGGTGACGTGGGTCTGGGTCGGCGTGCCGAACTCGCTGCCGGTCTGCGAGCCGAAGTAGAACTCGACGCGATCGAACGCGATGGAGCCGCCGTGGACCTCGAGGTACGCGCCGGCGTGATCGGCGCAGGCCGCGAGAGCGACGAGGCACGCTGCGAGCTTCATCGGTACGGTCCTCCGGGCGCCGCGGAAGCGGCCCATTGGGCCGCGAGCTCGATCGCGGCGCCGAGCCGATGCGCGTCGTGAACGGCGCCGTCGAACGTGATCTCGACATCGTGAGGCCGGACGATCGACGCGGACGGCCGCGCGCGGTCGAGCAGGTTCGAATGCTCCGCGTCGATCTTGAGCCGGTCGGGCGATTCGGGGGCGGGAGGTGGCCACGCGGAGCGGGGAAGCTCGTCGGAGATCAGCGTCAGCGTCTCGCCGGAGGAGCCGTGGCGGCGCGCTCCGATCACGGTGCGGAATCGGCCGCCTTCGCCGGGCTCGAGCCGGCGCAACAGGCGGACCGTGACGTCGACGTTGCCGCGGCGCACGCGGAGGACGGGTTTACCGGCGAGCTCGACCCGCGCCGATGCCTCGCCGCCGAGCTCGCGGGCGAGCTTCGCGAACCAGCGGGCCCAGCGCGCTGGCCGGCTCGCGAGCGCGAGCGACGCATCGAGCATGTCGGCGATCCGCTCGACCGAGCGCTCGGTGCCGGCGCAGTGCGCGGTCAGCTCGCCGTCGCGCAGCTCGTGACTCCACCGGCCGTCGCGGAGCAGCACGGCGGTATTGCGATGGTTCGGCGACGACACGTAGCGCGAGCCGAGCAGTGCGGTGCGCGCATGCAGATCGAGCCACGCGCTCGCGAGCGGCACGTCGTTGGTCTCGACGAGGTAGCTATCGTCGAACTCGGGAGGGCGCGGTGCGGAGGAGCGGCGATCGGTCCACGCGAGCGAGAGCTCGAAGCCGTCGGTGTGCGGGACCTGGACCGCGACCGTCGTCGCCGGCGAGATCGCGACGCGCGCGAGATAGAGCATGCCGTCGATCGGCACCTCGGCGCGCACGAGCGGACCTTCGGGCACGCAGCGCGCACCCTCGAAGCGTCGCTCGATCGCGGCGGCGAGCACCGCTCTAGCTTAGCTCACCAGCCCCAGTAGCGTCGGATCGAGATGGTGTCGGGTAACGTCGCCGTGCGCTGGCGCAACAGCATGCGGAGGTCGCTCCACCGGCGCTCGTCCTCGAGGTCGAGCGGCTCGAGCGCGCGGACGAGGACCTGGGTCGCCAGGTGCAGCGTGATCGGCTGACCCTCGGAATCGTCCCAGCCGAGGTCGGCAAGGAGCTCCCAGAATTCGCTCCACGCGGCGCGGGCCGTCGGCGGCAGCGTCTCGAACGAGCGCTCCATCAGGTCGACCGCGCCGGTGACGTCGACATCCTCGCCGTACGGATGACCCTCGATGGTGATCGTCAGCGCGTCGCGGCCGTGGACCTGATCGCGCGGCGGCCACGGTCGGCGAGGCGGCGCGACGATCGGCGGCGGCGGTTCGGGCGAGTCGGCGTACGCGCGTGCGAGCTCGATCGCGACGAGGTTCGGCATGTGCACGAGCGAGGCTTGGAGCTCGGCGAGCTGTGCCTCGCTGCGCAGCGATGGCAAGCGAAGGTGCGTGAGCTGCGCGAGCTTCGTGCGGCGGAGCCACCCGAACGGATCGATCTGACCGCCGAGGTGATGCGGCGGATGGCCGCCGGGCTCGTTGCGCGAAAGATCGAGGTGGCGCAGGCGCGGGAACCGGTCGGCGGGGAGCAGCGCGCGAACGAGCGGATCGGCCGGCGGCGGCAGATGATCGAGCAGCGACGTGCGATGGAACGCGAAGTCGAGCGTCTCGATCGGCAGCGCGGCGCCGCGACCCGACAAGCTCGCGAGCGCGTCGAACCCCGAGACGACCAGCGTCGCGACGTGCGGGTGGACGAACTGGCCGAACACGCGGCGGCCGTTGACTTCGAGGCGCGCGAGGTAGGGCGTCGCGGCGGTGAGCTCGTCGGCGGTCGCGCTGGCGACGAGCGGCGTGCGCGGGACGTCGCCGCCGTGATTGAGGACGAGGCGCGCCAGCAGCGGAAGGCGATGCGCGGCGATCCGCTTGACCGCTTCCGCGATCACGTCGCCCGGCCCCGTGACGGTCAGCGTCCGGATCTGCGGGCCAAATTTGCTCGCGAGCGCGGCCTCGACCGCGTCGGGGTTGCGGAGCTCGATGGCGAGGAAGCCGTGATCGACATCGACGTTGTCCGCAGCGGGGAGGTCCGCGAGCCACGTCGCGACGAGCTGGGCGCGCCGGCCTTCCGAAGCGGCGGGGCGGCCGGCGAGATCGATCGCGATCAATTCGCCGCGCGGATCGCCCGTGCCTTGCAGGTGATCGGCGTAGACCGCGAGCAAATCGCGACTCCACGCGGTCGCGAGCTCGCGCTCGAGCTCTTCGCTGCTCACGCCTGGCCAGCGCGGAACACCGGCAGCTTCTCGACGTCGGGCTTGCCGATCCGGTTCGCGCGCACGTCGATCCGGCGGATCGCGGGCAGCTTCGCGCCGGCGAGCGTCTGGACGACCGACGCGTCGAGCTTGTTGCCGAGCAGCTCGAGGAGCTCGAGCTTCGCGAGATTTGGCGCGGCCTTCGCGATCGCGAGCCCGATCGTGTTGTCGAGCTTGTTCTTCGACAGCGTCAGCTTCGCGAGGCTCGCGAGGTTCGCGCTCAGGAGCTTCGTCACGCCGGCGACGGTGAGGCCGCAGCTGGAGAGGTAGAGCGTCTCGACCTGGCCGAGGTGCCTCCACTCGGCAAGCTGCGCGGCACCTTCGTCGCCGATCGCGTTCGCGGTGAGAACGAGCGTGCGGCAATGCGGGAGGTGCGCGCCGAGCGAACCGAGCGCTTTCTTGCCGAGGCCGCCGGCGGTGACGTTCAGCGACGTCAGCTGCTGGGCGTTCGCCGCGGCGACGAGCGTCGCGAAGCCCTTGTCGCCGAGCGCGCCGCGGACCGACAGCTCGCGGATGTGGCGGAGCCACGGCGCCTTGACCAGCTTGCCGGCCTCGACGTGGCTCAGCGAAGCCTCGACGACGGGCTGGGTCGCGAACAGGGTCGCGGCCTCGGCGTTGACCTTGCCGAACGCGCCGGTGATCGCGGAGATGAAGCCGCCGCGCGTGCGGTAGTCGAGCGCGGTCGGGAACCAGGTCTTCGCGTGCTGCGCGAACAACGCGTCGCGCCGGGCCTTCATGTCTTCGCGTTTGCGAATCGAGAGCGGGCCGGCGAGCGCGAGCTCGAGCATCACGAACTCGCCGCGCGGATCGTTCCGCGCCTGCAGTGCGTCGGCGAACACCTGGCGGGGCAGGTCGGCGTACGGTTCCTCGATCACGGCCTGGACGAGCGCGTCGCCCTGTTTGCGCTCGCCGGTGTTCGGATCGATTTTCGGCGCAGCGGGGAAGCCTTCGCCGGTGTGGGCTTGCGGGAGCAGTGCATCGATCAGTGACGCGTCGTTCGCGCTCATCACGCGCGGCGTCTGGAGCGACATGCCGAGCGCGCCGGCGGCGGCGGTGATGCCCTTGCCGGATTCGAACTTGAGGCTGCCGCGCAGCGACGTGATGTCGGTGATCGGCGTCGTCGCCGGCTTCGCGATCCACGCCTCGCCGTCGAACTGCGGGTTCTCGAGCACGGCGACGAGCCAGAGCGATTCGTTCGGCGGCCGCACCGTCACGCAATACAGCTTGCCGCCGGAACCGACCGGCGCGATCGCCTTGTTCGCGCTCGAGTAGCGATCCATGCCGAGCTGCGCGCCGAGCTGCGGGTTCTTGCCGTAGGCCTTCTCGAACACGGCCTTCGAGACGACGACCATCACGTCAGCCATGGGTTTCTCCGAGGAGGCGCGCGACCTCCGCGACCCACTTGCCGCCGAGCGCGGGCTCGACCATGTGGACGTACGCGGCGTAGCCGGCGAGGTATGCGGGGAAGTCGTCGCGGCCCTGCGCCTGCGCGGCGACGCCGTGCTTCGCACAGTTGTGAAGGATCGCGCGGAACCGTTTGCGATCCGCGCGCGGGACGTGGATGCCGTCGTTGACGACGATGCCGGTGATCCGCTGCTGGTGCTTGGTCCGCAAGATCCGCCGCTTGTCGGGGCGCTCGAGGAAGCCTTCTTGCTCGCAGATCGCGTCGACGAACCACAGCAGGCGGCCGATGTTCAGCTCGGGCTGCTTCGCGAACGAGAACGTGAGGTCGTCGGCGTAGCGGGTGTACGTCGCGCCGACCTTCGCGGCGAGCCGCGCGAGGCGGTGATCGAGCCGGCGCGCGACGAGGTTCGCGATCGCGGGAGAGGTCGGCGCGCCTTGCGGCAGCACGCCGGGCCACGCGACCGAGCCGTCGGCCAGCTTCGCGCGATACGTCGTCAGGCCGGCGAGCACGTTCGCGACCTCGCTCGAGTAGCCGAGGAACGTGAACAGGCCGCGGACGCGGCGGTAGTGGACGCTCGGGAAGAAGTCCTCGAGGTCGAGCTTGATCACGAGCTCTTTGCGCACGTGCGGCGTCGCGTTCGTCACCGTCGAGCGACCGGCGACGAAGCCGTGACAGGCCTCGTGGGTCGGGACCTTCGCGAGGATCTTGTCGAGGATCGTGCGCTGGACCGTGCGCAGCTGCTTGCGCGGCGCCGCGATCCGGCGCGTGCCGCCCTTCGCTTTCGCGATCTCGAACTCGATGTAGCCCGAGCCGGTGCCGACGCCGGGCCGCATCAGCTTCGCGAGATCGCCGGGTGCGACGCCGACGAGCGAGGCGACCGCCGCGACGTTCGGCAGCGCGGGCAACGCGAACTGCTGGACCGCATCGGCGCGCGCGGGCCGCTTTGGCTGTTTACGCGGGCCGACGGACGCGAAGATGCCGAACGCCCAGCCCGTCGTCGCGAACCGGCCGAGCTTGTCCTTCTGGAACCGCACGTCGGGCGGCGCCGCCGCGGTGAGGCCGAGCAGGCTCGCGGTGCGGCGCGCATAGCCGCGCACGCTCACATCCGGATCGTGAAGCACGCGGCGCAACGCGCGCGCAGCGCCTCCGCGCGGGAACACCAGCTTCGCGGTCGTGATCGCAGATTTGCGATCGTTCGGATCGAGGCTGTCGAGCTTCGCGGTGACCTCCGCGCCGAGCATGTGCGCGACGTAGTGACGGCCGACCTGAAACTCCGCCGGGTTCTTCGGGTTCGCGAACAGCGCGTTGATCCGCTCGAGCTTGTGCGGATCATCGCCTTCGGCGAGAGCCTTCAACTCGGAGATGAGCTCGACGAGCGTGAACATCAGAAGTACCGCCCAACGGGTAAGACGTGATCACGTGCTCGTGTTCGTGCACGTGCACGTGCACGTGCTCGTCGAGTCCGCTCTCCAATCGCGAGCTCACGCCCGCCATTCGTAGGGTCAGCCTCAGTGGTACGGAATAAACCGAGCTCGATCCGTGCGCACGCGAACGTCC
>Ga0105245_10000264_pt1 | contig 49975 bp, 44 predicted proteins | sample KBSM54metaG_FD_81523 | JGI IMG/M metagenome (GOLD analysis project Ga0105245, IMG submission 81523) | Miscanthus rhizosphere microbial communities from Kellogg Biological Station, Michigan, USA - KBS M5-4 metaG | ecosystem: Host-associated > Plants > Roots > Rhizosphere > Soil | place...
ATTTCGTGCTGACACTTCGGGCACTGGATGTGGTGCTTCGGAGCGCCGCCCTCTTCGTTGATCTTGCGATAGAACTCTTGGAGGTAGGCGAGGTCGGTCGAGAACATGTTCTCGATGGTGTCGACCGTGATCATCTGCAGGTCGCCGAGCTTCGTGATCACGCGCGAGAGCAGCACGATCACGAGGTACGCGCGGTTGCTCTGCACGCGGTAGTCCTGCAGCGGCAGGATCTCGTCGCGTGCGGTCGCGAGCCGCATGACGCCATCGCGATGAAGCTTGCCTTCTTCATCCACGAATCCGCGCGGTAGGCGGAATGGATACTGAGTCTTGAACGCCATCGAACGCGTTGCCTCCCCAAAAGACGAAACGGAAACGGCCTACATCGGTTCGACACCGATGCAGGCCGCATCCTAACCCGAACCCGTAAGGGGGATCAGGCGTCGTACTGGTTGATCTTGAACTTCATCTGCTCGACGTAGAGCTCGACCGAGAAGCGCTTGATCTTTTCCGAGTTCGCTTCCGAGTCCTCGTCGCTGAACTTCTTGAAGCCGACGTTCTGCAGCTCGACCTCGCCGAGCTCGTCCGTCATGTTCGGATCGAGGAACACGATGCGGCCCGTCATTTCGTCACCCTCGAGGTGGTGACCATCGACGAACCACTTCTTCGCGGCCTGCGCCCACGCGTCGTGGTCGGCGTGCGAGATCGTCAGCTTGATCTCGGGGACCGTCACCTTCGCGGGGTGCTTCGTCGGCTCGCGGAAGATACCGACCTGGTCAGACGTGACCGAGCACTTCCAGGTGAACGAGTCGACCGTCGCGACGCGGCTGCACGGCAAGGAGCCGATTTCGACGCGGAAGTTCGAGCACAACCACGCCTTCTGCTTCGCGCCGATCTTGCCCTTGATGTCTTCGCCGCTCGACTTGAACCAGCGAACCTGCTCGGCCTCGAACTCGACGTCGAAGTACGCCGCGTCCTTGGACGAACCGTCCAGCTTCGGGATCGTCACCGAGGTGACGAGCGCGCGCTGGAACTCGAGGCGGGACATCGCCTTGTAGTTGAAGTCGGCCGACGTGAACGAGCCGTCCTTCGTGATGTAGTTGCGGTCGAACGCCGCCTGAATCCAGTCGTACATGCCCTTGCCCATGCCGATGCCGACCGTGGCCTTGCCGGGCGTCCACTTGATGTTCGAGACGTGCTTCTTCTGCACGTTCGCGGGGCCGAGGTCGTTCGAGACCACGTCGGCTTCCATGGCGAGGCCGCTGAACTTCTTCAGAAAGCCGACATCGTAGTCAGCGATCTGGAGCATGAAGCGTCCAGCGGTATGTGAGCGTTGATCAGCCATTTCTTCTCTGTTCCTTGTTGTCTGTCACTCGTGCCGACCCGGCACGGAGAGCGTCGGCGGCTACAACGCCGGTTCCCCAAAACCCCTGTCCCGCCCAATCCTTGTAGCCACCGAAGATCCCCCTGACGTTTCCTGGATCGCTCCTCTTGGTCGTCGGGTCAGCCCAGTGCCGTAGTGCAGCTGGGCTCCCACTTGATTTCGACACCTCTTACGAGGTCGTCAGAGGCTTCCTTCCTACGGAAGGATTACTCTTCGACGCCGCCACCGCTCTGCATCTGACCGATGCGGAAGATGACGAATTCCGCGGGCTTCACCGGCGCGAGACCGATTTCGACGACCAGCTGGCCGGCGTCGATGACCTCGGGCGGGTTGGTCTCCTCGTCACACTTGACGTAGAAGGCCTGCTCCGGGGCGGTCCCCATGAGCGCGCCGTTGCGCCAAAGCAGCGTGAGGAACGACGAGATCGTCCGCTGTACGCGCTTCCACAGGCGATGGTCGTTGGGCTCGAACACGACCCACTGGGTCGCGCGCTCGATCGACGACTCGACCATGATGAACAGGCGGCGGACGCTGATGTAGCGCCAGCTCGGATCCGTCGAGAGCGTACGAGCGCCCCAGATCCGGATCGCGCCGTTCATGAACCGAATGGCGTTGATGCCCTTCGGGTTCAGGAGGTCCTGCTCGCCCTTCGACACGTTGTACTTCATGCCGAGTGCGCCGCGGATGATCTCGTTCGCCGGCGCCTTGTGGACGCCGCGCTCGCTATCGGTACGCGAGTAGACACCCGCGATGTGGCCCGACGGCGGAACGAAGATGTTGCCCTTGTCCGGATCGTAGACCTGGATCCACGGGAAGTAGTACGCGCCGTACTTGGAGTCGCGCGGCTTCGGCAGCTTGTCCACGCCACCGCTGATCGTCTCCGGCGAATCGAGAATCGCGAAGCGATCCTTGCGGGTCTCGCAGTGCGAGAGCAACGCATCCTGGACGGCCGCGCTGACCTGGCCCGGCGCCGCGATGATCGCGATCTCGTCGACCTCGTCGAGGCACTTCAGGCCGGTGCGCGCACCGGGGCCACCATCGCGGCCGATGTAGAGGCCATCACGGCCGCCACCACCGACGGCCGCCGCAGGCGCCTTCTCGTCCTTCTTGTCGGGGTTCGCAGCCTTCGGCGCGACCGCAGCACCCTCGGGGGCGCCGACGTTGACGACGAAGCAGCGCGAGCCGCCGTTGTTGAAGAACCCGTAGACCGCGTGAGCGAGGTGCTCGCTGCAGTCCTTGAAATCGCCGAACGTCTTCACGAACTGCGACCAGTTCGTGATGAGCACGGTCTCGTTGAGCGGGCCCTTGGCCGACTCGCCGAGGAAACCGACGGTGTTCGTACCGACGGCCTCGATGGGTTTAGATCCGCGATCGACTTCTTCGACGTAGACGCCTGGTGACAGGTAGCTGGTAGCCATTCGCTTTGTTCCCCTTATGAAAAAAAACCGATGGCGGTGGTCTTCATCCGCCTATCGGTGGTTGCCGGTCTACTTCTTGGGCGGTCCCCCAAGATCCAATCTGCGCGCGCCGATGAACGGGTTCCCGCTCGGGCCCTGTTCGATCGGCGTACGCGGCTCGACCATCGACTTGTACTCGAGCTGGCGCACTTCGACGCGCTTGAACTCTTCGAGCTTCTCCGGGAGGATCGGAATCGCCGTCCACGCCTGGATCGCCGGACGCACGGGCTGATTCAGCGAGCCCCAAAACCGAGCGAGCGTTCCTTCATCCAAGCGCGCGCTCATCAGCACGTTGAGCTTGAAGTCGTCTTCGAACGACTGGCCCTTCAGCTTGTCGCGCGGAACTTCCGCGTTCTCCATGATCGTGCGGATGATCAGGCCGAGCAGCAGCTGCTCGTCCTCGGGAGTCTGCGCCCACGCGGACATCAAGTAGTCGAGCCGCACCCACAGGCGGCGGCGCCGGAAGAACTCCTTGATTGAGCCGTCTTCCTGCGGAACCTCGACGAGCTCCGAGTGCGGCGTCGAGTCGTAGCCTTCCGGATCGATCGACAGCTGATAGAGATAGACCGAGACCGCCGGCAGCTTGCCTTCGATCGCATCCGGCTTCGGCGCTTGCTCGACGATGTGCACGCGCTTGTAGCCATTGCGCTTGAACTCGTCTTGCAGCAGTCGTGAAAGAGACTCTGACGTCTCCTTGATGATGTGGTGTTGTGGCGTCACCCCGAGGCCCCGAACCTCGTGCCGAAACACGAGGAGACGGATGTTGACCGACGATCGCGACGCGCATCAACCGATAACGTACGATTTCGATCGTGCGTCACTTGTTCGTGTGCACGAACCACAACGCGAGCGGCAAGCCGGCGTGTGGGCGACGCGGCGGTGAAGAGCTGATGGCGGCGGTGCAGCAAGAGTTGATCCGCCGCGGAGCGAGCGCGCGCGTCACCGCATGTGGGTGTCTCGGGCCGTGCTTCGACGGGCCAAACGCCGTCGTCTACCCCGACGGAGTCTGGTACGGCGAGCTCTCCGCTGAGGACGCGGGAGCGATCGCGGATCACCTCGAGCACGGCACCATATACGGTGCGAAGCGCTCGGAAGCTCCCGGCGATTAATTACGCGATCGCAGTTGCGAGCCGCGCTACATCACTGGTCGACCACGCCTGCGCGGCCGCGTCGACCGTCGCTTCGACATCGTTCGAGATGTCGGTGGCGGTGACCCAAGGAAAACTCTCCGCGAAGAGCTCGCGCAGATCCGAGCTACTCTGACCGAAGCTCGGGGCGAGCAGCGCCACGTTGATATGGAGATGCGAGCGCGACATCAGGTCGACCGCCTCGAGCGGCGTACGCGGGGCGAGCGGGGTCATGCCGCGCGCGACCAACCTCGCGATCAGATCCGCGCGGCGTCCGAGCTGGTCATCGACCACGAGCACCGGCCTGCGCGCCGCGGCCGCGATCGCACCCTCGATCGCCGCTTCGATCGACGCGCGCAGCTCCGGCTCCATTTGTTCGAACTCGACCGCGACCCGGAACTGCTCCGCGAGCTTCTCGACGCGCACCGTACGTGCGCTAAGCCAGCCACTATCGAGGCCGAGCTTCAGCTCGATCGACATCACCGGCTGCTGCTCGACCACGTGATCCGTCACGAGCAGCGCACCACTCGACGATAGATTCTCGATCGTCGCGTGTTGCTTTCCCAACATCGCGACTCCCCGGACTGGAACTCGCAGCGCACGTCGACGATCCATCGCAAGCCTCCCCGATTCGACCCTCGTCGAGAATAGGATGGTTGCTCGCGATTCGATCGCGAAATCGTTGTAACGGATCGTTGCGCGAGGACGTGCACTTCGACGCTATCCGTCACCTACATGTCCACGCGTGATCGAAAAGATCAGCGACGGTGGATCCAGCGTGAATTGGTGAGGTTCAGTACGTCAGAAGAGCGTCGAGATGGCTCCGCTCCCACCGCTTCGCCTCGTCGAACCGATCGTACATCGCCTCGTCGGCGAGGAACTCCTTCGAGTGAAACTCGCGGCGCCCGTTCTTGACCCGGATGTCGTGAACCTGATGGAGCATCTCGTGGAACACGATCCACGCGACGAAGAACCGCGGCACGAACTCGCGATCGAGCGAGCGGTGGATGCGGATCAGTCGATCCTCCACGGCGTAGCTGCCCATCTTGATCGAGTTGCGCCGCCGCGGCCGGCCGTTCTTCGCGCCCCACGTGATGAGCGCGTCGATCTTGTTGGCGAAGTAACGCGCGTTGAGCTCGTCGTAGATCGACCGCAGATCGTGATGCTCGCCGGCGGTGAAGATCACCTGCGCGGGCTGGCGGCGGGCGCGGCCGCGGACGTGGCCCGAGTTGCCGTCGATGAAGTCGCCGAGGATCCGCGATGCTTCCGGATCGTTCTCGGCGATGTAGCGCGCGAGCGCGCGCGTGATCACCGGATCGGCATCCGCGAACATGTGGTGGAGGCGCACCTCGTAGCGCTTGTCCTTCGGGATCCGGCGGACCGAGATCATCGTGTAGCGGTTGTCGGTAAGGACGACCGTGACCCTGCCCTTCGTCATGTGCGCCCGGATCCGGCGCTCGAGCGAGTCCTGCGCGTCTGCTATTTCGGGAGCGAGGTCCGAGCCACGCCGGGTGCGGCGGAGCGCGTCGACCAGCGCCGCGGCGTCGGAAGCGCTCTCGTCATCAGTAGAGATGACGCTGCACGGGTCGACGACGGCGGGGTTGACGTTCATCTCGCGCTCGATCGGAGAACCTTCAATCAACGACTAACTCCTCTTATTTAAGCAGATATCGCAGCGAGAACGTAGGACAGACGAATGGCATTCGGGCGCGTAGCGCCCGTCGCTTGGGGGGTCGACCTGACAACCAACCCGCCGACGAGAAAAATGCTATCGCGGTGCGCTGCGATGGATCAAATTCCTGGTGGGTACAGGGATCGGATCTGATCGCAACTCCTCGATAAATTGGGGCCCAGAAGCTACCTTCACCGGCCGTATGAGCACGTTCCTCGCGAGGCACACCCGAACCCATAGCTGCGGTGCGTTGCGCGCCAGCGACGTCGGCCAAAAGGTCGTCGTCACGGGCTGGGTCCAGAACTATCGAGATATGGGCGGCGTGGTGTTCATCGACCTCCGCGATCGCGAGGGGATCACGCAGCTCCGGTTCGACGCCTCCTTCGAGGAGGCCGCCCACAAGCTCGCCGATACGCTGCGCTCCGAATGGTGTGTCGGCGTCGTCGGCGAGGTCCGCGCCCGCGGCACCGTGATCGACAGCAAGACCGGCAAGGAGCGCTCGCTCACGAACCCGAAGCTCGCGACCGGCGAGGTCGAGATCTGGGCGACCGAGCTCGAGGTGTTCTCGAAGAGCGAGACGCCACCGTTCGCGATCGAGGACGACGTCGACACGAACGACTCGGTGCGCCTCAAGTACCGCTACCTCGATCTGCGCCGCCCCGCGATGCAGCGCAACTTGATGATGCGCTCGCAGATCACGAGCACGACGCGCCAGTACCTCGCGTCGAACCGGTTCCTCGAGATCGAGACGCCGTTCATGGTGAAGTACACGCCCGGCGGCGCGCGTAACTTCCTCGTGCCGTCGCGGCTCAACCCCGGCCAGTTCTACGCACTCGCCGAGTCGCCGCAGATCTTCAAGCAGCTGCTGATGGTCGGTGGCTACGATCGCTACTTCCAGATCGTGCGCTGCTTCCGCGACGAGGATCTGCGCAACGAGCGCCAGCCCGAGTTCACCCAGATCGACATCGAGATGTCGTTCGTCAACGAGCAGATCCTGCAGGGCGTGATGGAAGGCCTCATGCAGAAGCTGTGGAAGGACGTGCTCGGCTACGACCTGAAGCTGCCGCTGCGCCGGATGACGTACGCCGAGGCGATGGACAAGTACGGCGTCGACAAGCCCGACCTTCGCTGCGACCTCGTGCTCACCGACGTCACCGCCGCTGCCAAGACGTCGGGCTTCAAGATCTTCGAAGCGGTCACCGAGACCGGCGGGATCGTGAAGTGCCTGCGTCTGCCGGTGCCGAAGGACAAGGTCCCGCGCTCGCTGCTCGACTCCCTCCCCGACTTCGCGAAGGGCTACGGCGTCCAGGGCGTGGCGTGGGTCCGGGTCGAGGCCGAAGGCGTCTGGACCGGCGGCCTCAAAGGCTTCGGCGATGCCGCGCGCCAGCAGATCAACGCGCAGACCGGTGCGCAAGCCGGCGACACGCTGCTGTTCGTCGCGAACAAGGCGAAGGTCGCGAACGCATGCATGGGTGGACTCCGCCTCCACCTCGGCGACAAGCTCGGCCTGATCCGCAAAGGCGAGTGGCAGTTCATGTGGCTCACCGATCCGCCGCTGTTCGAGATCGACGACGGCGAGATCGCCGCCGCGCACCACCCGTTCACGTCCCCGCGCGTCGAGGACGAGCAGTATCTCGAGACCGCGCCGGAGCGCGTGCTCGCCCGCGCCTACGACCTCGTGCTCAATGGCGTCGAGGTCGGCGGTGGCTCGATCCGTATCCACCGCAGCGAGCTCCAGGACCGCGCATTCCAGGCGCTCCGGATCTCCGAAGAGGATCGCCGGGCAAAGTTCGGCTTCCTGCTCGACGCGTTCAAGTACGGCCCGCCGCCCCACGGCGGGATCGCGTTCGGTCTCGATCGGCTGACGATGCTGATGACCCAGGCGGAGTACATGCGCGACGTGATCGCGTTCCCGAAGACGCAGAAGGGCTCGGATCTCATGACCGAATGCCCGACGAGCGTGTCCAAGAAGCAGCTCGACGAGCTGTTCATCCAGGTAAAGCCCGACCTTCCCGTGAAGTGAGGTTCAGACCTCACGATCGTGTGAGCGCCGCTTAGCGGTATGTGTGCGTTCAGGTCGCCGGCGTTGAGTACACACGCCCCGTGCTTCGCAACATCACGCTCGTCGCGCTGCTCGGCGGTGTCGCTGCCGCCGGTCCGCGCCTCCACCCCGTACATAACCTCGACGGCTCGATCCAGGTCGGCGACCACTCGTACGCCTCGCAGCAGGCGTACTTCCAGTCGCAGGAGTGGCAGGAGAGCGGTGGCCGCTGCGGCACTCCGGCGCCACAGCAATCGACGCTGATCACGCCGGCCACCGGCACTGCCGATTGCACGATGTCGCTGACGAAGATCAACGCCGCGTACACCGATGGTCGTACGTTCGTGATCCAGGTCGTGTTCCACCTGATCGAGAAGACCGACGGCACCGGCCACATCACCGATGATCAGGTGAACAGCCAGATCCAGGTTCTCAACGAAGACTACGAGGCAATCGCGAACACGCATGGCGCGCCCGGAAATAACGCGAACATCAAGTTCGTGCTCGCGCGCTTCGATCCGAGCGGCAACCCGACGACCGGCATCGAGCGCGTCACGAATAACGCGTACTTCACCGAAGGCGATGCCGGCACGAGTGCCATGAAGGCCGCGCTCCACTGGGACACGACGAAGTATCTCAACGTGTACTCGAGCGGTCTCGACGCGTCGGGCCTCCTCGGCTACGCGACATTCCCGCAGGAGACTGCGGGACAAGCGCAGGATGGAGTCGTCCTCGCGTATCAGAGCGTCGGCGTGAACCCGAACTACGCGCCATACGACCTCGGCGCTTCGGCGACGCACGAGATCGGACACTACTTCGGCTTGCTCCACACGTTCCAAGGTGGATGCAGCGGAAGCTCGAACCCGTACGCGCAGGGCGATTTGATCTCGGACACCGCAAAGGACTCGACGAGCCATTCGGGTTGCACGGTCACGCCGTCGGACTGCAACGAGGCCGGCAAGTTCGTGCCGATCGAGAACTACATGGAGTACACGGACGACTCCTGCATGACGAAGTTCAGCGTCGAGCAGGTCAACCGCGCGCGCTGCGGCATCGTCAACTACCGGACCGTCAACACCGAGCCGAAGTCGCTGTTCACCTACAGCGCGAACATGCTCGCCGTGACGTTCACGAGCGCGGCCACCGACGCGGAGTCGACCGCGACCCAGCTCCACTACAACTGGGACTTCGGCGACGGCATGGTCTCGACCGATCAGAGCCCCGTGCACACCTACGCGACCGCCGGCAACTACACCGTCAAGCTCGAGGTCGTCGACCCGATGAGCGCGGCGAACACCTCGACCCAGATGATTGTGGTGAGTGGGACCGGCATGGGCAGCGGCAGCGGCAGCGGAATGGGCAGCGGCAGCAACAACGGCAGCGGTAGCAACACCGGCGGTGGCGGCGATGCCGGCACGACCCCCGGCGGCAACGAGACCGGTGGAATGAACGGTGGTTGCTGCCAGGCGCCAGGCGGCGGCTTCTCGTTCGTGTTCTGCGGAGTGCCGGTCGCGTTCGTGCTATTGCGCCGCCGCCGGCGCTGATTGGATCGGATACGTGTCGTGGAGCGGCGCTAGATCGATGTAGCGCTTGCCGTTCTCGTCGAGCTTGAACATGTCGGCGTAGCGGCGGTCGAACAAGATGTCGTCGACGCTCCACACGTAGCGAGCGTGGACGTTCGTCGCGAGCTGGTCGTCGATGCCGGTGAACGTGACGACGATGTTCGCGAGTTGGTCGCGCAGCGTCTCGGGCGTGATCCCGTAGAGCGGGCTCTCCTCGTCGATCACGTGGACGACGAGGAACGACAGCGCGAACACGGGCGAGGTCGAGCGCCGGAGCTTCAGGTCGTAGACCCGGCGCATCGACTCGCCGTGCTTGAGCTTCTCGTCGCGCGTGAGGTACGCGTGGACGGTGGCTTCGACGATCGCGGTGGTGCGCTCGTTCGCCATCCGGAACTGGAGGACGCGCTGGCCGTCGTGCTCGCCGATGATCGCCACCTTCGCGAACAGGACGCGCGCGGACGGCGTCGAGAACCGCGCGAAGAACAGGCCGGTGACGAGTGCGGTGAGCAGGATCGAGTAGAACGTCTCGATCGTGACGATCGTGTTCGCGAGCGTGTCCTGCGGCGCGAGGTAGCCGTAACCGATCGTGCCCATCGACTGGATCGAGAACCAGAAGCAGTCGGCAAAGCCGGTCGCGTGATCGATCTGGGCGTGGCCGAAGTAGAGGATGGCCGCGAACAGGAGGTTCGAGCCGAGGAACACAGCGGCGAAGATCATCAGGGCGCGACCCCAGCTGATCGTGCGCAACAGGTGATACGCGTCGTCGGCGAGCGTCGAGCGACGCGTGTTGCGGCGCTCGATCAGCGTGCGGCCGCGCGCGTCGAGTAGCTGCTGAATCGGTCTGGCCACGGTCGCGTACTATGAAGCCCACGTGGGCGTGATGTCGAGATCGAGGCGCGCGCCGCGCCTGATCACGCCGAGCTTGTAGGTCTTGCCGGCGGGACGATCGCGGAGCGCGCGATGGAGGACGTCGATGTCGGTGATCGCGAGGCCGTCGAGGCTGACGATCAGATCACCCTCCTCGAGAGCGGCGCGCGACGCGGGGCTGCCGCGCTCGACGGACTGGACCTCGACGGCGGAGCCGCCGAGCCCGTGCGCGTACGCGAGCCTGCGATCGAGCGGACGGCGTGCGGCACCGATGCCGAGCCACGCGCGGCGAACGCGGCCGTGTGCGAGCAGCTGGCCCAGCACCCACGCGGCGGTCTCGACCGCGATCGCGAAGCCGAGGCCTTGCGAGCGCGCGATGATCGCGGTGTTGACACCGAGCACGCGGCCGCGCGCGTCGAGCAACGGGCCGCCGGAGTTGCCGGGATTGAGCGGCGCGGTGTGCTGGACGACGCCGTCGATCAGGCGGCCCTGCTGGGCCCCTGAAGTGCGGCCGCGCAGCGAGCGACCGAGTGCGGAGACGACGCCGGTCGACACGGTCGACTCGAAGCCGAGCGGATTGCCGATCGCGACCGCGAGCTGGCCGACCTTGGGAGCGAGCGAGCCGTCGACGGGCAAATAGGTCGGCGGCAGGAGCGACGCATCGACGCGCACGAGCGCGAGGTCGGTTGCCGGATCGTCGCCGACGACCGAGCCGTTGATCGTCTCTCCGGTGGACGTGCGAACCCGGATCCCGCTCGCGTTCGCGACGACGTGCGAGTTCGTCATGACGTAACCGTCGGGCGTGACGACAAAGCCGGACCCGGCCCCGCCCTGCCCGCGCTTGTGGCCTTTGACCTCGAGCGAGACGACGGCAGGCCCGGCCTGCTCGACCACGCCGATCACCGCGCGCGAGTACGCATCGAGGAGGTCCTCGTCTTTCGGCGCGATATCGGGTTGGTCAGCCAAGGCAGCGCTCACGACCGGCTACCGATCGTAACGTCGACCTCCTGCGCTTGGCCTGCGCGGAGGATCGAAACTTTGACGGTCTCGCCCGGGCGATCTGCGAGCGTGTCGCGGAGCGAATCGGGGCCGGTCACCGCGTCGCCGGCGATCGAGGTGATGATATCGCCCACGAACAGGCCGGCCTTCGCCGCCGGCCCCGCGTCGTCGAGCGACGCGATCAGCGCGCCTCCCTTCGTCGGATAGGCGCCGACGCCGAGGTAGCCGCGGCGGATCCCGCCATGCTGGACGAGCTCGTCGACGACCCGGCGCAGCGTCACGGTCGGCACCGCGAGGTCGGCACCGCGGACGAGCGTGCGAGTGTTCATGCCGACGACCTTGCCGTCGGCGTCGATCAAGGGCCCGCCCGCGAACCCGCGCGGGATCTGGCGATCCGACTCGAGGTAGCGATCGAGCGTCCCGCCGCGCGGCGTGTCGACCTCGGGGCCGAGCACCCCGACCGCCCGGAGGCTCGCGCGCGCCGTCTTGCCGGGCCGGCCGACCGCGAGTGCGAGGTTGCCGACCGCGAGGCCGTCGAGCTCGCGAAACTGGGCCGCCGCGAGGCCGCCGCCGGTCACGCGGAGGACCGCGATGTCGGTTCCGGGGTCGCGGCCGATGACCTCTGCATCCCTCTCATCGAGGTTGCCGTCCGCGGTCGCGATGCCTACGGTGGTCTTGTCGGGGCAATGAAAGTTGCTGGTCACCACGAGGTCGTCGGACCACGCGATGCCGGTACCGCCCTGGCCGTGGCCACGGGCGATCCGGACGGTGCTGGGAGCCGCTGCGGCCACTGCCGCCGCGAGGGCCGAATCGAGAGCGTGAAAGACGTCGAGTGCTGGTTGTGCCATCTGGAATTCTCCTTCTCGATTCCAGCGTGCGCGTTTGCGAGAACGCCGCATATCCGCCGTTTGGAGGGGCCCTAGGGCGTTTTCCGGGCAGGTTTCTCGTCGAGAAACGCCGGGTTCGGGATCCGTCCTGCCTGCATGGGCAGGGTTGACCCGTACGTCCAGCGTGGCCATGTTGTTCCTCACTGCCATGACCCGCAATCCACAACTCCCGCTGCGCTCTCTCAACGAGCCGATCCAGGTCGCACTGCTGACCGACGATCCGCTGTTGCGCGCAGGGCTATCGAGTCTGCTCGCGCAGGTCGGTTCGATCGACGTGGTCGATACCGCCTCCGCTGAAGTCGCACTGTGGGACGCCGGGGTCGACGGCGAAAAGGCGCTCGCGCGTCTCGCCGAAATTCGCACTCTGGATCTCCCAGTCGTTGCTGTCGTGGGCGATCACGCCCACGTGTCTCCTGCTCTTGCCGCGGGTGCCCGCGGTGTCGTCCTCCGCGATCAAGTCGGGCCCGGTATCCAAGCCGCGCTCGCCGCCGTTCGCAGCGGGCTCACCGTGGTCGACACCGCCCTCGCGCAACAGCTCGTGCCCGCCGCTCCGATCAAGACCAGCAATGGCAAAGGTCGAGGCGAGCTGACCGAGCGCGAGCGCCAGGTCGTGCAACTGCTGTCTGAAGGCCTGTCGAACAAGCTGATCGCCGATCGTCTCGGCATCAGCGATCACACCGCGAAGTTCCACGTCAACGGCGTGATGATCAAGCTCGGCGCTTCGACCCGGACCGAAGCGGTCGTCGAGGCGATGCGGCGCGGCCTGATCCGCCTGTAGTCGACCGGCTGTTGTTCTTGAGGGCTCGCTTCGGCGAGCCCTTTGTCGTTTTCGGCTTTTGGTTCGGCATCCAGCCGTATGCGCCGAGGTCGACGAGGCCCTTGTCGCCGACGTCGACGCCCTCGCGCTCGAGCAACTCGCGCTGGATCGCCGCGCCGACCGGATCGAGGATCTTGATCCGGCCATTGCGCCCACTCGCCTTGCCGATCACGCGCTGCCACGGCAGGCCCTCGGCTCGCTTCGCCTTGAGCGACGCGGCCGCGATCCGTGCACCGCCCGGCACACCGGCGAGCTCGGCGACCTGGCCGTACGTCGCGACGTGGCCGCGCGGGATCGCACGAATCACCTGGTGCATGCGGACGAACAGCTGCTCGAGATGGGTGCGATTTTCGCTGCGCGCCACGCGGCGACTCTCGCACGTGGGGCGAGTTGCGGTACGACTACGTCGTGCAGATCCGCGTCCTCTACTTCGCCGTGTTTCGCGAACGCCTGGGGCGCGACTCCGAACCGCTCGAGCTCGCCGACGGTACGACGGTGCGAGACGCGATCGCGACACTCGCGACACGTCATGCGGCGATCGCGCAGCTCCGCGGCAAGTTCCGGATCGCGGTCAACGAAGAGTTCGCCGATGACGACACCGTGCTCGCGGAGCGCGACGAGCTGGTGTTGATCCCGCCGGTCGCGGGCGGCGCGCATCACGTCGTGTTGACGGGAGAGCCGCTGTCGCTCGATCGCTGCATCGCCGCGGTGCGCGGTCCCGGGATGGGTGGCATCGTCACGTTCACCGGCATGGTCCGCGTCCACTCGCATGGCGCGACGATCGATCACCTCGAGTACGAGGCCTACGCGCCGATGGCGATTCGCGAGATGACCCGGTTGATCGTCGAGATCGAAGCGGAGCTTCCCGGCGTGCGCGTCGCGGTCGAGCACCGCACCGGCGTGCTCGCGATCGGCGACCTCGCCGTCGTGATCGCGGCGGCCGCACCGCATCGCGCCGAGGCGTTCACGGCGTGCCGCGCCATGATCGATCGGCTCAAGGACTCGGTGCCGATCTGGAAGAAAGAGTTCGGCACCGGCGGCGAAGAATGGGTCGGATTAGGCCCTTAGCGGTGACAGGAACCTGACACGCGGCAGCGAGTGGCACGGGGTTCCCACGTCGCGCGGCTCGGGTGTCGACGTTCCATGAAGCTCGCCGCCGTCCTCCTTGTCACGACCGCCTGCAGCCAGCACCTCTACTCGCCGCCGACCCAGGCCTATCAGGTCGCGCCGGTTCACACGCTCGATACCGAGCAGCGTGCGGTCGACATCGATGGCTCGACGCACTCGCAGATCTTCGATCCGGGTTACGACGCCGGCAGCGTGCGCCTGCGCGGCGGCGTCGGCAACGACACCGAGCTCTCGCTCGAAGCGATGTCGGCGATCGTGAACTCGAGCAGCATCTCGACCGCATCGCGCGGCGTCTACGCGGGTCGCGGCGGCGTCCGGATCAATCCGGGGCACGGTGCGATCTCGTTCGACGCCGGCTTCGGCGGTGGCTTCGCACCGGCCGCGGGTACGTTCGCCGCGATCGACGGCGGTATCTCGGCCGGCTACGACAACTGCTACGTCGTGCCGATCGCATCGGCATCCCTGTTCGCATCGCAGCCGCTCGAAGCGCGCGCGGTCGACGTCACCGTCGATCCGAACAAGCCGATGACCTCGACGCCGCAGCGCACCGCGGGTGCAACGATCCGGGGAGGCCTACGCGTCTCGCTGTCGCCGTCGGCCTGTCACGCCGGTCACGAAGCGCCGTGGATCACGGCCGGCTTCGACGTGACGTCGCTCGTCGATGCGAGCTCGCATGCCCAGCTCGTCGGACTCGGAGCGGGGTTGACGTTCCCGCTGTGAAGCCGCGCGCTAAGGCGTCTGGAAGTGACGATCGGCCGGCTGCTCGGCCGATCCGGGTGCCGAGCCAGCACCTGCTGCGTTGCCTTCGGGCGGCGGCGCGGAGCCCGTGGCACTCCCCATCGCTGCTGCGGGACCCGGACCGCCCGGCGCATTCGCCGCGCCCGGCGGAATTGCCTGGGTCGTCGGGTTCGCGGGTGGTGGCGGCGGCGGCGGCTCCGGCATCGGCGGCGGTGGCGTCGCGGGCTTCGCTTCCGGCAGCGTCGAGATGTGCGGTGGGATACCCGTGCCGTTCGGGTGCGGCGAGAAGTCCTCGCCGTTACCGACCTTCGACGCCGACGCGTTCGGTCCGCACTCCGCGTTCAGCCGCTTCATGTCCTTGAACCGATCGGACAGCTTGATGTGGAACAGGCCGTCGGAGCGGAGCTCGGCGCCGGTCGTCGAGATCGCGGCGTACGTCTTCTTGGTCTCCTCTTTCTTCAACAGGTTGTCGCTGGCCTTGAACCGCAAGCATCCGGCAACGACCGACTCGTCGAGCGCCGGCGCCATCGTCATCATGTAGTCGACGTGGAGCTCGCCGTCGGGCGACGTGATGTTGAACTTCTTGACCTCGAACTTGCCGGGCTTGTAGCCCGACGAGTGCGCCTCGGGGTCGCCGACCGCCGCCGTGAACACGGCGTGGACATCGAGCGTCGAGATGTGAACCTCGCCGAAATCGATACCGTCGCCGACCATCACCTGGTTCGTGCGGTTCTTGAGCAGCGGCTTCAGCTTCGTATGGCCGTCGCCGAGCGTGCAGCCGGTCGGGCACGACAGGTCGATCGAGCCGTCGACCTTCGTCCAATCGGTGCCGGTCCGGCCCATCTTGTTCTTCGACACCGGCAGATCGAGATCGACGGCGAAGTCGAGCTTGCCGGTCATCGGCAGGCCGAGCGCGCTGCGCAGCGGCAGGCTGCCGCCCGGGAGCTCCGTGCCCGTGATGTCGACCTTGACGCCAGCCTTTCCGAACTTCGGCAGCGTGATGTTGCCCTTGATCCGGCCGGCGCCGATCTTCGCGTCGAGGTCGACCGAGATGTTCATCCCGATCAGCGCGAACAGGCCGAGGTCGACCTCGAGCTTGTCGACGAAGAACGTCGTCGGTGTCTCGTCGGGCTTCGTCACGCGCGTGCGCAGGGACACCGCCTTGAAGTAGACCCGGCCGGGCTTCCAGCCACGCTCTACGCTACCGATCGTGACGTCGTACTGCCCGGACAGGCTCTCGATCACCTTGTCCTTCACGCGGTCGTACGGAAACGTCGCCTGGAGCGCGAGCGTGAACGCGAACAGCGCGATCACCACGATCGCGACGTAGCGCACGACGAGCGTGCCGCGCCGGCCGAGCCGCTGCGCGATCGGGCCCGTGACCCGGCCGATCGCCGCGAGCGCACCCGCAAACGGAACCTGCGCCATGGCTAGCTGCCCTTCTTGTCGGAGCCCGACGCCGAGCCGCCGCCACTACCCGTATTCGCCGGCGGTTCCTTCGAATAGTTCGAGACCTCGATCGTCGCGGACAGCTTGTCCTTATCGCGGAAGTCGCGACGGAGCTCGAGGTGCGTGATCGCGACCGCGCGCGAGTCGGTCTCGATCGCGCCGAGGAAGTCTTTGATCTCGTTGATCGTCTTCTTGTCGATCGTCACCGACGACGAGTTCGTGACGAAGCCGTTCTTCGTCACGGCCTGGTGCGGAGAGATCGTCTCCTTGAGATCGAACTTCGCCTTCTTCGCGGCGTTGTTGAGGTACGTGTCGAGCGACAGCGGCTCGACCCCGATCGTCGCAGTGACGTCGTCGGCCGCGTTGTGGGTCTGGCCCCGCGCGCGCATGTCGGCGAGCACGTTGAGCGCCTTGCGCGCCTTGACGTTGCGCTGCTCCATCGCATCGAGGCCGTCGTGGATGGCGAAGCCGAGCCACAGGGCCAGCGTGATCGGGGCGACGATCGCACCGATCACGACGAGCCGGCGCTCGCGCGGAGAGATGCGGTCCCAGAAATCTCGTGCTCTATCGCGGATGGTCGACATCGCTACCTCACATGCACTGCGAGTTGATGGTCAGGTGGAACTTCTTCACGCCGTTCTCGCCGGTCTCGAGGGCACCCTTGTTGACCTCTTTATTGAAGCAATCGATCTTCTTGAGCTCGGCGACGAGCAGATCGATCTCCTCGGGCGACTTCGCCTGACCGCTGAGCTCGACCTTTTGCGAGTCGATGTCGATCTTGTCGACATCGAGCGTGATCTTGTCCTTCGCTGGAATCTTGCTGTTGACCTCGAGCAAGAGGTCGTACGCGGTCATCTTCGGCATCGGCGAGCCGTTGCCTGCACCGCCGCCGGGGCCGTTCATGTTGAGGACGTCGTCCGCGGTCTTCGGCGCGCCGAACTGTTCCTGGGTCTCGTTCGCGAGCCGCTGGGTCAGGACCTTCTCCGCCTTCTTCAAGCGATAGAGATCCGCGTACGCGCTGACCGCGGCGAACGCACAGATCGCGAGGAGCGATGCGCCGAGTGGCACCGCCTTCGCGCGCAGGAACGACAGGTCGACCTTGATCGCGAGCGAGCCGGAGCGCAGGTCGAACTGCGGCCGGCCACCGGCGCAGTCGTACGCCATACCGATCGTCATCGCCGCTGCGTCGACCGGCAGGTCGTGCGCGCGCTCGCCGAGCTTCAGGCCGCACAGCGCGGTCGCGTCGTCGGCGGTCATCCGCCACGCCGGGAGGCCGAGCTGCTCGGTCATGAACGAGCCGAGGCCGCGCAACCGCGCACCACCGCCGACGAGCAGCGCGGCGAGCGGCGTGTAGCCGGTCTTCGCGCGGCACGCGGCGAGCGTCTGGCGGAGGTCGCGCGCGAACGGCGTGAGCTCCTGGACGAGGACGTCGTGGATCCGCTGCCACGCCGGGTTCGTCGCCGGCTCCGCGGTCGACGCGATGAAGCCATCGGCGTGCTTTGCGGCCTCGGCCTTGTCGAAGTCGAGCCGCCAGAAGTTCGCGATCGCCTGGGTCACCTGCTTGCCGGCGCGCGCGATCGAGCGACTGAACACCGCCTTGCCTTGGACGACGACGACGACATCCGTGCGCTCGTGGCCGATGTCGAGGATCGCCACGGCACCATCGGTGCGTGCGCGCATCAGCGAAGGCACGCGCTCGACGAGCCGGGTCGCGGCACCACCGGCCGCGAGGATCCCGCGCGGCTCGAAGCCGACGTCCTTGCCGAGATCGATCAGCTGCTCGGCGCGATCGCGGCGCATCGCGTACGTCAGCACGCGCATGCCCTCGGCCGGTGCCGCGACGCGGCCGCGCTGCACCATCGGCTCTTCGAGCCCGGTCGGCGCGGGCGGCGTCGGGATGGGCTCGAACGTGTAGACCATGTCCTCGAGGTCGACCGGGACGACGCCCTCGAGCTCGCCGCCGACGGCCTTCTCGAGATCCGCGCGGCGCAGGTTCTTGAACCCGAACTCGACGATCTGAGTGAACACCGTGTCGCCGTAGACGCCGATGTATCCGGTATCGTCGCGCAGCCGGAGCTCGTCGATCATCGCCTGGAGCACGCGCTTCGCGCGGATGTCCGCCGATTCATCACCGGGCGGCACGAGCCGCTCGACGACGTTCAACAGCGTCGCGCCGCGAAGCCCGGGGCTCGCGACCGCGAGCTTGACGCTCCACGCACCTAGATCGACAGCAAAGACACGTGACGCCATATCAGTCTTCCTTGAGATAGACCCAGGCCCCGTTCGGGATCGGAGTCTTCCTCGAGTTCTGGGGCACCACCTTGGTGTCCCACACGCCCGTAATCGTCGTTCGGATCGCCGGAAACACCGGCGACCCGTCCTTGTTCTTCTGCTTGCGCTCGATCTCGCCGTACGCCTCGACGCGATACGTGCGGCGCGGCCCCGCGGTCGCGATCTGCGCGAGCTTGCCCTTATCGAGCTCGAGCCCGATCTTCTCGCCCGGCTGGAGGCCCGGGAGGCCTGCGGTCAGCGCCGCGGCCGCCGCGCTGCCCTGCACCGTGCCGGCGCTCGACGACGCGAGCGAGCTCACCGATGCGCTCGGATCCTTCACGAACGTGATGAAGTCATCGAGCGTCTGGAAGTTCTCGCCGAACTCGCGGGCCTTGCCGATGTAGCTCGCGAGCAGGAACAGCCGGCGCTGGTCGAGGATCACCGGGTCGGTCGGGTTCTTCGCCGCGATGTAGAGGATCGCGGCGATCAGCTGGGTGTTCGTCAGCGCGGTCAGGTTCGTCTTGCAGCCGCCGTAAACCGTGAATGCCTTGCCGAACAGCGACCAGAACCGATCGTCGACGCCGCGCACGAGCCTGAGCTCGCCGACCGTGTCGATGTAGTTGTTCTTCGCGTAGTAGCGATCCTTGAGCGACTCGTAGCCGTAGTCCTCGGTCGTGCCGCGGTTGCTGCCCATCTGGGTGTCGCGATCGATGTAGTCGAGGATCGCGTTGACCTGCTGCATCCGATCGCGGTGCCAGCCCTGCGCATCGTTGTCGTCGAACACCGCGTCGTACGCGGGGAAGTAGACGAGCGCGTAGAGCGCCGATTGGATCGTGCCCCACGATTGCGACACGTTCGCGCAGTTGACGTTGATCTTGTCGTCCTCGGTCTTGATCGGCCCGTCGAACCCGCAGGTGCCGATGTCGGCGCCGAGCCCTTTGATCTGGGTCGACGAGAATCCGATCGCGGCCTGGACCTCTTCGGGCCCGCCGCAGAACGGGAGGATCAGCTGGTCGGCGTAGTCGGTGAGCTGGACCATGCCGCGCAGCGCCTTGATGTTGTCGAGGCGTTGCTGGATCCGGATCACGAGCTCGCCGAGGTTCTGCGCGCTCGCCGCGAGGAACTTCGAGCGAACCTGATCGCGGTAGTTCGCGGCCGCGATCATGTCGGTCGACGTCGTGGTCCCGAACTCGTTCGAGATCACGAGCGTGATCGCGATGGCGATCAACACGGTCACCAACGCGATCCCGCGCTGGCTCTTGCGCTTGGGTTGGCTCATGTGGGGGAGAAGTTGAGTTGTTCCTGCATCATGACGCGGGCCTCGGTGACGATCTTCACGTCCTTGCCCTCGCCGTTCTTGAACGTCACGGTGATCCGCACGCGGCTCGGCACGAGGCCGCGCTGGCCGTCGCTCTGGGTCGTATCCCAGGTCTCGAGCCACTCGAGGTTCTTCCAGTTCCAGAACTCGAGCTTCACGCTGACGATGTCGTGCATCAGGATGTCGTAGTCGCTCGGCTCTTCCTCGGGCGGCTGGTTCGATTCGCGGCGCTGCTCGCGGCGGATCCAGTCGACCTTGTCGGTCTGCTCGGGGTCGTTGCGCGACAGGTACTCGATCACCGTTTGATCCGACTCGGTCGCGTCGGCCCACAGCGCGCGGTGACCGAACGTCGAGAACCGAATGTTCGGCACCGGCGACCGCGGCTTCGCGATGAACATCGTGCGCGGATGGGTCTGCGTCGTGTCCTCGTTGCGCGACAGGTACGCCTCGTCGAAGTCGCGAACGACGCGATCGAGCGCGAGCCGGATCTCGTGGTTGCGCTCCTCGTACTTCTCGAACGTCCGGCGCGAATCCGAGGTGTTCGAGATGGTGCGCCACGCGAGCGTCATCATCACGACCATGATCGCGCTCGCGATCATGACCTCGATCAGCGTGAGGCCCCGTTGTGCGCGACGCACTAGTGACGCCCCGATCCCGAGCCGGAGCCCGTGCCCGAACCGCGGCCAGAGCCGCTGCCACTACCGCTGCCGCCCGACGTATCGCCGAGGTCGGTCGAGCCCGCGCCGGAGAGGATCTGATCCATCGCGACGGGGTCGGTGTAGAACGCGACGAACGTGAGGTCGCGGTCGTAGCCGAGCACCTGCCACTTGAGCTTCAGGGTCACCTTGCGGACCGAGACCTTCAGGATCTGCTGGAACATCGTGTACTGCGACTGGATCAGCGCGCCCGCCTGCGAGCCCTCGACGCCATTCGCGGTCGCCGACGACGAGCTCATGCCCATGCCGCCCATCATCGACATCATTCCGCCGAGCGCGCTGTTCTGGAACGTGTTGAGCGGATCGACCGCCGAACCGAGCGCGAAGCCCGAGCCGAGCGTCGCGGCGGAGCCCAGCGGATTCGCCGCCGAACCCGCAGCCGAGCCGTGGCCGGTCGCGAGCGCCTGCAGCTGATCGAACGACGGCATCTCGACCGCCTCGACCTTGTAGCTGTACTTGACCTGCGGCCAACCCTGGTCGTCGAAGCCCTTGTAGTCGTCTTGCGACTGATCGGTATCGGAGAAGCCGTCCTTCAACAGCATCTCCTCGATCTCGTACATCTCGCCGCGGCCGAGGTCGGTCGCGACGCCGAGCATGTGCGCTTGCTCCGCGTTGAAGATGCTGCTCGACGAGCTCCGGATCAGGACGACGAGTGCGAGCCCGAGCAACGCGAGCGCGAACATGACCTCGATGAGAGTGAATCCGCGTTTCATCGCGTATCGCTCTCCTGCTTCGCGTCCTTGTCGCCCATCGCGTTGCGCATCATGTGCTCGTTGACGTCCTTGAGGACGCTGTCGCGGAGCTCGACCCGGCCGGTCAGGCCGTAGACCAGGACCGTGAAGATGTCGGTGCCGTCGGTCACCTCGATCACCGACTTCTCGGAGGACCCGTTCGGGAAGAAGTAGACCGCGACCTGACCCTTGGTCGCGCTCTCGTCGCGATGCTGGACCCAGATCTCCTTGAACTTGATCCCTTTGTCCGTGCGCAACGAACGGACCCAGCCCTTCGTCTTGCCCTTCGCATCGGTCTCGGCCGCGCCGGTGATCGAGTCACTCGCCGTGACGCACGTGCGATCGGCGACGTGATGCCCCGCGACCGCGGTCGCCCGCTTTGCCGCCTCTTCCGGATCGCCGACCTGGAGCGCGTCCTGCGGCATGTTCGCGAACGCGTTCTTGCCCTTGTCGAGCGCGCGCTTCTTCGCTTCCTCGTCGGGGCGGACCAGCTCGTTGCGCTGGATCGCGATCGCGCCCTGGCAGACCTCGACCGAGTAAATCCCCTTATCGAGATCGATCAACACGCGGTGCATCTCGCCGTGCTCGATCGCGAGCGTGCTCGCGCGCCGAAACACCGACTGGAGCTCGGTCGAGCTCTCGACGAGGTCCGCTCTCGTGATCAGGCGAAAGCCCGAGCGGACGAGCATCATCGCGCCGCCGATGATCGCCAAGACGATCATCAGCTCGAGCACGGTCATGCCGTTATTTCGACGCGCACGCATGGTGATTGGAGGGAGTGGCGACTACCAGCTCTTGATGTCGTCGGACGTGCCTTCTTTGCCGTCCTCGCCGTTCGACATCACGGCGAGGCCCTTCGCGCCCGCCGGGAGGCTCGAGCCGCAGTACATCTTGTAGTCCGAGCCCCAAGGATCCTTGATGTCCTTGTTGTTCATGTACTCGTTGAGGTCCGACAGCTGCTTCGGGCAGGCGTCGGAGTGCGACGACGCCCACGACGGGTAGGCCTCGTTCGCGTACTTGTTGACCGTCATCTTCGCGATGTCGACCTTCGATTCGCCGAACATCTTCATGACGCGCGGACCGACGACGAGACCCATGACGAGCGCGAGGATCGCGAGCACGATCATGATCTCGAGCAGGGTCATTCCGCGCTGGGCAACGCGACGAGCTTTCTTCAACTTGCGGGTGAACATGACGATCTCCTTACTTGGGTCCTGAGAGCTGACCGAGGTCCATGATGGGTTGCAGGATCGAGAACACGATGAACGCGACCGCGCCGCCCATGATGACGAGCATCAACGGCTCGAGCAGCGCGGTGAAACGAGAGAGCTTGGTATCGACTTCGGTCTCGTAGGTGGTCGCGACGCGCTCGAGCATCTGCTCGAGCTGACCGGCGCGCTCGCCGACCGCCGTCATGTGGATCATCGTCGCCGGGAACTGTCCCGACTTCTTCAACGTCTGTGCCAGCGACTCGCCTTCGGTGACGGCCTTCTTCGCGTCCTCGATAGCCGCCTGGATGTGGACGTTGCCGACGATCTGCTTCGCAGTGTCGAGCGAGCGCAACATCGGCACGCCGGACTGCAGCATCGTGCCAAGCGTGCGCGCGAACCGACCGACGTTGATCGTCCGGACCAGCTCGCCGAGCACCGGCATGTTGAGCACGAACCGGTGCCACACCGGCTTGCCCTCTTTCGACGACTTCCACTTCGCGAACGCGAAGCCGCCGCCGATCATCGCCAGGAAGATCCACAGGATGTTCTTGCCGAAGAAGTTCGACGACCAGATCAGCATCCGCGTGTTGATCGGCAGCGTCTTGCCCTGCTGGGTGAACATCGACGTGATGTTCGGGATGACCTTGATCATCAGCACGGTCATGATGCCCATGCCGACGACGACCATCACCGCCGGATAGATCATCGCGCTCTGGACCTTGCTCTTGAGCTTCTGCGCGGCTTCGAGGAAGTCCGCGAGGCGCGTCAACACCTCGTCGAGGTTACCGGCGACCTCGCCGGCGCGAACCATCGAGACGAACAGCTCGTCGAACAGCTTCGGATGCTTCGCCATCGCATCCGCGAGCGACATACCTTCGTTGACGTTCGTGCGAACTTCCGACACCGCGGTCTTCAACCGGATGTTGGAGAGCTGCTCGACGAGCGCGCCGAGTGCCTCCGCGAGCGGGATGCCGGCGCGGATCAGCGTCGCCATCTGGCGGGTGAACGTCGCGATCTCGGCCTTCTTGACACCGCCGAAGATGCCGCCGAGATCGACGTCCTTGCCGAGGCCGGACTTCTTCGCGTTCGCCTCTTTCGCGAGCTTGCCGCCCTTCGACAGCTCGAAGCTCGTGACGAGCACGCCGTCCTTGCGCAGGATCTGGCGCAGCGTCTTCGGCGTGTCGGCCTCGCGCATGCCGGTGACGTTCTTGCCGTTCGTCGCGAGCCCTTTGTAGGCGTACATCGGCATTAGTCAGATGACTCCGCGGTCATCAACATGACCTCCTCGGGGGTTGTCATGCCCAGGACGACTTTGCGAGCACCATCTGCACGCAACGCGACCATGCCGTGCTCGATCGCGACGTTGCGGATCGCGCTGGCATCGGCCTTCGCGAGCGCGAGGCGACGCACTGCATCGTTGATCATGAGCAACTCGTAGATACCCGTACGGCCGCGATAGCCGAGCTCGTTGCACTCCGGGCAGCCGACCGGCTCGTAGACGGTGCCGGGAGGGCACGGGCGCATGCCCTTGACGTCGGGGAACCGATAGCCGCCCGCGTAGAACGTCGCCGGATCGAGGCCGAGATCGACGAGGATCTCCTCGCTCGGCCGGACCGCGCGCGCACACTTGTAGCAAGGCCGGCGGACGAGGCGCTGGGCGAGCAGGCCGACGAGCGAGCTCGCGACGAGGAACGGCTCGATCCCCATGTCGACGAGACGGGTGATGCCACCGGCGGCGTCGTTCGTGTGGACCGTCGAGAACACGAGGTGACCGGTGAGCGATGCGGTGATCGCGACCTCGGCCGTCTCGCGGTCGCGAATCTCGCCGACCATGATGACGTCCGGATCCTGGCGAAGGAACGAGCGCAGGCCCGACGCGAACGTCAGATCGATCTTCGAGTTGACCTGGGTCTGCGAGATGCCTTCGAGCTGGTACTCGACCGGATCCTCGACGGTGAGGATGTTGATATCGGGCGCGTTGATCTCGGACAGACACGCGTACAGCGTCGTCGTCTTGCCGGAGCCCGTCGGGCCCGTGACGAGCAAGATGCCGTGCGGGCGCTTGATGATGTCGCGGATCGCGCCGAGCTGATCGTTCGCGAACCCGATGTCGGCGAGGCCGAGGAGCACCGACGAACGATCGAGCAGTCGGATCGTGACGCTCTCGCCGGCCGCGGTCGGCGCGGTCTCGACGCGCATGTCGACGTCCTTACCGGCCATCTTGCGGCGGATGCGGCCCGATTGCGGCAAGCGCTTCTCGGCGATGTTGAGGCCGGCCATGATCTTCACGCGCGCGAGGATCGATTGCTGGAACTTCTTCGGCGCGCGCTTCGCTTCGCGGAGCATGCCGTCGACGCGGTTGCGGACGATGATGTCCTTCTCGCCGGGACGGATGTGGATATCCGAAGCGCCGTCCTTCGCCGCCTGGAACATCAGCGAGTTGACCCAGCGAATGATCGGCGCCTCGTCGTTGGCGTCGAGCATGTCGACGAGCTCTTCGTTGCCGTACTCGGAGTCCTCGCCGTCCTCTTCCTTCTTGTGGCTCTCTTCGAGCTCGGCACCGCCGCGGAGGCGCGAGTAGGTCTTGTTGATGTGATCGATGATCCGGTGGGTCGCCGAGACGACCGGCTCGACCGGCTCGCCGAGCAGAACTGCGACCGCGTCGATCACTTCGACGGCGTGCGGGTCTGCCACCGCGATCACGACGCGACCGTTGTCGCGCCGGAGTGGCATGACCTCGCGCTGGCGCGCGAAGTTGATCGGAATCTTGTCGATGAGATCCACGGGGATGTCGTCGGCGCGAGGAAGGTCGCGCAGATACTCGAGATCGAATTGCACGGCGAGTGCCAGCGCGAGCTGATCCTCGTCGCACAGCTTCAACCGGACGAGGACCTCGCCGAGCAGGCCGCCTTCTTCGCGCTGCTTCTGGAGCGCGCGCTCGATCGCCTCGGGCGCGACCTTGCACTTCGCGACCAAAATCTCGCCGAGCAACGGCGCGTGCACCGCGAACGGCGTGGCCATTACCGGTTCCCCTTCGGCAGTGCCGGCGGCGGAGGCGGCGGAGGCGTCTTGTCGTTGCCACCCTTGTCGGTCGGCGCCGATGCACCCTGCGGCGCATTCGTCGGTGCGTTCGGCGCACCGCCGGTGCCGTGACCCTCGGTCTCCGGGCCCTCGATGCCAGAAGGACCGTAATCGACCGCGCCCTCCGTGACATGCTGGCGCTTGCCCGCGTTATTGAGAAGGATCGCGTCGTCCTCGACGCCCTTCAGCGTCACGTTCATCTCCTCGACGAGGCCGCGCTTGCGGCGGTAGTCGATCTTCGGCTCGTACTTCGCGTCGTTGAGGTTCGAGAACGACTCGGTGAACTCGCGATACTCGCGCGTCTTGCGCTCGCGAATGTTCTGGAGATCGAGCTGATCCTTGATGATGTACGGCGTGAGGAGGATGAGGAGGTTGGTCTTCTTCTTCGCCTTCGTCGTGTACTTGAACAGGTAGCCGAGCAGCGGGATATCGCCGAGCAGCGGCACCTTCGTCACGTTGAATGCCTCGCGCTCCTGGACCAGGCCGCCGATGACGACGCTCTCTTGATCGTGCACGACGACCTGCGTCTTCAATTTGCGTTCCGTCCAGGTCGGGCCGAGCTGCGGATCCTTGCCGCCGAGATCTTTCGTGTTCTGCTCGACCTCGAGACGCACCGAGTCGTTCGACGAAATGTGAGGCGTGACGTTGAGATCGAGCGTCAGCTTCTCGCGCTGGATGTTCTGGCCGATCGAGCCGAGTGGCGACGTCGCGCCGCCGGTCGTGCCGGTCGTCGGCAGACCACCGAATGACAATCCGGCCTGGTACGGAATGTTGTTACCGACCGAGAACTCCGTCTTCTCGTTGTCGAGCGTGATGATGTGCGGCGCCGACAGGATGTTCGTGTTGTCCTGGGTCGCGAGTGCCTGGAACAACACCGCGTACGACGGGATGCTGGTGCCGAGGAACGTCTGCGAGTTCGTCAGCGGCGAGCCGACGAGACCGCCGATCAGGCCGGTCAGCGACGCGAGCGACGAGACTTGGAGCGACTTCAACGTCGACGTCTGGACGCCGCCGAGGACGAGCGCGCCACCGTTGTTGACCGGCAGACCGCCGTGCGAGCTGGTGCCGAGATCGAGCTCTTTGTTCAGCGTGACCTCGAGGATCAGCGCCTCGATGTAGACCTGGCGGCGCGGGTGATCGAGGCGCTGGATCACGTCCTTGATCGCCAGATAGTCGCGACCGCTCGACATCACGATCAGCGAGTTCGTCGGATCGTCGTTCGTGATCCGGACCTGACCTTCGAGCGCAGCACCGAGCTCGCCGCCCGGCTGCGGGGTGGGCGGAGGCGGGACGCCCGCACCGGGACGACCGCCCTGCGCGCCGCCCGCTTGCTGGCGCTGCGCGCCTTGCGACAGCGCCGTGTTGAGCGTCGTCGCGAGGTCCTTCGCGAGCGCGTTCTCGAGGTTGTAGACGCGGATCGCGGAGCCGCCCTCGGTGTCGAGCAAGATATCGAGGCGCTCGACGAGCGACTTGACGCGGAGATAACCCGCTTCGCTCGACACGACGATCAGCGTGTTCGTGCGGTCGTCGACGAGGATCTTCGACGGCACCGCGCCGGCGACTTCATCGACCGTACCGCCGCCGGCGCCCGGCGGATTCGCGCCACCGCGACCACCCGGCTGCGGCGGCGCGTTGACCTTACCGCCACCTGCACCCGTCGTGATGCCGAGGATCTCGTTGAGCTTCGCGGCGAGCGCGGTCGCATCCGAGTGGAGCACCGGGATCGTGTAGACGCCCTCGTTGTTGCCGGGGACGTCGATCGTCTTCGCGAGCGACATCATGTCGCGAACCTGCGACGCGTAGTCGGTGATGATCAGCATCGAGCCCGCGGCCTGGACCTGACCCGCCGGCGAGCGGATCGAATCGAGCGCCGCACGCACGGTCTCGATCTGGGCGTACGACGGGCGCAGCACGTAGCGCACCATCTGATCCTCGTCGGCCGGCATGCCCTTCTTGTAGATGGGCACCGTCTCGCTCTTCGCGGTCGCCGACTCGACGATCCGCAGGATGTTGCCCTTCGGCACGACCGTGAGCCCCATCGTCGACAGCGCGACGAGGAACACGCGGTACGCGTCCTGCTGGCTCATCTTGAGCGGCGCGATCACGGTGACCTTCTTGCCGGTCGACACGATGCGCGGATCGAGGATGAAGTTCTTGCAGGTGAACCCCATCACGAACGCGATGAGGTCCTTGAGCTCGGTCTCCGGCTTGAACGTGACCGCGACCGGTCCCGTCTTCTTCTTGCAGCTGTACAGCGCGTCGTCTTCGCCCGGTGCCGCGGGCTTTTCTTCGCTCTTCGGCTGCGCGAACGACGAGAGTGGCGCCGAGACGACGCCGCAGAGAGCTACTACGAGGATTAGTTTCTTCATTGGCAAATTACCGGATCGAGTACGAGAGCTGTTCTTGCTTGCCGCGGCGGGTGACCGTGACCTGCAAGGACGTCGCTTCACGGAGCTTGGTGTAGACCTCGAGCGCCTTGTCGGCCGAGGTCAGGTCGAACCCGTTGATCGATTGCAACGTGTCGCCGTTCTGGAGCCCGAGCTTCGAATACACCGAGCTCGGGCGGATCGCGTAGAGCTTGAAGCCGTCGGGCTTGCCATCCTTGACGGCCGGCACGACGCGCGCGCCCTTCGCCACGCCCATCGGGTTCGCGAGGACCTTGTCGACGAGCGACTTGTCGATCTCGTAGTGGTTGTCGTCGATCTTCTTGATGCCGTTGTCGATCGCGGACTGCATCTCGTCGCCCGACCCGTCGCCTGCGGGGGTCTCGACCTTCGCGACGACCGGCGGCGGTGCACCGTTGAGGCCGAGGCGCTCGTGGTGGCCGGCGTTCTCGAACTCGACGTACTTGAAGTGGATCTCGACGAGCTTGCCCGGGTTCGCACCCGGGATGACATCGCCGATCGAGTACGAGCCCTGGCGCTGGTTCTCGGTGTTGATGATCGTCGCCGAGGACTGCTCGTCATCGAGCGATACGCTCGTCGCGACCAGCATCAGCGGCAGCGACGTCGTGATCACCGACGACGGATCGATTGACGACACGGTCTCGACCGGCGGCGTGCAATCCGAACAGAACATGTCGCGCTGCGCGAACGGCGTGCCGTCCTTGCTGCGCGTCGCCTTGATCGGCGTCGACGGATTCGGTGTGACGACCGGCAGCTTCGGCGCGGTCGCGGAGTCGTTCAGGTACTTGGCTTCGACGATGTGGCTCGTCGCCTTCGCCGCGAAGATCGCGCAGACGAACACGACGACCGCGCCGAGGACCCAGAAGTAGCGTTTGATCAGATCCTGCATGGCCTACTCGGCTCCATCATCGGGGACATCCGTATCACTGCTGTCACCTTCCGGTTGTTCGAGGCGGCGGTAGATCGTACGCGTCGCGATGCCGAGCAATTTTGCGGTGAGGCGCTTGTCACCGCGGGTGTGGCGCAACGTCTCGTGGATGACGCGCATCTCGATCTCCGCGAGCGGCATGCCGATCGGGAACGTCAGCGACGTCGCCGACGCGGTGCCCGGGGTCGCGTCGCGGATCTCGCGGGGTAGCGCTTCCTCGTCGATCATCGTCTGGCCCGCGCGGGTCAACACGACCGCGCGCTCGATCGCATTCTCGAGCTCGCGGACGTTGCCCGGCCAGCCGTACTCGCCGAGCCGCTCGAGCGCCGTGGCCGAACAGCCGGCGATCGCCTTGCCGTTCTTCTCGGCGTAGACCTGGACGAAGTGCTGCGCCAGCAGCGAGATGTCGTCGCGGCGATCGCGCAGCGGCGGCACGTTCACCGGGATGACGTTGAGCCGGTAGTAGAGGTCTTCGCGGAATCGGCCGGCTTTGACCTCGCCCGCGAGATCGACGTTCGTCGCCGCGACGATGCGAACGTCGATCCGGCGCGGCTTGCCGCTGCCGCCGAGCCGCTCGATCTCGCCCTCCTGGAGCACGCGGAGCAACTTGACCTGGACGTGGCGGCTGATCTCGCCGATCTCGTCGAGGAACAGCGTGCCGCCGTTCGCGGCCTCGAACCGGCCGTCGCGCGCGGTCGTCGCGCCGGTGAACGCGCCCTTCTCGTAGCCGAACAGCTCACCCTCGAGGATCGACTCGGGGATCGCGGCGCAGTTGACCGCGACGAACGGCCCCTTCGCGCGTGCCGAGTTCTCGTGGACCGCGCGGGCGAGGAGCTCCTTGCCGGTACCGCTCTCGCCGAGCAGCAGCACGGTCGCCTCGCTCGGCGACGCCTGCATCACGATGTCCATCGTCCGCCGCCACGCGAGCGACGTGCCGATGATCGCGCGCCGGCGCTTCTCGGCGAGCTGGGCCTTCAAGCTGCGGTTCTCGACGAGCAGCGACTGCTTCTCGAGCGCGTTGCGGACGATCCGGACCACGTGCGCGCGCTTGAGCGGCTTCGTCACGAAGTCGTACGCGCCTTCCTTCATCGCATCGACCGCGGTCTCGACCGTGCCGTAGGCCGTCATCAGCACGACCTCGGTCTCCGGCGCGATCGTCTTCGCGGCGCGCAGCAGGTCCATGCCCGAGGTCTGCGGCATCATCAGATCGGTCAGCAGCACGCCGACGCGATGCTTGCGGAGCAGATCGAGCCCGGCCGTACCATCGGTCGCCGAGAGCACGTGCATGCCCTCGCGCTTGAAGATCTTCGCGAGCGATTCGACGATCGCCGGCTCGTCGTCCACGATCAGGACGATGCCGCCCTCGGCCGGAGCCTCCTTGAGCGACGTCGGCTCGTCCGGAACCGTCCCCGTCTGGCCGCTCCCCCCTTCGACCTGGGCAGCGGCAAAACGACGGAACGGGCTCTGGGCAGGCTGGTTCCACATACCGGCTGCTCTATTAACAAGGTCCGAGCCAAGTGCATTCCTGGCAAACACTTGGAATTCCTAAGGTCTCTCGCGGGTCTAGCGGGGTCTGGTTGCCATCGTGTCAGGTCCTTTTTGCCGCGCTGACAAAGTGGCAGCGCGAACCCTGAGCGGGATTCGGGCACTAAGCTCGCCAGATGTTGACGCTGCTGCGGACCGCGAGCGTCGTTTTCGCGGCCAGCATCGCCATCGCGGCGCGGGCGCCAGCGGCACGTGCCGATTCGTCGATCACGATCACGCTGAACCAGGCCGGCTCGGATCTCGCGACGTACCTCCATCTCTCGGTCGATCAGCTGAAGCAGAACGAAGAGGACAAGTTCAATTCGCTGTTCCAGACCGCGAACCTGCCCGCCCTGCTCTCGGCGTTCGCATCGACCACGGCGATCGCCGATCGCGGGCTCGGCGTCGACTACGGGGTGATCGGCACGCCGCTGATGATCGGCGTCGTCGCGAACGGCGCAGTGCCGACCGATTCGTCGCTCTCGAGTACCGACTCGCGCGTGATCGGCGGCTTCGTCTTCAACTTCGGCGCGATGCTCGGCGCGAACCTCGGCCGCTGGGGCGCGCCGAAGTGGACGCTGTACGCGAACGGATTCTACGAGACCGCGGGCTACAAAGATCTCCAGGGCGACCTCACGACCGGCGGTATCCACGCGCAATACCGCGCGCTCGAAGGCACGCGCGGCCGCGTTCGCTGGATCGGGCTCGATGTCACGACCGGGCTCGAGCTCGCGAAGTGGACGATCTCGACGAAGCGCGACCAACTCCAGATCAACTTCAAGGTCGCGAACATGATGGGCGACACCGAGGAGCTCACCTACAACTCGATGGGCGTGATGAACGTCGAGGCCGACGCGACGACGATCCCGCTCGAGGTCTCGACCGGCATCTCGCTCGACGATCTGTTCGTGATCTACGGCGGCGGCGGCCTCGATCTGACGTTCGCGACCTCGACGATCGACGTCAACCTCGACGGCGATCTGCTGATCCAATCGAACCAGCAGAACGTCGGCCACGCGACGGTCACCGCGAGCGGCCAAGCGTCGCCCGGGACTGCGAGCGTCCACGCGCTCGCGGGCATCAAGCTCGAAGTGCCGCACGCGAACATCTACGTCCAGGGCATCGCGACACCGAGCGATGAAGGCCTCGCGTTCGGCGTCCGCGCGACGTTCTAGCTCACATCGCGTTGGCTTCTCGCTCGCATCGGACCTCGACGTGATCGTCGACGAGATCGAGCTTCTCGATCCGGTAAGGCACGCCGGCCGCGACGGGCAACACCACCGCGATCCACTCGAACCCGTTCGTCGGGATTCCGCAGCCGACGTAGCACGTGCCGCACTGCTCGACCGAGCTCACGATCTTGCGCGACGTCCGCGTCCGGAGCACGACCGTCGTGCCGGTCGGATCGTGCGCCAGCTGCCACGTCGGAGCGGGCAACGGGTCGCGCACACACGGTTGTTCGTCGGCGGTCGCGCGCTCGACGACGACTTGCGACCAGGTCGCGCGACCGAGATCGAGGCGGATCAGCTCGCGATCGCGGTGATGCGCTTCGTCGACCGCGCGCTGGACGGCGTCTGGATCGGGCAGCTGATCTTTCGCGCCCGCCGACCACTGGGGGCGGCCCGCGAGCATCATCGGTAGCGTGCCACCGTCGAGCGTGAGCTGACGATCGGCGAGGAACTTCGCGCGCGCAGCGTCGTCACGCGGCACGTTCGCCGCGTAGATCGGCGCCTCGAGCTTGGCGATGTCATCCTGCGACTTGCAGGCCGCAGGCTTCGGATCGCGCAAGCGCTCCGCCGGTGCGGGAGAGCAAGCCGCCACCGCGATCAGCCACCCGATTCTGCGCACGCCGCGATGTTAACTGATCACGCCGAGCGCAGCGCCGAACGGATCGCGGAGCAGCGCCATCCGCGAGCCCGTGCACATGTCCATCGGCGCGCGCGTGATCTTCGAGCCGAGCCGGAACGCATGACTGACGATCGCGTCGACATCCGGGACGCGCACCCACGCGAACCATCCGGTCGGCATCTCGGGCATCGGCCGGCGACATCCGGCGCGCGGCAAGCCATCGCGTTCGTAGAGGTAGTAGGTGACGTTCTCGGCGACGGTGGTCTTGGTCTCGGTGGACCCGGCGAGCTGCTTGTAGAACGCGCCCGCTGTCGTCGGGCTCGTCGTGTAGAGCTCGGCCCAGCAGATCTGGCCCGGCGATCCGGTCCACGGCTTGTCGGCTCCCGCACGCGTCGGCTCGAACAGCGCGATCGGATTGCCCGCGGGATCGAGCGCGATCGCCTGCTTGCCGCGACCGTCGGGCGCGAACGGCTCGCGCAGCATCGTACCGCCGAGGATCTTCGTCTTCGCGGCAGAGTCGTGCGCGCTCGGCGTCTCGAGCAGCGGCAACCAGTGCGCCTGTTGCGGCGCGTCCTTCATCGCGAGCGGCGCGATGAAGTGCTGGCTCGTCCAACCGAACAGCGCATCGTAGAACGCGTGCGCGTTGCGCGGTTCGGTCGCGACATAGTCGAACGACGTCAGGGAACAGCTGGCAGTGCGCTGGTCGAACACGATGTGTTCGGCGAAACGCCACTGGTACAGGTCGCATTCCCACCGACGATCCGGATCCGTCCGCCACCACCGCCGCCACCGCCGCCGCCCTGCCCGTTCGCAGAATAGCTGAGCCCACTTGCCGCGATGCTTCCACCGGTCGCGCCGATCCCACCGGGACCGCTTCCACTGAGCCCGCCGTTGCCGCCGTCGACGATCAACTGTCCCGTGACCGCGATCATCGGCGCTTCGAACAGTAAGCCGCCACCCGCGCCACCACCGCCGCCGCCGTCGACCGACATCGTGCCGTAGCCCGCGCCGCCCCGCGCCGACACCGCGCCGCTGATCGAGATCGAGTGACGCGCCGAGATCTGGAGCGCGCCACCGCCGCCACCGCCGGCGTAGCCGTACGGTCCGTTGACGGTCGCGTCGCCACCGCCACCGCCACCGCTTCCACCGACGAGTGGAACGAGGCTCGCGTTGCCGCACACGCCGCCGTCGTCACCGCCCTGGCCATGATGATCGCCGTCGACGCACGAGCCGTTGCCGCCGAAGCCACCGACGGTCGCGTTGCCCGCACCGCCGCCGCCACCACCCGACCAGTCGTCGGCGAACGTCGGGCCATCGTGCGTGCCGCCTTTGCCATGACACGGACCTTGGCCGTCGTGGCCGTTGTCGGCGGTGAGCGTCGCGCCGTCGTAGCCGCCGGGGCCCGCGTGACCACCGGCCGAGCCGCTGCCCGCGGCGCCGCCGTCGAACGAGACGATCGAAGAGATGTCGACCGTGTCGTCGACCACGAACGCGATCGCTTCGGTCGGTCCGCCGCCGCTCGCGACCGACAGCTGGGCCGCGCCGGTCAGCGAGATCTTCGAGAAACAAAACAGCGACAGCGCCGGCGTCGTGTACTTCTTCTTCGCGTCGATCCGTGTGACGCCCGCGGCGCCGCAGTTCGGCGAGCAATCGAGGTGCGTGCCCCCGGCCGAGCTCAGCGTGACGACGGCGCCCGCCGGTGGAGCGAGCAACGGCGCGGTGCCATCGCACGTCGCGATATCCGCGAGCGGCACGTTGCTCGCGCCGACGCATGCACCTTGATCGCAGGTGAAGTCGCACGTTCGATCGAGCGCAGGATTCCAGTGTTGATCGTCGCCACACGTCTTCACGACCCGGCCATCGCACGCGGTCATCATGGGCGTGCAGGTGTCCGCGATCGCATCGATCGGAGACGCGGCGTCGCTCGCGGTTTCCTGCTGCGGCTTGAACCCGCAGCTCGACGCGATCAGCAGGATCGCTGGCCAGTACTGCATGACGCGGCGCATCCGGGTCGGATTCTACGTAGCTATAGGCTCGTGCTCAATGACGTTTTCGGCGTGGAAGATTCAGGACAGCGGGACGTAAGATGCGCGTATGAAGCGCGAGCCCCAATTGGCCCCGGACCAGGCACCAGAGCAAGAATCCCAAGAGGTTGCCGCGCCGGCCGAAGCGGACGAGACCGCCGCCGAGGTCTATTCGGCCGAGGGTGAGATGCCCGCCGTGGTCGCGGCACCAGAAGGTGAAGCTGAAGTCGCAGCCGCGCCGAGCGCTTCGGACCAAGCGTTCGTCGATCCCACCGTCGCGGAGCACAAGTCCGAGCAGGAGATGATCGACTCGGCCGAAGACTTCAACGAGATCCACCACAGCTGGGCCGACGAGTTCAATCAGCTCACGGATGGCTCGTGCCTCACCCACGGCAAGCTCGATCCGCTGAAGATCCGCGACTTCCAGAAGGCGCATATCCACGTCACGCTCGTCGCCGACGGCCGCGTCGGTCCGTGGACGATCGCCGCCGCGAAGAAGGTCGCCGAGATCCGCGAGAAGGAGAAGTCGGACGCCGAGGCCGCCGCCGCGCCGATGAAGGAGAACAAGGCGCCCGCAGTCGCCGAGGCGATCGAAGAGGCGCCGGCGACCGAAGCGGTCGCGAAGGCGGAAGTCATCCCTGAGGTCGTCGGCGGAGAGCAGGTCGCGGAAGAGGTGAAGGCCTCGCCCGAGCCCGAGGTTGCCGAGGCCGGTGCCGAGACCGAGATCAAGACCGAGGAGATCGATACCGAGGCCGCGACTCGCTACAACCTGAACCACTCGTCGAACGTCGCCGAGTTCAACGAGCTGACGAACTACGCGAACACGTCGGGCGGCGAGCTCGATATCGAGAAGGTCGTCGCGTTCCAGAAGGCGCACGGCGTTGTCGCCGATGGCTGCATCGGGTTCCAGACGCTGCATGCCGCGAAGGAAGCCGCCGAGCCCGTCGCGGCCGTGCAGGTGCCGGACGTCGTCGAAGAGCAAGCGCCCGCGATGGCGTAGCGATCAGAACGTCGTCGCGATGCCGTAGCGCTCGCCGAGCGCGCGCCCGGTCGTCGCGAAGTCGGTGTTCGACATCGGGCCGTCGTAGATCAGGATCCGCGCGATCTGACCGGTCCAGAACTCGGAGCCGAGCGTGCGCTCTGCACCGATCGTGAGCGCGCCGATCGTCGAGTCGCCTTGGACCATGAACATCGCGGTCGCCTTCACCGACGCGCTGTTGATGTACACGGTGGACTTCTTGTTGCCGTTCGTCCCGGCCTCGAGCCGGCCCGCGATCACGACCCACGTGTTCGTCATCGCGACGTTCGTCTGCGCCTGATACTCGGTCGTATCGGGACGCATCATCGAGTACGGCTCGTCGGCGAGGTCGTTACCGAACGTGAAGCCGCTGAAGTTGTCGCCCTCTTCGATCGTGCCGAAGATCTGATTGCGATCGACCGAGCCGGTGTTGCGCTGGGTGCCCGGCTTCACGACCGCGAAGAACGCCATGCCATCGCCGTTGATCAGCGGCGCGAACGCGGTCGTGCTGGTGCCGACGAGCTTGAGCTGACCGGTCAGGATCAACGCATCGTGGCCGTTCGCGGCCGCCGGCATCTTCGAGATCGCAGCGCTCGCCGCGACGTTGTCGCCGTGGCCCGCGACCTGATTCATCCAGGTCACGCCGTTGAAGTTGTCCGCGTCGAGATCCTCGATCAACCCCGTCGTGACAACTTGATCCGAGCCAGAACCCGAGCCCGATCCGGATCCGGATCCGGATCCGGACCCGGATCCGGATCCGGAACCCGATCCCGAGCCGGAACCCGATCCCGAACCCGATCCGTTACCGCCATCGTCTCCCGCCAACCCCGCCGGCTGGAACCCGCATGCCGCCAGCACGCAGCTGATTGCAATCGCCGTCCGCACAGCCGGACCCTACCAGAACCCCGAGCCTCGCCGGCTCTCACAAACCTCAACCCGCCGTGGCTGCGCGCTTACGGAGCTCGGTTGTGACCGCGATCATGCGCGGCAAGCGCACGGTGAACGTCGTCCCTTCGCCGAGCTTGGTGTCGCATTCGATCACGCCGCCGTGGCGCTCGACGAGCTCGTGCACGATCGACAGGCCGAGGCCGGTGCCTTCGCCGACATCCTTCGTCGTGAAGAACGGATCCCAGATCCGCGGCAGCACGTCCGCCGGGATGCCCGGGCCGTTGTCCTTGATCTTGACCTCGATCGCGTCGGCGTCGCCCTTCGTCTCGATCATGATCTGCGCGTGATCGCGGCCCGACAGCGCCTGCGCGGCGTTCGTCAGGAGGTTCATGAACACCTGGTTGATCTGACCGGCGTGGCCGCGTACGCGCCCGGGGTTCGAGTAGTTCTTGACCACGTCGATGTTGCCCTTCAACAGGTGGCGCAACAGCTCGAGCGAGTCGTCGATCGAGCGATCGATATCGAAGTCGACGACCGATTCGTCGTCGGTGCGAGAGTAGTTGTGGAGCGCGCCGACGATCGCCTTGGTCCGCTGCGCGCCGCGCTGGACGACCTTGACCATCTCGCGGACGTCGCGCGCGGCTTCCGATCGAGCGGCGGGATCAGGATCGTCGATCGCGGTGGCGGCCTCTTCGAGCGGACCGACGGTGTTGACGATCGCGTTGACCGGGTTGTTGATCTCGTGCGCGATGCCGGCGACGAGTTGACCGATCGATGCGAGCTTCTCGGATCGCACGAGTTGTTGCTGCGCGCGGGTCAGCTTGTCGAGCGTCTCGGCGAGCTCGCGGTTCTTGCGCGCGAGATCGGCGGTGCGCATCTGGACCGCGCGTTCGAGATCGAGGTTGACCTCTTCGGTCGAGCGCAGCTTGTCGCGCAGACGGCGCCGCATATCCTCGAGCGCGAGCGTGAGTCGACCGATCTCGTCGCCCTCGCCCACCGCCGCGACCGGATCGGCGAGCTCGCCACGTGCCATCGAGTCCGCGCGTTGCTCGAGCTTGCGGATCGGCGCCATGAACTGCGCGACCGTGAACGTCACGATGCCGCCGCACACCGCGAACAGCACGATGAAGAACACGAGCAGCTCCTTGAGCGGCCCCGCCATCGATTCGCCGCGACCGCGATAGCTCGGATAGAACATCGCGACCGAGCCGAGCTCCAAGCGCTGGCCGTGCCACACGACGGGCAACCGCGTCGCCGAGCCGGTGAGGAACGCACCGTGCAGGTTGATCAACGAGCCGCTCGCCTCCTCGATCTCCCCGCGCAAGTACCACGGCGCCTTCGGTGCACCTTGCGGGCCGCCACCGAGCGCGAGCATCTCGCCGTGATCGTCGATGTAGTAGACGACGGCGGCCGCCTCGGGCGTACTGCCGACGATCCGGCGCAGCGAGCGTCGCACGCCATCCTCGTCCGGTTGCACCGGCGATGCGCCGAGCTCGGTCTGGACCTCCGAACGCAACCAGTGAAGGCCGAGGTCGGCCTGACCGACCGCCGCCTCGGTGCGGAGGTTCTTGAACTGGACGAAGCCCCACAACAGCGCCATGCCGCACGCGAGCAGCACGACGCCGCCGAACGACAGCAAGAGCTTCGAGCGCAGCGACAGCGACGGCGCGATCGAGCGAACCGGCACGTGATAGCGCTGGGTCAAGTGGGCGAGCAGCGGGTGGAGCACGTCGCGGTGCCACAGCTGCTCGTAGATCGCGCCGGCGACCGCGAGCACGAACGTCGCGGTCGACAGGATGATCGTGTCGTCGACATCGAACCCGAGGTGGAGGCGCGCGACGAGCGCACCGACGATCGCGATCACGAACCACATCCCGATCGTGAGCAGTGCGAGCCGATACGGCAGCGCCTGCGCGCGGCGATAGATCACCGCTGCGGGCGGCGCATCGACGGTCTCGCCGCGCGATACCGCGAGGAAGTTGCGGAGGTCGCGGGTCATCCACCGCGCGAGCCACACCCATGCGACCAGGCCGATCAGCGTCGCGATCGGGAAGTAGGTCTCGAGCTGGAGGTACTGGACCCGCGTGATCCGGACGAAGAAGCTCGCGAACGCGGCCTGGGCGGCGAGCACGCCACCGGCGACGATCATCGAGACCAGCACGAACCGCCGGAAGTGGCTGTCGTCGAACTTCTTGAGCGGCGAGCCGACGGCGAACATCCGCTTGCGCAGATCGCCGAGGATCGACGCGAGCCACACCGCGCGCACGCACGACACGACGTACGAGTGGACCGCCGCGAGCGCGATCATCGCGGCGATCCGATCGACGGGCCACGCGTCGTAGACGTAGAGGAACAGCCCGATCAGCGCCGCGCCGGTCGTCCACACCATCGTGCGGAGGAGCAGCGCGCGGACCGGCGCCTTCAGCGTGATCCGATACGCGCGCGCCGCGAGGTCCTTCGGCACGCGCTCGCCGCGCCGGCGCGCCGCGACGGCCTGATACAGCGGTGCGAACCACGTCGCGATCGCGACGACCCACACCGCGATCCCACCGATCGCGACCGGCAGCACGGTGCGAACCAGCGTGTCGGCGCCGAGGTCGCCGAGGTCGAACGTCGACCACAGCGGATAGCCGATGCCGAGGATCTCGAGCAGCGCGAGGATGACACCGGGCGCGACGAACCGCCGCTTGAACGGAACGATCACGCTCGTCGCGGACGACGCCGGTAGCGCGGCGATGCTTTCGCCCGGTCCCTCTTGGACCGTCTTCTTGTCGTCGCTGCTCGGCACTCGCGCAAGGATACTCCGTATAATCGTCCCATGAAGCTCGGCGTGGTCGTCGCCGCCGTGTGGGCGGTGCCAGCCCTTGCCGCGGCCGATCCGATGCTCGAGCCGATCCAGCCCGGGCAGAGCTACGCGATCGACCTGTACTCCGGCGTTCCGATCGGCAACAGCGCCGTGATCGCGACCGGCGGTGCATCGCAGGCCTACTCGATCGGGTCGTCGGGCACGCTCGTCAACGCGTCCGCGCCCGCAGTCCGCCAGACCACCGACACCGACTCGTGGAACTGGGACTACCACGTCGACTACTTGCTCGGCTCCTTGTCGAGCGACTACGCGAACAGTGGCATCGCAAACCTGCCCGAAGGTCACGCGAAGACCATCACGTTTGGTGGCGCGCTGCGCTTCGGAGATTGGGCCGGCGCGTTGACCGCGACGTATCGCACGATCGGCATCGACTCGAGCGGCGCGGCACTCGACGCCCAGTCGTGGTTCGCGAAGCTCGCGATCGCGAAGTGGTTCCCGAAGATCGACATGTCGATCGGTCTGGCGATCGACTCCGGCACCTTCGACGTCGTCCCGGATGCGCCGGGGGCAGCAGACCTCTTCACGATCCAGGGCGCGAACCTCGAGGCCGGTGCGCAGTGGATCCCGCGGCGCCAGAGCTTCCGGGTCGGCGCTTCACTCGTCGCACCGATCACGACGTCGAACGTGACGGTCGATCAGTGCACCGGTGCAGAGATCTGCATGTACCTGCCGGACCGGATCGTCACGCCGGGTCAGTTCGCGGCGGGTGTCGCGTATCGCTGGGCGGAGACTGCGTGGAACCAGACGGTCGGCGGCGTATTTCGCGACGAGGAATCACTGATCGCGGTCGCCGACGTGGTGATCACCGGCTCGTCGCCCGACGCCTACGGTCTCGACGCGTTCGGGATCGAGCAACTCGAGCGCAGCGGCCGCCACAACTCGATCAGCGTGCGCGGCGGCGTCGAGTACGAGTGGGTGCCCGGCCGGTTCCGCGTGCGCGCGGGCAGCTACTGGGAGCCAAACCGGTTCGAAGGCGTCTCCGGCCGACTCCACGGCACGTTCGGCATCGAGGGTCGCGTGCTCGAGTTTCAGCTGTGGGGCCGGCGGCGCGGCCGGATCACGCTGACCGGCGATGTCGCCGCGGGCTATCGCAACCTCGGCTTCTCGATCGGATTCTGGCACTGACGAAGAGCACGAGGAGCGGTGCGAACAGATTCGCGGCGGAGGAGCCGGTGTCGCAACACCCGCCCGACTTGCCGGTCGCTGGATTGCCTCCGGCGTCGCGCGCACCATCGCCGGCCGGCGTGTCGTCGAACGGCGGGTTCGCGTTGCCGTCCGCGCACGCCATGTTGTTGTTGCGATCCGTCGCGCACACCTGATACGCGCCGTTGAAGCCCTGCGGGAGATCGCCGAACCACAGGTACTCGCCGTACCAGTGCATCGGGATGTCGGTCGCGCCCGCCTTCAACACGACCGACTTCCAATCCGCGATCCGCGAAGGGCTCTGATGATCGTGGATTCGCGCGTGGACGCGCTGGGTGCCGAGATGGACCGCTTCGACGCGCACGACCGGCGGCTGGGTGTCGACCGCGACCGCGTTCGTCGCGAGCTCGACCTTCTCGGGGAACGCGACCTCGCCTTGCGATTGGACGACGTCGAGCCGGCCGTCGCCGTTCAGATCGCCGACCGCGATCCCGAGCGAGCCGGGCGTGTCGTCTGGTGTCGCGCTGCCCGCCGCCAACGTGAAGTGGCCGCTGCCGTCGTTCAGCACGAGCCGCTCGGGCCCCGACAGCGACGCGTAGAGCATGTCGGCATCGCCGTCGTTATCGACATCGAGGAACACGACGGCGTTGTCGTCGGCGCCGGGATTCGCGGTGCCGGTGAGGCGCGTCGAGGTCTCGTCCTTGAACGTGCCGTCGCGCTGATTCACGAACAGGTGGCTCGTGCTGCCGGGGCCGTCGTTGATCGTCGCGAGATCGATATAGCCGTCGCCGTCGATATCCATCGGCTCGAGCGCGTAGTTGTTCGTGAACTTCGGCAGCGCGTTCGGCTGCAGCGTGAACGCGCCGTGGCCGTCGTTCGTGAACAAGTAACTCTGCGGGCTGCCCTTGCTCGAGACCGCGATGTCGAGATCCCAATCGTTGTCGACATCGACGAGCGTGAGGTCCCACGACATCGCGATCAATTGGGTCGGCGCCGTCGCCGCCGTGAAGTGACCGGTGCCGTCGTTGAGATAGATCCGCAGCGGTCCGCCGCCATTCGACAGCGCGTTGCCTGCGCCCCAGTCGATCATCACGAGATCGAGATCGCCGTCGCCATCGACATCGCCGAATTCGGCGTCGCCGATGCTCGTCGCCTGCTGCGGGAGCTGGGCGCTCGCGTCGGTCCACGTGCCGTTGCCGTTATTGAGGAACAGCTTCGCCTGGGTCTGGTACGCGCCGCCGGTGAAGATGTCGAGGTCGCCATCGCCATCGACATCTGCGGCTTTGATCACACGCGACCAGCCCATGAAGCCGAGTACGGCGGTGCTCGAGATCTCCTGGCAGTGCGGCGCCGCACCGGACCAGTTGCCGAGGTTCTTCCAGACGCGCGCCGGCTCGGGGTTCGGTCCTTTCGTCGCGTAGCCGCTGCCGTTCGCGACCAGGATGTCGAGCTGGCCATCACCGTCGACGTCTGCGAGCTCGAGCTTGCTGCTCCACTCGGCGGTTGTCCCGAGACAATCAGGAGTTGCGTCCTGCCACATTTGTGCACGTGCGTTCGCAGACAGCGCGAGCACGCCGAGCACGCCGAGCAATAGCGCACGGTGCATGGAGGCACGGAAGCACGAACATGAGGTCAGCACCACTGACTTCCCCCTTTTGCCTGCGCCTCGCGCGCATCGCCGGGAGAGTGAGATTGAGGCGCTACGGCGCATTTGTTGGCCCGCAACCTGCTCGTTTGCGCCATCGTGTCTGGCATGCGACGGCGAACGTTCCTGGGAGTGATGGGCGGGGCCGCGGGAGCCGCGGCGTTCCTCAGATCGGGTCGCGCCGACGCATTCGGCGAGTTCCCTGCCGGCAGCGAGGCCGCGCAGCTGCCCGTCGGTGTGCGCGCGAAGAAGATCCTCGAGATCTATCTCTACGGCGGGCTCTCCCCGTGGGAGACGCTCTACTACGTTCCCGAGTACGGCCAACCCACCGATCCGCAGTACCCGAACCAGCAGTACTACACGTTCAAGGCGACGAGCGACGCGATGCTCGCGACTTGCCACAACACCGGCGCGTCATCGCTGCCGATCGGCACCGACGCGAACGGCGCGACCGTCCAGCTCGGCCCGTTCGCGGCGAAGCTGTTCACCCGGCCCGACATCACGAACCGGATGCGGATCGTCGTCCAGAAGCACGCGCTCCAGCCGCACGAGGCCGCGGTGCCGCAGGCGCTCACGGGTCGTCCCGTCGGCCAACCGACGGCCGCGGGTCTGGGCGCGCACATCCAGCGCGCGCGGATCGACGCGGGCTCGACGCAAGCTGCGCCGCACTCGTACGTGTTCGCGACCGGCGGCATCTCCAGCGATAACGTCAGCGCCGCCGCGAGCCCCGGCGCGCATCCCGGCTTCGCGCGGCCGCTGATGATCAAGACCGACAGCGCGAGCGGCTTCACGTCGCTGTTGGCGCGCCCGGCGCTCGGCGCGAATCGCCAGAGCCACGACGCGCTCGTCCAAGCGTACGTCGATCAGTACAACGCGCGGCTCACGTGGCCGAGCCAAGGCCGCGTCCGCAGCCCGCGTACCGACGACCTGATGGCCGCGTTCAAGAGCACGACGAACGTCGACGCGATCGCGCAGACGCTGCAGACCTCGAGCGGCGGCGACCTGTTCGCGAATCAGAACGGCACGGCATGCGACTTCGGACCGTCGTCGGACGTGCCGATGATCGGCATCACCGCGGCGGCGCATCTGCTCACCCATCCGACCCAGCCGGCGTCGTACGTGTGCGTGAGCGACATCGGCATTCGCGAAGCATCGGGCGGCGGTGGCTACGACACCCACTCGGCCAACTCGCACGACACCGCGATGAACTTCGACAACATGCTCCAGCAGTTGCTCGCGGTGATCGATCCGACCGGTCAGGACCCGACGAAGCTGAACCTCGACGACACGATGATCATCCTCAACACCGAGTTCGGCCGCACGCCGGTCGCGCAAGGCGGCGATGGTCGCAACCACCACCCGTTCGGTTACGCGACCGCATTCATCGGTGGTCCGATCACGGCCGCGCAGAAAGGCGTCGCGGGTGCGATCGGGCGAGACGGCATCGCGTCGTCGTACGCGACGCCCGCGCAGAACCGGATCGCGGCGCTGCTCGCGCTCGGCATCTGGCCGTTCGCGCAGGAAGGCTTCGCGGTGTCGGACGTCCCGAACGCGGTGCACGAGATCGACGCGGCGACGACGACGATGCAGCTCGTGCTCGGGAGGACGGCGTGAAGGTCGCGCTAGCTGCGATCCTCGCGATCGCGATGAGCGGTTGCTCCGGCTGTGGCAACGACATCCAGCCCGGCATCGGCGATGGCGGCACCGGCGATGCACCGCCTCCGTTCAACGCGTGCACCGCGGATGCGCCGTCGTTCGTGCGCCAGGCGTTCGTCGCGCTGATCGGCCGCCGGCCGAAGAGCCAGGCCGAGGTCGATGTCTACGTCGATCTCTACACCGCGGCGCAGACGAAGGGCCTCGATCCGAAGGACACGGTCGCGCGCGCGATCATGGCCGAGCCCGAGTTCGCCGAGCGGTGGACGCAGGCGACGATGGATGCGATGCACGTCCAGCGCTACAACATCCAGAACGAAGCGACGTGCTGGGATCACCCGACGCGCTCGACGGTAGCGCCAACCCTGGCGACCGCGGTGCGCGATCAGCTCGCGAGCGGCGCCGGCGACGGGACGGCGTGGAACATGGCCGACCTCGCGAGCTCGGCGATCGCGCTCGACGATCTGACGCCGCTCTATCGCGCGCAGCTGTTCTCGATGATGACGCATCCGATTCCGGCGGCGAACGTCCCGCCGGTCGCTGCCGAGCTGTCGCGCCGCGCGGATTTCGGAGCGACGTTCGATGCTGGCTTTTTGCATCGCGACACGGTCTGCCTCGACTGTCACAACAGCCAGGCCTCGGTGACGATGACCGACGACCCGGCGACGAACCGGTTCTGGCCGGTCGCCGGTCTACCGGAGAAAGCGGTCTACGGCACGTTCGATCACGTCGACCCGGATGCCGCGCACACCGCGTTCCGCGTCGACACGTTCCTCGACGGTGGCTCGAGCCGGCCGTGGGGATGGACGACCGCGTGCGGTCGGTTCAACCCGGCTGTCGGCACCGATCCCGCGGGCGTCAACGGTCACCTCGCGAGCGTCACCGGCACGACGACGACCGCGTACGACCTCGAGAAGGCGATGAAGCACGGCTTCGATGCGCTGCGTGGCCAGATGCCGACGATCGACGGCACCGGTGCGATCGCGGATCCCGATACCGCGCTCGCGTGGCTGATCACGCTGAAGATGACCGAGGACGTGTGGACCGAGGTCCAGGGCACGGGCCTCACGATCGCGAACTACTACCCGCGCAACCAGGCGTCGATGCAGCTCCTCCAGACGCTCGCGACGCGCTACACGCAGAGCGGCTACTCGTTGAAGGCGTTGCTGTCGGCGGTCGTGTCGAGCGACTACTTCAACCGCCAGACCGCGGATCAGGGCTGCGGCGTGGGGCCGTACACGTACCCGAACGTCTACAACCCGTGGGTCATCTCGGATCCGGATCCGACGAAGCGGCTGAACGGCCCGGGCGACGCGGTCTCTCCGATCGACGCGCGCACGCTCGTCACCGCGCTGAACGGCGCGCTCGAATGGAACCTGCCGCCCGCGTCGTCGAGGTTCCCCGAGTACGGCGACGTCGACTGCGAGCTGTCGTGCGCCGAGATGACCAGCGAGTGCCAGGGCTTCGGCGCGTGCTGCGCCGCGTACCAAGCGGCCTGCGTACAGCACGGCGTGTTGCCCGCGGCCGAGGTGCCGTTCGAGCGCGGCGTCGGCATGTTCCTGAAGAACAGCGACAAGGGCTTCCGAGGGATCGACTTCCAAGCCCGACTCGTGTGGGAGAACCACGAGAACGCGTGTGCGCGCCCGACGTGGGTGACGAGCGACTTCATCGACAAGTTGATCACCGCGGCGGCCGCGGATTCGACGACGACCGCCGGTGATCTGATCGCGGCGTTAAAGGATCGGCTGGTCAACGAGCCGGCGATCGATCCAGGCGCGGAGACGACCGCACTCGCGGCGCTCGTCGGCTCGCTCGCCGGGCCCGCGACCGGCGTCACCGCCGACAAGCTCCGCCTCGTGTGCAGCGCGCTCGTCGAGTCGCCGCAGTTCCTGCTGACCGGCATTGCCGGCCGCGGCGGCACGGCGCCGAAGCTGACGCCCGCAACGGTCGGCTACGCGGCGGTGTGTACGGACGTCGCGTCGCACGTCACTGGGGCGACGTGTAGCGGCGGCAAGCTCGCACTGCCGTAGGGCGTGAGTTATGTTCCGCCCGCAATGCAGCTCCTTCGATATGCCTGTTTGATCCTTCTGATCGGTGCCTGCGAGCACAAGAACCAGCGCGACGAGCAAACGGCCGAGCCGACCGGCCAGCCGAGCCCCGACCCGTCACCGGCCGCGCGTGCCGCCGCCGACAAGGCCGCTGCGGGCAGCGGCAGTGCGATGGCCGCGGGTAGTGGCAGCGCCGTCGTCGAGGCCGCTGGCTCTGGCTCGGCAGCGCCGGCCGCCGATGGCGACATGAGCGTGCGTGCGCCGACCGCCGCGGACCTCGCGACGTACACCGCCGACCTCAAGGGCAACGGCAAGCTGACGGCGACGTTCGACACGTCGATGGGCACGATCCACTGCGATCTGTTCGGCGACAAAGCGCCGCTCACGGTCGCGAACTTCGTCGGCCTCGCGCGCGGCAAGAAGGCGTTCAACGTCGGCGGCAAGGTCGAGAAGCGCCCGTACTTCGACGGCCTCACGTTCCACCGCGTGATCCCCGGCTTCATGATCCAGGGCGGAGATCCGGAAGGCAGCGGTCGCGGCGGTCCGGGTTACCAGTTCCAGAACGAGGTCGCGCCCGGTGAAGCGATGGAAGCCGGCACGCTCGCGATGGCGAACGCCGGTAAGGACACGAACGGCAGCCAGTTCTTCATCACCGAGGTCGCGCGCAAGGAGCTCGATCCGAACTACACGATCTTCGGTCGCTGCAAGGAAACCGATATCGTGAAGGCGATCACGAACACCCCGCGCGATGGCGCCGACAAGCCGAACACGCCCGTCGTGATCAAGAAGCTCACGATCGGCAAGGGCTGATGCGCGTCGCGCTGCTCGCTTGCGTGCTCGCGTTCGGCTGCGCCAAGAAGGACGCGGCCAAGGCCGATCAGGGCTCCGCGAAGGGCAGCGCTCAGGCGACCGGCTCCGGCGAAGGCGCCGATACGCCGCCGCCCGGCCCAGGGCTCACCGTCAAGCACAGCGTGCCCGAGTTCTCCGGCGCCTACGACAAGGCGTTCGGCAAGCTCGCGAACAACGACGAGCCGACGACGATCGCGTTCGTGCGCGGCTGCCCCGCGCTCGTGTGCACCGACAACGTGTTCGAGATCGAATCGATCGCGAACAAGTGCCCGAAGGCGTACCTCGCGATCGCAACGCTGCCCGGCCCCGAATCGAAGCCCGGCCATCGCCACAGCGACATCTTGTTCTCCGGCCCCGCGGAGAAGGCGATGACCGCGACGCTCGAGCACGTGAAGCTCGAGATCACGGACATCGGTCCCGACGGGATCGCGGGCTCGGCCAGCCAGAACACGACCGAGTCGTCGGTCTCGGGCTCGTTCAAAGCCGAGATCTGCGGCCGGATGTAGTCACGGTCGGAAGATCCGAAACGGCCTCGCCGCCTGGAAGAAGCCGACGTCCAGCATCATCCCGTTCGCGCCATCGGCGAACGTGCACGCGCCGTTGAACTGACCGGCGGTGATGTCGTTCGCGACGACCGCGCGGCCCTGCCCGTCGCGCTCGATCTTGCCGGTCGCTGGATCGGCGATCGGGAACACCATGCAGCCGCGATAGCCGGTCGAGTCGCTCGGCGTCGCGACGACGTACTCGGTGCCGTTCGTGGTGTAGAGGTCGGCTCCGTTGAGGCTCGGCGCGTTGCCGCTGCACGCGGCATCGTCGGCGTCGAGCAGCGTGCCGACCGAAGCCCAGGTCGCGCCGTGCGTCGTCGAGCGCAGGAGCTCGATCCGGATCTTCGGCGTCGCACCGTCGAGGTAGACGCAGCCGACCGCGAGATCGATCACGCCCGGCAGCCAGATCGCGCCCGGCTCGGTCAGCGCGCGGCAATCCTGCGTCGTGCCCGCGAGCGTCGTCGCGTTGACCACGACGCCCGTCGACGAATACGGCGACGGCGAGGTCCAGCCGATCAACTTCTGCGGCACGGTCCACGGGCCCTGCGGCTGCGCGGCGGTCTGCAGCGTGATCGTGCCGTACGCGTAGTGGAGCGCGACGTTCGGGCCGACCAGGTAGCGATGCGCGAACAGCTTCCACTTCTTCGCCGCATCGGGCTCGTCGGCGTCGTAGATCAGCGACGACACTTCGCTGATGAGATTTCCGGTGCACGTGCCGCCGGGGCACTCGTGCATGTCGGTCGTGGTCAGCGCCGTCGCCTCGGGCGTGTTCGCTTCGGCGACCAGCGTCCACGTGGTGCCGTGATCCGCGGACACCGCGACGTGCGTGCGGATCGTCTGTTGATCCGGAACCGCCGAGTACGCCATCGCGCCACCGCTCGCATCGCCGGGATAGACGAGCGAGGGATCGAAGATGCCCATCGCCGGCGTATCGCCGTTGACCGTCACCTCGGTCGCGTGTGCGACATCGATCGTCTGGATCGCCGGGCAAAACGCTGCGTCGGGAAGCGCGGCGTCGATCTCGACCGCGGTGTCGGTGTGGCTCGCAGCGTCGGAATTTCCGCCGCCACCGCCGCCGCACGCACCACAAGCGACGAGGATTCCGACGATCGCGCGCATCTCCGCTTGCTAGAGCAAGCGGTGCGCCATCACGTCGGGTCTTTGTCGTACGCCGTCACGCCCGCGGGCAGTTGGACCCACGGGTGGCGGCGACAGTCGTAGACCGAATCTTCGGGCGCCGGAAAGCTCGGATCCGCGAACGCGCCGACCGCGACCGACACGAACTGATCCTCGTAGCCACGCTCGGTGTGGAACACCGTCGAGCCGCACACCGGGCAGAACCGGAACACGAACCGCGCGCCCTGATCGCCGACGCGCTCGTACTCGGTCGCGGTACCGGTGACCTCGTACGGTGCGGCAAAGCCGGCGAGCGCCGCGAACACGCTGCCGGTGCGGCGCTGACACGCGAGGCAGTGACACACGCCGACGCCGCGCGGCTCGCCGTGCACGACGATCTGGAGCTGACCGCACGAGCACGCGGCGGTGCGCGAGCTCATCGGAACAGCTGGCCGCGCAGCTCGGGCGCGGGCTGGGCGATGACCTCGAGGCAGACGAGCTTTTGATCCGCCGCTGCGCGCGCCGCGTCGGCCGCGGCCTCGATCGCGTCGAGCGAGCCGGTCAGCGTGAAGTACGCCTTGCCCGCGAGGTCGACCGCGAACCGCGTGTCGCGCACGGTCACCGCGGCGATCTTGCACGCGGCGTCGGCGGCCCTGATCGCGGCACACACCGTCGACGTCTCGATGATCGCGACGGCCTCGGCCTCGGGATCGACGGACCAGTCGTGCGCGACGTACGGCGCACCGAGCATCGGCCACACCTGATCGTCGGCGGCCGCGAGCTCGACCTGATCGAGCAGCAGGGTATCGGCGATCCGCTTCGCCGCGCCGAGCGCTTCCTCGACTTCGGCCACGCCACCCTCGAACATCACGAGGTGCTTGCCGCCGGAGACCGCGCGCGAGTGGAGCAGTACGGCCGGCGCGCGCTTCAAGCCCGCATCGGCGGCGACGATGCCGCGCGCGATCGTCGACACCTCGAGGACCCCGAGCGCGGGGCCTCTAGACAAACCGGAACGCCTCTTTGAGCGTACAGCGGCGTTCGCGGGTGAAGTGCACCGCGGTCGTCAGGCCCTCGCCCGTCGGGCTCGCGATCGTGAACGAGGTGTAGCCCTCGCCGCCGAGTGCGAGGCCGGCGTACGACGCGTCGTTCTTGACGAAGATCGAGCAATTGCACACCCGCGCCATCGCCGCCATGTTGTCGATGTTCGTCGAGTGCATCGTCGCGGTGTGGTGAAAGCCGTGCTCGACGCGGAGCGCAGCCGCGATGCCATCGGCCGCGTCACGCACGCGGAACAGCGGGATCACGGGCATCAGCAGCTCGTGCTGGACGAACGGGTGTTGCTCGTCGACTTCCATCATCAACAGGCGGAGATCGTGGCCGTGGCCGCTGATCCCGATCGCCTTCGCGATCACGCCGGCGTCCTTGCCGACCCAGTTCTTGTTGACGTGATCGCCCTCGAGCACGACCTTCTCGAGGTCCTTGACCTGCTTGTGATCGAGCCACAGCACCGGCTGGCGCTTGAGCTCGGCGATCAGGTCGTTCGCGATCCGGTCGACCGCGATGACTTCCTTCTCGGCGATGCAGACGATGTTGTTGTCGAGCGAGGCGCCGCGCACGATCGCGTCCGCGGCCTTGCCGAGGTTCGCGGTCTCGTCGACGACGGCCGGCGGATTGCCGGGGCCGGCGCAGATCGCCTTCTTGCCCGAGTTGATCGCCTGCTTCACCACGACCGGACCGCCGGTCACGACGACGATGCGCACCAGCGGGTGCTTCATCAGCGTCTGCGCGCTCTCGACGGTCGGTTTCTCGATCGAGATCAGGACGTCCTTCGGGCCACCGGCCGCCTGGATCGCCTCGTTCAACAGGTGCACGCACCAGTTGCAGACCTGCGCCGCCGACGGATGGACGTTGAACACGACCGCGTTGCCGGCCGCGACCATGCCGATCGCGTTGCACAGGATCGTCTCGGTCGGGTTCGTCGTCGGCGTGATCGCGAGCATCACGCCGTACGGCGCGCGCTCG